>Ga0315287_10000143_pt1 | contig 59955 bp, 39 predicted proteins | sample YL17G11_0_MG_FD_205037 | JGI IMG/M metagenome (GOLD analysis project Ga0315287, IMG submission 205037) | Sediment microbial communities from Yellowstone Lake, YNP, Wyoming, USA - YL17G11_0 | ecosystem: Environmental > Aquatic > Freshwater > Lake > Sediment | place: USA: Wyoming | collected...
GCGCCTGGACATATCGATCGGGGTGAGGCACGGAGACACCCCGCAATCCGAGAGGATGAAGCAGTCGAAATCGCCTCCGCAGATACTGATCACGACGCCGGAGACTTTCCAGATACTGTTCCTCGGGACGAGGCTGAGGACCCACCTGAAACATGTGAAATGGGTCGTCGTCGACGAGATTCACGAGCTGGCTGAAGACGAGCGCGGAGCACAGCTGGCTGTTGGGTTGGAGAGGCTCGTGAAGAGCGCAGGAGAATTCCAAAGGATCGGATTGTCAGCAACTGTCGGGGACCCTGATATCATTTCGAGATTCCTCGGCGGAGTGGGCAGAAACGTCAAGATCGTGAAGGTGAGCACTGCGAAGGAGATCGATCTCGCCGTTGAGAGCCCTATTCCAGGAAAGGAGGATGGCCAGCAGGCGATAGTGCTCCATACAGACGAGAAGCACATAGCGTGCATGAGGCGTGCAAAAGAGCTGATCGAGCAGCACAGGTCGACTCTGTTCTTTGTCAACACGAGAGATACGGCGGAAGCCCTCGGCGTCCGATATCACATCTGGGACGAGGGGTTCAGGATCGGCGTCCACCACGGCTCCTTATCAAAAGAAGTGAGGGTGAGGATGGAGGAGGAATTCAAGGACGAGCAGCTGAAAGCGCTGATTTGCACCTCCTCGCTCGAGCTCGGCATCGACATAGGTTCCGCGGATTTCACGATCCAATTCAATTCGCCTAGGCAGGTCACCCGGATCATCCAGAGGGTCGGAAGGTCGGGACACAGAATCGGCAAGAAGTCCGTCGGCAGGATCCTCGCGACGGAATTCTCAGAGATAGCCGAGAGCGCGGTCATCTGCAGGAAGGCGATGAAGGATGAGCTCGAGCACATGGCTATCAGGAAGAATCCGCTCTCGGTCCTTGCCAACCAGCTCGCCGCCATGTGCATGACCTCAGGACAGCTGGATGAGAGCGAGGCGTTTGCGATCGTCAGAAGATCATATCCTTTTTCGGAGCTGACGAAGGATGAATTCGATCGAACGATTTCCGCCCTCATCGAGACGAGGATGATGAGCGTCGAGGGGACGCGGTTGAGAAAGAATTCCAGGACAATGAGGTACTTCTACGACAACATATCGATGATCCCCGATGAGAAGACCTACAAGATAAGGGAGATTTCTACGAGGGGGATCATCGGCACGCTGGACGAGAGCTTCGTCGTGGCATCGACCGAGCCGTATTCGACCTTCGTCGCGAGGGGGAGGGCGTGGCAGGTCGTCGAGGTCAAGGACGACGAGGTGCTCGTCGAAGAGGTGAAGGAGCTGGCAGGGACGCCGTCATGGACCGGTGAGGAAATCCCGATCCCGTTCGATGTCGCGCAGGAGGTCGGGGACATGCGCGGTGCGAAGAACCTCTCGAAGTATCCGGTTACCGCCGACGCGGAGAAGGAAATAGAGGAATTCGCGAGGAGACAGAATGAGGGCGGCAGGATGCCCGACGGCAGGGAGATCGTCATCGAGAAAGGCGATAAGCTGCTCGTGATCCACGCCTGCTTCGGCACTAAGGTGAACGAGACCCTGTCGAAGCTCATCGCCAGCCTCATCTCGGCCAAGCTCGGCGAGAGCATCGGCGTCGACAGCAACGCCTACGCGATCGTGCTCAACACCCCGAGGAACATCGACCCGAAGGAAGTCGAGAGGATCCTCAGGGAGACGAGCCCGGAGACCCTCGAAGCGCTCCTCCGGATCATCCTCAGGTCATCCAGCATCTTGAGATGGCAGTTCCTGCATGTCGCCAAGAAGTTCGGGGCCATCGAGAAGGGTGCCGACTACAGGTCGATCAACCTCTCGAGGATAATGGACGCTTTCGAGGGATCTGTCCTGATAGATGAATCGTTCAGGAAGACGATATTCGACAACCTGGACGTGGAAAGATCCGCCGAGGTCCTGCGTTCCATAAGGAGCGGCGACATCGCGATCTCGTTCGGCAGATTGTCGCCGTTAGGTGCGATGCTCATCGGGGAGCGGAAGGAGCTCATGATGCCGAGGACCGCAGACAGGACGATCTTGATGGCTCTCAAGAACCGCCTCCTGGAGGAGCAGGTGATCCTCCATTGCGTCAAGTGCGGCACGGAGAAACGGTCGCATGTGAAGAACCTGCCCCAGAAGATTTCCTGCAACGCGTGCGGAGGAGTGATGCTTGCGGTTGTCCGACCATATGCGAGAGATAAGCTGAAGGCAATCGGCAAACATCATTTGTCGGAGGAGGAGAAGGCGGAGGTCAAGAGGCTGTACAAGTCCGCGAACCTCGTGATGGCCCATGGAAGGAAAGCGGTGATGGCGCTCGTCGCAAGAGGGGTCGGTCCGGATACCGCGGCGAGGATGCTGCAGAGGTACTGCCGGAACGAGGAGGATTTCCTTAGGGGCATTCTCGTTGCGGAGGTCCAGTACGCTCGGACGAAGAGATTCTGGGATTGATCAAAATTCTTCCCTAGCTGTCTCCAGCTTGAAGGAGACTTTCATACCTTTCAATGTCGCAGTGACCTTGTCCGCGAGGCTGAGGACCTCGTCGATGTCGGCGTCCCTGTTCCAATCGTACTGAAGGTCGTAGATGCCTGCAGCGGGCTTAAAACCGATATCCTCCAGCGCGCTGACGACATCGGATGGCTTCCTCCCTTCGCTGTCGAATTGGATAGTCATGTAGGTAATCATCAGATGACTATGGTTTTCCATCGCTAATAAGCCTTTTTAAATGATGCGATGTCAGAAAAATGAGGGCGGCCGCGATCCCATGAATCCCTTGGCGATGACGTATATCTCCGAGCTTGCTGGCCTTGACGCCCTCGGGGTGTGTCCCTTCACGCTCCGGAAGTGCTTCTTCAGTTTCTGGATATATTCTGGATACAGATCCCCCTCGAAGACCTTCACGGCAAATGTCCCGCCTTCACGGAGCGCCTGCCTTGCGAAATTTAGCGCGTACTCGCACAGCTCGATCGAGCGGGCGTGATCTGTCGAATAGTTTCCGCTGATGCTCGGCGCCATGTCGGAAATGACCACATCTGCCGACCCGCCCAGCTTCTCAAGCAGCTGGGTTATTGTCTTCTTGTCCCGGATATCCCCGACGATGAATTCGACCCCTTCGATCGGCCTCATCCGCTTGATGTCGACGCTGACAACTTTGCCTGCGGTCCCAACGTATTCCGAAGCGACCTGTGACCAGCCTCCGGGGGATGCGCCGAGATCGACGACCCGGTCTCCGATCCGGATGATCTCGAACTTCTCGTTGATCTGCTTCAGCTTGAAAGCTGCGCGGCTGCGATAGTTCTCCTTCTTCGCCTGGCGATAGAAGAATTCCTTCTTCCGCTCGGCCTGCCAGCGCCTAGTCATCGGGAGTCCTATGCAATCTTTCCCGAATAAGCTTTATCGTTTGCTCTTCAGAAGAAGCTTTATCTCCTGACTAGGGAATTTGACAATTGTGAACGAAGAAGAAACGAATTGGCCTCTCATCTTGATGATTGTACTCTTGATTATTGGCTCAATCCTCCTATTGATTCTGTTCACGCCGATGGTTCTCACTTGACTGGAGATCAAAAAGGATTTTTGCCCATGCTCAAAATGAATCGGGATTACTTTCTAGCGCGTTCGATCATTCCCATCAATATCATGCCCGCGAGGAGAACGCGCCTATCGACCTGATGCGGTACGCGGGTGCAATCCAATTCCCATATGTCGCCGATTATTTTGAACTGCTGTTTTATCTCCGCGACCTGCTGACCATAGAACTCGACCTTGACCTGCTCTGGGATGAGTCCTCCGAGCGGAACATACTTCCTCGCCAGACCTCTGCCGGTGCGCTCAATCACCCTCCCGATCTGTTGTCCGTTCGGGTCAAGGATGTAGTACTCGTCTTCCAGCAACGCTGACGAGATACTCCTCTTGATCATGCCGACGCAGACATTGGTCGGCGAGTCGATGACCGCGAATGTGCCCCATACATCCAGTATCTGCCGTTGCATTATTCTGAACAGCTCTTGGCCCATGCTCTCATCGGAGAAGACGCGGATATCCTCCTTGAGTCTGAGCATCTTCTGCTTGGTATACCCTAAAACGTTGCCCTGGGCGTTCTCGATCCAGTATTGATTGGTGATGGCGAGCACTTTCTTTCTGATGCGGTAGTAGTTCTGATACCATATGCTCGGCTGCTGCGTTGCCTGTTGGGGCGCAGTTCCCTGGCCAGGGTATGCGACAATCGTTTTGCCGCAGAGTGCGCAGAACTTAGCATCCTGAGGATTATCCGCACCGCACGCATTGCATCTCATCCCATTCCCTCTCTATGAAACACCATTCTACCTAGCCGAACCAGATTCAGAACCTCATCGTTGAATCAGGAGATAATGGTTATCATATGGGCTTCCGTTTCGTCTTGATGGATTAAGAAGGTTGAGAACAAGGGGGATAAAGGCATTTGAGGCTCAGACAAGCTTTATTATCAATTAGGTAATCGCTGGGCTTGGAAGCAGAGAAGATGCCTGATAACATCGTTGAAGTGAAGAATCTAGTCAAGCACTACCCGCCGGATGTAAAGGCGGTCGATGACATCAGCTTCTCGATCGGGAAAGGCCAGATATTCTCCATGCTCGGACCGAACGGCGCAGGAAAGACGACGACGGTGGAAATCCTGGAGGGACTTCGCAATCCGACCTCCGGCAGCGCAAGAGTGCTGGGAGCGGACATCTTCAAGGATTACAGCAAGATCAGAGGCCGGGTCGGCACCCTTCCTCAGAATTTCGAGCCTTTCGACCTACTGAAGCCAACGGAGGCGGTCCACTACTGGGCGGCCATGTACGACCTCAAGATCACAAAGACGGAAGTCAACCGCCTAATCGAGAGCGTCAACCTGACCGAAAGGAAGAACCTGATGTCCAAGAAGCTCTCCGGCGGAGAGAAGAGGAAGCTCGGCATCGCGCTCTCCCTTGTGAACAACCCGGAGCTTCTCTTCCTCGACGAGCCGACGACAGGGCTCGACCCGAGGGCCAGGCGCGACCTATGGAACCTGATCACGGAGATCAAGGACAAGGGCACGACGATTTTCCTCACGACCCATTATCTGGATGAGGCCGAGAAACTTGCCAACGACGTCGCGGTCATGCACAGGGGCAAGATCATCGCGCAGGGGCGACCTGACGAGCTTGTCGACAGATATGGAAGCAGCACGATCATCGTCCTCGAGGGGGCCGGCAGGGCGGGATTTGAAAAGCTGGGCAGGATGAACATCAAGGCATCGATCGACGAAATGGATGACAGGAACGTCCTCGTGCCTGTCAGGAAACATTCCGATATGAAGAGCATGATGGCTACTCTGGCCAACTCCGACATTGCGATGGAGGACATCTACACGCGGAGGGAGACCCTGGAGGACGTGTTCCTCAATCTGATCGGCAAGAAAATGGAAGACGGGGTGTTGAAGGAATGAGCCGGCTAATCTCGGACGTGATCAGCTTCGGGAGACAATATTTGCGCTCCAAGGTCGGTTTATTCTTCGCTTTGATCTTCCCCGTACTACTGATCCTAGTATTCGGAGCCATCTTCTCGGGAATGGGAAATTCGAAAATTGACCTCCACGTCCAGGATCTGGACCAAGGGAGCATGGGGGAGGAGTTCGTCCACGCGATGAACAACACGAGCGCCTTCAACATAATCGAAATCCCCGTAAGCGAAGACGTCGACCAATACATCAAGAACAATTCTCTGACAGTTGCGCTCGTCGTTCCCAAGAATTTCTCGGCTGACATCGGGATGCGCATTGCGTTCCCGAATACGACCGGACTTGTGAACGTGACAGTTTTTGGCGACAAATCGAAGACGACTTACAGCATGGTGCTGGGGGCGGCGGCGGCGGTCTCCGACGGCATGAACTTCGGCCTGGCTGGAGCACACCAAATCGTCGGAGCGGAGGGCAGATCGATAAGCGCGAATGAGAATTTCAACTACATGGATTTCTATCTGCCAGGCATCATCGGGATGACGGTGATGACAAACGCCCTATTCGCTATGACCGCGAACTGCGCGGAATACCGACAACGGAATTACTTCAAGCTACTGGCGACGACGAACATCAAGAAGTGGGAGTGGCTCGTGTCGAAGTTCATATTCTATGCATTATTGCTCTCAGTGGCCCTGGTCCTCACATTCCTAGTCGGAAGGATGGCTTTCAACATGCAATCGGTCCTCACGCCGATGGCTTTCGCCCTGATAGCCGTAGGAGCGTTCACATTCACCGCGATGGGGATGCTGCTCGGAGTGTTCATTAAGGATCCGGAAGGTGCGAGCGCGATCGCCAACGCGGTAGGGTTCCCGATGATGTTCCTGTCCGGCAGCTTCTTCCCGCTCGAGATAATGCCAGGCTACCTACAGAGCATAGCGGGGGTCCTGCCGCTGACATACCTCAACAACGGGCTCAGGGACACGATGGTCTACTTCAATGACGGGAACGCATTGGTCAACCTCGGAGTCGTGTTCGTCGTCGGTCTGATATTCTTCGTCCTTGCCAGCAGGTTGATGTCATGGAAGGAGAAGTGAGAGCGCAATCCGCATACGACATGGAAGAAAACTTTTTGATGTGAAACGCTTTCTCCATTCCGGGATGCGCTCTTGGATAACGGATTGCTGGCGCTAATCATCTTCGCCGCCGTCTACATCGTGATGGTGCTCGACCTGGCCGACAGGACCGTCGCCGTCCTTTTTGGAGCCCTTACAATGGTCGGCCTTGGGGTCCTGACCGAGGGAGAAGCGATCGCGGCGATAAGGTGGGAGGCGATCGGGCTCATCTTCGGGATGTTCATCCTCGTTGCGGCTTTGACGGAGAGCGGGTTCTTCCGATGGATCGGGCTGATGGCATTGAAAAAGACGAAGTTCGATCTGTTGAAGATATACATCGTCTTCTGCGGTCTCTCGGCGTTCCTGGCCGCGTTCATGGACTGCATCACCGTCATGGTGTTCATGGCCTCTCTCACGATCGAGGTCTGCGTGATCCTCAAGGCACCGCCGCTGCCGATAATATTTGCCGAGATATTCTCCGCCAACATCGGTGGATGCGCGACGATGGTCGGAGACCCGCCCAACGTAATTGTCGGCACGGCGTTAAACATGAATTTCGTGGACTTCGCAACGCATACCGCGCCGATCGCAATGATCGCGTTCTCGGTGAACCTGATATTCTTCGGATTGTGGTACAAGAAAATGTTCGAAAAGAAGAACGTCGATGTGAAGAAGATCATGGATGAGCACAAGGACCTGGACCCATTTAGCGCTGTGAAGGACGTGAAACAGATGAGGATGGCGCTGATGGTGTTCGCATTCACGGTGACGCTTCTTATCCTCCACAGCGTGCTCGACCTGCTCGTCGCATATGTCTCGATATTGGGCGGAGCCCTGGTAATCCTGCTCGGGCGCAGGAAGATGGACCACCTGATTGAGAAGATAGACTGGCACACCATCATCTTCCTGGCGGGGCTATTCGTCATGGTCGGAGGGCTAGAGAAGAGCGGGCTGTTCGCGCAGTTCGCGAATTCCCTTGTCAGCCTGTCGGGAGACAGCCCGATACTAATCGTGACCCTCCTGCTGTGGACCGTCGCGCTCCTTGCGGCCGTCTTCGACAACATACCTCTTGCGGCCGCGATGGTGCCGGTAATGCAGTCCATCTCCGCGCAGACGGGGGTCGCGGTGAATTCCCTGGCCTACACGGCGACGTTGGGATGGGACATAGGAGGGAATGCGACGCCCATAGGCGCGTCGACGAACATTGTTGGCCTCGCCATCGCCGAGAAGAACGGCATAAAATATTCCTGGAAGGAGTATTGCAAGGTCGGGATCCCGGCCGTAATAATAACGATGATTGTCGTCAATCTATTGGTGGTCCTGCTTCTCGTCTGATCTTCAGCCGATGGGGGACATCGACAAGGTTTATTCCCGATGAGCATATTGAGGGTCGAGGGTATTATGGCAAAGTCGCCCAGCAAGAAAGGATTGACCTATGCCAGATCCGGCGTGAACATCGACCTCAAATCGAAATGCATCTCCGCGCTCGTCGACCAGCTCCATGACGAGAGGAAGGGGAGATGGAAGACCGTCGACCTCCCTGGACATTTCACCGGCCTGATCGAGTTCGGCGAGTATGCTCTCAGCCTGTGCACGGACGGAGTCGGCACCAAGCTCCTGATCGCCGAGGAGCTGGACATATGGAACACGGTCGGCATCGATTGCGTCGCGATGAACGTGAACGACACCATCTGCGTCGGAGCCGAGCCGATCGCGTTCGTTGATTACATTGCAGTGGACAAGCCTAGACCTGACGTCCTGGCGGCCGTCGGCGAGGGGTTGCAGAAGGGGATCGCGCAGGCCAACGCGGCCATCGTCGGAGGAGAGGTCGCGATAATGCCGGACCTCGTGACGGGACTGGACCTCAGCGGCACCTGCCTGGGTGCGGTCAAAATGGATCGGATAATCACGGGCCAGGAATGCCGGCCCGGAGACGCGATAATCGGGCTGCCCAGCTCGGGAGTCCATTCCAACGGTTTGACACTGGCGAGGAAGGCGGTGGAGAAGAGCGGTCTGACCTACCGCAGCAAGGTCAAACCCCTCAGGAAGGGCATCGGAGAGGAACTGCTGACCCCGACGACGATATACGTGCGCCAGGTGCTTGACATCTTGAGGAGCTTCAAGGTCAAGGGGATGGTCAATGTGACCGGAGGAGGATTGAGGAACTTCGTCCGGCTCAAAGAGGGGATAGGATTCTGCATTGACGACCCGATGGAACCGAACCAGATCTTCAAGGTGATAGGGAAACTCGGCTCGATCAATGACAAGGAGATGTACCAGACATTCAACATGGGGCTCGGTTTCGCGATGATCGTGCCGAAGAAGGACGCGAAGGCGGTGGCTGCCAGGGCCGGCAGAGGAGCGAAGGTCATCGGCAGGGTCGATGATTCCGGTGCGGTCTCCGTCCCGTCGCTCGGCATAGAATATTCGAAGTACTGAGACCGTTACTTCTTTGCGGCCAGATATCTGACGGCCGTGCTGACCGACCCGACGACCGACCCGATTGCGGTGCAAGTCTCTAGGGATTTCCCGCGCCCGGTCACGTCAAAATGCAGCTTTCCGAGTTCGAAGACTTCCGGCGGCAGCCCTTTCGGACCGAGGCCGAACAGGAGCAGCAGAGATTCACCTGCAACGGCCCTTCGAGCGATCTCGCCAACGGGGGTGGAGCGCTCTTTCCATGGCTTTCGAGTGGTGACCACGAGCGTACCGAGCTGCGGCGGGAATCCTTTCGCGGGAAGGTCGAACATCAGAAGCCTCCCCTTGTCCGAGAGTTCGACCGTGTACTTGCCCTCGTCGCCTATCGATGTGGTCCCGGATATCCATTCTGCGACTTTTTCTGAGGTGCCCAGTTCAGGCGGAAATGGGAATCCGAAGACGGCTAGATTCCAGTCGAAGGCTTCTGCCAGAGGTGCAGCTCTCGCTATGACCCTGCGATGCGCTTCGCGGAATTGGACGAGGTTGTAGGAATTGTACAGCCCCAGTGTCAGCCTTCCGAGCTTCTGAACGGTCGTGGTCGATCCTCCGCGATGCGGTAATGAGACGCTGCGAGAAACATGTTTCCATAGGAAATAGGGGACTCGCATGAAACTGGTTCGCATCGGTCTATTTAAATACTCCCTGATTCACGACATTCTGGCAATCTTAAAATAGACTGCGCGGCAGATGGTCAACCTCCTGGCCGAGGATGGATCGGTACGGGAAGGGATGCACGAGGCGACGGGTTTGACCGATCCCGATACGCGGGGCGTGACTAGGCTGATAATATGAAATGATAAACAGTCGGGAACGTTCAAATATCCAGAGAATCAAAGAATGAGGATAGACGGGCTTGCGGAAGCAGTCTAAGAGCAAAGGGCAAAGAGCGTCATCTCGTCATCGGCAACAGGTTAGATGACCCGCCCGACTCAGAGAAACGACGTGAGCTATAGCTATGCGCAAAGAGAGGCAGCGCCCGCCCGCGACAGATGACCTGCCGTCATTCGAACGGCCTGATGAGCGGAGCTCATATTCCGATTCTAAGAAGGAGAACCCCCAGGATGCCCCGAGGCAGTTGACAAACGGCAGTGCATCTGGCCGTGTCAACGGACTCTCGATGAGGGGTAGAGTAAACGGGCTGGTCAACGGATTCACCAACGGAAGGATCAACGGGCTTAGGACCGGCAGGATCAACGGCCTCATAAATGGGTTCACGAACGGAAGGGTCAATGGTCTGAGGAACGGCAGGATCAACGGCCTCATAAATGGGTTCACGAACGGAAGGGTCAATGGTCCAAAGGATGACAAACGGAACAGGTACAACGGCCTCGTGAACGGGCTGGAGCACAAGACCGGCCTGGTGAACGGGAACAGCTTCATCAACGGCTTCAGGATGCCGGGGGCTCGCCGGCGCATGCCGCTTTCAAAGAGGAACTCCTCGCTCAGACTTGCCATCGTCCTTGCGATGGTGGCGATTGTGGTAATCACCCCGTTCCTTTTGATATTCTCGATGCCGGAATCGACAATAAAGATAGACGGATACTTCTTCGACTGGGAGCGGGCGGGCTACTTCCAGGAAATGAAGGCGACAGCGGCATCGGACGTGGACATCAGGGAATATTCCACGGTGGTTGGGCAAGGCGTCGTCTATGGTTACATTTCGACCGCTGGCAACATGTTCTCGCGGGGCAATGGAGAACCGTCCGCGCTCTACGGGTTCTTCGACATGGACAACAATCCAAGCACCGGGTACATCATCGATGGAATTGGCGCCGACAAAATGGTCGAGGTAATTGGATGGAACGGGACTATGAAATCCGCAACCGTTTCTGATTTCCCGGTCGGTTTCGACAGCGCGGATTTCTCTGGGTTCACCTTCAGGATTTCAATCGATGCGATCCCCGCCGACAACAGAATCGAGTTCTCGTTCCAAACTAGCGGGACGCAGAATCCAACGACTCTGTTCATGTCAAAGAATGTTCAGGGCCAGGAAGACGAATCTCAATATACCGTAAGGTTTGGTGAGCCGGCATTAAGGGTGGCTGCTGAGCTCACCATGCCCGATGTGATACCTGTGGATTCAAGAGAGAGGGTGATGGACCTCGGGTTCGAGTCCGCACGGGGGAATTTCACGATCACGGATCTCACTTTCGAGAAGCTCGGGACCGCGTCCCAATACAGGATATCGGTATTCGACGACCTCCAGGTGATGGGATATTCGAACGGCGCGACCTTGACCTTCGAGCCGGTGTTGGAAATCAAAGAGGGATACGGAAAGAAACTGTCCGTCTATGTGGAGATAGGCGGGGGCGAAATATCTTCATCGTTCGGTCTCTCCTTGAACGCGACTGGCATCGGCACGACTTCGGGCCCTGCGACGGTCGATGAGACTCAGGTCTCGAACAGGGTCGCGTATGTCAGCGAGATACCTCATTCCGTCGTGATAGACGGAGCGTTCGCGGACTGGATATACGGATACATAATGACCGACAGCGGTAACGATGTAAGGCTCGCCAACGGCAGTCTGATAAATGATCCATCCATCGACATAACCGGGTACGGGATGTACATCGACCAAAGGGATGTGGCCATGTACCTTTCAGTCGCGGATCGGATCTGCAACGGGACCTCGATCCCGAAGAACATAACGATTCCAGTGCCGACGCAGGGGCTGCCGAACCCTGCCGGACAGCGGCTTATAGGCGCGGACATAGCTGGAGCGGTGCTCGACACCGACCTAGATCCTTCGACTGGGGCGAGCTTCGGCGGCACGCTTGGAGCGGATTACCTTGTGTTCATTGCAGGAAAGAAAGGCAAGATCATCCAATCCGAGCTCTACGCGTGGGACACATCGCAGGGAAATGCCACATGGAGGTTCGTGGAGAGTGTCAGATCGGCCGTCGACTCGAAGAGGATGGAGTTCGCTTTCAACTTCTCGGCCCTGTCGATGGGCGACCTGGATGTCGCGGCGGTCAGCTTCTTCATGACGGACTGGAAGATGGCGACGGATTTCTCCGACGGCATCCTGCCACTGGCGAAGTGGCAGATAGGGATGTATTCGAAGGCGTTCGGAGGAATCCTCATAAACGAGGTCATGAACAACAAGGGAACGTTAGACTGGATTGAGTTCTATAACACGGGAACTGTACCTATAACCCTCACCGGCTGGGTCATATATGATGGCACCACCGTAATCTACACATTCGGCGCAATAACGATTGCGCCGGGAGAGTTTTTCGTCTTGTACAACCTGGGTGTTACGAAAAACGGGGATCTGAGGCTCGTGGACGCGGGTGGTCTCCTGATCGACAGCGTGTCGGTCAAGGAATCAAGCGCCCCCAAATCCTATTCGAGAATCGGCTCTCCGCCGTACTCCACCTGGAGGAATGCAGTGGCTACTCCCGGTGCGATAAACTCTGGCCAGGTCCCGATACCGGAATTTTCAGATATCCTGATACCGTTGATAGGTATGATCGGGATGTTCACATTCATGAGGACACGCAGGAGGAAGGTGAAGGATGGCTGATCAGCAGGGCTCTGGCGAGGCTATCGGAATCCATGACTTCCTGAGAGACTCCGGAGAACCCGAGAAGCGTGCCCAGAAAGGACGCGGAGGCTCAAGGGAAGAGGCCATGGAGCACGCCAGAGAAACCGAGGAGCCGTTCCGCCTTGTCACCCTCGTCGGGGGATACAGGCACAAGGAGATCGAGGGCAGACACCTCATGCTCGAGCTGGGGAACCCGGCCATCATCCTCCTCCTGGCATATCTCCTGACGCTGCCCGGGATAATCATGGAGTTCTTCATGCTGAAGGGACTCTGGTATTTCGGGTTCGAGCTCTACAGAACCTACGTATTCCTGCTGTCGACGGGGTGCGTCGCCTTCGGCTTCTATCTCATGTTCTACCGACCCGAAAGCTCGAGACTGAGTGTCAAGTTGGATCGCCCCAGCCTCTTCATTGCGGCAGCGGGCACTGCGGTCCTCGCCCTCGCGCTCCTGCTGTTCTTTGGGAAGGACACCGCACCATTGGCAATCGTCCTCTCGATAATAATCGTGGGATGTGTCGTACTCATCCTGGCATCGGCACCCAGGATGCCGAAGGAGGACGCTTTCCCGGTAGCCGCGTTCGGGGCAGGGGCCATCATCGTCGCCTTGATTCCGGTCAATCACGCGTTCGATATCTGGAGCGGGATCAGAGGAATAATGGATTTCACCATATTCGACGGCTTCGTAGTGGTGATCGGGGTGTCCGTGGCGTTCATCGCCCTGAACTCGGTCAGGAGCCAGCGTGGCATGTTCTCCTGTTGGCTGATCGGCGCGATGGTGATCCTGTTGATAGCATTCCACGAGCTCGTTGGAATCTCCGCGTCCAATTCGTTCGAGATCTACGATCAGATCCTCGCGCTCGAAGGGGCCGTGTTCTCGATAATCCCGCTCTCGATGTACTTCCTCAAGGAGTTCGAAAGCGCCAGGCTCTGGACCCATCTGCTGAATGCGAAAAAACTGCTCGATAGGAAGAATTACGAGAGGGCGCTGATCGAGAGCGAGAGGGGCATGGAGCTTCTCTCGAGATCCGGCCTGTCCAACAAGCTGTCGTTGCCCTGGAGCATCTACGGGGACATCTACTATTCCATGGGGCGGTTGAACCGGGCGAAGACCTGCTACGACATGGCGTTGAAGATCGACCCGAACGACGCCGATACCTGGTCGAATCTGGGGAACATGCTGGCGGTCAAAGGATATGGAGACCAGGCATATGCGGCATACCAGAGGGCGACGGCCATTGCGCCGCACGACCCGCAGGTCTGGAACAACTTCGGCGTGGTCCTGCTGTCCCTTAAGAGACGGGATGAGGCGCTCGCGGCGTTCGAGAAGGCCATCAGCAAGGACACAGGATTCCCGATGGCCTATTACAATGCAGGAATGGTTTTGCAGCGCTCCGGGAAACCGGTCGCCGCAGCCAGGCTCCTTGAGAGGTTGGTATCGCTGGCACCCGAGGACGAGAACTTCAGGCGTGCCCATAAGCGGGCGGAGGTCATCCTTGACTACTACCAGCAGGCGGCGGGATGGCGGCTGCTCGGCGCCGACATCTCTGAGATAATCAAGACCCTCCTGGGCGACCCTGGCAAGTTCGAGGATGATTACAAAGAGTTCCTGGATGCGGCGATGAAGGAGCTCTCTTCAAAGGCGTTCGAAGGAGATAGAGAACGGACGAATGGAGCGCTCCGCAGGATAATGTCGATGATCCATTATGGCGGGGCCGCCGTGCTCACACTTAGGGCTGATGCCGGACTGACTATAGACCAGCTGCGGTTCGCCGTAGCAATGCTCATCGACACCAATAAGGCGAGATTCAAGACCGTGAACAACGAGATCAGGCTCGTCCCCCTGAAGGAAGAGCGTCCTGGCGACCGGGGAGATGGGGCTCTGACCGTTCCGCAAGAATCGGCTTCCGCGCAACGCCGATCGTCATTCATTTGATCGCTAATTCCGCAAGAACCCGAAGTCGAGGGGTGGGCAGTATGGTAGCGATAGCCATCTTCCTCGCATCGATCCAGATGCTGACGGGGGCATATGCGGGGAGCCCTGCCCACGAGCAGGCGGGCGCGTCGGATTCATGGACTTTCTTGGCTTACATGAGCGCGGACGTCCCCGGCTCCCCGCTGAATTGGACCGCGGACATAAATGAGATGGAAGAGGGTCTGTACAGCAACAACATCTCGGTGGTCGCCCTTGTGGATCCGGACGGGGTCGGCGATTCAAGAGTGTACAACATATCACATGAAATCCCGGCCTCTGATGGGATAGTGTCCCCACAGGTCGCCTACCCTCCTATCAGCGGAACCGGGGAGGCGAACATGGGAGACCCGGACACTTTGATAGATTTCGCGAAGTTCGGCGTTGATGATTTCTACAAAGGCGACAAGCTAGGGATAATCCTGTGGGGTCACGGTGAAGCGTGGAACGGCGTGTGCCAGGACAAGGGAGATTATCTGACCCCGCAGGAACTTGAGTACGCCCTCCTATCGATCAAGGAATACATCGGGAGACCGCTGGATCTCGTGGTGTTCGATGCCTGCAGCATGGGATCGATAGAGGTGCTTTCGGCTCTATCCGGTTCCGTTTCGTACTCCGTGTCCTCGGAGATACCGGTACCGGCTCCTGGGTTTCCTTATGATTCCATCCTCACACGCGTTTCAATCGACATGTCTCTTGGAGCGGCCGACATAGGAACGGTCTTTGCGGACGAATACGTCAAATTCGGCGCCCTAATGGCGAACGTCACCTCGCAGGCCGCAGTGATAAACCTCGCGGCTTTGGAAATCGCAGCCGATTCGATCGGCAAGCTAGGCAACCAGAGCGTTCTGTTCATCCCGGTCGCAAAGGAGAATCTAAGGGATGCGAGGAACGATTCTTATGAAACGGACGGTCTGTCGATGGTCGATCTGCAGACCTACTTGACCGGCCTAGCATCGGACGACTCGCTCCCCAGAAGACTGTCGCGGACTGCTAATGAATCTTCCAGGATCCTGTCCGCATCAGTAATGTTCAACAGAGCATTCATCTCCCCTTCGGATGCGGATGTAATATCACCGGCCAATCTCACCGGGCTTTCGATCTTCTTGCCGCAGACAACGGTCCAGCTCGCGGGATACATGAATGTGAGCGAACTCTCAATTACGTGGGGGCTGTTCCTCGAGGAGATGTTCTCGAACACCACCTACCAACGACCCGATGCGGATGCAAGAATCGGCTTGGAGGATCTGAGGTTCGATGACGGGCTGATGGATTCGTTTGCGATCAGATGGAATGAGACCGCGCAGGTAGAAAGTTGGGCTTTCGATGTTTTGCGGAATAAAGGGTTTGAAGTTGCGGCGACGGCGAATCGGAAGGACGGCGACGTACCCAGAACCGTCGAATTCCGCAACCTTCCGCCGGATGTCTACGACGTATGTGCATACGGATTGGGAAATGACGGGACTTACAGATACTACGAGATATTCGAGAACATCACGGTGATGAAGCGGTATCAGTACCTGATACACTTCCCCGAGCAGATTGCCGACAACATAACGAGGCTGGAGATCGTCGACCTCAAAACGGACGTGACCGAATCATTCAGCGCTTCCGGAAGCCAGATGGAACTGAGATTCGATGTACCTGGGCAGTTCAGAGAGTCGGACAACATCCTGCTTCAGCTGAAACGCGGGAATTCGACGCTCGCCTGGGGGATCATACAGCTGACCGGGGACAACGCGGAGCTGACGCTCACGACGCAACCACAGCCTTCAGCGGTGACTGTCTTCATCGTTTTCATCTTGGTATCGGCCCTGCTCGGATTCGCGGCGGTGAGACTCCTGCGTGTAGGGAAATCCCGGTGAGATACCGACCAACGAGGGGTCCGTTTACAGGGCGCGCTTCTCCCTCAGGTCTTCCAGCGACTGGTACATCAAAGCGGTCGCTCTGGCGAGCCGCCTCTGCCCGAGGTGGAGGAGGATCAGATAAGTGAAAAGGATCAGCCAGATAGCCACCGTCATTGAGAAGAGCAAATCGATCCCCATTTTCACTTCACCTCTTCCTTGCCGAACGCCAACAGCCCCCTGATAGATATGGTATAGTATCTTCTTTCCTCCAGATAGGCTCCCATCAGGATGAAACCCATCATTCCGACAACCGCTGCGATGAAGAAATTCGGAAGGAACTCTGCGAGCGCCGTGCCGAGCATGTCCGCGGCCAGCAGCCGCTGTTGCACGGCAATCATTAGGACCCCGATCATGGCTATAATCGCCGCAGCGATGGGGAGACCGCTCGACATCTCCACGACATCGTGCCTTTCGGTCCTTTGCATCACCACGGAGAGGAGCAACAGAAAGAAGCTTATCGAGAGAGCGATGGTCGGGATGCCGATACCGCCGCCGAGGCCGGGCTCTGAAACCGCCAGCAACGCGAGGCATACAAACGACACGAGTCCTGACAGAGCGCAGACTTCGGTCAACGCCCTTGCTCGGTCCTCGCTGAGGATCTTCGGCCGAAAGTGGGATGCAAGAGCCGCCAGCCCGGTCGCCACGGTGGTCAGAGAGAACCAGAGGAGAACGATTGTCAGCAGGCGGAGCGACGGGAGGCTCCATGGGTTGTCGAAGACGGTGTCGGTCGCCTTGAGCGGAGTGATGGTTTCACACATGAGGACCGGCCCGGCTGGACTTGCGATAATGAACCCTTCCGCGACAACCATTGTGCCATTTAGAGGGAGGTCTCCGCCGCCGTTCCATACGGCGTTCAAAGATCCGGAGGCGGCGGGGCTAACGATCTCGAACTCCTTGTCATTGGTAAGCAGGACCTCTCCGCCGACTCCGATGTGCAGCCCGTAAAGGTCCGGCGCGTTCTCAACGGCGCCTTCGGGCGAAGTCGTCCCGAGCGGCAGCATGTAGAGATTGAGGTACAGGAAGAGCAGAATGAGTACCAGCGAGACGGAGAAGAGCATGAGTTCCGGGAGACTCTTGACGCGATGATGGTCCGCTCTTTCGTCCCGGTCTGCCATCTGTTAGACCCCCATCTGTGATGGTGGATTGTCTTCCGAGCCTTAACAATTTGGCGGAGGGCGGTGCCGGACCTGAAAGGAAAGAAAATGGACCTAATGGGGATCCCCCGATGGTCCGGTGTTTTTCGAAATCCAGGTGCATGTGGCCGATATCAGCTTCCTACCGCACCACGGACCTGGTCGGCGAGCCTCAGGACGTAGAGGGTAGTCTCCTTTTCACCCTCGGAGTTCTCGCGGCTGACGATCTCCCAGAAGATGTGCCCCCATTCCTTCTTGAAATGCTTGAGTATTTCTTTACCGTCCTCGACTTTCTCCACCCAGACGGTCACGCTGCTTGGGGTCATCTCGTGATAGTACTTATCCAGGTTCACCATTTCAATCTGCCTTCTGTGCATTCGTCATCCAAGGGCGATGGTGCACTGGACGCCGAGAAAACCTCTCACAACAGTCATGGGATTCTCCCGCGCCTCTGCATCCCGTTCCTTTGGACTTCCAGCATATTATGAAAGGTCGGGCTTATAAGGATTACTATCCTGGCTTCGGCGAAAACGAAATATTTTTCAGTGCGATGGAATGGCAAGATTGCTCAGTAAACCCGTTAATGGCGAATAATATGCCAAATAATGCGCCGTCGTCATCGCTGCGCACGGGGGCGGCTGCAGATCGCGTACTCGTCTCCGTCGAAGAATACGTCGAGGTCTGGGTTCTGATCCTGCAGCTGCTTGATCCTCTCAAGAACCTCTGTCAGGCTGAGATTGGTGGACTTGTCGAGCAGCACCTCGATTTTCTTGTGCATCGATATTCTCCGTGCCAGTGTCGGATTTTGTTATTGGGCTACGATATACTTGAACCTTACCACGGTTGACCCCGCTGCATCTTGAGCTCTTTTGATATCGAATCCCCTGCTGGAGCGTGACGAGTCAAATCGGTTCTGGAGATGGGTGAGAAGGGCAGCCTCCTTTCGAAAAACTATGTGGGTGGTTCGAAATATTTCTGGAGGAAATGGCGAGGCTTCCCTTCTCTTTGAGTGTATTTCTGTCGAACCCCCCTCAACTCGGACGAGAATCTTAGTTCGGTGAGATATAGATTGCCTTGACGTTTTCATAAGAGAGGATAGTCATGAAAGCTCCTATTGGATGGAGGCTCCGTGCAGCATTATTCAAAGAGCTACATCGCGGTCGAAGGCAGTGATTCAGTCCCATGGTTAATAGAGAACAGAAGGAGGCAAGGAATCGCTTGTGGGAGCGCTCCTGGCACCTTCAGGATATGACCTGCATCGTGTCATGCGCCCGGAATGAATAGAACCAAATATAAGAGTGAAAGATAATTAAGTACCCGTCAATACCTGGCGCGTTTGAATGCAATGGGCATGAAAGCCCAAGGTCAAACGCGGACTCCCGGATAACGATCAAGAACGGTGATTCTGAATTGCCTCCCACCAAAAAGAAGATGGTGACCTGCCCGGACTGCGGCAAGAAGTATTCCTCGACGGAGGAGGGATGCCCCAATTGTGCAAAGGAAGGTTCTGAGAAGATCGTTGATGCTGAATCGATCATCGATGAGGAGAGAAAGAAACTCAGCGACACGAAAGCCCTAGAGAACGAGAACGCTGACAGCACCGACGTCGCGAAATGGCTGATGGGGGGCGATGGTCAATTCCCAGTCGCTTCTGACACCAAATCTTCTCCATGGGGGCAGGAAAGCGAGCAGAAGGATGTCCAGCAGGCCGAGGACGGTTCGGGCATAATAGAAGCCTGGCTAAAAGGAAAAGTCGATGATATTTCTTCCTGGCTGAGCGGGGACGGAACTGCGAGCGTCGCCACCGAGGAAGAGGAGATCACACCGCCGGAAATCGAGGATCGGGCAGAGCTGGAGAAAGCCCAGGAGAAACTGAAGAAACTAGTTGCGGACTTCAGAACGGGCAAGGCCGGGCCCGAACAGATCGCCAAGGAGGCGTTCACGATCCTATCAGACCTGAACTCTTTGAGGATGGAGAACAGCAGGTTGAAAGACGAGCTGGACGGCGTGCGAAAAGGTTCGACCGCCCTGGCGAAATATTTCAAGAGCGTCCAAGGCAAGGAAGATAGCGAATCCGACAAGCGGACGGACCAGCTCGCCAAGGAGATGGCGGCGAGGGAACAGCTCGAGATCGAGAACATGGAGATGCGAGCTTCCGTCGAGACCTACAAGGAGCAGTTCGAGAAGGGGCTCCGGCAGATGCCGACTGACCAGGGGGATATCGCGCGCATCCAGATGGAGCTCGCGGAAAAGACGCGCATGCTGGATGAGATGCAGACCTTCGTCAAGTGCAAGGAGACCGAGCTTGCGAAGGAAGAGATCGACACGAAGGTGGAGATGAGGGAGCGGTTCGCATCCGAGCTGCAGGACAGGATCGCGGAGTTCGAGCAGGGGAACAATGCCCTCAAGGCAGATCTGGAGAAACTCACATTCAAGAACAGAGAGCTGGAGGTCACGCTCTCCCAGAAGATCGAAGAGCTGCAGCTGATTACACCGACGAAGGGATCGAGCGGCTCCGTCTCGGACGCACTGAAGCAGCGCCTCGAGAACATGCAGAGAGTGGAGAGGGAGCTGGCGCTCAGGAACCAGGAAGTCGGGATCATCAAGGAGAAGCTGATGGCGAAGGAGGATGAGATGAGGGCCCTGAAGGAGCCGATGAGGTTCAAGGAGGACGAGCTCCTCAGGAGAGAGGAGGACATGATGCACAGGGAGCAGCTGATGGAGGAGCAGATCAGGAGGCTCGAGCAGACGAGGGCGGAGCTCGGGTCGCAGGATGAGCTGGACCTCAAGAAGCGCCTCGAGCAGCTGCAGGCCGATGTCACCACCAAGGAGCTGGAGATCAAGGCCAAGGAGAAGTTCATCTCAGCCAAGGAGGAGGACCTCAAGCTCAGGGAGCAGGGCGTCATCTCCCAGGAGATCGACAGGAGGGAGGAGGAGCGCGCCCTGGAGTTCAAGGTCGAGAAGGTCAAGACCGGCACAGGCAGGCTGGACGACCTGATCATGGGAGGGCTGCCGTTCGGATCGAACGTGCTCGTTTACGGGCCTCCTTTCATGGGCAAGGAGGTCCTCGTGAACGCCTTCGTCGCGGAGGGTCTGAAGAAGGGCATTCCAGTCGTCTGGGTGACGACCGAGAAGACGCCGAACGAGCTCAGGGAGGAGATGAAGTTCGTCCAGAGCGGCTTCGAGGAATACGAGAAGCTCGGCCTCGTGAAGTTCGTCGACTCATATTCGAGGAGCATGGGGGACGCGTCGAACGACCCGAACGTCATATACATCGACACGCCGACGGACTTCCAGGCGATCCAGGTCGGCGTGGAGAAGGTGACCAAGGAGCTCCTCGAGAAGCACAAATACTACAGGTTCGTGTTCAGGTCGATATCGACTATGATCGCCTACCTGGACCCTGCGACTGCGTTCAGGTTCCTGAACCCGATTGTAGGGCGCAGGAAGAGGGACAAGGCCGTCAGCATGTTCATAATCGAGAAGGGTATGCACGGTGACCAGGAGATCCAGATGGTCGGCTCGCTGATGGACGGCATGATAGAGTTCAAGGTCGAGAACCTGAACACTTTCGTATCCGTGAAGGGCATCGGCGATGTTCAATCAAGGGCCTGGATCAGGTACACGTCGACCAAGAGCGCGGTCAACATCGGGTCGTTCGCACTTGACCACATCAGGTGAGGCGACAGATTTTATCCGACAAACTGGTTCGGACAGGAGAACCGCTCAGGTTATCTCAGGGGAATTCCGCCTCGAGTCCTTGGAGCCGGGCTTCTTCTGGGGCTGCATCTGTATCTGAGGGAGCGGGGGCAGGGGCGGCGGCAGGCCGATGTCGCGAGCAATTACGACCGCGACGGGCAGGCAGTTGGTGATTACGGTGCTGTGCACCTGGTTCGCGACCTCTGGAGGCATGTTGTTGGATTTCGACCAGGTGTCGACTAACTCCTTGGCATCACCCTCGATGAGGATCTTCCCTTCCATCTTGATCATCCCGACGCCGACGTAGTTCGCGATGAACCTGTATTCGAGGGACGCCTGGTCCTCTCCGATGAGTGTTATCGTGGTGACAGTGCTGTTGTTGTCTATCCTCAGGTTCTGGAATTTCTCGCCGGGTTTCGTGAACCTCTTCGCGTCGATCGAACTTATGTCGAATCCCCTTATTGGCATCTTGACCGCCTGACACAATAACCGATTCTCTACTTTAGGTATTCTATTGCATGTGCGCCAGCGTCATGACCGGGTGCAGCAGAGGGGCATCGACGCCTTCGGAGCAGTATTATATATTGTATTCGTTTCTCACTTTCCTACCCCGGCAGAAGCCGGGTCAATCAAAGGCACAAGGATGAATTTGGCATGACCGACGGAATGATGAAGATCGAGGAGATAACTCCCGAGAGCAAGCAGATAAACTTGCTGGCAAAAGTTGTGAATGTAGGCGAGATGAGAGAGATCCCATCGAGATTTGGCCCGAGCCGCAAAGTTGCGGACGCTCAGATCGGCGATGAGACAGGGACTGTGATCCTCTCTCTCTGGGAAGACCAGATAAACTCGGTGAAGAAGGACGAACTGATCAAGATCGAGAACGGATATGTGTCCTTCGTCAAGAGCGCGCAGACGCCTGGCAAGGGGAACATCCGCCTGAACATCGGCAAATACGGCAAGATGGAGAAGGTGACGGAGGGAGTCACCTCGGTGAACGAGGAGATCAACCTCAGCGTCGCCGAGCACGACCTTCCCGACAGGCCGAGGCACGGAGGCGGAGGCCGCGGCAGGAGCGGCGGCGGCAGCTATGGATCCCCGCGACGGGACCCGCCGAGGGACAGGTTCTGAGTATATCGGAACGGACCCGACGAACGTCCATTAAAACCCTTTCTCGTTCAATCTTTTCTGCTATCTATCATTCAAATGATGATTGTGAAAGTGCCGCAGGCCGGAATTGAACCGGCGACTTCAAGATCTTCAGTCTTGCACTCTCCCGGACTGAGTTACTGCGGCTCGGAGTGTCCCTAGATGCCGAGGGCGGATTTAAAGGGTTTTCCGGAATCGATCGCTTTCAGACCTGAATTTTTGACTGCTAGCGAGAGGGATATCAATGACGACAGGGTTAAATACGGCACAGTGGTTTTATGAGCTGTTCCAGAGTCGACAATATCTACTGCTGTTATTGGTGGTGAGCTTATTCTGTCAAAGCGGTCGAAAATGCCCTCAAACAAAAGCTCGGAGGATCCCGTTCATTTTTCACTCAAGAGAAAGAAGTCTTGGGACGACAATGGGGTTGCCGCAACAGTGGGGACGATTTTAGCGCTCATGGTCTTCATGACGTTCCTCGGGATGTTCACCAATCAGTATGTGCCCATCTGGATGAAGGAGAACGAGTCGAGCCACATGAACATGGTCGTGGGACAGTTCTCGAACCTGAAATCTGGGATAGACATGCAGGTCCTGAACAACAACGAGCAGGTGGCCAGCGCGCCGATTTTTGCCCCGATCCAGCTGCAAGCCGAAGGGGTGCCGGTTTTCGCCAGTCCGACGATGGGGACTCTGGCATTCACTTCTGACGGAGGGGTTGGTGGCCCGTCCATTCAAATCAATTATTCCTATATCGTTAGCGGCACTTATTACAAACTCAACTCGACGAACGGGGGATTGACAGGCGGCAGTCTTGAGTTCTATGGCCCGAACAGGTACTACATACAGCAGAATGTGACGATGGAGAACGGCGCCATCATGCTCAAGCAGGTTGACGGGGAGGCGATGCTGAGCGGTATCGCGATCCGACTGGTCAACAACAGCAATCAGTGGAGTGTGAAGATCACCCTCACGTCCCTCACTGGCGTCAGCAAGACCATCGGAGGGTTCGGGACCAAGAGCATCACTTCGACCCTCGAATATACATATTATCAGAAATTGACGAACACGACAGGCAATGAAACCAAGCTCAAAATAGTCACAAAATATCCCGATGCTTGGAGGTCATATTTCTCCGACCTGCTCAACAAGAGCGGGGTGCCATACAATGTGAAGAACGTGGTAAAGAGCACTAGCGCACCCGTGGGCAATCCCGGTTACCGCACTGTCACTGTAAGAATACCGAACGTTTATTCCCTGGAGTACACGAAGGCGGTAGCGACTATCTCGATCGCTGACATAGGCGTGTGAACTCGAAATGACTGAATCTGTCATAACCCCAGCAAGCCAACCGACGGATGAAGGGATTATCGACATCCAACCAGTGGACATGCCGGAAGTCGAGAAGAGGAAGATCAGGGAAGCGGAAGAGGACAGCTTCTTCAGGAAAGCTTTCATCGGATACCAGAGATTCCTCATGAAGATGAGGCGCAAGTCGCTCCCCAAGAAGATACCTCCGACGTCCCTTGGGGAATTCGACGAGCAGACCGGTTCGGCGTACACCCAGATCCTTCCGCTGACGGACCCGACCTTGGAGCAGGTCGAGCTCTACGCGATCAAGAAGCCTTTCAGCTTCATGAGGGCGATACTCAACAAGAGCACCAACGAATACATGCTTGAGACCATCGAGCCGCAGCTCAGCGACAAGGAGGAGAAGCTGCTGGCAATGGTCAAGCAGGCTCTCGACAAGATCCTCGCGTACGAATGGGACAAGCTGACCGCGATCGACAAGCAGTCCTACCTCGAGAACAGCGTGGAGTCCTTCCTGAAGTCCAGGGGGCTGAAGCTGGACAAGGTCACGAAGGAGAAGATCAGGTACTACATCATCAGGGACTTCATCGGCTACGGACCGATAGACGCGCTGATGAGCGACACCCGCATCGAGGACGTGTCGTGCGACGGAACGAACATACCCCTGTTCGTCTACCACAGCAAGTACGAGAGCGTGAAGACGAGCGTGATTTTCGAGGAGGAGGATGTCCTGAACTCGTTCGTCGTCGCCCTGTCGCAGAGATGCGGCAAGCAGATCTCGGTTTCCCTTCCGATCCTCGACGGCACGGCACCTGAAGGACACCGTGTCCAGGCGACATATGCCAAGGAGATCACGACGAGGGGCTCGACCTTCACGATCAGGCGGTTCAAGGAGAAGCCTTTCACCCCCGTCGACATGATCAAGAACAACACTTGCAGCCCCGAGATGATCGCCTACATGTGGCTGGCTGTGGAGCACGGCGAGTCGGCTATCATCGCGGGAGGAAGCGCGTCCGGCAAGACAGCGACGCTGAACGCCATCTCACTGTTCATCCCCCCGACGGCAAAGATCGTCACGATGGAGGACACCAGGGAGATCAACCTGCCGCACGAGAACTGGATCCCCGGTGCGACCAGGTCCGGAGTCGGCGAGAGGGGCATAGACGGGAAGGCGGCCGGAGAGATCGACATGTTCGACCTTGTCAGGGCTGCCTTGAGGCAGAGGCCCAACTACATCATCGTCGGTGAAGTCAGAGGCAAAGAGACCTACATCATGTTCCAAGCTATGGCCACCGGCCACACGACCTACTCGACCATGCACGCCGACTCGGTCAAGGGCATGGTCAACAGGCTCGAGAACCCGCCTATCAATTGTCCGAGGATCCTGCTTACGGCCCTGAGGAACGTCATAATCCAGATCCATGCGAGGGTCGGGATGGACATGGTCAGGAGGATCAAGCAGCTCATAGAGATCGTCGGTTTCGAGCCGGAGACCAACGAGCTTATCACGAACACCGTCTACGAATGGGACCAGGGGAAGGACAAGTTCCTCTACAAGGGGCACAGCTTCCTGTTCGACAAGATCATGGAGATGAAGAACCTGACGCACGAGGCGATGATGGATGAGTTCAACCGCCGCGTCGACATCATAAGATACATGGTCCTGAAGAACATGGAAGATCACATCGAGATCTGGAAGATCATAAAATCATACTACAAGGAGCCGCAGGAGACCGCGGCGATGGTGAGGACGGAGCTCGCGAAGATAGGGGTAGAGGAAGAGGCTGTCGAGCTCAAGGGGGCTGCTTGAGGATGTCCGAGGAGAGCGACCTTTTCAAAAAGATGGATACGACCAAGAAGCTCTACATCAAGACCCAGAGCCCCGAGGAGGCGAAGGAGAAGGAGATCCCGCACATAGTCAGGCTTCCCGTCGGCGCCGCGCCCGAGTACAACGACCTGACCTCTATCCAGCAGATGGGGTGGCGGGTCTTCGGCAAGATGGTCACGAACAAGAATAAAGTGGACCTGGAATTCGAGGACATGATGTCCAAATCGCACATGAGGATCAGGCCGGAGGAGTACCTGGCCTACGTCTACATGATGACCTTCATAGTGGCCATCGTCAGCGTCATAGTCGGCGTGATAGTCGGGCCTGTGCTGTTCGGCATGATGGGGGTTGGCATCGTCATGCAACTGATCGTGCTGATTGGAATAGCGGGCTTCATCCCGTTCATGACCTTCACCGTGATGAAGGGCTCCCCAGGCGGAAAGGCCAAGAGGATCTCAAGAGACATAGAGAAGAGACTGCCCTCCGCGATGAGCTTCATATCGGCGATGGCTTCCGCGGACGTGAACATCGACGTGATATTCAAGGAGCTGGCGAGACAGCCGATATACGGCGAGATACGGGCGGAGGCGGAGTGGATAACGAGGGACACCGAGCTGCTCGGCATCGACATCCTGTCGGCGATCAAGAAGGCCACTACGAGGACTCCGTCGAAGAAGTTCCAGGATTTCATGCAGGGCGTCATAACGACGTCGACATCGGGAGGCCAGCTGAAGCCGTATTTCCTGATAAAGGCCGAGGAGTACGAGAAGGATTCCAAGCTCGAGATGAAGGCGAGGATGGAAACGCTCGGTCTGCTTGCGGAGACATTCGTCACGGTCGTGGTCGCGTTCCCGCTTTTCCTTGTCGTCATCCTCGCGATCATGGCGATCGTCGGAGGCAACGCCTCTGGCACCATGTTGATACTCTACCTGGTTGTGCTGTTGATGATCCCGCTCGCACAGTTCGGCTTCATATTCATCATCTGGAACAGCGAAAAGGAGAGTGCGACCTAGATGGCGACGGTCAAAGTCCAGAAGGGGGGAGCGCTTGAGATACCTGGTTCCCAGAAGAAGGACCTCTCGAACAGGATCCTCACCATCTGCGCCATCGTATTGGTGCTGTTCATCGTGCTCGCATTGCTGGACTACACCGGCGGGCTGAAGCTCCCATTCGAATGGATAGACTGGATCATACTCGGGGTAATGGTCCTGGTCGGGCCATATGGATTCTACAAATCCGCCCGGTTAAAGAGGGTAAAGCAGATCGAGGACAGGCTTCCCGATTTCCTGAGGGACGTCGCGGAGGCGGGCAGGTTCGGCATGACCCTGGCCGATGCGATCGTTGTCGCATCGTCCGGCCGTTATGGTTCACTGACCCCGGAGATCAAGAAGATGGCCGCACAGATAGAGTGGGGCGTCCCGGCCAACGAGGCTCTGAGGCTTTTCTCGGAGCGCGTCAAGACCCCGCTCGTCCAGAGGATGATGTCGATCATCATGAAATCGTCCGATGCTGGCGGAAACGTCGCCGATGTCCTTACGATGGTTGCTCATGACGCGAGGGAGTCCATCCTGACCGAAAAGGAGAAGACCATCACGATGAGCACCTATGTCGCCGTCATCTACATCTCATTCTTCGTTTTCCTTTCGACGATCCTGATCCTGGCCATATCTTTCCTGCCGGAAATGGAAAACGCGGGGTCCCAGCTTCAGGAATCGCTTGAGGGATTGGATATGTCACAAGCCGGCTCTGTCCAAGCTCTGGACGTCTCGGTCATCCCGGGCGTGAATTTCGCCTTCTTGATCGCTGCTTTGGCGCACGCAATCGGAGACGGCATCATGGCTGGAGTGCTTCAGAAGGGTAGCATCCCCATGGGGATGAGGCACGCGTTCATAATGCTGATCGTAACTTTCCTGTTGCTCCGATTGCTGATGGCCCCGTCCTCCGGCGGGGACGCTACAACAACGGTGAAGGCTGTCCTGGAGGCTTTTGTGCCATGACCGAGGGAGTGACAACGCCGACCCAGGAAGAGAACGCCCCTGAGACCGCCGAGGCGCCCCAGGAGATCCTGGAAGAGAAGATAGGGATGGGGACCAGGATCATGGCGGGATACCTTGGCATGCTTCTTAAGCTCAAATCCAAACCCATGAGGGTCATGCTTCCGAAGTCGGAGATGCTTTCCGATGCCGACAAGGTCACCGAGATCCCCAAGATAACCGAGCCGAAGGTGGACGAGGTCGAGATCGTAACCGTCAGGGAAGGATACTGCTACGTCAGGATCGAATACGACAACGTATCGAACGAATACCTCTACAAGGTCATAGAGCCGAAGATGTCCAAGGACGAATGGGAGGTCCTGGACCTGCTCAAGAAGCTCCTGATAGCAGGGATCGAGATGATCGGGGGAGAAACGATCAAGGGGCAGACCGTCAAGGAGAAGGAGAAGTACCTCCGGGACCAAATCAGCAAGATAATGAAGGACATGGGGATCGACCTTCACCCCGTCTCTCGGGAGAGGGTCATCTACTACATCATCAGGGATTTCATCGGCTATTCAAAAGTGAATGTGATGATGGCGGACCCGAACGTCGAAGACGTGTCCTGCGATGGGGTCGCGATCCCGTTCTACATCTACCACAGGAAGTACGGCTCCATCCGGTCAAACCTGAGGTTCGACCGCGAGGAGGACCTCGACGGGTTCGTCGTCTGGCTGGCGCAGAAATGCGGCAAGCACATCTCGGTCGCCAGGCCGCTCCTCGATGCGACGATCCCGGACGGCTCGAGGCTGCAGGCGACCCTTGGCAAGCACGTCACCAAGAAGGGGTCGTCCTTCACGATCAGGCGGTTCAAGGAGAACCCGTTCACCCCCCTCGACCTGCTGAAGTTCAAGACCATGTCCACGGACATGATGGCATACCTTTGGACTGCCATAGAGTTCGGCCAGTCGATGCTCGTCTGCGGAGGCACTGCCTCAGGGAAGACGACGACGCTGAACGCGGTGCTGCTGTTCATCCCGCCTCAGATGAAGATCGTCAGCATCGAAGACACCAGGGAGCTCAACCTGCCGCACGAGAACTGGATCCCGTCCCTCACCAGGGAGGGGTTCGGAGGGAAGAGCGCGGTCACCGGCAAGGCGCCGGGCGAGATCGACATGTTCGACCTGCTCACGGCTGCGATGAGGCAGAGGCCCCAGTACCTGATGGTCGGCGAGGTCAGAGGCAAGGAGGCGTACGTGGTATTCCAAGCGATGGCCACCGGCAAGACCGCATACTCCACCTTCCACGCAGAGGACGTCCAGTCGATGGTGCACAGGATGGAGAACGACCCGATCAACCTCCCCAGGGCCCTGATCACCGCGCTCAACATCGTCCTGCTGCAGGCGCAGGTGAAGGTCGGGACGAAGATGACGAGGCGCGTCAAGGGGCTCACAGAGATCGTCGGCATCGACCCGGAGACGAACGAGCTGATCACCAACTCCGTGTTCACCTGGAACCCGGCGGATGACGCTTTCAACTACAGCGGCCACAGCTACATCTACGAGAAGGTGAGGATGGCGCGCAACTGGACCCCGAGGGAGATGGAGAGAGAGGTCCGGAGGCGGGTCGAGATCCTCGAGTACATGAAGAAGGGCGGGGCGACGAACTACAAGGAAGTCGCGAACATCATCTCGGCATACTACAAGTACCCGGACAAGCTGATGGAACAGATCAGGGCGAAGATGGCCACCGATTCTCAGCAGACGACGACAGGAGCATTCGTCCAATCGGCCACTATGTCAACACCGACCGCGACGACAAAGTGACCGGGGATTGATCCTCTTGTGCCATTTCCAGAGAGAACCGGTTCTCGTTGATTATGCAGTGCTCAGCCTGAAATGAGATAAAAGAAAAGTTGGAAAGGGAAGTGGTTTTGGGGGCCGCAGCTGCTCACTGTTGCTGCTGGCCGCCCTGCTGCTGTTCCTGATCCAGAGGCTTCTTGATGACCTTCTTCGGAACGATCTTCCGGTCGATCGGCATCCGGATCACCCGCTTCTCGATGACGGCGCCTTCGGCAGTTGCTCCAGCCGCCGCTGCGCCTTCTACCGGCAACGGCGAGCCGCAGTTGTGGCAGACGGCGCTCCCCTTGGCGTTGGGCGTCCCGCAGACGCCGCAAGTGATCAGGTTCGCCTGCGTGCGCCGCTCCTCTTCCTTCGCGAGCCAGTCTTCGAAGCTTATGTATGCCGGGTTGACCATCCACCATTCCTGGAACGATTCCTCGGTGTACTTCTTCCCGAGGTCACCCTTCGCGAGCTCGCGGTACTTGGACAGGACAGCCTCCTCGTACTGGTCCTTCATCTTGCCCTCGTAGGTCTTCTCGCCTTCGAGGGGAGTGCCGAACCTGACGTGGCAGTTCGGGCATTCGACCGAGCTTGCGGCGATCCATGCGCCGCATTCGCTGCACTTCACCATGTCCTCTTCGAACTCCACGCCGCACTTCGGGCACTTCTTGGCCGACTCGGGTATGAGCGCTCCGCACTCGCCGCACTCCACCAGCTTGCCGACTCCCTGCCTGTAGATGTACAGGCTGAATATCAGCACGCCGGCGCCGATCGCGGCGATGATTATTATTAGCATCCATGCGTCGAGGATGCTCGACGGCGGGGAGACCGAAATGAGGACTTCCACGGAGTTCTTGCCGACCGTTACGACCAGTTTGTAGTCGCCCTTCGCGTCCGCCGGGATAAGCACGTTGGCGGTGAACGTACCCAGATCTCCAGTCGTCTGGACGGTCACTGTAGTGCCGGAGATGTTTACCCCGGTCAGCGTCTTTAGGACCACGGTGACGGTGATGTTCTTCATCGGATTGCCGTCAGGATATTTCACGTTGCCGATAACGGACACCAGCTGGCCGACCGTGACATTGCGGCCCTTGCCGGCAGGCGCGATCACGGTGATCGTAGGCTGGATATACGAGACGTTCAACGCCCTCGATGCGACATTGTTCGTTCGGTTCTTGTCGTTGAGGACGGACTGCTCGAGGTCGAGTGTCACGTTGATATGGTACGGGCCCGAGTATCTCACTGCGACGGTGTACGTGAACGTCACTATCTTGGACTGCGAGCCGTTGAGATCGACATATTGCACGCCGATCGGTATGTCATCGCCCATCCCAGTGAAGTTGACGCTCACCGAGACATGGGTGGCGGGCATATACCCGTCGTTCGTCACGGTGACCTCGATCGTGAGCAGGTTCGCATACGAGACGTTGTTCCCGTGCGTCCTGATCTCCTCGGTGAGGTTCAGGAACACCGAGATGTCGTCTGTCGTCACCATCGGGTCAGGCCTGGAATCGAAGACTTCCAGCTGCAGCAGGCCAGTATTGTTCGAGTAGATGCTCTCGGAGACGTTGGTGAGAGCGTATCCGCCCTGCGCAACGCTCGGGTTGATCAATGCGTAGAGATTCAATGTAACCGTCGGAACGTATATCGGATCGAGCAGCAAGGCGAATGTCAGGTCAACCGTGTCGCCCTGCGATATTGAGACGGTCGTGTTCAAGTGGGCGAGCATCCTCGTCGCAACCTTCGAGCCGTTGTACAGCGCTAGCGTCACTGGGGTGGAGACCGGCGTCTCTCCGGAGTTGTGGACGAGCACATGTATCGTCACCTCGTACTCAGACGGGACTTCGACTCCCGGCGCGATCTGCTGCCCGTTGAAGACGGCGTAGACGCTACTGATGTACAGGTCGGGCTTCGAGCGGATGTCGATCGCGGAGAATCCGATGTTGTTCGAGTAGTCCCTCTCAGGGACAGCCGGGCCAGGGGTACCTATTACGGCGTAGATGGTGTGATTCTTGTAGACCCCTCTAACCGGGTTGTTCCACGCCACCTGGGCGACCGTCAGGGTGTTGGCCCCGAGAGCGTTAATGTGGGCAGTACCGATGATGTGCGCGCCATTGATCACATCATAGTAGAACGTAACGTTGAATTGGAGCGCATCCGCATCGCCGTCGTTCAGGATCTGTGCGTAGACATTTGTCGGTATGCCATCGGTCGGCGGGCTTGGGTTGGTGTAGATGCCGTCAGAACCGAATGTCAGATCCGCGAGGCCGACGACCGGCACGAGAGTCCAGTTGAGATTGTTGCCCTCGTCCATCTCGGAGGTCGTGTTCAGCGGGTCGATCTCTATCCCGATGTAGCGGTCGTCTCCGGGAGCCGACGGTGCGCTCCAGTTGACGTTCAACTGGACCGAGCCGCCTGCCGGAATAAGGGGTATCGTGGTCTCGTAGAAGACCTCGGACAGCTGGGCCACCATGTCGGTCGAATCGTAGAAGTACACAAGGACGTCGTGCGCAGCGACGACTCCGGAGTTGTTGACCCATGTGGTGACGACCGAGGTCCCTCCGCTATACGAGGGGTTCGGATCGACGATCACTGGCGGGTCGAGGTCCGGCAGCGCTCCGGGGATCGGCATCGTGATGACCGGGTTGTTGACCGTGAGCGGGGTGGTGTACGAGCTCAGAGATGGCTTCGAGTATCCGGACAGATAGGGAACCGCCGCATAAGTGAAGACCGCGCTGATGTTGTAGTTCCCATAGTAGGTCGTAGTGACGACCGAGCTTGTCGCGAACATCGTGCATGCGATCAGTTTCAACGGGGCCACGCCGCTCGAATTGCTGGTGACAGACCGGTACAGTGTGCCGTTGACTTGCCACCGAGCCGAGACGACAGCGCCAGGCAGCGGGAAGTCGGTTCCGTCCTTGACAGTTACAACAGCCCACCGGTAGAGGTAGACCTTGGCATTCTCCTGGATTGTGAGAGACGGTGCCGATACATTAGCAAGGTTCGCAACGCTCGTCCCGGATATTACCGGAGCTGAAGTGAAGTTCGTATCCCTAATGTTCAAGGTGGCTGCGACGCCTGAAGATACATTGAGCCTACCGAGAATTGAGCTGCCCGTTATCTGGACGGTCGCGGTCCCGAGGATCTCGATTGCAACATTGCTTGAGATCTGTGAGCCGTCGATCGTCAAGGTTCCGCCGCCCCATACCTCAAGGGTTACGGGCTGGTTGCTGTCGAGCTGGGAATCGATGATCTTCAATGTGCCGCCGTTTCCAACGATGATGCGGCTGGTCTCCCCGACGTTCCTAGATATCATGAACGGCTGGACGTTGTTCAATGTCAGCGTTCCACCGGTCCTGCAGATGACGTCGCCGTTGTGCGTGTAGGCTCCGCCGCTGATCGTCAAGGTCGGCGGGACGATCAGATAGTTCGATGTGTCCCATGTGGAAGCGAGAGCGCCGGCGATGACGATCGGCGTCGAGGTCACCGCGTCGTCCGGCTCCATCAAGGGATAGGGTGCCAGTGCGACGTCGACGTATTTTGAAAAGGCTCCGTAAGTCGCCGTAACGTTGAGCGAGCCGACGAACAGCGATCCCGGCGCGCTGACCCCGGAAACGATGTCTGCGAGATAGGGGATGAGCGCTCGTCCGGTTGCGTTGTCAGTCCGCTTGTAGTTGGTCGTGGACTTGCCCATGTAGGTCAGCACGTTGGATGGCGGGTTGACCGAGGTTCCAGCGGGCACGTAATAGTACATGTCCTTGCCGCCGATCCAGGTCGAGCTGTTGAACTTGGCAGAAATGGATGCCCAGCCGAGCGGGACACCGTAAAGGTCCTTGGCTGTCACGTCGTCCCACCGGTACAGGTAGGACTGCGGACCGACGATGACCTGTAGATAGAGTGCGTCGAACTGGATATCGCCAGCTCCGACATTGCCGCTGTTGAAGAAGGATATCCTCAGGGCGTTCGCCTTGGCGATTGTGTCGACGCCGAGCGAGTACATGTCGACCTCGAGCCTCGCATTCTGGCTAGCGGTCGGGACTATCGAGAGCGACTTCGTAATTCCGCTGATAGTGTAGTTGATGGCCCTGCTGCCGGTGTATGTCGCGCCTGTGGTGTATTTGACAACCATAGTTACGGCGAGCAGATCTGAGGACGGGATTCCGGTTATGTTGAAATTAAAGACGGCCATATTTTTCTGCGCGGCAACAGCATATACGACACCTTCCTCGTTCCATAGATTGCTTATGGCGGGTGCACCCGTGGCATTATCCCATGTGTGCTTCGATTGCGGTACTGGGTTCGCCGGTGCGCCGGCATCATTGGTGTCCACCATCGATGCGTTGAATGCGCTGTCACCGTACGGGGCAGTCGCCGATGCAAAGGAGCATCCGTACAGGTAGGCGTTGGCATGGTCGCTGAGCCTGATCACATTCTTTGTAGTAGGGGAGGTGGTCCAGCTGTCGAAATCAGCGCTTATGAAGGAGTTGATGGCTGTGAACTGAGCGGTTCCCGACAGGCTCAGGTCGCCCCTGTCCGGACCCTCGGGGAGGTTCCAGATCTGCGAGTCATTAAGCTCCCATGTGGAATCGGCGATGGAGATCACTGGACCGTTGTCGCAGAAGTCCGAAGTGATGATAAGCGGGTTCAGGCCGGTCAGCGAATCGAGCTTGGTGATGTTTGTGTCCGTCAGGATTACCTTTGTCGTTGATCCGGTGGAAACTATGTTGCCAGGGAACTTGAAGGCTGAATTGTCAGTCGCGGTCACCTTTGCGCCGTTCTGGAATGTGACGGTCAGGAGCGGCCATGAGTGGACCGCATCCAGGAAGGTCGTGATCGTCCCGCCGTCGAGAATCAACTTGCCACCGTCGACGGTCATGGTGTGAACGTTCAGCGCATCGCTCATGATCCGCAGCTCTGCGTCCCTGATGGTCAGGGTGCCGGTCGACGTGACTAGCACGTTCCCATCGACGTAGTATACCTCGTTCTGTATCGTGAACGGGCCGCTTATCGTGAGGTCCCCGGCCGCCGCGCTTGCGGGGGCGATCGCCGCGAACATCCCCACGAAGCTCGACAGGACGACGAGGAATACGATGCTCATGCTCATTGCTTTAGTAGAACGGTGGCAATAACCAAACATCAAGTTCACCGACCCATACCACGGGTAGCCGGTGGAATAAGAACCTGAGCATATAAAAATCTATGCTCTTTTTTATCGGAATCCAGGACGGCATGAAAATGTCCTGGCTATCCGATTTTTTTCTTCATGATTTTCTTGACGAAGACCGGCGGCTTCTTGAACGTCGCGGGGCTTTCCTCGCCCTCGGCGGCCTTCGCCTCTTTCTGCGCGGCGCCGACCTCTTGGCCGCAGGCGTAGCAGACGCTCGCCTCCTTGCTGATCATCGTCCCGCAGTTGGGGCAGGCCATCTCCTCTTCCCCGCTGGCGGCCTCCTGCGTGTCAGCGGCCGTCTCCTCAGCCGCCCCGCCACCCTCTTTCCTGACCGACGCGCCGCAGGCGTAGCACACGATCGCGTCCGCGCTGATCACCGTGCCGCAATTGGGACACGGGATCTCGTCGGCGCTCGAAGACCCCTGAACCTCCTCGGATCCGGCGCCGCTCCGAGCCCGCTCGGAGCCTATCCCTATCTCGGCCGCGGCGGCCGATACCAGGTCGTCCGCATTGGCTTCTGGCAGCTCCTCCGGCTCTGCCGCGGGGGAGGGCCTGGAGACCATCTCCTTGGCCTCTTCCTTGGCGGCGACCGCGGACTGGATCAGCCTCTGGCCCTGGGATTTCTCGGACTCCAGGATCGTCTTCTCCCTCTCCGTCAGGCGCATGCTGTCCGCCGCCAGGCGCTGCCTTATCGCCTGGAGCTCCTCCTGGTCCTTTGAGAGGTCGTCGTAGCGAGCGGAAATCTTGTGATGGAGGGTGTTGAGCTCTTCGAGGAGGTCCTGCATGTCCTTCTCCTCGTTCATGAGGGCTTTCTCGCGGTCCGAGAGCCTCGACCGGATGTCGATGAGCTCTTGCTCCTCGCTCTTCGCGGCCTCGATGCTCTTCTGCGCGTCGTCCTCCAGCTTTTCGAACGATGCCGTCCTGGCCTTGAGCTGGGACTCCATTGCGGATATCTCGTTGACCTTCGCGTCCAGCTCCTCCGCCTTCCTGTCCAGCTCGACCTTCTTGGCGTCGAGGTTCTTGCTCAGCTGGCTAAGCTCGGCGTCGCGCTCCTTGATCCGCTTCTCGAGGCTCTGCACGTCGGTGCTCTTGCGCTCGATCTCCTGCCGCTGCGCCTCGATCTCCTTGTTCTTCTTGCGGATCTCCTCTTCCTGTATCCTCAGCTTGGCGACGAAATCCTCTATCACGTTTGAAATGGATGTGCTGTCGTCCGGCATATCTTTCTTCCCCTCCCGCTAGATCCTTCCATTCAGTCGCCGCTGGTCAGCAGCGGCCCGAGGACGGTTATCCCGCCCTTGCCGACCTCGAGCGCATGCTTCTCCATGCTGTGCTCGGAGGCCCTCATCTTCTCTACCTGCAGGTACCTCGTCAGGGTGCCCCTCTGCCTGTCCAGCCCCAGCATGACGATCCCGTCCGCGAGGAAGCCCTCGTTGCCGAGCAGCTGCGACTCCCCGCTGAGCGACCTCTCCATGATCGCGAACGAGTAAAGGTTGCTGTCCCGCAGCATCTTGAAGAAATAGAACATCTTCTTGCGCATGTCCTCCGTGTTCTCCATGAGAGAGTACAGCGCGCCCAACGAATCTATGACGAATATTGAGAACTTGTCGCCGTAGTCCTTCTTGAACTTCTGTATCATCCGCTCGACGAAGAGGAGGTAGTCGATCTCGTCCTTCTTCCCCATCGCCTGGTCGATCTCGTCGATCTCCCTCAGGTCGGTCAGGTCGGAAATCTGCATCTTCGTGGTCAGCCTGACCCCCAGGGACTCCATGTTCTTGAGGTGGCTGTCCACCGTCTCCTCGAGCGTGCAGTACAGGCCGAACTCGTTCCTCTTCTCGAGGTACTTCGACATAAGCGTGTAGCAGAAGCTGGTCTTCATGGAGCCGGGCGGGCCCGTGACCAGCACGACCTTGGGGCGCTCGATGTCTATCTTGAACACCTTTTCTAGCCCGGATATGGAATCTTTGAACATCGAACGAGCCTCCCTATCGACTGGAGCGGATCGGCGTCCCTTTCCTGCTCAACTATCTGACTCCTAATAAAGGTTTTTGGTACATTATCGAATTCAATAACGCTGAAACCCTCGGCCAGGGGTCGGCGACATTGGAGATGCCGCTCATTCTTCCTCTCCGCCGTTCTCCTCGCCTTCCTCGGCCTCCTCTTCGGGTATGCCTGCTTCGCCGTTCGGCGTCAACGTCCTCCGCTCGGACAGCAGTCGCTCCTCCTCCTGGTGCCCGACCAGGCCAGCAACGGCGCAGATCTTGTCCTTCCCCTTCAGCCGCATGATCCTCACGCCCATCGTCGCCCTGCGGACCAGGCGGATCTCCTCCGCCTGGATGCGGATGACCATCCCGGATTTGCTCGTGACGATCAGCTCCGTCTCCTCCGTCACTTCCTTCGCCATGACGACGTTGCCGTTCCGGCCGCCGGTCTTGATCGTTATGACCCCGACTCCCCCTCTCCGCGTCTTCCGGTACTGCTCGACCAGCGTCCGCTTCCCGTAGCCGGTCTCAGTGATCGTCAGCAGCTGGCTCTGAGGGGAGGCGATGGCCATCGACACGACCTCGTCCCCCTTCTTGAGGCGGATGCCCCTGACCCCATAGGTGGCCCTTCCGGTCGGCCTGACGTCCTTCTCGTCGAACCTGCACGCCATCCCCTTGTGCGTCGCGAGGACTATCTCCTTCGTGCCGTCGGTGATCGTGGTGTCGATGAGCTCGTCATCCTCGTCCAGCTTGATGGCGACGATGCCGCTGGCCCTGACATGCTGGTAGGCGCTCAGGCGGGTCTTCTTGACGACGCCTTTCTTCGTCGCGAACACGAGGAAGTGCTCCTCGTCGAACGCCACGACCGGGATGGTGTCCATTATCGCTTCCCCCTCCTCGAGGCGCTCTATGAGGTTGACGATCGGTTTGCCCTTCGCGTGCCTTCCGGCCGCGGGGACCCTGTACGCCTTGAGCCAGTAGACCCTGCCCTTGCTAGAGAAGAACATTATGTAGTCATGCGACGAGGTGACGAACAGGTCGACGACGTAGTCCTCCTCCTTCGTCTCCATCCCCATCAGGCCGACCCCGCCGCGCCTCTGCTGCTTGTACGTCTCCAGCGGCAGCCGCTTTATGTAGCCGGTGTTCGTGATCATCACGACGACGTCCTCGACCGGGATGAGGTCCTCGATGTCGAGGTCCAGCGCCTGCATCACGATCTCCGTGCGCCTCTCGTCGCCGTACTTCTCCTTGACCTCCAGGAGCTCGGACTTGATTATTCCGAAGAGCGCCTTCTCGTCCCCGAGGATGCGCTGGAGCTCCTCCACCTTCTTCGAGATCTGCTCGTACTCGTCCTTGACGGCGCGCATCTCGAGGCCGGTCAGCCTCTGCAGCTGCATCTCAAGGATCGCCTTCGCCTGCAGCTCGCTCAGCAGGAAGCGCCTCATCAGCGAGTCGCGTGCCTCCTCGCGCTGCTTCGCCTTCCTGATCAGCTTGATGACCTCGTCCAGGTTGTCGATCGCGGTGATGAGCCCCTCGAGGATGTGCGCCCTCGCCTTCGCCTGGTCGAGGTCGTACTTCGTCCTGCGCTTCACGACGTCGAACCTGTGCTCTATGAAGTAGTCGATCATCTCCCTGAGCGAGAGGACGACCGGCTGGTTGTCGACCAGTGCCAGGTTGATTATCCCGAAGGTGACCTGCATCTGCGTGTGGGCGAAGAGCTGGTTCAGGACGACCTCGTTTATGGCGTCCCTCTTCAGATCGATTACGACCCTCATGCCGTCCTTGTCGGACTCGTCGCGCAGGTCGGAGATCCCCTCGATCTTCTTCGTCTTGACGAGCTCGGCGATCGTCTCGAGGAGGTCGGACTTCTTGACGTTGTATGGTATCTCCGTGATGATGACCTTGCTGTGGTCCTCCTCGTCCTCGAAGTGCGTCCTCGCCCTCACCCTGATGCGCCCGTGGCCGGTGGTGTACGCTTCGACGATCCCGTCGATGCCGTACACGATGCCGCCGGTCGGGAAGTCCGGTCCCCTGACGATGTCCATGAGCTCGCGGACATCCGCGTCCGGATGGTCGATCATGTGGATCGTGGCGTCGACGACCTCGCACAGGTTGTGCGGCGGGATGTTCGTGGCCATGCCGACCGCGATCCCCGAGGATCCGTTGATAAGCAGGTTAGGGATTTTCGAAGGGAGCACTAGCGGCTCTCTCAGGGTCCCGTCGAAGTTGTCTGTGAAGTCGACGGTCTCCTTGTCGATATCGACGAGCATCTCGTTGGCTATCGAGTCCAGCCTGCACTCCGTATACCTCATCGCCGCCGCGCTGTCCCCGTCCACGCTCCCGAAGTTCCCCTGGCCGTCGACCAGGGGGTAGCGCATCGAGAACGGCTGAGCGAGCCTCACCAGCGTATCGTAGATCGCGACGTCGCCGTGCGGGTGGAACTTGCCGAGGACCTCACCGACGATCCTTGCGCACTTCTTATGAGGGGATTTTTTGGTGTTCCCCATCTCGTTCATCGCGTGGAGGATCCTTCTGTGGACGGGTTTGAGGCCGTCCCTGACGTCGGGCAGGGCGCGGCCGACGATCACGCTCATCGCGTAGTCGATGTACGACTTCTTCATCTCGATCTCGATCGGACGAGAGTACAGCTTTTTCGCAAATGTCTGTTCTTCCTTCTCGTCTGCCAAGAGATATCACCTACACGTCCAACGTCTCGACTTCGCGCGCGTGCTCTTGAATGAACTCTTTCCTGGGCTCGACGGCGTCGCCCATCAGTATCGTGAACAGCTCGTCCGCAAGCATCGGGTCCTCGACCACGATCTTCTTCATTATCCTCGTCGCGGGGTCCATCGTCGTCTCCCGCAGCTGGTCCGGGTTCATCTCACCCAGTCCCTTGTAGCGCTGGATGTCGACCCCCTGGCCGCCGAGGTCCCGGACGAGGTCGTCCTTCTCCTTGTCGGAATAGGCATATGCCTCGCTCTTGCCCTTCTTGACCTTGTAGAGCGGCGGCTGGCCGATGTAGACGTACCCCGCGTCGATCATCGGGCGCATGTACCTGTAGAGGAATGTCAGGAGGAGCGTCCTGATGTGGCTACCGTCGACGTCGGCGTCGCAGAGAATGATGATCCGGTGGTATCTCGCCTTGGTGATGTCGAACTCCTCCTCGATCCCGGTGCCGAAGGCCGTGATCAGCGCCCTGATCTCAAGGTTCTTGAGCATCTTGTCGAGCGCGGCCTTCTCGACGTTCAGGATCTTCCCTTTGAGCGGGAGGATGGCCTGGAACGTCCTGTCGCGCGCCTGCTTGGCGCTGCCGCCTGCGGAGTCGCCTTCTACCAGGAAGACCTCGCATTTCGCAGGGTCTCGCTCGCTGCAGTCCGCGAGCTTGCCAGGCAGGCCTCCGCCCTCGAGAAGCCCTTTGCGGCGGGTGAGCTCGCGCGCCTTCCGGGCCGCTTCCCTGGCGGCGGCCGCGAGAATCGACTTCTCAACGCAGATCTGCGATACTTTCGGATTCTCCTCCAGGAACTCCGTGAGCTTCTCCCCCAGGATTGACTCCATGGCGGTCCTCACAGTGCTGTTGCCGAGCTTGGTCTTGGTCTGGCCCTCGAACTGCGGCTCGCGCAGCTTGACGCTGATGATCGCGGTTAGGCCTTCCCTGACGTCCTCGCCGGAAAGCCCCTCCGCGTTCGCCTTCAGGTAACCGTTCGACCGGGAGTAGTCGTTGAGGGTCCTGGTCAGAGCGCTCCTGAAGCCGATGAGATGCGTACCTCCCTCGATGGTGTTGATGTTGTTCGCGAAGGTGTGGATGCTTTCTGAAAAGCCGTCGGTCCACTGCATCGCTATCTCGATGCTGATGTCCTTGCTCTCGCCATAGATGAAGATCGGGTTCTCATGCAGGACCTTCCGGTTCTTGTTAAGATGCTGGACGAACTCGACGATGCCTCCCTCGGCCTGATAGACCTGTGTCTCGTTCGTCCTCGTGTCCTCGATGGTGATCTTCAGTCCCTTGTTCAAGAACGCGAGCTCGCGCAGCCGAGTAGAAATGATGGTGAAATCGAAGTCGATGCTCTCGAAGATCTCCTTGTCCGGCTTGAAGCGGACGAGCGTGCCGTGCTCGCTCGATTCGCCAATCATCTTGAGGTCGGCGACGGGAACGCCGCGCTGGTATTTCTGATAGTACATCTTGCCGTTCTGGCAGACCTCGACCTCGACGAATTCTGAAAGGGCGTTCACCACCCCGAGACCGACGCCGTGGAGACCGCCGGAGACCCTGTAGACCTTGTTGTCGAACTTGCCGCCGGAGTGGAGTTTGGTCATGACGATCTCGAGTGCGGACTTGTTGTATTTCTTGTGAAGCCCCACCGGGATCCCCCGGCCGTCGTCCTTGACGGTGACGATGGATCCTTCTTCGACCGTGACATCGATATTGCTGCAGAATCCGACCATCGCCTCGTCGATCGAGTTGTCGACGATTTCATAGATTAGGTGATGGAGCCCGTATTGGTCGGTGCTGCCGATGTACATACTGGGTCTCTTGCGTATTGCTTCGAGGCCTTCCAGGACTTGAATCTTGTCGGCGTCGTAGGTGCTGTCCGCCGGATTTGCGTCTTTATTGTCTTCGCTCACAGTAACGCCTCCACAAGGTCCGCATCCCATCCTATCCAGGAGAAACTTTTCTCTATCTCTAGAAACCCTTATGTGTTGCTTATTTTTAAGGCTTTTGATTGATTGCTGGCTACCATTATATGACAATCAATAGATAATAAGAGAAAAATGATGAAAGAAAATGGTGGGGCGGGGTCGTCATTTGGACGATGAGAGGGAGTGCCGGAGCTCCTGGCTAATCGGCCGGGGACCCGTGGGGATGAAAGATTAATACCCTTTGCTCGGATAAGTAGTCTCAATGAGCTTTCTTGAGGACTCAAAACGGGGCATCGTTACGGAAATCGAAAAAGCGGCCCGCTGGGAGGGGGTCGATCCGGAGCGTCTGAGAAGGACGATCGCCGCGGGCAGGGCGGTGATTCCGAGGAACCCCGCTCACATCTCGGCACCCACATGCGCGATCGGGGAAGGATTGAGCGTCAAGATCAATGCCAACATCGGGACCTCTCCCAATTCGGTCGACCTTGGTAGGGAGCTCGAGAAAGCGCGCGTGGCAATGAATTACGGTGCCGACACGATAATGGATCTCAGCACTGGCGGAAACCTCAGGGAGATCAGGGAGAGACTCCTGCGGGACATCCCGCTGCCTTTGGGGACCGTGCCGATCTACGAGGTCGCGTGCAAGATAGGTGGCAGAGGGGGCATCCTCGACATGACGGAGGACGACATATTCTCGATCATCGAGGAGCAGGCCCGCCAGGGAGTAGATTTCATGACGGTCCACTGCGGCGTGACCAATGAGACAGCGAGGGTTCTCTCCGAGAACAGGAGGATAACCGACGTCGTTTCCAGAGGCGGCGCGATCCTTCTGAACTGGATGGCGCATTCCGGCCGCGAGAACCCGCTCTTCGAGCAATACGATTACCTGCTTGAGATAGCAAAAGAGCACGAGGTGACCCTGAGCCTCGGCGACGGCTTCAGGCCCGGATGCATCGCAGATGCGACGGACCCCGCGCAGATAGCCGAGCTAACAGTCCTCGGGAAGCTGGTCAGGAGAGCAAGGGAGGCGGGCGTCCAGAGCATGGTCGAAGGCCCGGGGCATGTCCCGATCCATCAGATAGAAGCGAACGTGAAGCTTGAGAAGGCGATTTGCGACGGAGCTCCGTTCTACGTCCTCGGACCGCTTGTGACGGATATCGCGCCGGGATACGACCACATAACGGGCGCGATCGGAGGGGCGCTCGCGGCGTGTTATGGGGCGGACTTCCTCTGTTATGTGACCCCGTCGGAGCACCTGTCCCTTCCGTCGGTCGAGGATGTCAAGGAAGGGGTGATCGCGAGCAAGATCGCCGCGCATGCCGCCGACCTCACGAGGGGGATAGATACGGATTGGGACGCGTGCATGTCTAAAGCGAGAAAATCTCGGGACTGGCATGAGATGCTAGAACTGTGCATAGACAAGTCGAAGGCGTCCGAGATCAGGAACCGCATGCCGGGCAAGGACGCGACCGTCTGCACGATGTGCGGGGAGTTCTGCGCGATGAGGCTTTCGGACGAGGCTCTGAAGAAAAAGCCGGACAAGTGAGCCAAGGGGAAGATTATTCATACTCGGCACTCATAAATTATAATAGTACCGATATCTTTTAATCCAACAGATGAGGTCTTATGCCTTAATCGGCTTGATAAACCCGTTTAGGGGGATCGGTAAACGAAAGTTGATCCATATCTCCTGAGGCTGCGAAAATCGACCGACTATTGTGTTTTGATAGAGAGAGTCAGGGCATTGGACAACCTGCCGATCTGGGAAATCCGCCAGAAGGTGTTCGACGGGAGCATATACGGATATACCGGCATCGTGAGCATGAGGAAGGGGCGAAAGAAGCTCCTCAACCTGGTCCTCGTCGCCACCGGTGAGCGGGAATTCGGCGGCACGGTCGACATGGACGTGCTGAAGCTGATCCGTTCTGGAAGGCTCGCTGACGCGAAGAAGTTCAGCCTCAGGGCGTTCAGCTTCTGGATACATGTTCTTGAGGACAAGGGGATAGTCAACACGAAGCTCGGCTTCATCGACGAGAAGATGATCGAGATGATCATCAAGAAGAAAAGGGTCCTCCGCGCGACCGAACTCGAATCCGTTTCCGCTGCAGGCGGTTCCTTCATGAGGGCGGGCGTCAGATTCACGTCGTTGAGGCACTGAGCTGACATCTGCAGTGCGATCGTTCCTGCCCGTCGGCTATGTGAAAAGGAAATGGAGCCACTGGAGGGTCTCGAACCCCCGGCCTGCGGTTTACGAAACCGCCGCTCTATAGCGGTGACCTTCTTCAGGGCACTGCCGCTGAGCTACAGTGGCATCGATTTTACTTTGAACCTTCAATGAGTAGTTATACTTTTTCAAGAAAAGGGGAAAATGTCGGAGATTTTTCCAGAACCGGGTATTTCAGAAAAAGAATTTATGGGTCGAAGCAATTGTCAACCGAGGATTTCGATTGTCTTCAGAGCTGCGCATCCCCGAGGGAATCATCGTAAGGACGGCCAGAGGAGGCCAGGACGTCCTTAGGGCGATCCTGACAGACCTGAAGCAGTATTCCTTCAGCGGATACATCAAGGTGGTTCTGAGGAAGGAGAACCTCAGTTCGACTGGATACCTCGTCATTGAGGCCGGCGCCCCCACGATGTCCATCTACCAGTTCGAGAAGACCGAACCCAGGGAGATCAACAGGATCTACGCCGGGGACAAGTCCATGAGGTTCATCTGGGAGGATTCCGCGGACAGGCAGTCGCTGATAGAACTCCACAGCCGCGTCCCCAAGGAGGAGTTCGACAGGAGATTCCCTGACGCGAGGCTGCAGGACATGGAGGAGATACAGGCCAGGATGGCCAAGCCGCAGCCTGCGCAGAAGCCGAGCGCGAAAAAGGTGGAGCGCACCTTGGCGTCGGAGGACAAGGGTGCGCCGGAGAAGGATCCGATACTGGCGGATATCAAGGAGATGAGGCGGCAGGGGTACGTCGTCGACAAGCTGGAAGAGATGTACGCCATCAACAGGACCGGCGCGAAGAAGGAGCTTGCGAAGTATCAGGGGAGGATAGAGCATCTGGAGAAGCTCGAGAAGCTGCTCGATAACATGCCTCAGGTCGGGTTCGAAGACGAGATTAACGCCATGAAGGAACGGCTGAACGACCCGTCCCAGCTGGAGAGCATCAACAGTGAGGTCGACGAGCTCAAGGAGAAGATGAAGAGGCAGATCGAGCAGACGAAGATCGCAGAGAAAGGGATAGAAGACGACCTGATTAGGAAGAAGAGGGACGAAAAGGTCGGAGACCTGTATGAACTCATCCTGCAGTATCAGCGCGGCCAGACACCGGCGAAAGAGGCTCCTGCCTGCGAGAAATGCGGCGGCGCACTCGACGAAAATGGAGCCTGCCCCAAGTGCGGTGGGGCGGGGGAGGAGCGACCTGCTCCAATGGCCTTTCAGGAAGGACAGAGTTTCGATTCATTCGTTGTGGGACCGAGCAACAAATTCGCACATGCGGCAGCAGTCGCGGTTGCCCAGGCTCCGGACAAGGCGTACAACCCGCTGTTCCTCTACGGCAAGAGCGGTTTGGGCAAAACGCATCTGCTGAATTCGATCGCGAGGCAGATCCTCGCCGCGAACCCCGGGAGCGAGGTCGCGTTCATCTCCGCGGAGAAGTTCGCCGAAGACCTTGAGCAGGCGATGAAGAAGGAGGATGTCCATGAGTTCAGGGACGGCCTCCGAAACAAGAAAGCCCTACTGATCGACGATTTCCAATTCCTGGCAGGGAAGGAGATGACGCAGGGGGAGCTCCTCTACATCCTCGAAGAGACTAAGCGCGAGGGAGGGCAGATCGTCATCGCGAGCGACAGGTTGCCGAAGGAGATCCCGAGGCTGTCCGAGCAGCTCGCCGCGAAGATCCAGGGAGGGTTGATCGCCGACATCCAGCCGCCGGACAACCAGACAAGAATAGAGATCCTGAAGAGGAAGGTCCTGGAAAAGGGCAAAGAGGTGCCGGAGCAGGTTCTGAAGTTCATTGCGGAGAGCGGCCAGAACAATGTCAGGGAGCTCGAGGCTGCACTCAACAGGCTGATAGCTTTCGCGACGGTCATGAAGGTCGACATCGACCTCCAGCTGGCGAGGGAGGTGCTCATGCCGACGATGGGCGCGCAGGGAGCGAAAGAGGAGGGCGCGATATCCGGAGTCGATGTCAAGCCGGGACATTCTTACCTCATCGAGGAGGAGCGCCCCGTCGGCAGTAACAAGATCTTCGCTGACAAGGTCCAGCAGGGGTTCAAGGGGATCGAGATAACGAGGATGAACCCGAAGCAGGTGCGCCAGGAGTTCGGCACCAAGGGCGAGATCCTCTGGCTGACCGACAAGGACAGCAAGACCGAGAAGACCGTCGCCCCGAGCCTTGAGGTAATCGTCCATACGATCGAGAGCTTCATGTCCCCGGGGGAGAAGTGCGTTCTGCTGGTCGACGGGCTCCAGTACCTGGTGAGCAACACCAGCTTCGAAGGCGTGCTGAGGTTCATCAGGAGGCTGATCGACGACTTCTCCGAGAGCAGCTCGATAATGATGATATCCGTCAGCCCGGGGACGCTCACGACTCAAGAGCTGTCGATACTGGAAAGAGAGCTTGAGACGGTCAAGCTCGGTTGAGGATCAGCTTCATCTCTTTCTTGAACTTCTTCATCTCGGACAGGGCTTCGAGGTAGTTCTCCTCCTTCATGTCCTTGATGGCTGATTTCAGGATCGTGATCTGCGGCGTGACTCCGACATCGCTCTTCATCTTCGCCTCGACGAGCATCTGCTTCGCCTTCTCGATCTCCTTGCTCATCCTATCTGGGATCTGGGCGATGACCTCGTCGGTGGACTTCTTCACCATCTCCTCCGTCTTGGGGAAATCCAGGGCGCTGAAGGCGCTCTTTGCGTTCTCTAGCACGACCTTCAGGGGTTCCGTGTCTATTCCGACGACGCGGGCGTCCTTGACGAGCCGCTCGAACTTCCTGAGGGCGTTCTTCGTCTCGTTATACCTCCCGGTGATGGGTGAGAGTTCGCTTTTCGCCTTGTCTATGAAGACGAGGGCGGCCTGGTAATCCGGTGTCTGAGAGGCTCTGGAGGCCTCGTTCAGGAACATGTCGGCCCTCGACGGGTCACCTCCGAGCCTCTTTGCGATATCAATCTCCTCTTGCATCGAGGTGAAAGTGGCCGAGACGTAGTCCTTGAGCCGGGTCTGTAGCTTCTCCTTCGCATCGGTGATGACCTCCAAAGCCTGGAGGAACTGTCGCTCCCTGCCGGCGGTTATTGCCCGGTCGAGCAGGTCCTTGGCCTCATCTATGAAGATGTCCCGCTCGGTCGCAGTGCCGAGTAGAGCCCTCACTTCTGCGACCAATCTGGCAAGGTCCTTCCCCTGCTCCCTCGGGTCGGTCGGGAACTCTCTTTTGACAGCGGGCGCCGCCGGCGCTGGCACTGCCGCGGCGGTCGGGGCGGGCTGTGGTGCGACAACGGGCGCCTGTTGTCTTGCGGCTGGCGTCGGAGCGGGCTTTTCGACCGCTACCTCCTTCCTGCCGCCGATCCTGAACAGGCCTGGCCTCTTGATCTTCTTGTCCGGCGAGGCTTTGCTGGAAGCCTCGGCGTCCCTCGATTCTTTGATCCTCTTAGTAACATCAAGTATTCGCTCAAGATCCTCATCTTTTCCTACCGCGGTGGCGGGCGCCTTGGTCTCCACGGCAGGCTGCGGGGCGGGAGCGGCCGCAGTGGTGGGAGCTATGGGCGGGGCGAGCGGAACCGGGGCGGGCTGGGCGGCCTCCGGAACTGCTCTGGTGTCCTCGACGAACAGGGCTCCGCACCCAGGGCATTTCATGGCGGAAGCGTCAACCAATGTACTGCAGGCTGGGCACTCGAACTGGGCCGTCTCATCCTCGACGAACATCGCTCCGCAGTGCGGGCAGACATTGTCGCTCTCCTTCACCATGCCGTTGCAGTTGGGGCACTGGAACGTCGCCACTTCATTAGCCGGTTCGGCGACAGGCACCGGTGCCGGGGTGGGGGCGGGCTGGGCGGGGGGCGGTGATTTTGGGGCGGTCTCGTAGCTCTCCTTGACCATGCGCTCTTCTTGGTTCAGAGCTTCCTCGGACTCGTTGCCGAAAATGGTAAGGTCGGTGCCACAGAAGGAGCATTTTTTTGCACCCTTCTCTATTGGAGAATCGCATATAGGACAAAGTCTTCCCAAAGTTGGGCCAGGCAAATGTATCTGCCTCCGCGCTATGCCTTTTGCCTTAGTAGGCTCCGCTGATAAATAATTAACCTTGTGAATGCGAGTCTTGAAAACGGATTAGCCACCGACCGCTCGGAAAGGGGCGGCCGGGATGATGCGCCAGAGAATCTCTGAAAAATATTATACCAATGGGCACCTTATACCAATATGGCCATGTCTGAACCGGGATGCCTCGGGCGATCGGATGAATGAAGAAAAGTGCATATCGAGATCGTGCCCGTCCTGCTATCGGGAGGTCCCATACTTCTGGGATTCATGCCAATTCTGCGGGAACGTCTTCAGGAAACCGGAACTGGCGGACGACGGACCCACGATGCTCTGCTGGGGAAAGAGCGGAAAATCGAAGTTTTAACCGTTCAGGCCCGAGCGACAAATATATCGCCCATCACTCACTTCTCAAATCGGTGGTCGTAGTGCAACTCCAACTAGTACCGGTCGAACTGCCGGAGAACTGCAATGTCATAATCGGCCAGACGCATTTCATCAAGTCCGTGGAGGACATCTACGAGGCAATCGTAGGTGCCGTCCCAGGAGCGAAGTTCGGGGTCGCCTTCTGCGAGGCGAGCGGCGCAAGGCTCGTCAGAGCCGACGGCACGGACCAGAACCTTGTCGAAGTGGCTTCGAGGAATGCGACGGCGATCGGCGCCGGGCACAGTTTCGTGGTGTTGCTCGGCAATTGCTACCCGATCAACGTCCTCAACGCCATCAAGTCCGTTCCGGAGGTCTGTTGCATCTTCTGCGCGACCGCGAACAAAGTCAAAGTAGTCGTCGCCGACGAAGGAGAACAGAGAGGGGTGCTCGGAGTCCTGGATGGCGAGAAACCGATAGGCCAGGAGCAGGATGCGGATAAGAAGTGGCGCAAGGATTTCCTAAGGAAGATCGGATACAAACGCTGAGGCGCCCGGCTACTGCTCCTTCGCGAACACGTTGGTCCTCTCGAAGAAATCGGCGATCTCCCATTCGCTCAGCCGCTTCTCTTCTTCCTTCTGGACGGAGCGTCCGAGCTTGACGTTGAACGCCTTGAGTATCTCAGTGGCGCGATCGTTGCCCTCGAATTCCCAGATCTCGATGTCTCTCTTGTCGATTCTCGCGCGGAACTTCCCGCAGACCTCGATCCCGTTGAAGACGATGTACTGGCCGGTGTCGCCGTGCCTGATCCCCCAGCCGTCCCGCAGGTAGATCAGCAGCCGGTCCTGCGGGGTGAGCACGAACCCCTCGGTGAACTTCGCCTTCTCGATCTTGCGGACGTCCGATCCGATGACCCAGTAGAGCGTTTCGTCGTTCGGGCGCAGGTAGCCCTTCGCCAGGTAGCCCTCGTTCTCGAAGTCGCGCAAGGCCCGCCTGAGCTCGCGCATGCCGAAGCTGTGGTGCAGGTACTGGGATAGGCCTTCCGCGGAGAACAATCCGAACATCTCGAACGCCTTCTTGATCACCGTCTTCCTCGCGTCGAAGGGCGAGAGCTCGGCTCCGGTGACAGCGTGATATTTGCCATGCGAGTCCGTCACGACCAGGGATTTCTGGTACAGCCGGCGGAGCGCCTCGGACGCCTCCGTCGGGCCAAGCGGGGACGCCTCGATGATCTTCTCCTTGTTCATCGGAGCGTTGGATGAAACGACCTGCAGTGTCGACAGCATCTCCTCGTCGACCGCCGCTCCCTTCGCGATCTTGCTTATGTTGGCCTGCTGCATCGTCATCAGCATCAGGAAGGAGGGTATGCCGATCCCTTTGAAGATCCCGTCCGACTTGGCTATCGGCTTGCCGTCGCCAGCGCTCTTCGAGCGGATGACCCCCTCGATCTCGCTGCGCAGGCCGCCCATCGACCTTAGCGCCAATTCGATCGTCTTGAACTGCTTGGATGCGGCGAAATGCTGCCTCGAGAACACGTAGGTCGTCATCTCCTGGTTGGTGAGGCTCTTCTCGATGACGTTCCCCTTCACCATCATCCCGTTTATGAGGCGATAGCCGGCGTCGCCGAGAACCGCTGCCGATTTCTCGTCCAGCTCGGCGACGCCAACCCCGAACACCGATCGTATGCGAACGAGATCGATGCCGTAGAACTCGAAGAAGGAAGAGAACCTGGCGAGCGCTTCAAGGAACTCGGAGAGCATCTCCCCTGATTTCCTGTCAAGGACGATCTCCCTGATCTCGATGCAGCTGCTGAGAGGCCATATCTCCGTCATGCCGATGATGATGCCGTCCTTCACGACCGGGAAGTACCAGCCCTCACCGAATCTGCTTGAAAGCTCCGCCCATCGGGTCTCGAGAAGCGGGTCGTAGAGGGATAGGATCCTCATCGGGTCCTGCGACGGCTTGAACTTCTTCAACCGGTCGACGTCCTCTTCGAGGGCATACAGCTCCTGCCCCGAAAGACCTGTCAGGATCTTGCGGACCTGCAGCTCCTGGAGGATGGACACTATCCTTTCGACATCAAGGCCGGTGTAGTTCCTTATGGCGGAGAGCGACACGGGACCGTGGCAAGCGAGGAACTTCCCGACCAGCCATGCCTCCGCGTCCCCCTTCTGCTCTTGCGGTTCGAAGGACTTGTAAATGTTCAGCCCGCTCCAGTCCTCGCCTTCGGTGTACCGGCGGATCACATACATGTTCTGATCGAGGACCTCCAGGGCGAGCTTGATCCGCTCCCGGTTCTCCCCGGTCTCCTTCTCGAGGTCGTAAATGGATGCTTCTCCCAGCTCGTCGATCTTCCGGAGAATGGAGTTCTGGAAATCCTGAGGTTCCTCGGATCGGTAGAGCGCGACGAAATTTGGCGCATCCCCTGCCGTCACGTACCTCACCCGGCCTCGAAGGAAACGACCGCTGAGCACCTTCCCCGATGAGCGTTTTGAGATCCAGTCATCTAGATCGAGCGACTGGCAGCGCTGGTAGATATCGTAGAGCATGCCGGCCTCGCCGAACATCTCGAAATAATCGTCGATCGAGTCAATGTCCTTGAACTGCTTCCAGAGCTGGTATTTCCGGATGGTCTCCTCGTCGAAGACGTCCTTACCCTCGTTGCTCAGAGAGACGTAGTCGTTGGCGAGCATAAACTGGGCGTCGTCTCCGATTATGAACCTCCCGGAGACGGCTTTGCCTTCGGATTCCAGATCCGCGATCGCGGCGCGCGTATCCTCCTCCGATAGTCTGAGGTGGTACGATATCTCCTGGAGCGTGAGCGGGGCGAAAGCGCCAAGATGCCGCTCGACGAGCTTTGCGCGGGCGTGCTCCCTGTCGCCGTAAACCGGCTCGGTCGCCGACCACCTGAAGGCGCCGCGCGAGATTGATGATCTCTCGGCGAGGAAGCGTCTTTCCAGGGAATGGAGCTCTTCATTCGCCTCCTCTTTCGAGATTGAGAGCTTCGCGGCAATCTCCGAGATGGATTTCGGTGACGATATGAACGACAGCGCCTTCGCGTCAAGCACGGATTTCTCCCCGCCGGGGTCCAGAGCGACCGAGATTCCATCCCTGTCCTCCGACACCACCCAGTGAGCGTCAGAAAGCCAGACGGAGCGGATCTTCTTCCCCTTGAGGAGGTTCTCCGACATCTGCCGGATCTGTTCGATCGGGAGCCCCGTTATTGCCGCGGCATTGAACCCTTTGTCCCTGAAAAGATGCAACGGGCCGGTCCGCCGCATCAATTCGAGTAAGTCTCCCTCGGTCTCTACCCTATTGAACTTCGCGGCGAAGTATGCCCGGACCTTCTCCTCTTCGAACTTGTATTCCGAAAGAGCTTCCGTCCCGAGCACCTTCGTGAGCACCTTCCGGTGGAGCTGGCGGAGCAGCGCGCTCCTGTCTTCCATCAGCACCACGTCAGAAATCCCTGCGAGGAGGACATTGTGCGAGAAAGGAGAGGGGGCGTCTCCGTATCCGAAGAAGTTCATCTTCCTCTGGCCTGATTCGATGGTCTGCAAAACCTCTTTCGCATGATCGAGGTCGAATACGTCGTTTAGGATCTCGCTGTAAGCCTCCGCGACGATCGGGTAGTCCTCGCTGGCCCCGAGCACTTCGAGCATCCTCTTCGCGCGCGACTGCTGCCGCGAGACGGACATCTCCCTCCCGTGGTAGTTCTTGAGGATCATGAGGCTGCGCGTCGCGCAATGCCTGAACCGCTGAGAGAGGAGCTCGGTGTCCTTCAGGGAACCTCGGAGCAGCGATTCGATCTCGTCGCTCCGCACGAGAGTCTTGATCTCAGCCAGAGGGACGATGGCCGGGGCGGTGATCATGAAGCAGTCGTCCGTGATGGACACAGTCGTGTTGAACCCGAATTTATTGGATATGCGGAAGGCGTAAGCCCTGCTCAAAGCGTCGTTGACCCTCCTGCCGAACGGGAAGTGGAATATGATGTTGGACTTGCCCTCCTCGTCGCGGTATCCTTCGACCAGCAGCTCCGAGTCGGATGGGACTCCGGCGACTGCTCTTTGCTCCTTGAAGTAGTTGAAGATGCTCCTTGCTGACCCCTGGTCTATGTCGAACTCCTGCTCCAGCCATTCGAGGTTCTCCCCCTCGGAGAACTTGTCCATCCGCTCTCCGAGCTCCCCCCTGAACTTCCCGATCTCGATCGACAGGTCGAAGCTGCGCGGCAGCATCTCCCCGGTCCAGGATGGAACGGTCGGCTTCCTCCCTAAGGCGTGCTTCACGAAGACCTTCGTCCCGCGGGTACGGATGAATTCGTAGGATCTCCCGCCGAGGACGAATATGTCTCCCCTCGACAGACGCTCGATGAACTTTTCGGAGAGGTCGCCGATCGGCGCACCCTTCTCCGAGAACACCTTGTAGGAGCTCTCCTCTGCGATCGTCCCCTGGTTGAGGTAGAATATGAGCCTTGAACCTTTCTTCATCCCTATGGATTTCTCATTCTCGTCGAACCATATCTTCGGGTAGATCCCCTGATGGCCCTCCTTTGCCGAGAGGTAGTTGAGGACCGATGAGAACTGCTCCGGCGTGAGATCCCTGTAGCAGTAGGACTTCTTGACGAGCGAGAACGCCTCCTCGATATGCCATTTCTTCTCGAGGGACATCCCCACAAGGGTCTGCGCCAGGACGTCGAGGCTGTTGACCGGGATGCTGACCCTGTCGATGTGCTTCTTATGCGCCGCCCTGCACAGGACCGCGCATTCGACGAGGTCGTCGTTGTCGAAGACGATCAGCCTGCCCTGGGATGTCTTACCGTACTCGTGGCCCGACCGCCCGATGCGCTGAAGCGCCTTGGCGACGGCTTTCGGCGAGCCAATCTGGCAGACCAGGTCGATCGAGCCGATGTCGATCCCAAGCTCCAGCGATGTCGAGGAGACGACGGCCTTCAGCTTCCCGTCCTTGAGGAGGTCTTCCACGCCGATCCTGCTCTCCTTGCTCATGCTTCCATGATGAGCCTCTATGTCCGCGACGCTGCGCTCCTTGAGCTTGAAAACGATGTGTTCGGTTGCGCTCCTGGTGTTGGTGAACACGAGGGTCGTGTGGTGCTTGGAGATGAGGTCGGCCAGCATGTCGTACATCTTCGAGTTGACGATCTCGAAGGGAAGGGCGGTCATGTCCTCGGCGGGGCACAACACCTTCAGGTCGAGGTCCTTCTGACCCGGTATCTCCGCGATTATCAGGTCCCTCCAGTCGGAGCCGTTGTGCCCGACGAGGAACTTGCCGATCTCCTCTATCGGCGCCTGGGTCGCGGACAGGCCGATGCGCGCGATCTCCTCCGGGCACTCGGCCTGGAGCCGTTCCATGCTTAGGGACAGGGCCACTCCCCGCTTCGAATCGCAAATCTCGTGGATCTCGTCGATGATGATGAATTCCGCCCGGTTGAATTTCGTGCGGAATTTTGGGGTCGAAAGGACCAGTGAGAGGGATTCGGGAGTTGTGATGAAGATATGGGGGGCTTTGCTCGCCTGCTTCTGCCTCTCGCTCGAGCTGGTGTCCCCGGTCCTGACTGCCACCCGGATCTTCGGCTCGGCGACCCCTTTGGATCTCGCCAGCTCGCTCAGTTCGGCGATGGGGGAGAGCAGGTTCTTGTTGATGTCGTTGGCGAGAGCCTTCAGCGGGGACACGTAGACCGCGTAGATCCGGTCCTCCAGCTGGCCGGCCTTCTGCATCTTGTACAGGCGGTCGATGATCGAGAGGAAGGCCGTCAGCGTCTTCCCCGAGCCGGTCGGAGAGGACACCAGGACGTTCTTCTTCGCCTCGATCAGGGGGATGGCGAGCGCCTGAGGCTCTGTGAGGTCGGCGAACCGCCCGTCGAACCATTCGGCTATCAACGGGTCGAGCGAGGCGAGAATCTCGCCCTTAGTTCTCCTATCTGTAGCCCTGACAATCATGCAGACCAGCCGTGAATCTCAAAGCCATATCTGCCGTCATTATTAAAACATTTGGAATCCTCGGTTCTGTAACAATTCGAGTGATTACATGTAGTACGCACTGAGAATGCATCAACCTGCTGCAGACAGCCGCCTCAGAGAAGGCGGCAGGGGGTCTACGGTTCGACCCCGGCGCGTTCCAGCATGACGTCGTGATGGTCCTCTGCGGTTCAGGTAAGACCGTACGGCCGGAGCCGAATGGGACGAGTGGCATGAGGGCGATAGCTTAAGAGTCGTCACCCGATTATGTTACAGAACCGAAGGTAGACGCAGATGCCCCGATCAACAAGGACCGCTTGGATTGCCGTTTGTCTGACTATGCTTCTAATGTCGCTGTCCTCAGCTTACCTGATCCACCCGCATGACGGATCGCCTGCCTCTGCATTCGGCATCAACGAGGGGGACCTGCAGGTGAACGTCACCGACAACGCAGGCAGACCGATTGCGGATGCGAACATCACCGTCACGGGTAACACCTCGTATTGGCACACCCTCGCGAACGGCACCGTCGTAATCAAAAACCTAAGCATGGGGCTGCACTACGTCAACGCCTCGATGGATGGCTACATCCCTGATTCTAACAACCCGGTGACGATCGTGGACGGCGCTCTAAGATTCATCACCCTCGTCGTCCAGGGAGAGACTTTGAACGGATTCGTCTTCTCGAAGGATAATAACGCGATAAGCGGGGCCAATGTGTCGATCTTCGGCCATCCGTGGTGGGTGAGCAGCTCGGCAACCGGGGCTTTTTCGATCGTCGGAATTCCCACCGGAGACTACATAGTGTCAGCGTCATCGGCAGGGTACTCCCCTGCGTTGAAGCAGGTCCAGGTAACGGTCGGGGTGCCTGTGTCCCCAGTCTTCTTCAAATTGAACTATTCGCTCGGATCGATCTCCGGGTACGTGTCCGATGGAACGGCGCCCATCAGCAATGTCACAGTCTCGATAGTAGTCAACCAGATAAAGCTCAGCATCTCGACCAACTCCGTCGGGTACTACCAGATTCCAGGGATTCCGACGGGAAACTATACCGTGACTGCGACAAAGACGGGCTACGCCGACGCCGTCAACTCGACCGTGCATGTCACGAACGGAAGCGATACGACGGTCAACTTCAATCTCACCGGGCAACCGGCCAGGCTCTACGGGACCGTGACGACCATCATCACCGCTGGCTCCGTTCTCGTATACGGAGCTACTGTCGAGATCGTCGAGCTCGGGGTGAACGACACGACGGACGCCAAGGGAAGCTTTGAGATACTGGACGTGCCTGTCGGGAAATACACGGTCAGGGCATTCGCAACCGGATACAACACGACTACGATCCCGAACGTCGATTTTGAAAGAGGGGTTAGCGTGAGGATGGACATCAACCTCATACCGCTGCCGGGCCAATTGACGGGAGTCGTCAGGTCGGCCGACACTTACGCCCCGCTCTCAGGGTTCAGGGTCACAATCAGCGGTCCGATGCAGATGGACACAGTGACGAACGAGAACGGCCAGTACGTGTTTGCCGGACTGAGCGCCGGCAACTACACGATTATCGTCGTCTCGATCAATGGTACATCGAGATATTCGCCGTTCATCGTATCTGGAATCGGAGTCGTTTCGAACGAATTGACGACCTACAACGTCTACATGACGTTCGTGAAGCAGTCCCTTGGAGGCTTCATCTTCGGGATGGATCTGCCTCATTCCTTCATGGTGCTGTCGTTCTTCATCACGATCATAATTTTGACACTGGCCGCCTACCTGCGGTTGAAGAAGCTCAGCGGCGAGGAGAAGGGATCTCCGGCGGACGCTGAGGTGGAAGATGAGCCTGCAGAGGAAGAAAAGAAAGAGGAGCCGCCCGGGCAGTGAGCGGCAGCCTATGCGATTTTGAGCTTCTTCCTTACTTTTTCGATGTTGCCCTTCACAATGGTGTCGACATTCACGAACATGCTCTTTCCGTGCGAGTCGATGCCGACGGTCAGGGGGCCGAAATTGTCCGCCTCGAGGATCCAGATGGCTTCCGGCATTCCGAACTCGAACCAATGCACGCCGTGGACCTTCTTGACGCCTTTCGCCGCTAGGACCGCCGCACCGCCGGTTATCGCGAGGTATACGGTCCCGAATTTCGCCATGGCGTCGATGGTCGGCTGGGACATTCCTCCCTTCCCGATGATCGCCGCCGGTCTGAACTTCTCGATGAACTTAGGCTCGAGCGAGTTCATCCTGGACGAGGTGGTTGGCCCCGCTGCGACAATGACCCATTCCTCCCCGACCTTCTTCATTATCGGTCCGCAGTGGTACAGCACGGACCTATTGAAGTCGACCGGGGGCTTCTCGCCGTGCTCCGCTTTCTCGAGGGCGTGTATATGGACCTCGTCCCTCCCGGTGTAGATGATCCCGTCGAGGTAGACGATGTCCCCGATGTTCAGCTTGCGGATCTGCTCTTCGCTTATCGGCGTCTTGAGTCTGACCTGCATCTGCCTCACCTCTCATGAGTGGGATATTTTACCTTCCCGTCAGGGAAGATCTGGGCCGTCCCTCTCCTTGCCGCCCAGCATTGTACATTCACTGCCACCGGAAGGCTCGCGGTGTGGCAGAACGCGTATTCGATGTTGACTCCGAGGACCGTCGTCTTCCCGCCGAGCCCCATCACGCCGATCCCGAGGTCGTTCAGAGCGTCCTTCAGCTCTTTCTCCATCGAGGCGATCTCCGCGTCCTCGTTCGGCCTGTCGATGGGCCTCAGCAGAGCTTCCTTTGCGAGCTTCGCGGCGATGTCGGATGAGCCTCCGATCCCGACTCCCAGGATCGTCGGCGGGCACGGGTTGCTGCCTGCCTTGAGCACGACATTGAGGATGAATTCCTTCACGCCTTTCACCCCTTGGGACGGCGTCAGCATCGCGAGCTGGCTCATGTTCTCCGAGCCTGCCCCTTTCGTCATGACGGTGATCTCTAGGTAGTCCTTGTCCCAGACCTTGAAGTTGACATAGGGCATCTTCCTCCCGACGTTGTCGCCGGGGTTCTTCCTTGTGAGCGGGTGGACCGCGTTGGGCCTGAGCGGCACGTCCTTCGTCGCCGTCCTGACCCCTTCGATTATGCCCTTTTCGACGTCGACGTTCAGGCATCGCGGCAGGTTGACGTAGAAAATCGTCACACCGGTGTCCTGACACAGCGGCGTCGTCGTCTTCTCGGCGAGCTCGAGGTTGTCCAGGATTGCCTTCAATTGCATCCTCGGGACATCTTCGGTCTCGTTCTTCATAGCATTCTTGAGCTCGTTCACGACATCGTCAGTCATGCGAGTGACGGTTTTGCGCAAGAGCTCAACAGTAACATCTTTTACGAGCTTCTCGGAGATCATTGAGTCCCCCCTTACTGGAAAGAACCCGTCGGATTAATGCTTTTCTTTCCAAACCCGATTGCCGGTTTGAGACGATAATCGGCCTCATGGCACTAGCAATATGCCTTTTTTCGTCTTGATAATGGATACGGACTGTTTCGCATTGCTGAATTTCTTAGGTTTCACGACCTCGACCGGCCTCAAGGTCTCGGGGTCGAGGATCTGGAGCTCGTTCCCCATGTCGGAGATCACGTCGGCCTGCTTGACATGGCTCTTCCGATCGAGCGCTTCGAATTCCGGTAGGCGCCCGAATGTCACTTTAGTCTCCTGCCAAGTCTTTAGGTCGGTGAGCGAGAGGGTGTTGCCCTCGAAGGACCGCAGGAGGTAGAACCCCCCGTCCATTGAGAATATGTCCCCGGCCTCGTAGTCGGGGATGCGGACGAGGTAGGTCATCCTCGACAGATCCTGGCCGTCTTTCCTGCCGGCCATCGAGTTCGATGTCTTGAAGGATGCCCCGAACGCCTTTGTCAGGTCGCGGGCTATCGCCTTCGCCGTCGTGCTGGAACTCAGATAGAAATCGTAACCGCCTTGCACCTTCTCCTGCTTCGATATGAAGATATTCCTGCTCTGCTCGCCCATTTTTCCGACCCTTGACAGGACGATACTCCTCGCCTGCTCAAGGCGGCCGGTCCCCGAATCCGTGGACGGCGCGCGCAACTGGATGATGGCTTCATAGTAATGCCCCGATTTCTTGCCGCAATTCTGGCAAGTGTCTTTCTTCAGACGCACGATGACGATAAATTTTTTACTGGCCGAGAAGGCCCCTGCCTTGAACTGGACTGTGACATTTGCGAGATAATTGCGCAGATCCCGCTGGGTCAGGACTGTTTTCAGCTGCGTCTCGCTCACGGGCTTGTCCTTCTCGAGAGAGTCCTCGATCCCCATCTGGACTGCTTTCTCGACGCTGAAGGCGTCGATCCAATTCTTCCGAAGCCTAACTGCGAAGCATTCCCCGCAGATCTGAACGTCGAGGATCTCTGGCAGGCTGACGAACCGCCTCCTGGCGAGGTGACATTCGGCGCATAGGCCGTCGTAGGTCTCTCCCTCTTTGCCGCATTCGACGCAGAACATCCGCTTCTCCGACCTGTACGCTCAGACTATGTGCGGGGGTATCTTAACTTTCCGCATTGCTACATCTGACCGGGAATCCTGAACAGCTGAGCATGCGGGACCTCGCCGATGTGGATCACCCCATCTCGCTGGATGAATCCCGATCTTATCGCGATCTCCACGGTCTCGCGGCCGACGAGGTTCGCGCTGGTGCATGAACGAAGAGCGATGATGAGATCGCCCTCCTCCCCCGTTTCATTTCCGTAGAACTTGCTAGAGACATGGATCCTCAGCTCGCCGCATTTGAAAGTCTTGTCGAGAATGTCCTCGTCGCAGGCCGCCACCACGATGTCCTTCCCACGTTTGTGCACGCGGAGGATCATAGCCTCTCCTCTGAGGCCAGTCGATACGATCCCGGTCTGGGCTGGTAGATCTCGCCGGCATCGGTCAGACGCTTCACGAGCGCCCTTGCCTTCTCTTCGGGGATCCCTTCGGAGCTCGCTCTCTGCAGGAGCTCTATCTCGGTGACGCCTGTGGCCGGGTCGGCCAGGTCCTTCACGAGCTTGCGGATCAGCTGGATATGTTCAACTTGGGACCTGCTCAGGCCGGTGGCGATGATGTCGATGTCGAGCCGCCCGCCCTCCTGTGCGACCTTACGTAGGAAGTATTCGACGATGTCGATTGCGCGGCTCGCGTCGACGCCCGTGACTATCGGCGACAAGCGCGCCCTCGCGCTGGCCTCGGACATCCTGACGAGCGCTTCGAGCTGCCTGGCCGTGATCGGGACTGCCGACCCTTCGCCCTCGCCGAGGCTGCGGATCCTGACATAGAAGTCCTCCAGCGAGGCCATCGCCTCGTCCGAAAGGACGGGGATTATCCTCTTGCTGAAAGCTATGTATTTCCGGAGCAGCTCCCTGTCGATGCTTGGGACCAGCTGATCCTGGTCTTCGAGGATCGCGGCGCCGTCGACCCCTTGGACCAGCCCGGCGTTCTCGTACTTCCTCACCTCTCCGCGCCTGTGGACCCTGAGGATGTGCTTCGCGACCTTCTTGTCCTCCTCCCTGTTCGGCTTGTCCGTCATGGCGAATATCGCGTCGAAACGCGTGAGCAGCGTCGGTGGAAGGTCGATCTGGTCCGCGAGCGTCTTATGCTCGTCGAACCTCCCGTACTTCGGGTTCGCGGCGCCGAGCACTGCGCACCTGGATTGGAGGGTCGCGGTTATTCCCGCCTTCGCGACGCTGACGGTCTGCTGCTCCATTGATTCGTGGATGCTCGACCTGTCCTGCGGCGCCATCTTGTCGAGCTCGTCAACGCAGGCGAGCCCCTTATCGGCAAGGACCAGCGCACCCGCCTCGAGCGTCCACCGGCCTTCACCGAACTCGTCCTTGACGGCCGCGGCGGTGAGCCCGGCGGCTGAGCTGGACTTCCCTGACGTGTAGATCCCTCTTGGAGCCAGATCCGCCATGTAGCGCAACATCATCGTCTTCGCGACACCGGGGTCTCCGACGAGCAGGATGTGGATGTCACCCCTGATCCGCGTGCCGTCGTCCATCACCTTCTGGACCCCGCCGAACAGCTGCAGGGCGAGAGCCTCCTTTTCCCTGAGGTAGCCGTAGATCGTGGGGGATATCGAGTTGACGACTCTGTCAAAGGAGCCGGGGGTCTCCGCCATTTCACGGATTGCCAGCTCTTCCTCAGGAGTGATCGTGATCTCCTCGTACTCGT
>Ga0315287_10000144_pt1 | contig 59451 bp, 51 predicted proteins | sample YL17G11_0_MG_FD_205037 | JGI IMG/M metagenome (GOLD analysis project Ga0315287, IMG submission 205037) | Sediment microbial communities from Yellowstone Lake, YNP, Wyoming, USA - YL17G11_0 | ecosystem: Environmental > Aquatic > Freshwater > Lake > Sediment | place: USA: Wyoming | collected...
CAAATTATATGATACTTTTCAAGCTTTTTTTGAGTCTCAATTATAGGGTCTTACACAAAAATGGCCTGAAAAGGCTTTTTTAGCCAGGTTTTTCCAAAAATCAGAACCTCGAAACCTTAAAGTCCTGATATAGCTTCCTGCAACCCACCCGGACGATTCCAGGGGCTTGACGTTTACTCTTTTTTCAGATACTATTACTATCGTGAAAAGCAATGCGAATCCACGACAGACCATCAAACTGGTCGGAGGGCTTGAATCCAGCAAGCTGGCCCTACCGGAAAGAAATGTTTACGATGTGGTAAAGGAGGTTGATTTGACAGAGGTTAAATCACTACGCTACCAAGATATTTTTGTTCCCGGGGGTTTTCCGCGCCACACTTACAATCCACTCGTTGTGGACGATTTTCACTACATTCCTCGGGACATGCAGGGAAGCATTGTACGAGCACTAAAACCGTTAATATTCAATGGCCTTCCTGTTGTAATCATAGCCATCCCACACCGCCGTTACGACGCTCTCAAAGTCGAAAAGGAAATGACAGGACGCATTTCGCCTATTGAAATCCCTATTTGGTCAGATGCCGAACTACAGTTCATTTCCGACACTGGTTTTGGACTTCGTTAGGCCATTTATATGAGGAAATGACTATGCCAACTATTTCAATGTTTTACGGAATTTTGATTTTAATGTACTTTCATGACAACAAGAGACATAACCGTCCTCATATCCATGCGGAATATGGGGAAGAAAGTGCAGTCATCGCCATTGATGACGGATCGGTACTTGCTGGCAGTTTGCCAACTGTAAAGATGAAACTGGTCCAGGCATGGATTGAAATTCACAAAGAGGATCTTATGGCAGATTGGAAACTAGCTGTCACGGGTGAGCCGGTTTTCAAGATTGATCCTTTGCGTTAAGGGAAGAAATCATGGATAAAATAATCAAAGCAATACCTCTTGATGATTACCGCATCGAAATTACCACAAGCAGCGGATTCTCAGGAATATTTGATGTCAAACCATACATGAGCGGCAGTGCGTTCAAAGAATTGACCGATGAATCATATTTTAGCCAGGTGTGTCCGGCTCATCATGGCATCAGGTGGCCGAACGAACAGGACTTTAGCTCCGATACGATCATCTGGGATATTCAGCATACCGCTACTCCCGCTGAACCGGTACATTAATTTTTATCGGGCATGATCCGGGGCAGAGTGCCAGGGGGATTTTACTTTATTAGCACCTGGGGGATCATGTTTTCGTCTTAGTGAACCGGCTCCTCTGCTTGAAGGGACTCGACTTCGGACCGGGTTAGTCCGGTGGTCTCTGAGATGATATCCAGGGATGTGCCCTTCCTTAACATCCTTCGGGCAATCTCTATCTTCTCTTTTTCCATACCCCTCATCTCTGCCCTTCTTTCCCATGTCGTTACATAAGGCATTTTATACTCCTTGCCTCTGCAAAGTTAAGGCAGAGGCAACAATGGTAGAACGCGACCAAAAGGAGAGTTCTTCCGCTTCCATCTCCGCAAAATATTAGGCGGAGACAACAAGTGCGAATGCGACTCAAGGGAGCATTCATCAGCTTCCCTCCGCAAAGTTAAGGCAGAGTCGAGGGGCCAGGCGGAGTCGTAGTCGCTGGCTCCATTGGCCGGTTGGGAGGTTTTTACAGGTTTTCGGGTCATCGCCCCTATATGATACCCAAAACCAGGGAAAAATGCAATGCCTTATTACGCAAAATTTTGTAAACGCTCAATGAACTGCACCTTCACCAGGGGGTTGAATGTATGTCATGATGGGTTCCTTGAAAACTATACCGAGGAGGAAACTGTCGTGAGCGGAGCGAATGGTCAAACAAGGCGTCAATTCTTCCAGAAACATATTGAAAACTGGAAGAAAAGCAAAAAGAGCAGGGCGAGGAATCGTTACGAAGGGCAAAGTGGCGGTTGCGGTCTGGTTTATAGGTTAAAGTAATTTTTGCCAAATGTCGACAAAAAAATAAATCCCCCGGTTTTAAAAAAGAGAAAACCCGGCGTCTAAAGATAGAGATGTTGATCCACTTTCAAAAAAGACATATAATGGATAAGGAGTCGGCAGTGAGAGCGGCGGCTTCTCCATTAAAGAGATCGCTGGCCGGGCCCGCGCCCTCGCCTGGTTCTAAAGCGCCTGGTCACAGGAAGAATCGCCGGCGTCAACCGATAACCAGGGTCAGCAGTGTCAGGAGAATGAGCAACGGGCACAGGATTTTTACCGATACCGTCCATATCCACGCATATCTGAACTTTTTTGCCCCGAGGTTGATTTCTTTTAGGGCACCGGCGCTTTTCCACACATACCCCACGAAGATGCAAATAAATAAAGCCCCGAGGCTAAGGGCCAGGGTACCCCACACAAAGTCCATCACGTCGAAAAAACTCACCTTCACCAGGGGTAATTTCCGGAAAAACTCCACGTTTCCAAAAGAGAGCACCGATGGAATGCCGATGAGAAAGCTAATCACCCCGGCCAACAGCACCGATTTTTTGCGGCTCCATTTCACCTCATCGATGCAGTAAGAGACAGCCACTTCAAGCAGGGATACCGTGGAGGCCAGGGCGGCCACACCGAGAAGTAAGAAAAACAGCATGCCAAACCCAATACCAAACGGCATCTTATCGAAAATAACGGGCAGGATGTGGAATACCAGCGGATGGCCGCCGGCCGGGCTCATGCCGTAAGCAGATAAGGCCGGGAAGATGATGAAGCCGGCCATGACCGCGGTAAACGTATCCAGAAAAGCCACCCAGCCCGCACTGGACGGGATATTTTCTTCTTTTTTCAGATAAGAGCCGTAGGTGATCATGGCACCCATACCCAGGCTGAGACTGAAGAATGCCTGGCCCATGGCATCGATGATCATCCGGGGGCTGAGTTTGGAAAAATCGGGCTTCAGGTAGAACTCCAGGCCCTTCCCTGCGCCCGGTAATGTCAGGGAGCGCACCAGCAGGATAAGCATGATGACAAACAACACCGGCATCAGGACCTTGCACGCCTTTTCAATGCCGCCGGATACGCCTCTGGCCACGATGAACCCGGTTATGAAAAGAAAAGCAGCCAAAAGAAATATTTGCAGCCAGAAGTCGCCGGCAAAACTGTTAAAGATGCCCGGCGTCGTGGCCGTATCTACATTCTTCAGCCCGCCGGCCAGGGTCTTGAAGAAGTAACCCAGGGTCCACCCGGAAATCACCGAATAGTACGACAGGATCATCACCCCGGCGATTACCCCCAGGTAACCGACCAGTTTCCAGGGGCCTTTGGGCCGGATTTTGTTAAATGCGCCGACCGGATTTTTACCTGAAAAACGCCCCATAGCCATTTCGGCAATCATAACCGGCATACCCAGTAAAATCACCGCAGCCAGGTAGACGAACAAAAACACTGCGCCGCCGTATTTGCCGGTCATATAGGGAAAACGCCAGATATTCCCGATACCGATAGCAGAACCGGCAGCAGCCAGGATGAAACCGATACTCGAACTCCATTTTCCTCTTGATGTCATAATATTTCTCCTTATCGATTGAGAAGAAAAGAATAATACCATTTTTCCCCCCACCTGTAAAGGTGAATTGACCATGTTTTTGTATCATCCGGGCTCATATCCGCCGATATCCCGGGCGATCGGGGCGCCAGCGTGCATATATGCAATGGCTTGGTGCATACATGCAACGTATCCCCCTATTGCGTTACGAAATGCTGGCCGTCTTTTATCTCTTCAAAGACCAACACAAGAACTTGCTAGCCGTCTAGTTGCAGGCGCTTTATATTGGAGCGCCGCTTGCCTGGACCTGTCAGCACAGAGGATTTTTTCTTGAAAAACGATAGCTAATATGCTATCATTGGGGCAGAGCATGGAGGAAAAAGATGAAAAATAGCCATGACGTCGATAAATATACCTTCCGTATCGAATGGTCGGAGGAAGATGAGGTTTGTAATAGGTGCTTCGACAGTTCGACAGGCTCACCGCATCGCTCCGCTTAGCAACCGGCTCGTACCGGCACCGCCCTTTTGGCAAGCGTGCTTGCTATATTGGGGCTCTCGGGGTTAATCTCCAACATTCTTTTATTGGGTAATATGACCAGGTCCATGTCTTCCATGGGGATGGCACCCAGGAGTATTTGATCACCCATAACCAGGGCACCGGCAAAACCCACCCGATTTTTAAACCTGATCTCTATAGGACCGACATAAGGCACCAGCTTTTTCCCGCCATCTGCCAGGGTTACTTCCTTTTTATCTATCTCTTGCAGACCCAGTTGTATTTTTATATGCTCCGGGATACATAGGTGAACCGCCCCCGAATCGGCCAGGGCATCGACTTCCAAAGGGCTAAGCTCGTCTCGCCTGGGATTTTTGAGTACAATCTTAGCATTTACGAGTCCCATTTATGATCTCCTTGTCCCGGGCCTTATCATAATTTTCTTTATTCTCATGGTTAAATTCTACCACAGCCCGGACCTTTAAGCAACAGCCCCTTGAACCACAAACACCCGCCTGTGTCTTGCCTCAGATGAAATTGGAATTTCCAGGAGTTGATTTTAGCGTTATAATAGAACATGGAGGCCAAGAATGAGTAAGACACGTAAGAATTTCACAGCAGTGCAGAAAACCGTTATAGTAAGGGAATGTCTTGAAGGCGGCTACTCTTTATCGGAAATATGCGAGAAGTACCAGGTACACCCCCATGGGCAGGTCCCATACCGGCTCTAGCATCGCTTTTTGCTGAAGCTGCCCCGGTATCCGGGCACCCTCATGAGTCAGGCACGTTAAACCATAGGCCCCAATCCTACCACCATTTCCACCTCCTGTCAATTTACAGGCAACCTCCCCCATCTGCACCCGCCCAGATCAGACCTTTTTCTTGAAAATTCCTTGACTTTGGGTTTTGCCTATGCTATATTCTCCTCTCAGAGGAAGAAAAATGACGAAAAGAGAAACTCTCCCTGGACTCGATAGATCAGGGAGGGTTCTCAGATATAAAAAACCTGGAGGTTCTTCAAATGAAAAAAATTCAAAAGAGCAAAGTAAAGAAGCTGTGTTTGGTATTGGCCGTGCTCATCGTTGTAGTGGTCGGCACCCTGGCCATCCTGCCGGCAAAGGTTGAAGCAGGGGCAAGATGGGGAATTTGGATCGAATGGTGGTTATATGGAGTTGATTTATCTCATTGTGGAGGTTCTACGGCTATAAATTGCGTTGTCATTTGGCCTTGATTACGTTTTAGATCCTTAAATTTAGTTTAAGAGGTTGAAAATGAAAAAATGCTCGCTTATAGTTATAGTACTACTTTTTTACGGGATGATGTCCGCGGTGCAGTTGCAACTCAAGGAAAGAAAGAGTTTGATCAATGACTCCGAGCATTTCCTTCAATTGCCGGGGGGGTTTTGTCTCAGCCCGGATGGCACCCATCTTATTGTTCCCGACATCAAGGCCGGGGACATTAAAATCTTTTCGCGTGCTTCCGGTCGGTTGGTCAAAGTAGAGGGGCGGAAAGGCGTCGGGCCGAATGAGTTGTTGATGCCCTGCAAAAGTGCAAATGATGAACGATATCTGGCATTGCTCGATATGGGCCGTCGCCGCTATTTTCTCTATGAGTTTGTTAAACCGGTCGGCCTAAAGAGAATAGATGAGGGTATGCCGGTAGAGCTTGGAATCGACTGCTGTTTTGAAAAGGACGGACTGGTAATAGCTGCCGAGATATATGATAAGCAAGGGAAAATTTATGATGCCTATCGGGTCGATCTTAAAGATAAGAGAATTAAATATCTGCTGCCTTCTGAAGTGAAGTATGGCTATGCCTCTCAGAAGGAATTCAAAGCTGCCATGCAGGGACATGACATCTTGCCTATAGGTATCCAGGGTTATTGTGATGTGTATGACGGCTATCTTTATTATGCCTGGATGGGAAACCTGCGCATCATACGTGTGAACACCGTAACCGGGGAGATCACCACCTTCGGCCAGAAAACCCAGAATTATATAAGACCTCAGGCATCGAACAGATTAGCCAGTGCTTATGCAGAACAAGATAAAAAACTGTATAGGGAAGAGAGGCGCAAGTTGACCCTGATCGATGATATTAATGTCTCCAAGAGCTACATCATCCTGAGCTATATGAAACACGACGTAGGCATGGATAGAAGGATCAGGATACTACAATTTTACGGACACGATCAAAAACTGCTAGCCGAGATCAGGTCGCCCAGGGAAATCTCTTTCTTTGATGAAAGCGATGCAGCGTCAATGATTGTTGATAAGAAAAGTGATCGCCTGGTATACTTGCGAAGATTTTTGAACAAACAAGATGAGGACGAATACGAGTTCCTGGTTTACGATATCGTCAAATGAAAAAAACGATTTGGGCTATCTCCATCCTTGCCCTGGCAGTAGCTTTAAGTTTTCTCTACAGGTTTTGTTTTTGTCCTCATCGGCTGGTCGATTTCCCGGTGCTTGAAGATCAAAAAAAGATAAACTCCCCTTTTAGCCTTTACTTCTTCTTCTCGCGGCACAGTTGCCCGGCCTGTATGGAGATGGCCGATGTATTGAATCGATTAACAGATGATTTCCCGATTATCGGCGTGGTGCCGGAAAATGAAAGCGATAGCCTCGACAGCCTCAAGCAGAAATACCGGTTCCGGGTGATCGTCTTGGATCGGAAACTAAAGAGATTTTTGCCCCTCCATTCCCCGTCCCTGGTCGGGGTAACATCCAGGGGGCAGGTATTATTCATCCTCCCCGGTGTGCCGGGCCAGGCCCGCTACCTGGAAGACTTCTTATTCGCCTTATACCAGAAGGCAATCGTCTACACCCGGTAATTAATGAAACCTGATTCTACCGCCATTTCCCCCTCCTGTCTATTTCACTATCCGTTTCTCAATCCGTAGCTTAACCGTGAATGTCTTCCGGGTAAGCGAATGATTTCTGGATGTTTTCGCCGGGGGGCAGCGGGGGGTGGCGCATCGCCTCCGGTACAGGCGGCCATTCTGCGGCCAGGAAGCACAGCCCGCCGGTAATGGCTTCCAGGAGTAGGGCCTGCCCAGGATAGCCGGCCACCGTCTCCTCCAGCACCCAGAGCAGTTCCAGCAATTCGCTGGTAAACTGGCTGGTCCAGCGTTCGGGGCGGATGTCGTCCAGCGGCGAAGATTTTTTCCCGGCGCCCTTCTTCATGCGGTACTTGAGCCACGATTGCACCACCTTGAGGCCGGAAACCTCAAAATCGAAGACCGGTCCGGATACGGGCGTAAATTCGCCGTCGCCGACGTGGAGCGTCTGCGTGGTTTCGTTGTAGGAAAACGATTCCGGGTAGCCGGCGGCCTGGCCGGGGATGGCTTTGCTGCATTTGGCCTGCCCGCGTGGCACCTGGCCGCGGTGCTTGCCGGTGGGCACGAATCGCTCGCCAAAGGTGTGCAGCCAGAGCAAATGCGTGCCAATGGCGCGGACTCTTTCAAACAGCGCCGCCTCTTTGGTGATCGGCACGCGCAGCTCGCGCGTCTCCAGCTCCTTTTCATAGCGTGCGGTAAAGGCCGGATGCGCCAATACGCCATAGATATAGGCCAGGAAATCCTCCGCTGTGACGGTGCGCTTGTACGCCTGGCCGAGCCGGTCGAGCAGGCCGGGCAGGATATTGGACTCGGTCGCGTCGGAATCGCGATAGAGTGGAAAAATTCCCTTCGCTCCATAGGATCCCCGAAAATAATGAAGGTCAGGAATCTGAGCGCAGGCAGTCAAGGCAGGTCCTTGACCAAGTGGGTTAGTGAACAGGCTTGTCAGATACACCTGCCGTTCGCTGTGGGCGCGCCAGAGAACTGGACGAAAAAGGTCACCCAGCCTGGTATCTGCAATAATCCATTGACGGTCAAACGAGCGATAAGCATACCTCTCTATATTAGTAGGTTGGCTATTCTTGGGTAATTTAGTCAAGGGAATTTGGGATTGACCGGTAAACGATGGGTAGCTTTGATTTACTTTCCGGTCTCTTGTTTCTTTAAAAATAGATGTCATCTTGTCGGAATTTAAGAATTGCCGCCATCGCTCCACTAACGTATCCCGGTCATGGCATATCGGCCAGGTTCTCTTTAATTGAACGCCCGAATGTTGCCAGGGCATGAGGTCGGTCAGCAGCGGCCAATCGAAATACTCTCCTTGACCGGCCGGGCGAAAGGGGGACTGCCAGTCGTCCGGGCAATCCTGCCAGGCGAGCGCTGGGAAAGCGGCGATGGCATCCAGGGATTCCAGTTTCTCTTCACGTGTGCCGTCGATACGGGCGTAATGGACTTTGGCCGGCCGGTTTTGACGCGCCCGGCCCGAGCGCACAGCCACGGCAATGGCCACCGGTGTCTGGATGGCAAAGATATTATCGCTCAGGCGTGTGCCCCGGCCCTCGCCACCCAGGTCGAGAATCCAGATTTCATCGCACTGGCGGCGCAGGTGCTCGCGTAAGCCACAAAAGGCATTGCCATCGATGTAACTTGAGGCGCTGATAAAGCTGACCACCCCCGGCCCACCGGCGGTCTCATGCTCGAAGACCTTCCATACCGCCCAGCGCCAGAAATAGACATAGAGATTGTAGAGATTCTTAACATGGACGCCGTGACCCGATTTGCTAGCCGGGTCGAGAAAATCGCGGAGTATGGCATCCGTTCCTTTTTCATTGTCTCCCCAACGAACCCAGCCGCCGGTGCGGGCCTGGTTGTCTCTGCCGGCTGCCTCGTGGCGGTCATAGGGGGGATTGCCCAGGCAGACGATGACCGGCACATTACTCTTGACCTTGAGCGCCCGGGCGTGCTGCTCGGCCATGGGTTTGAGAAAGAGCGGCGTTTGCGGCGGTTTGGCATGGGGGCTCTCCAGCGTGTCGGTCAAATAAACATGGATGCCGTCCACGGGCAACGATGCGCCGCGGCTGCGCAGGGCCCGGCTGACGCGCAGCTCGGTCACGGCATAGGGGCCGACCATCAGCTCGAAACCATAGAGGTTATCGGCCAGGGCGGTGGCCTGTCCAGCGATGGCCCCGGGCCCCTGTTCCCGGTCGATGCGTTTTAAGGCATGTTCGATGACACCGAGCAAATAGGTGCCTGTACCGGCAGCCGGGTCGAGCGTGACCACCCCGGGATCGACAAAGCCGAGGGGTTTTCCCAAGCGGTTGACCAGCAGGTCGTCGACCAGGCGAACCTGGGCATGCACCACCTCGATGGGGGTATAGTAAGCACCGGCATCTTTGCGCAGTTTCGGGTCATAGGCGGCCAGGAAATCTTCATAAAAGTAAAGCCACGGGTCTTCGGACCCGGTCATGGTGCCGGTGGGCACGGCGGCGATAACACGCAACAAGAGGTCGAGAGAGGCCGCTATGTCGGTGCGCGCCCCAGGATCGGTCAGTACCTGCAAGGCGCGGGAAAGCAGGTTGTGTTGGGCGGCCAGGGCGGCTTCGGCACTGTCCAGGGTAAGCGGGTCTGCCCCTTCGCTGCGGCCCAGCAGCAGGGCGAAAGCCACGGTCTGGGCATAGGCATCGGCAAATTGTTCATCCGGGGCATCCGGGAAAAGCAGTTGCCGCCAATCCTGGGCGAGTTGGACAAGCGGGGAGCCCGGTTCCTTGAGGGCGTCGGTGACGTCATCGCGCAGCATGCGGCAGAGCGGGGCAAGCAGCGCGGCAAAGCCCTTGAGATCGATTTGGCCATTGATATCGGTGGGAATGATCGGCTGCCAGGAAAAGAAATCGCGCAGCAACCGTTCGATGGCCTGGGCGTTCGTCGGCGTAACGGCCTTTTGGCCATCTACGGTAACATCGCCCGAAAAGGCGATCAGCTTATGCACCGGCTGGCCGTAACGGTAAAGCCCCCATTCGTTGCCGTCGCAGTAAAGCAGGTTGGGAATGGATTGAAAACGTTTCCATTGATTTTTATTGTGACCGGTGAAGTCTTTTGGGTTGGCGCCTGTACCCGGGGCCTTAAGCTCGACAAATCCGGCCAGCAGCTTGTCTATGTGCACCGCGTAATCGGGCCGGCCCAGGCGGTTGGGAAGCGGCGTCTCGCCGGTGCACACGACATTCCAGTGAAGGGCACGGGCGGCCTGCCCGATAAAGGTCTCGAATGGCGCCCGTAACTGGTCTTCCGGTTCACCGGCCATGAGCTGTGTCATCTTGGCGGTGACAGACCCGGCAAATACTTGCAGGGCTTTTTGGATTGGGATTACATTCGTCATGATGTAATCTCCCCGGTATTAATTCGCAGTTTCATACCCGGTTCCTCTGCACCCAATAGTGGCTATAACACACATTTTGATCATGAGTTGATTTTATCCCGATGAAAAAAGAATGTCAAGGGGTATCCATTCCCAAAATCGGAAGCTTGACATCAACATCGTCTTTGATTATGATGGGCGGTGGCAATCTGAAATCACTGCCGAATGATTTGTTGTAACCGCCGGACGATTTGCACGACCGTAATCATAATCTGAAATTACCGGCTGGCACTTTGGCGGACTGGAACGGTGAGGTGAAATGATTGCCGAACGATACATCGAAATCTCCCCTTGTTTCTCCAATCCTCCTTTTTTAGAATGTCAGATAAGAATAGGACCGCAAACCGCCTTTCCTGTCAATCGCCAGCCGGTCTAAATCATCCCCTTTTCTGAAGTCAAGGATAGAAAATTTTTGCGGTGTGTTATAAACACCCTTGAATTTATGACAGAGTCTGTTATAATTTAGGGGTAAATTATGACAAAGGATGGCACAAATGAGGATAAACCGTCATATCGAAACCGAGTTGTTACGCTGGAAGAATTCAGACAACCGGAAACCCTTGATCCTGCGCGGCGCCCGGCAGGTAGGCAAAACATTTACGGTTGAACAATTTTCCAAAAACTTCAAACATTTCATCACCCTGAACCTGGAGCGACCCAGGGAACGGCAGTTGTTTGACAACGTAAATTCCGGCAAAGAGCTATTGGAGCGGATCTTACTTTATAAAGGACTCCAGGTGGATGAAAAAGAATGTCTCCTGTTTATCGATGAAATCCAGAACTCGGCTGCGGCTATTCGGTCCTTGAGGTACCTGTATGAAGATTTCCAATACTTACGGGTCTTAGCAGCCGGCTCTTTGCTTGAGGTATTCTCCCAGCAGGAAGGATTTTCCTTCCCGGTGGGACGGGTAGAGAACCGGTTCATGTACCCGGTAAACTTCCTGGAGTACCTGGAATACAAAAACCCCCCACTGGCCAATAAATTACTTGGCCTCGATGTAACCGATAATACGGGCGTCCATGATATACTGATGGACCATTTTTACGAGTACGCTTTTGTGGGGGGTATGCCGGAAGCATTGTGCAAATACCTGGAGACAATGTCCTATTCGCCATTGCGGGAAGTCTACGAGTCGATTTATATGGGATATATCGAGGATCTGGAAAAGTATTCCAGCCTGGCCAGGGTAAAATATATGAGTCACGTCATTGACCGCGCCCCGTTGCATGCGGGCGAACGGGTCACTTATGAAAAATTCGGCGATTCTTCCTTTAAATCGCGGGAAATGAAAGAGGCTTTCGATACCCTGGAACGGGCTTTAATCATTTATCGGGCCAAACCGAGTACCTCGGTGCGGCTCCCGATCCTGGAGAAATTACGCAAAGCGCCGAAGATTTTTTTCTTCGATACCGGGCTGGTTAATTTCAGGGTCGGGTTTAAAGAATTCTTCAAAGACCGGCAATCGTTGAGCATCATCTACCAGGGCAGAATTGCCGAACAAATAGTCGCCCAGGAGATTATTTCAAAAACATATCAGCCACCCGCCCTCCATTTCTGGATCAAAGAGCCGGGCGAAGCGGAGGTGGACTTCCTCTATTCCTATAAGGATTTGGTGATACCACTGGAAATAAAAAGCGGCGCAGTGGGGAAACTGAAGTCCCTGTTTTTATTCATGGAAAGAAGCGACCATCCCTATGCTATCCGCGTCTATTCGGGCAAAAACCAGGTGGATCGGCTGCCGCTACCTTCAGGGAAGACCTTCTGGCTCCAGTCTATCCCCTTTTACCTGCTGCCGAGGCTGGATGATGTCATCGCCAGCCTGACCAGGATGTCGCTATCACCCTGCAACAGTGTACTGTAATGACCTGGTTTCTGTCTCGGTCACGGCAAGCTTGTAATTTCCGGGCAGGCGGTATCTTTAACAGGTCGCGAGCTTCAATGGCAATTACTTTACTTGCAGCTTAGGCCGGATTCGATATATTGGGATTTTTCATGAATCGTCTCTCCTGGAAACCTTTGATATGAATAATTTTGTAAAAATAAGGTGACTTTTCGCGCATCGCCACGAAACCCGGGGACTTTCAGGTTATACTTCCACTGCTTGAAGATCGAAATGAGATGATCGGCGTTTCGATCTGGCAGGCAGAAATTAAAAAATAAAACCAAGGAGCTTTAAACATGAAGAGCAAAAATTTTAACAAGAAGCTGGTCCTCAACAAGAAAACCGTCGTTGACCTGGACAACACAGAAATGAACAACCTTCGCGGCGGAGTCGAAACCGAAACGCCGACCATCTGCCGGACACGATGCGTCTCTAATTGCGACACATGCCCGACCGTGGGACTCAGGACCTGCGATTGTTAGCCCTTATGACCCTGGGATGATGCGTCGTGAAATGGTGTTAGACCCAAATCCCGATTATTGAAACAAATCCCGGCAGGGACAGGACATGATCCCATCCCTGCCGGGCCTTCATCTCATCCCCACCCATTAACCGTTACACTGACCCCAAAAACCGGCCGTGCAATCCGGGGTATTTGCCATTCGCTTTTTTTCTGATATAATTATGGCACCATGATTAAATACGCGATGCGAAAAATTTTCGGTACCAGTAACGAGAGAGAGTTAAAGAAGTACGCCCCGCTGGTGGATGCCATCGGTAGCCTGGAGCCCGAGGTTGCCCGGTTATCGGATAGCGAGCTGAGAGGCTACACCGAGACATTCAGGCAGAGGTTAAAAGCTGGGGAAACCCTGGACGATATACTGCCGGAAGCCTTTGCCGTGGTGCGGGAAACCGGCAAGCGAACGGTCAACATGCGGCACTTCGACGTCCAGTTGATCGGCGGCATGGTGCTCCACCAGGGCAAGATCGCCGAAATGAAAACAGGTGAGGGTAAAACCCTGGTCGCCACTCTACCGGCCTACTTAAATGCCCTGGCCGGCAAAGGGGTGCACATTGTCACGGTCAACGACTACCTGGCCCGCCGGGATTCGGAATGGATGGGCAGCATCTTCAAATTCCTGGGTCTGAGTGTCGGGGTTATCCAGCATGGGTTGGACGATTTCGAGCGCAAGGGCGCCTATGGCTGCGATATCACCTATGGCACCAACAACGAGTTCGGTTTCGACTACCTGCGGGACAACATGAAATTCGAGGTAGACTACCTGAGCCAGCGGGACTACAATTTTGCCATCGTCGATGAGGTAGACTCCATCCTCATCGATGAAGCCCGGACCCCGTTGATCATTTCCGGGCCGACAGACGAATCGACGTCCTTTTATTACCGGGTCAACGATTTTGTCAAGCGCATCAAGCGGGAACCCGACGCTTATGACCTGGACGAAAAATCCCGCACCGTGGTGTTGACCGAGAAAGGCATAACGGAAGCGGAGAAATTCTTTAATGTCGGCAACCTCTATGAGCTGGCCAACATGGATACCCTGCACCAGGTTTACCAGTCATTAAAGGCCCACCTGCTCTTTGGCCGGGACAAGGATTATCTTGTCCAGGATAACCAGGTGATGATCGTCGATGAGTTTACCGGCCGCATGTTGCCGGGCCGGCGTTTTTCCGATGGCCTGCACCAGGCGTTGGAGGCCAAGGAGAATGTCAGGATCGAGCAGGAGCACCAGACGCATGCCACCATTACTTTCCAGAACCTGTTCCGCATGTACCCAAAACTGGCCGGCATGACCGGTACGGCGGCCACTGAAGCCCAGGAATTTCTGACTATTTATGGCCTGGATGTGATGGAAATCCCGACCAATAAAGAATTACGCCGGAAAGAAAACCCGGATGTCATTTATGGCAGCATCGAGGAGAAGTGGGAGGCGGTGGTTAAAGAGATCAAAGACCTGCATCAGAAGGGACAACCTGTCCTGGTGGGCACCATCACCATCGAGAACTCGGAATTGTTAAGCAAAAAGCTCAAGAAAGACAATATTCGCCATACGGTGCTCAACGCCAAATACCATGAAATGGAAGCCGAGATCGTGGCCCAGGCCGGTCGCAAGGGGGCAGTGACCATTGCCACCAACATGGCTGGCCGGGGAACGGACATCTTGCTCGGCGGTAACCCCGATTTCCTCCTCAGAGAGGAGCTGAAGAAAAAAGGGTTTTCCCTGGATAATGCACCGGCAGCGGTGCTGGAGAAATTAAAAAACGATATAGAAGAGCAAATCAAACGGGAACATGAAGATGTGATCAACCTGGGCGGGCTGCACATCCTGGGTACGGAACGGCACGAAGCCCGCAGGATCGACAACCAGTTGCGGGGAAGATCGGGCCGCCAGGGCGACCCGGGTTCTTCCAGGTTCTACATCTCCCTCCAGGATGACCTGATGAAAATCCTCGGTAGCGAACGGATCAGGGGGCTTTTGGTCAGCGTCGGCATGAGGGACGGTATCCCGATCGAAGCCCGCATCATCTCGCGGGCCATCGAGAATGCCCAGAAACAGATCGAATCCCAAAACTTTTCCCTGCGCAAGCACCTGCTCGAATATGACGATGTAATGAACAAACAGCGGCATTACATCTACAACCAGAGGCGGGACATCCTGATGGGCAAGAGCTTTAAAGATGAATTTTTAAGGCTGATCGATGAGCTTTTCGGGGAAATCTTCGCCTTCCACATCGATGAAAACAAAGAAGCGGAGGAATGGGATTACCAGGCCCTACACAAGGAGATACTATCCCAATTCGGGCTGGACATCGGCCAGGTGATCAAAGAAGATCACCGCAATATCCCCTTCTTTGAGTTGAAAGAGACCATTCATCGCACCATCCTGGACACTTACCGGGAGAAAGAGAGCCTCTATGGGGAAGAGCGGATGCGGGCCCTGGAGCGTATGATCATGCTACAGGTGATCGATACCCAGTGGAAAGACCACCTACTCAATATCGATCACCTCAAAGAGGGCATCGGTCTGCGGGGCTATGCCCAGAAAGACCCGCTCATCGAATACAAGAAGGAGAGTTTTTCCCTATTCGATGACCTGCAAAACCGGATCGAGGAAGAGATGGTTCGTTACCTGTTCTTGTTTAGGCCGCTGTCCGAGGAAGAAGCGGAGAGTTTGCGGGCCAGGGAAGGGGCCCGGCACACCCGGCCGGCGGCTAAAATGCCCGGTAATAAGCACAAGAAGAAAAGGAAATAATGATGATCGATAAATTTTACGGATCGGAAGGGTTGACATTCGATGATGTGCTATTGGTGCCGAATTACTCGGAGGTTACGCCAAAGGATGTGGATACATCGAGCCGATTCAGCCGTAACCTACATTTAGAAATTCCCCTGGTGTCGGCGGCCATGGATACGGTGTCCGAATCCCGCATGGCCATTGCCATGGCCCAGTTGGGCGGTATCTCCATTATCCATAAGAACCTGGGCATTTCCCAGCAAGCCGATGAAGTCCGGAAGGTCAAGCGGTCGGAATCGATGATGATCGTCAATCCAATCACCTTGAAGCCCGGCAATAAGATCTACGAGGCCCTCCAACTGGTCAAGGAAAAGGGAATTTCCGGCCTGCCCATTGTCGATGACCAGGGCAAGCTGGTCGGCATCCTGACCAACCGGGACATGCGGGTGACCGCCAATCTTAACCAGGAAATCCGGGAGCTGATGACCGAAAAAGACCTCATCACCGCCCATGAGCATATTACCATGGAAGAGGCCAGGCGGTTGATCCATATTCACAAGATCGAAAAATTACCGGTGGTCGATGCCGATAACCACCTGGTCGGTCTCTTCACCCTGAAAGATATCACCAAGGCCCAGGAATTCCCCCATGCTTCCAAGGACAAGAACGGCCGGCTCCTGGTCGGGGCAGCCGTGGGCACGGCCGTCGATACCCTGGAGCGGGTGGCCGCCCTGGTCGAAGCCAAAGTCGATGTTATCGTTATCGACACCTCCCACGGCCACTCGCGGAAAGTACTCGACACCATCAAACTCGTCCGCAAAAAATATCCGGGATTAGAGCTTATCGCCGGCAATATCGTCACTGCCGAGGCGGCGCTCGACATGCTCAAGCTCGGGGTCGATGCCGTAAAAGTGGGCATAGGCCCCGGCTCTATCTGCACCACCCGCATGGTAACCGGCGGCGGTATGCCCCAGATCAGTGCCATCATGGAAGTGGCCAATGCCCTCAAGGGGAAAATCCCCGTTATTGCCGATGGCGGCATTAAATTCTCCGGGGACATCACCAAAGCCCTGGCAGCCGGGGCCAATTCGGTTATGCTCGGTTCCTTGCTGGCCGGTACGGATGAGAGTCCCGGCGAGCTCATCATCTACCAGGGCCGCTCATACAAAAAATACCGTGGCATGGGGTCTTTGGGCGCCTTGAAAGCGGGCAGCAAAGACCGCTATTTCCAGGAAGAAGAGATGTCGGAGATAAAGCTCGTACCGGAAGGCATCGAGGGGCGGGTCCCCCACCGGGGCAGTGTCATGAGCCTGGTCCCCCTGCTCATGGGCGGGGTCCGGGCCGGTATGGGGTTGACCGGCTGCTCGACCGTTCAGGATCTCAGGGAAAAAGCCAGGTTTATCAGGATCACCCACGCGGGGCTTAAGGAGAGTCATGTCCACGACGTGATCATCACCGAAGAGTCCCCCAATTACAGGCTTGATTAGGAGGAAAAATGGCCGTTTTACATTCATCCATATACAGGAAAAAGCAGGTTTTGGCCGTCTTTTGTTTACTCTCTCTGGTTAGTGCACTCCCGGCTTTCGAGCTGATTCCCCATTCGGGTGCCGGGATCAGGATCAGCAGCTTCGGCATACCGAACGAGCTCCTCGATATGCTGATCTACGAACACCCGACCATCAGCGGTCATGCGTTTGCCCTGGAGTTTCGCTCTTACGGTGAAAAAGGCCCAAAATCGGTTTTCAGCGGCCTTTATTGCCTGGAGTACAACAAAATGAGCGGCACCGGTTATTGGCGCGTCGAGCAGTACAACAAGAAATTGGATTCCACCGGCGAGATCAGTCAGCTCTCGCTGACCGCCACCATTATCATGAACCTTTTCCCCAGCCTGCCGGTGCACCCTTATATAGGCGCCGGTATCGGCATCAGCGCCGCTTCCATATTTACCGAAGGGGTATACACCGATGAGCTCGGCACCGAGATCAAGGATTCCTATAAAGCCAACAAAGTATTACCCGTCGGCCATATCCCGGTCGGGCTGATGATCAATATTGCCAATAAACTCGAAATCAGGTTAGAAGGCGGTTTTAAAAACGGTTTCTACTTCGGTGGGGCCGTGGCCTACAATTTCAATTTTTAGGTTACTTAAATGGTCTTGATTGTCGGGACCATTTAATGGCGATGATACAAGCCGAGAAGATAAGGAGGTGTATCGATGGCGTTCAAGAAGATCGTTTTACTCTATTTTTTGGTGGTGCCGGTTTTTTTCATCATCGACATGATCTGGTTGGGTTTGATTGCCAAACCCTTTTACAGGAAGTACCTGGGGGCTTTTCTCAGTCCACAGGTGCAATGGCCGGCGGCTATTGTCTTCTATTTGCTCTTCATCATCGGTATCCTGGTCTTTGCCGTGTTGCCGGGACTCGGCCGCGGCTCTTTCGTTTATGCCCTGGTGTACGGTGGCCTGTTTGGCTTTTTTACCTATGCGACGTATGACCTGACCAATTACGCCACCCTCAAGGGTTGGCCCCTGGTAGTGGTCTTTGTCGATATCCTGTGGGGCATTATCCTGACCGGTGCGGTCTCCTCGGCCGGTTTTTGGCTCGGCAAATGGCTCCACCTCGGTAAACCCGCTTCCTGAAAAATTCTTTATGGCTTCCTGTTTCTCCTTTGCCTGTGAGCAAAAATTTTAAGCCGAAATCAGGAATACAGGGTTTGCCTTTTTAAATTTGACAAGTCACCTGAAGATGTGGTATACATTTTTCATGATCAACCGTATGGAGTTTTAAAAATGGAACTACAAAATGTTACCATTTCATTGCCCAAAGTTCTTTTGAAAAAGGCTGAGTTGATTGGCGCTTTTCGTGAAAAATCGCTTAGCGAAATAGTGTGTGAATCTCTTGAAGAGAAAGTAAGAAAGACCGCCGGATACAGAAAAGCGCAGAACAGGCAGCTAAAAATTTTAAAAAAAGGTATAAATCTTGGTACCAACGGCTCCATTGCTGTTCCCAGGGAAGCGTTGTATGAACGGTAAAGTTTTTCTTGATACCAATGTGATTGTATATGCCTATGATAACTCGGCTGGGGAAAAACATGCCCAGGCCCAGAAGATTCTATTGGATTTATGGAAATCCGGTCTTGGGGTGATTAGTACCCAGGTCTTGAAAGAATTTTATGTGACTGTTACCCAAAAAATCCCCAATACTCTCAATAAAGAGAATGCTGCTGGGATTATCAGCGATTTATTAAGCTGGGAAGTGGTTGTAAATGATGGATATAAAATTCTCCAGGCCATCGCCATCCAACAGAAATATTGTCTTTCTTTCTGGGATGCATTGATCATCAATTCAGCTCAAGAAAGTGGTTGTTCGGTCTTGTACTCTGAGGATTTAAGCTCCGGTCAAAAGCTCGGTAGTTTAGAAATCAGGAATCCTTTCAAAACGTTTTCCTCGGCGGCAGGACCTGTATATATCCCGGGGTTTCCTGGGGAGCCCGGTTAGAGGATGGTCAGTTGGATGATGTTGGATAGGGTAAAGACGCCTTCTTTCAGGTAGAGGTTATAGACGCCGGCCGGTAGGTTGGGCACCTTGATGATGATGTCTTCGCAGCACCAGAGGGTGACCTGGGCCGGGGTATTGCCGACCATCACCTGGCGGGCGCCCTGGGCGCTACCGAGCAGGCAGCCGGAAAAGGTGTAATTTGTGCCCGGTTGATAACCGTTTGCCGGCCCTTTGATCTGGGTCTTGACCTGCCAGACCAACTCGTTGGATACGAGGGTATTGGTGGCCGTAGTCCAGATACCGACCTTATACCTGCGCCCCAGCTCGAATTCTCCTTGTAAGCGACAGGTGATCTTGGTGGCTGTCCAGGCGGTGACCTGGGGTATATAGGTCTTGGTGGCCGAGACCAGGCGAACCTGGCGGGTACCCTGGGTGTTGGTGCCGAAGAATTTGCCGATGACATCGAAGATGAGCTGACAATCGTCGTAAAGGGGAACGACCTGGTCGATTTGGGCTTTGAGAATCGGGATCGGGTTGTTCATCTCTAGCGGTTTACTGGTGCCGCTGGGCTGGCCCGAAGGCGGCGCCGGTGAAGTCCCGGCCTGGAGAAAATAAGTCGCCAGCATTAAAATACAAACAAATCCAAAAAATCTCTTCATTTTACCTCCTTTTGGGGTAAGAGAATAGCTTTTACCGTTGTGAGTTCCGGCCCGGGAAATTTCGCGGCTTCCCCGGTTGACGATGTTCGTCGTCGGAGGGTTTTTGGGAAGCGCGCTTCATCTTGACCAGGAATTCCATATCTTTACGGATGTAATCTTTCTCTATGCGCGATTTGGAATTTTTCAAGGCGGTATTCAGATCGATTTCTGCAGCAGTCAGGAGTTCCCGGCATTGTTCCCAGGCGAGCGCCCGGTCCCGGGGGGAATTCTCTTTATCCCGGCCGGCCTCGATACTCTTCTTGGCCAGGTCCATGTGGGCCCTGGCGCGTTGTTCTCTAAGGGCGGCATTGGCTTTTAATGGGGGGTAGGAGTCGAATACTTTATCGACAAACTCGATGGTCCGATCGCTGTTGATCTTTCTTAAGCTAATAGCGAGCTTGACAACTTCTCTTTCTTCGAGTTGGCCATCCAATGCCTTTAGCACCATATTATCTATATCTCGCGGTTCGTTGGTCATGTGCATATTGTAATTGAAAATGGAAAAAATTTCAATGGGTAGAGTGATTTTTTTGTGAGCACTGCCTTAAAAGAGCCAACTGACGTTGTATTCCAGGCCGGGAACAGGCGGGATAGCACCGGGGACAACGGCCCAGGAGCCGTCCAGGCCAGCCTCCCTGGCGGAGAGCTCGAAATGGCATTGGGCGATACCGGTGTCGATGCGCTGGAGATCGATCCCTTTGATCACCCGGTCATAATGGGGGGTGCGTTTGATGAAGAAATGGCAGCCGTTACCTGTGACCAGGACGCGCCAGGGTTGTTTGTTGGAGGCCGATGGGGCCAGGCGCACCATTTCCAGGGGCAGGTCATAGGGGCGGGCCTGGTCCGGGGTGATGGGGGTGGAGAAATCCCCGGAGAAGAAGAGTTCTGTCCAGGGTTTGCGGGTTTTGGAAGCGGCGATCTGCCTGACCAGTCTATCCCTGAGACTGCGTTGCCGGGTGGGGTAGCCGACCACGGCAATGGCCGGGATGATCTCGTCTTGCCGGAGGTTGATGGCGCGGCCAAACTGGCTGCGGGTATAGGTGCCGCCCAGCCAGCAGGTAGAGAGTCCCCAATCGGTCAGCCAGAGGATCAACTGTTCCATGACATAGCCGTAATCCTCGAAAAGCCTTTGCCGGTCATGTTTCATCTTGCCGACGATAAAGGTCTTTGCCCCGACAATGTAGCCATAGGTGCCGAGCCTGGCTTCTGCCTGGCTCCCGGGCACCTCTTTGTCGACGAACTGGAATTCCACCGTATTGCCGGCCGGGCCGCGGGAAAAGAGGGGAAAAGACCGGGCGATCTCTTGCCGGAGGTCCTGGGGAATAGGTGTGGCCGCATATTTCCGCCAGGAGGTGCGCATTTTAATCAATTCGGTGATCGGTTGTTTAAACATGTTGGCTCCATTTGCGTCGCTGCATTACTCGAGCTTGATCCTGATGGGCAGACGGGAGAACTTCTCCTCGGTGGTAATGGGGATGGTCAGGGGGAACCGGATCTGGCTTAAGTAGTTTTCATAGAGAATCTCGCCCCGGCAAAGTACCCGCAGCAGATGGTATTTTCCCTTTTGGGTGTCGAATGCCGGGCCGGGGCGGAGCTCCAGCTCAGTTGGCGGGCCAGCCAGGTAAACGGTGGCTGAGCTGGCCGGGGAATCGAAGACGATGAACCGGCTCTGGCGGATCAGCTCGTACTGCTTTTCCCGAGAGGGGTACTCTTTCTCCTCTGCACCGATAACGGCCATGATCTGTATCCGGCGCCAGTAGATTTCCCGCGCATCGAGGCTGCCGGTTTTTTCGATTTCATCGAGCCGGGCGGCTGCCCGCATCAGCATATTGGAAGAGATATAGGCATCGATGCACAACAATTGCAGGTCGGCATAATCCTTTCCCGGCATTGTTTCTGTTGCTGGCCGGGAGGATTTGAAATTTTCGTGCTCGACGACAACCGCATCGTATTGGCTGGAAGCAAACCGCATCAACTGGGCCAGATAAAAAGATTTGGGCTCTTTTTGTTCATATAGCTTCTTCTGGGTCAAGTACTCGTCGAGTGCGCCGAGCTCATCGGGCGGTAGAGAATTGGTGATGGCGGAGATGAGTAAGCGGTAGAGCTGTTCCCTCACGGCGGTGTTGCTCGGCCAGTCAGGCAAGGCCAGGGAAAGGTCCAAGATATGGGTGAGCAGGCGTTTTTTTAGGGCCCAATAGGCTTTTAGCCTGAGCCTGGCACCCTCATCCCCGGGCCCGAGGCTGATGGTATAGTACCGGACATCGTCGTTGTCCATGAGCTGGTACAGGTAGTGCAGCCGGTCGAGTATGTCCGGGCGACCGCTGGTCTGGCACTCCTGGTATTGGGTCTGGATATTGGACATGAGGTGTTCGGCGTAGCGGTAGAGGAAGTCGCGGCGGAAGGCCAGGTTGATTTCCAGTTCCAGCATTTTTTTACCGACCAGTTGGTAATATTCGGGTTTCCTTGACAGGATATCTTTAAAGCAGTCGATATCCTGGGCGTACAATCCCCAGATATCGAGTAAAGCCGCAAAATCCGCAGTGGTGATGCGGCGGGTCGATTTTTTTAAGAGTTCGGCGCAGAATTTCTTTTCTTCCGCTCCCAGGAAGGGCCATAAAGATAGATACATGCGCATGGTCTCGAGGCTGACCTGGAGGTTGTTGCTGCGGATAGCGGCGGCCCGGTGCAGGGACTTTACCCCCTGGTCGAAAGTATCGAGGCGGATGGCGTTTAACAGGAGATAGGCTTTGCCCAGGTAATGGTGGGCATAGTAAAAGTACATGTTCAGGCCCAGGGCTTTTTCCAGGTAGGTAATACCGCTGGAGAGGAAGCGGGGATCTTTCGATTGCTCGTATTTTTGTAAGGAGTAAAAGCCGTACTCATAGAGGGGGGTGGGATCGAGGGGAAACAGGCGGGCGGCCGTGCGGAGATGGGCGGGCTTGGGGCCACCGGCAGACCGGGTGCCAAGCAAGAGAAACCCCGCGGATAAAAATTGCAGCACAAAAAAGGGCAGTAAGAGGATGAGAAGAACCAGGGTTAACCGCTTATAAGGCATTTGCCGCTTAAAAAAGGAGCGGGCGGTCTGGCCGTCTGTCATGCGGTAAACTCCCGCTTATAGGTCACGATCTTAAAGCCGATGGCCAGGAGTACGATGAAGGTAAACATATTGGCCGGTATGTGCAAGGAAAAGTCGAACAACGAGTGACAGGCAACGGCGAATAGGCCGACCAGTACCCCCAGGCCGATCATCTTCACCTGCGGATGGTGTCGGGCAAACCACATCCGGGTAAACGAGAGGCCGGGCAGGAATAGCAGTAAAAGAAAGAGCGGGCCGCCGGTAAGGCCGCCTTCAGCCGCTATTTCCAGGTAATCGTTGTGGGCGTGGGTGGACCATTTGCCTTCCTCGTCGCGGTCATAGGGGAAATAGGCATAGCGGTAGGTGCCAAAGCCGCTACCGAAAAAGGGGTAATCGGCGGCCATTTGGATGGTGGCCGGCCAGCGGATCAAGCGGCCGTAACTCTCCAGGTTGGTACTCATGAATTTATCGACCGTGTGCCGGACGCCCAAAAGCAGGGCGGCAACGGTGATGGCGATCAGGATAAGGCGTAATTTTTTGGCAATCGTACGGCGCAGGCTCAGGTAAAAGGAGAATTGGCTGAACACCACGAACGACAGGATCATGGTCACGATGCCGGCCCGCGAACCGGTCAGGGCAATGCCGATGCCGAGCAGCAGGGGGGCGAGCAAATAAGCGAGGATGATTTTATTCTCTATCATCGCCATCAGGAATTTCTCTTTGAGGTTTTTGCCGAATTCCAGGAATTGCAATTTTAAGAAAAATACGGCCAGGGCAATGGGCAAAATCATCTCCAGGTAAAAAGCAAAGTGGTTGGGATTGCCCAGGGTGCCGGTCAGGTATTTGACCAGTGGGTCCCCGCTTTCGATGCGGTGAAAGAAGAGGAAGAAGAGCCGGTTGCCGGTCAGGTACTTGGCCAGACCGAAAATGACCTGGAGCACGGCAGATAGGATGAGCACATCGAGCAATGAAAATATCTCCCGCTTGCCCATGGGTACATGGATCATGGTCCAGAAGAATAGGGCAAAGACCAGGAATTTAGCGCCGAAGACCAGGGTATCGGCCGGTACGGTGGAAATCGGATGAAAGGCCGGTAGGGCTTCTCGCAATTGGGCCAGGCTGTTGACCGTGGCCGGGGAAACGAGTTTTAAGATGGCCAGGGGCAAAGGGATGAGCTGGAGGAGCAAGAAACCGCAGAAGAGAAAGAAGACCGAAAGAATTTTATCCTGGAAGCGGAACTGGGTCTCTTGCTGGGTCTTGCCCAAAGCCAGCAGGGAGAAGATCAAGAGCAGGATGTAAAATAGGGGAGAGAAGACCCGGCCGACAAAGCCGAAGGGTAGGGGGGCCAAAAAGATCATGATCTTAAGGGGGGTCATCACCGGACGCGAGCTCACCGGAAAACCTCCCGGAAGAGCTGGAAGAACGATTTTTTATGGGTGCCCGGCACCTGCATGAGCCCGATATCGGGGATAGGGGCATCGTTAATCACGGCCCGGGGAATTTTTTCGGTCATCAACTCGATCCTGTCTGCCGGTATGGCACACTTCTTCTGGTTAAGAAAGGAAAAACCGGGTTTACGGAAAGCGACGTGGTGACAATCGGAAGCGATAATATGCACCAGGTTGTGGTCGATCAGGGTCAAAGCGGTCGAGTGGGCGGCCAGGCCGAATTCCCCGGTCAGGCTACCGGCATCGACCTGGGAGAGGGCGCCGGCCTGGAGGATATCGAAGAGGAGCCGGGGGTTTTCCTGGAACACCTCATTCTTTTCCGGGTGGGCGATGATGGGTATAAATCCCTGGGTGACCAGGTTAAAGATGTATTCGACGCTGCCGGGAAAAACGATCTCGGGTGGGAATTCTACCAGGAAGTAACGGCTGCCGTTAATGGTCAGGTGCTCCCGGAAGGCTTTTATTTTCTCAGCCAGCTCGGAGACAAATAAAACTTCGGCGCCGGGCAGGAGGTCTACCTTGATGCCCTGCCGCTGTACTTCATGCTTAAACCCGGTAAATACCTGCGTCAGTTGGCTAAAGGTCCTGATTTTGCTCAGGGGGCTGAGTATATGGGGGGTGGCCACCAGGGTCTTGATGCCATTTTTCTCGGCGATTCTCATCATTTCGATCGCTTCCTCGAGGGTTTCCGGTCCATCGTCCAGACCGGGGAGAATATGGGCGTGTATATCGATCATGCTGGATTTTTCGTTGCCGGCGATCCTGCTTCGGGTTCGTTTTCTTCTTTGTACCGGTAACTATAGTAATGGTAATGGGAATAATTGTAGCCGTATTCCCCCCGCCGGCTGTCGGCCCGGTTTAAAATCAATCCCAGGGTACGGATATCGAATTTATCGAGTTCCTCTTTGGCTTTTTTGACCACGCTGCGGTGGGTCTTACCGGCCCAGGTGACCAGCAGGGTGCCGTCCGCATGTTTACCGAGCAGGATAGGATCGACAATGCCGACCAGTGGCGGGGTATCGATGAAGATGAAATCGACTTTTTCTAAGAGTTTTTGCAAGAGCCCGGGCATGACTTCGGCATCGATCAGCTCGGTCGGATTGGGCGGTAGCGGCCCGGAAGGCACAATGTAGAGGTTGGGGATATGGGTCTTGTGCAGGATATCCTGGAGTTTGGCCCGGCCGACCAAAAAAGCGGAAAGGCCGACGCTGTTATCGATCTTAAAAATCTTGTGGATACGCGGTTTGCGCATGTCGCAGTCGATGATGAGCACCCGTTTGCGCAATTGGGAAAAGGAAATGGCCAGGTTGATGGTGGTGGCGGTCTTGCCTTCCGAGGGCAGGGCGCTGGTGATGCTGATGATCTTGGGTGGGCTTTTGGGCACGGACAGGAGGATGGATGTACGGATGGAGCGGTAGTGTTCGGCGAAGAGCGATTCCGGGTCGAGAAAATTGATAAATTCGATTTCGCGTTGCTTTTGTCCTTTCCCGGCCTGGCGTTGCCCCGGTTTCTTTTGACCTTCTCCATAATAACGGGAGTAGTAGCCCAGGGTCGCTTTGGCATTGGCCGATGGGATCGTACCCAGGGCCGGTATTCCCAGCGTGGTCTTGACATCTTCCGTGTTTTTGAAGGTGCGGTCCAGGTAATCGACCAGGAAAACCAGGCCGAAACCAAAGGTTAGACCCAATATCAGCGCCATGATCATAAGCTTTCTTTTGCCCATGTTGATGGGGCCGTGGGGCACCTCGGCGCGGTCGATAATCTTGATATTGCTGGTCTGGATCCCTTCCAGCCTGGAAGAGAGGAGCGATTCCTTTTGTTTTTTGACCAGGTAATCGAGCAGGTTGCGCATATTGTTGACTTCGATGCCCAGGGTTTTATAGTAGATGGCATCGGCATTGCTGCTGACCATGGCCCCCTTCTGTTCTTCGAGGAGCTTGGATAACCCATCTTCTTTATTGCGGGCCGATTGGAATTCGCTCCTGACCTCTCGCAACGTTTTTTCGGCCAGGTCTTTGATCTCTTTTGTTATTTGGCCCTGGAGCGAGTCCATCTGGGATTTCAATTTTTGCATCTCCGGGTAGGAGCTCTTGAATATCTGGGATTTTCGCTGGAATTCGGACTCCAGGTTGGAAAAATTGCTCTTCAAGCTGCTGATCAACTGGTCGTTCTTCACCTGGGGAAAACTGTCGTAACTGGTGCGGCTCAGCTCGGTATAAACCGATTCTTTGTTGATACGGTCGATCTGTGCATCGGTATAGGCTTTGTTTAAGTCGGAAAATTTTTCGACGATGGTGCTGTCTTCCCGGGAGATGAAAAATAGTTCCTTTTTTTTGCCGTACTCCTGCATCTCCCCTTCCTTCTGGGAAAGGCCCTGCTGGAGGTTTTTGATCTGTTTGGCAATGTATTCGACCGCCTGTCGCGATGACTGGGTCTTGATATCCAGGTTAAATTCGATAAATTTTTCAAACAACAGGTTGACCAGCTCGGCGGCCGCCCGGGGATGGCTGGACTGGAAGCTGACCTGGACGAGCTGGGTAAATTCCAGGGGCGTGATCTGGGGCCCGCGGGCGCGAAAATTCTTCTCCTTGCGGATACCCAGGCTGGGGGCAATGGTGGAGTTAAACTCCGTCCAGACCATGTTGGCCAGGGAACGGCTCTGGAGTATTTCGATCTGCGTATTAAAGTATTCGTTGCGGTACCCGGCAAAAGCGGCATTGTTGTCGAACATAATGATGTTTTTGTATTCGGGCTCGATCATGAGGAGACCGGAAGCACTGTAGATGGGGGTCTGGGTCGATACTTTGAGAAAAGCGGCCGCCACCGCCAGTACGGCAATGATGATGACCAGGTGCAGCCTGGGTTTGATGATCTTCCAGTACTTTTCGATCTGTAGCTTATCGTCGATGAGTAGGGTGTCGTGGACGCTCATGGGGCCCCCTAGAGGATGCTCTCCGGCACGTGCACGATGTCGTTGTTTTGGAGGACGATATCGGGTATCTTTCCATCCAGTATCTTCTTGACATTGACCCGGGTCTTCATATCTTTGCCGTCGATGCGCCGGGTGATCGTCACCGCACCTTTCCTGGCCCGGTCGGAAAACCCACCGGCCTGGGCAATGGCTTTGAGCAGCGTGATGGCGCCATCTTTCTTGACCTGGAGGCGGCCCGGGTTTTTGACCTGGCCGAACACGTAAATATCGAAGAACTGCTCGGCCGGGACATTGACGATGTCCCCTGGCCGCAGGGGTATATTCAAATCGGCGTCCCCCTTGATCATCAGGTCTTCGAGTTTTATGGAGAGGTGGCGGTTCTTGCCATCCTTGAACTGGCGCAGGATAATCACTTCACCGGCCGCTGTCTCCTTGAAGCCGCCGGCCAGCGATACCACCTGCAGGAGGGACTGCTTGCCGAGGAGCTCGAAGTTTCCCGGTTTGACCACCTCGCCGATGATGGAGATCATTTTGCTCTGGTACTCCTTGATGAAGACCGTAACCTGGGCATTCTTCAGGTATTTCTTCTCCAGCTCTTCGGCCAGTTTTTTTTCTAACTGGAAACGGGTCGATCCCTCTGCCTGTACGCGGCCGAGCAGGGGCAGGGTAATGCTGCCGTCCTCCTCGATGCGCACCGTAATATTCAATTCCGGCACATCGAAGACGCTGATGGTAATCAGGTCCTGCGGGCCGACGCGGTAGGAATATTCTTCAGGCTGCTGGGCAAAAACCAGGCACCCCAGCACCACCATCAGCGATACCGTGAAGAAGGCTGGTTTAAAATTCATGGATCACATAACCTCCGATAAAATCAAAGCGACGGGAAAATTCGGGCAGGCTGGAATCGGCCCGGTAAACCCGGTATTCAAGTCCAATGCCGATATTGGCAAAGACTTTAAAACCTATATTGACGGCAATACTGGAAAAATCGTCCCGCCGCGTCTCGGTGCGGGAGATCAAATTTTCATAGGATATCTTTCCCCAACCGGCCGATCCCCCCACCTTAACCCTCTTACCCAGGTAATACTCCAGGGTAGCGCCGGCAGAACGCTCATTGTAATTATCATCCTGCCTCCAGAATGAATAGAAATGGTCCACCAGGTACTGGAGGTGAAGCTTGAGCCTCTGGAATAGGGAGACGGCTATTTTGCCGGAGCCAAATGGTTGGGTCAACCCCTGGTATAGGGGATTATCCGGGTTAAACCGGCGGATGCCCAACTGGAGCATCCCTTTGATGCGACCGATCTCCGGGAACTCGAGCTCGCCGAATACCTGGTCGCCGCTGCCGTCCCGGCCAGGTTCATAGATGAACCGGTAGTCGAAGTACTCATAGGCCAGGGTTAACCGGGTGCGGGAAAAGATAATCTTATTCAGGCCGATGCCGGCCTTCTGCTCCCGGCGGTCGAGCAGGGATTTCAAATTGTAAGAGCCCAGGTAGTCTTCGTCTTTGAATTCGGAGCGGTTCTTCGTGAAGAAAAAATTGATGAAGAAATGGTCGTGCCGGCCCAGGTCGAGGGTGACATGGTGCCCGGTAAAATCCATCTTAATCGGGGCGCCGAATTCCGAATAGGGTTGCCGGAAAAGGTGGTCTTCCTGGAACCGGTAGCCCAGGTTAAAGGGGCCGAAATAGGTATACACAGCCGCTTGCATCTGGTTGTTAAAGGTCCTCTGGTCGGCATTCTCCAGGTAGAAAGCGTAAGACGGATGCCCGGTAAATGATAGGATGAACCGGTTGCCGAGCATGGTGGAGATTTTACATTCCAGCCCGATATCGGCCGTCCAATCGGGCTCTGCCATATTCTTATAGGAAAATATATTCGAGGTATAACCCAGGTTGGTCAGTGTCAGGTTGGGGGTGACATAGAAGAAAGCCACCTTTCTCCAGGCACTCTCGATGATGCCCTCCCGGATTTTGAAGAAATCGGCCCCAAATAGGCTGGCCTGGCTTATCAACCAGGCGACGAGCAGGTAAAGAAACCAACGGCTGCTTTTCAATGGCTTTGTCAAATTAACGCTCGGTTGGGCTCTGGGGCGGCTCTTCCGGCGGTTTTTTACCGATCGCCACCCCCAGGGCTGTCCCGGCAATCAGTACCGCCATCCCGCATGGCTGGAGGAAGAATGGTAAAACCGAGCGTTTCAAGGCAAAGGAGAGGGTGGTCGTCTTACCGGCCAGGATTTTGACCAGGAAATCGATCTTTTTCGTTTTATATGGCCTGTCTTTTGTCCATATCAGCAGCTTATAATCGCCGGGCGGGACATGCTCGATCTTGTAATCGCCGGTGGAATCGGTGACATTCGATTCCAGTATTTGACCTGTCTTGATGTCCTGGATAATCACCTGGCTCCCCCAGATAGGGGTCTTGTTATCGGACTTATAGATGAATCCCCGCAGGATACCCAAATTTTCCTCGACAGCCAGCATGGGCCAGGGGAGGACATAGAGGAGAAACAGGCCGAGGATAGAGAAGGTTAAACTTTTTTGGTTTAAGGCTTTCCTCATCGCTTCCTCCCGATCCCCTTCAAGGTGAATGAGACATTGTTTGTTTCATTCGCCGTCACATTCACCAGGCAATGGAGTTTTTTGTCTTTATATTCTTTATTCTTGATCATTATTTTCACCAGGTAGAGACCCACCGGCAGGTTTTCCAACCGGTATTCGCCAGCCTGACCGGTAACATTGGATTTGAACTCTTTCCCGTTCGCCCGGCCGTCGATCAGTTGTTCCATTTTAATCCAGGCATCTATCATCGGTGTCCGGCCGTCTTCTTTGAATAAGAAGCCCTGTACATGACCGGCGTTCGGTTCATAGACCTCGGTCGATTGGGCATAACCGGCCAGGGACGCGGCCGCGATCACCGCCAGGCAGCAGGTTACCGCGTACTTCAGGTTGATGAAACGGTTTCGCATGAAACCTCCTAAGTCTTTAATATGTTAATAATATAATTAGAAGAGAGTTTTGTCAACAGTAAACAGTACAAAATTTTAATGAATCCAATTTTATGGTTACAATCGTTAAGGTGTCGGCTTCTTCTTGAGTTCGGTTCCCAGTCGTGTCTTGAGCTCGGTGTCTTTAATCTTAGCGGACAATTCCCGGCACTCCTTATCCGCTTCCGGCCCGGCTAACCGGCAGGCGCAAAGGGCCATGTAGAAATAGAGCCGGTCGTAGAAAAAGGGGTGCAGGGCGGACGCATCGACCCGGCGGAATTGTTTTAAAGAGTCTTTGTACTGCCCGTTTTTGAATGCTTGCAGGCCCTCCAGGAAAGAAGTGCGGGTGTCGCCCTTATCGATGCTCTTCAAGCGGCCGGCAAAAACCTTGATCTCGGCTGCGGAAAGATTATCCAGGTTTTTAAAGGGCTCGGCAAAGAGCGTTTCAAAGGCGATCCGTTGCGCCTGGATAGCAGGATCGTCCAGGCCGGCCACCTTCTCCATTACGCCGGTCATGACGATAAAATCGATTTTAAGCTCTGCCGGTACCGGGGTATAGTATAGATCGGGTTTGGGCAGCGCATCTTTTAATTCTGCCAGGAGCTGGCCGGTCTCGTCCAGTTTTTTCTGTTTAAATTGATTGAGCGCGTAATAGAGGTAGAGCTCGGGCAGCACTTCCCGGTTACCGAGCAGGCCGAATTCGGCGATCTTGAATTTGACCCCCGCTTCCGCGTACTTGCCCTGGGCATATAAGGCTTTGGCCCGGTTGAACAGGTTTAAGTAAAAAGAATCTACCTGGCCGGACAGGAACAAACTGGCGATCAGGACGCATGAGGCCAGCAGGGGTATTTTTTTTCTATTCATCGATTCATCCATGGGAGAGAGTTTAAACCATTTTTCCTATTTTTTCAAGTGCCGGGCCTAAATCGATGGCCAAGTCCCTTAGTAGCGAACATTTGGTGTTCACCCCGGGCAAACCCGCGCCCATGAAAATTTTTGGGATTGACAGGCATCTGAAAGAGTGCTAAGATTTCCCTTCACTCTTAAGTTGTCTCACATCCGGGTAGAATGGTTGAATACGTAGGCTTTTCCCAGGTACTGTCCGTTATCCTGCCTGCCAGGATGTAAAAATTTTTTAAAAATTCTGTTCAGGAGGTTAGGCGATGCGACTTCAGTCTTCTTTCAAAGGTTTGATAATGGTCTTTCTCTTACTTTCGGCAGCGGTCCTCTGGGGCCAGACTGTGGAAGTAACCTCCCCCAATGGCGGGGAAATATGGTTGATCGGATCCAGCCACGATATTACCTGGAGTACGGCTGGCGGCGTGGGTAACGTCCGCATCGAGTATTCCAGCAACAACGGGGGCGACTGGTCGGAAATCGTGGCCGATACGGCCAACGACGGCACTTATCCCTGGACGACACCCAACACCTCATCGAATCAATTCCTGGTGCGGGTGAGCGAAACCGATGGTGACCCTACCGACACCAGCAATGGCGTTTTTACCGTTTCCGAGGGCATCTATGGCCGGGTGACCGATGGCTCCAGCAACGGCATTCCATCGGTACGGGTGCGCTTATACGATAGCAGCAACGTGCAGGTGAAGACCTGCCTGACCAACTCAAACGGGGATTATACATTAACCCAGGTAACACCGGCCAATTACAAGATGCGCTTCGATACAGCCAATGTGGCCGGCAACTTCATCTCCGAGTATTTCAACGATAAATTCTCTATTCTCGCCGCAGATATCATCGCTGTTTCCACCAATCAAAGCACCAATGTGGATACCGTGCTCTCACCCGGCGGCATTATTTCCGGCCGGGTGGCGGACACGGGCGATAACGGCATCGCCAATGTCAGGGTGCAACTGAAGAACGCCTACAGTAATGCCCAATATAATACGAAATCCACGGACACTAATGGGAATTATGTAATCCAGGGCCTGCCGTCCGGCGACTATAAAATCTTTTTCAATACGGACAGTACGTTCGACAGCTTTATCGCGGAATGGTACAACGATAAACAGGATTTTCTCACCGCCGATATTATCACCATCACCGGCAGCCAGACCGTTCCCAATGTCGATGCGGTGCTGGCTGAGGGCGGCACGATTACCGGTCGGATCACCGACGACACCAGCGGTGCCGGTATACCGGAAATCGAAATTTACGCCCTGGATGCCAACAAGGATACTATCGACTGTTATACCTTTACCGATGAGAACGGCGATTATGAATTGAAAGGGCTGCCCACCGGCGATTTGAAGATCAATTTTAATACTTATTATTACAATGTGGCCTATACCGCCAATTACGCCGACCAGTGGTTCGATAATAAGAGCCGTTTCCAGGACGCCGATTTCCTATCGGTCACAGCCGGGGAAACCCTGGTCAATGTTAACGCTGCTTTGCATAGCAACGGCGGCATCATCCGGGGGCGAGTCACCGATGAAAGTGGAAACGGCATCGCCGATATCACTGTCCTGGTGATCGCTAACTGGGGAGAATTCACCGCTTGGGAAGGGTATACCGATGCAGATGGTTATTACCAGGTGACCGGTATCGTCAGCGGCACCTACAATGTGCTCTTTTTAGCCACCTCTCCCAATGGAAATTACCTGGATGAAGCCTATAACGATAAGATCCTCAACGGCGGCACGGATATGGCCGGCGATTGGATCGATGTGACGACCGGTCAAACACTAGACCACATCGACGCTGTGCTGATCCCCGGGGGGTATGTGTCGGGCCGGGTCACAGACAGCAGCGGCAACGGCATCGCCAACGTGCGGGTGCGATTTTACGAGGCGTCGACCGGGAATTATTTTTCCAGGCACAATGCCTTGACCGATTATCACGGCTACTACCTACTCCGCCGCTGCCGGCCCGGACAGATGAAAGCCTATTTTCAGGATTACGAGGCCGGGGGCGGCCAACACCAGGCCGTATTCTATTCGGGGAAAAATACGATCGGGGATGCCGATGCCTTTTTGGTCCAGGCTAACCAGACCACTTCCGGCATCGATGTGGTGATGAACACCGGCGGCGGCATGATCTCCGGTTATGTGCGCGACAGTAGCGGTAACCCGCTGAGAGACGCCAGTCTTCAGTTATTCGATACCCAGAATTCGTATACCTTCCTGGGCCAGGTGCAGAGCAACGTGAACGGTTATTTCGAGTTCAAATCGGTTATCCCGGGTAATTACACGCTCAATGCCTCCTGCCATAATTACTTCACACCGGAATGGTACAGTAACAAAGCCAATTTTATCGACAGCACGGTTGTTACCGTCACCGAGGGGGGAAATACGCAAGTAGAAATCAACCTGGGTGAAACGCTTTCCTTGACCGTGACCTCGCCCAATGGCGGGGAAGCGTGGGTGGCCGGGGGCGTTTACCCGATCACCTGGACCAATACCGGGCCGGTCGGGCAGGTGCGCCTCGAGTACTCGACCAACAACGGTAGTACCTGGACCGAGATCGCGGCCTCTGCGCCCAACACCGGCACCTACGATTGGACAGTGCCGGGCCTTTCGACCTCGGTCAATTGCCGGGTGCGGGTCAGCGAGATGGACGGCGAGCCCAGCGATACCAGCGACGCGGTTTTCTGTATTTTATCCGGCGGGACCGGCGGCGTTTCCGGCCGGGTGACCAACGAGGGCGGGGATCCCATCCAGGGCGTCAATGCCCGCGCCTACGATATGAATAACATTTTACGTCTCTCTGTCTATACCGATGGAAATGGCAATTACACCCTGGCCGGACTCAATCCCGGGAGCTGGAAGATCTATTTCCGCACTACGGGTAGCAGCAGCTCTTACATTGCCGAATGGTATGACAACAAAACCGCCTTTGGCGACGGCAACACGGTTTTAGTGGCAGGCGGCGCCATCACCCCGGGGATAAATGCCGTCCTCTCTGTGGGCGGCTCGATCTTTGGGCAGGTGACCAACGGTAATGGCGTGGGTATAGCGGGCGTCCAGGTCAGTGCCCGGGATACTGCCAATGTCCAGGTATTGGTGAGAACTACGGACAGCAACGGCAATTACACCATCCAGGGCCTGCCCACCGGGAGTTACAAAGTCTATTTCAATACCGTCTATGTCACCAGCGGCAGTTTTTGCCCGGAATGGTACAGCGATAAAGCCGATTTTGCTTCTGCCGACCCAGTCGCGGTCACGGCCGGTCAGACCCAGGCCGGGGTAGATGCGGTCTTAAACACGGGCGGTTCCATTTCCGGTCGCATCACCGACGCCGATACCGGCAATCCTGTAGCCGATATGGAAGTGGATGCCTATTATCTGAACGGCGATCACACCGGTTCTTATGTGTACACCGATGCCAACGGCGATTATATGCTCAACGGCCTGTCCACCGGGTCATACAAGCTTCTTTTCTATACGATCGATTACAACGACGCCAATAACACCAACTATAAGACCGAGTGGTACAATGACCGGGATAATTTTTATGTGGCCGGTACGGTCGGTGTGACCGTGGGGCAGACCACTGCCGGTATCGATGCGGCGCTGGCACAAAACGGCGGCATCATCACCGGCCGGGTGAGCGATAGCCTGGGCAACGGCATCGGTAACGTCATGGTCGATACCTTTGCCGGGGAATGGGTCAACTTGAGCTGGTATTATGCTCTATCCGATGCAAATGGAAACTACCGCCTGGCCGGGTTGCCGGCCGACGACTATATCGTCGGTTTCTTTCCCAAAGGCCGCGGTACCAACCATGTAATGGAGCTTTACGACGATGTGCACAACGATACGGACGCCACCCGCGTGCATGTGGGTACCGGGCAGACCGTTTCCGGCATCGATGCCGTACTGGACCTGGGCGGTACCATTTCCGGTCGCGTTACCGATATTAACGGCACCGGCCTGAAAGATGTGCGGGTGCGGATTTTTAGCGCCGATACCAAAGAGTATTACAACAACCACAATGTTATGACCGATAGAAACGGTTATTACACCCTGACCAATGTGCACCCGGGACAGGTGCTGGTCTTCTTTGCCGCCAACGAAATAATAGGCGGCAATTACCTTTCAGAGTTTTATAACGACAAATCCGCTATCGAAACCGCCGATGCCCTGGATGTGGCACCGGGCGGGTTTTATCCCAATATAAATGCCGTGCTGGCCCAGGGTGGCGGTACCCTGGCCTTGACCGTACAGACACCGGACGGCAGCCCCATACCCAATGCCATTATCCAACTCTACCACACCCAATACCCGCGGGCCATGATGTATTACAACTACAATATGCCCACGGACGGCAACGGCTACTGCGAGTTCAAAGGCCTGATCCCCGGTATTTACAAGGTTTTCACTACTTACTGGTGTATCTATCCTTCCGAATGGCACCTGGATAAATTCTCTGAAGCCAGTGCCGACGCGGTGACGATCACCGATGGTCAGACCACGCCGCTCCTGGTCATCCTGGGCGATTCCGGCAGCCTGGAGCTGACTTCCCCCAACGGCGGCGAGGTATGGGTGTACGGCGAGAACCGGGACATTACCTGGAACACGACCGGCAACCCGGCCAATGTCAGGCTCGAATACTCGACCGATAATGGGGCCAATTGGAACATGATCGCAGAATCGGCGGCCAACACCGGTCATTACACCTGGACCATCCCCCAGTGCTCCTCTACCGATTGCCTGGTCAGGATCACCGAGATCGATGGCAACCCGACCGATACCGGCAATGCGGTCTTTTCTATTTTCTTCAACCCGGCCGGCTGGGTGCCGATCGAAGGCCCGCAATACAACATGATCGCCTACGGTAAGGCTTTCCGGGGCAACGATTATGTACCGGCCGGCGACTGGGTCGGCGCTTTCGGGCCCGGGGGCCTGGCCGATTGCCGCGGTGCGGCAACGGTGGGCGATAACGGCGATTATTACCTGACCATCCGCGGCAATTTGACCGCTGGCGAGACCATTACCTTTAAGCTGTGGCCGCTACCCAGTGGTCCCGATATAGATGCCGCAGAGACCATTTCATTCATTGCCGATGAGCTCTACGCCGGGCTGCCCCTCCACTTCGGGGCACGCAACCAGGAATTTCCCCTGGTCAATGGCTGGAACTGGATCTCCTTTAACCTCTTGCCGGGTAATACCTCCTTTAATTCGGTCTTTGCAAACATCCTGGGAAAGGTCGAACAGATCAAGAGCCAGACCCAGGCGGTCATCTACACGGGCGGCAATTGGGTCGGCGACCTGGCCGATATGTCGGGCATCGCCAACGGCCTGATGTACAAAGTCAAGACCACCCAGGGTTGCACGTTTAATGTTAGCGGCAATACCATCCCCTTTAACCAGGCCCTGCCCTTGATCGCCAACTGGAACTGGACGGCCTACCTGCCGACCTTACCCCAGCCCACGGAAGATGCGGTGGCCACGATCTTCGATCAGTTGAGCCAGATCAAGGGCCAGACCCAATCGGCGGTCAAGGTGGGCAGTGGACTGATCGGCGACCTGGTACAACTGGACCCGAACAACGGCTACACCATCAAGCTGATTGCACCGGATACGCTGGTCTACCCGCATGGCCAGCAGGGGACCCAGGATTTAATCGGGGGCACCCCGGCAGCCACAGATGCGGTTCCACAGGACACCCCGGCACTCCCCTGGGTACCGATTACCGGTAACCAGTACAATATGGTGGCCTATGGAAGCATCTATTTCGAAGGGAAGACCGTCGACGCCGACGGGTTTTACCTGGTCAGCCAGGGACCGGGCGGTGAAAAAGACTGCCGCTCCCTCGGCCCGGTGCAGACAGACGGCTCGTATTTTGCCACCATCCGCGGCAATACCGACAACGAAACCGTCAAATTCGCCCTCTTTCACCAGGCGCAAAAACGTACTTTTTATATCAAAGAATCGACCCCCTTTCAGTCCGATAACCTCAAGGGCAATTTCAATCTCAATGTCCTTCGTCTCAAGATCACCGCACCGGCGGGTGGCGAGACGCTGCACGTGGGCGAGACCCTCAACATCGCCTGGCAAGCCTATGAGGTCGAGAATGTCAAGATTGAGCTATTGAAGGATAACCGATCCCTGATGACCATCGTCTCATCGATCCCTGCCGGGACCAATAGTTACGCCTGGCCTATACCGGACCGGCTCAATGCCGGCGGCAATTACTGCATCCGGGTATCGGGTGGGGATCCGGGCATCATGGCCGAAGATAACAGCGGTATCTTCTCCATACTCCCGGCTGTCGGCATAGTGCTCAATGTCCCGGTGGGCGGCGAAGTCTGGCAGGTGAACCGAAGTTACGACATCACCTGGGGCGCCAGCGGCATCGGTACCATTAAGATCGAGTTGTTCAAAGGGGCCCCCCTTCATACGACGATCACCGAGAGCACGCCCAACGACGGCAAATACACCTGGAAAGTGCCGGGCACCCAGACCTTAGCCGGGGATTACAAGATCAAAGTCTCCGCTGCCGACCCGGGGGTAACGGCCAGCGATATGAGCAAGAACCCCTTTACCATCACCGCCTATAAGAACACGCCGGCAGACTTCGACGGCGATGGCCAGACCGATATCCTGTGGCGGTATTACGGGAGCGGCGGTTATAACTGCCTGTGGTTGACCACCAACGGTGCGGGCGCTTCATCGTCCGGCAACCTGGCCGCTGTTATCGACGATCCCCGCAACGATCCCCTGGCCCTGGAAATCCAGGCCGAGCCCAACACCGATAACGAGATCGTGGGCGACGGCGATTTTAATACCGATGGTCAGACCGATATCCTGTGGCGGAATAAGACCAGCGGCGATAATTTTGCCTGGACGATGAACGGGACAACCGTTTCCGGGACAGTGGTCCTGCCCTCCCAGGCCGATGTCAACTGGAAGATTTGCGGCACCGGGGATTTTAACGGCGATAATAAAGTAGATATCGTCTGGCGCCACCTGGGCGACGGGTCCAACCGCATCTGGCTGATGAATGGTGTGACGCTCAGCCAGGAAGTGACGCTGACCGCGGAGGCCGATCTGGATTGGGGTATCTATGGGGCCGGCGATTTTAACCGCGACGGCAAGGCCGACATCCTGTGGCGCAACCGCACCACTGGGCAGAACCGCGTCTGGCTGATGAACGGCGTTACTTTGACCCGGGCCGAGACGCTCCCGGCCACCTCCGACATCGATTGGGAAATCGCCGGTGTGTGCGATTATAACGGCGACGGTAAGGCCGACATCACCTGGAGAAACAAGGGCGACGGCAAGGCCGTCATTTGGTTGATGGACGACCTGGCCAAAGAATCGGTCTGCGAATTGACCCAGGTCACCGACACTTCCTGGAAGATCGAAAATTAAATAGATGTTTGATCCCGGGCAGCCCGGGGACAAAAATTGAAAAATTAACGTTTGGCTTCTTGAGTTATTGAGAAAATGGTGTATAATATCGACTAACACCGTTTGCGCAGGGTAAATACCCTCCCTTCCGGGTAGGCCCTTGCCCAGGTCTTAGGCTGCAAGAATGCGATTAAAGTCAAAAGAAAACAGACGAGGTTAAAAATGAACATCTTGGTTATCAATAGCGGCAGTTCTTCCATTAAATTCCAATTTATTAACATGAAGACCGATGAGGTGCTGGCCAAAGGCCTATTGGAGAGGATCGGCATCGAAGGATCGGTGCTCAATTATTACAAGGGAAAAGAGAAAAAGGTCATCACCCACCCGGTTAAGAACCACGAACAGGGTATCGAGCTGATCGTCTCTCACCTGACCCACCCGGTCGATGGGGTCATCAAGGACAAGAGCGAAATCTATGCCATCGGCCACCGGGTGGTGCATGGAGGGGAGCGATTCAGCGGTACGGTCATTATTACCCAGGAAGTCATCGACTGTTTAAAGGCGTGTATCCCGCTGGCGCCGCTTCACAATCCCCCGAACATCATGGGCATCGAGGCCACCCAGAGAATCCTGTCCGGTATCCCGATGACCGGCGTCTTCGATACCGCTTTTCACCAAACCATGCCCAAGCAGGCTTACATTTACCCGATTCCCTACGAATACTATGAGAAGAACCGCATCAGGCGGTACGGTTTCCACGGCACCTCCCATTACTATGTGGCCAGGCAGGGGGCCAAGGTGATGAATAAACCCCTGGCGGAATTGAAGATCATTACCTGCCACCTGGGCAATGGTTCCTCGATGACGGCCATCCGGCATGGACAATCGGTAGATACCAGCATGGGCCTGACACCTTTAGAAGGCTTGATGATGGGCACCCGGTGCGGCGATATCGACCCGGCTATCGCCATGTTCCTGCAACGGAACCTGGGCCTGGATTTCGAGGCCATCGACAACATCCTCAACAAACAGAGCGGCATGATGGGTATTTCCGGGGTCTCATCGGATATGCGCGATGTGGAGGCCCAGGTCACTGCCGGGAATGAACGGGCCACATTGGCCCTGGACATGTTTGCTTACCGGATTAAAAAATACATCGGCGCTTATATAGCGGCCATGAACGGGGTCGATCTGATTATCTTTACGGCCGGTATCGGCGAGCGGGATCCCTGGGCCAGGAAACTGGTACTCAAAGACATGGAATTCCTGGGGATCGAGTTCGACCAAGAGGCCAATGAAGAAGCCTTCGGCAAATTCGGTGTCATTTCCCGGCCCAATTCCCGCATCACCGTCATGGTCATCCCGACCAACGAAGAATTGGAAATCGCCGAAGAGACGCTGGCAGCGGTAAAAAAACAGTCCCGATGATAGACCCTTAGCCGGCCAAAATCGAGTAGGAAAAAGTGTTTGTCAGCGCCGGTAGATGTCTCTCCCTCGTCAACCTGGATCATCCGGCTGGAGGTATGACTTTTTTAAATGGGCTTGATTGTCAAGACCATTTAAGGGCAAGAGGTAGGTATCCTAAATCATCCGCCTGATTTTGGGTTGGGATAGACCCCTTCAATGTAAGGAAGGGGTCTACAATCTCGAACTGGAGCGAACTCGTAGGTGCACGGCATGCCGTGCCGCTACCCCTGGCCGACGACCTCCTTCTTCTCTGCGGGCGGTTGACCGGGCTTTTCCGCTTTCTTGCGCCGGTAGCCCTCCGAAAAGGCCAAAATCCCCAGCTTCTCCAACTGTTGCGGATCATTGGCCAACGCACTTTTACAGGCCACCCCCCCTCTTTCCGGGATTGCTGCGATTCGCCCTTCTTCTTTTCCTGGGCCTCGTTTAACCTCTTCAACTCATCCAGTTCCGCCATGTCCTTTTGGAGACCCTCTTTGGTTATGCCGAATTTGTTTTAAAGATTTTTTGTTAAAGAGTCTAAAAGACCGTTTATGCGTGGTGCATAGGAAATCTTTCCCCTGGGGAGGCAGGTCGGGCCTGCCGAAATAAAAGTCCGGGGTGAGAAAAAGTTGGTGAGGGCAGTGAGGAAATCGGTGAGGGATAAGAAAAAGTCGGTGAGTGCACTGAGGAAATCGGTGAGGGATAAGAAAAAGTCGGTGAGGGCAGTGAGGAAATCGGTGAGGGATAAGAAAAAGCCGGTGAGGGCAGTGAGGAAATCGGTGAGGGGTAAGAAAAAGTCGGTGAGGGCAGTGAAGAAAACGGTGAGGGGTAAGAAAAAGTCAGTGAGGGCAGTGAGGAAAACGGTGAGGGGTAAGAAAAAGTCGGTGAGGGCAGTGAAGAAAACGGTGAGGGGTAAGAAAAAGTCAGTGAGGGCAGTGAGGAAATCGGTTCGGTATGAAAAATCGGCGGTCCGGTTGGTGAGAAAATCGGCAATACACAAGAAGAAGTTGGTAATGCACCCGGGGAAGATGGCCAGATGGGAAAAGAAACCGGTCAATCATGAGAAAAAGTCGGTAAGTGGGGAGAAGTAGATAGAAATGGCAGCACATGTTCTTTTTCACTTGATTGAGATTATTGTTGGTCAGCATCCGCTTGTGTACCTGGGGCTGAATCCTGGAAAAAAGCAGCGGTTGCCGGGTCCTCCTGAAGTGCCTTTTTCAGACCATCCAGGGAGCCTCTTAAAATGATGTTCAATAGCACCAGGAAAAACTCCTCGATGTCTGGATCCCTCATAAAGTTCGAGAAAAAAGTATAGATAGGGATATCATCACTGGTAAACTCAAATATCTCTCTGGGCGTCTCCTCTTCCGAATTGTCTCTTTTCTCAAACATCGGCTCTATGTCGAAGAGCAACCAGTTAAGGCTCAGGTTAAATTCCTCATAAAGGGCATGGACGTGCGGCAGCCTTGTCTCTGCAAAATTAAGGCGGAGACAACAATGACGAACGCGACCAAAAGGAGCGTTCTTCTGCTTCCTGAGTCCATAGGCATAGACCCGGATAGCCTTCTCAATTCCTTCTATGTGTTCGTCGCTTTGCAAATCGCCCAGGAGCCAAATTTTGTAGAGATCGAGCAGGGTCTGGTTATCCTTGAGAAACTCGGCCTGCAAAACCTCTAAATGCTGCTTTCTCTCCCGGTTTTTTACTTTGACACCTTCCTTGATCGTGACTGTAAGATCAAGTACCAACCTAAATTTCTTCTTCATGTTTCAATCCTTATGGGTAAGAGAGTAAGGACCGTGGGGAAATCCGCCCCCCGGACTTCCCCACAGTCCCTAAAATCGCCGCTCCCGATTTTTCTGCCAGTCTTGAGATAGTGTCAAAAATCGAATCCAGGGGAGGTTTTTTGCTCAGCATGCGTATTACCGAAGGTGGCAGGTCAAAAAGGGGGTGGCTAAATTGCAGGAGGCCAGGCGGCAGAGGAGAGAGATTTGAATTTAAGCTGATTTCTACTCTCCTAAAAAATCCAATTTGTGGTGCTTGAATTTTTTCGAACTCTAGGTTATAGTGATACCGATGACAAAGAATAATAGGTTTCAGTCGGGACATTGCACCCAAATGAGAGCATTCTCCAAGGATATCATCGAAGAAGGTGTCGAGTACTTTGTGAATTCTACTATAAGAGAATGTTGGCAACATAATTTCTTTCATAGTAGAATTTTAGTATACAATAAAAGAATTGTCAACAAAAAATGAGCAAAAAAATTACCTCCGATAAAGAAGAAATCAGGAAAATCGGTTCCCGGATCAAAGCTCTCAGGGAATCTTTGCGGTTGACCCTCGAAAAGATCAGCCAGGATTCAGGGACTTCCAGGAGTTATATCTCCGCATTCGAGAGGGGGATCAAACTCCCGACGACAAAGTACCTGCTCTACCTGCATGAGACCCATCGGGTAAACATCCATTACACCCTTACCGGTATCGGCGAGATGTTCATCACCCAGGAGGACGAAAAGACCCCCATGTTCGATTTCGGTAAGCATGAAGAAGAGATAAGAGATATACTCTTTCATATTACCCGGGTTCCCCATGCTTTCCATACGCTGATGGCCTACTTCGAGGAATACAAGACCATCAATAGAAACTTGATCGCCGACTACTTAAAGAAAATCGATAAAGGTAAATAAAAAATTATCTTGCAAAAAATATAAATAACTGGTAAAATTTTACTCATGATGAGAATACAACCAAACAAGCAAGAATCCGATTTTCCTGATAATCAAAAATCGGCAAAAAAGCGGAAATCGTTTCGTTTTACGGATGTCCCCCGCATGAAAGAGATCGGGGGTAGGTTGAAGAGATTGAGGACCACCTTAAACATTACCCTGGTCGATATGAGCCGATTGACCGGGATTTCCCTGGGCTACATTTGCGTTTTTGAGCGGGGTAAAAATTTACCCAACTCAAAATACCTCCTCTACTTGATCGATAATTTCAAGGTCAATCTCAATTTCATCATTACCGGTAATGGGAATATGTTCCTGGAAGGAGACGATCTCCGTAACCAGGAAAAGGTTTACAATTTTGGGGTGTACCAGGATGAGATCGATGAGATGTTATCCCTGGCCAGCCGCATGCCGGGTGTCATGCACGCGGTGCTGGAGTTTTTCAGTACTTACAAATTCGAGAAGGAAAGAATCATCAAGGCTTACCTGGAAAGGCTGGAAGAAACGGAGAAGGAGACCCCGGCCGGTTAAAAGCATGATCTCAAGAAGCGGATATGACGCGATTCGGCCCGCTTTACCCGGTCAGCACATAGCCAGGGTAATGGCGATGACCAGCTTGGGAATGGTCGTGGTTGAAGGGCATCCAGTTAAGAGAGTGCAACAAGCTGTATCCTGGCACAAACAAGATGGGTATGGGCTCGATGCCCCATGGAGGGAACTCATTTCTTTATTTTCCAGGTTCGATACTGTTTTTTTGTTTAACTCAAGCTTTTTTATGTTTTTTGTCTTCATATTGGCTCCTTATCGGGCTATTGTATCATATAACAGAGATCGGGACAATCATCCATTCCTGAAGATAAGAATGGTGACGATAAACGGTTGCGATACAGTCACGAAGAGATTTCCAGCTCAGCACATAGCCAGGGTAATGGCGATGACCAGCTTGGGAATGGTCGTGGTTGAAGGGCATCCAGTAAATAGAGTGCAACAGGCTGTATCCTGGCATAAGCAAGACGGATACGGCACTGATGCGCCATGGAGGAAAACCATATCTTTATTATCCAGGGTTGAAACGGTCTTCTTGTTTAATTCAAGCCTTTTTATCTTTCTTGTCTTCATTTTAGCTCCTTATCGGGCTATTCTATCATACAGGCAAACGAATGTCAAAAAAATCAACATAGAAGGAGGTCTCCATGAGACAAAGTGTGCGTCTAATCAAATTTGAAGCCGGGCGGCACCAGACCCGGATGATCCTGGCTGTGGTTCTCATCATGGTCTTACTTTCCGGCCTGGTCTTACAACTCGGCATAAACCAATACCGACAAGAAATCAAGCAAACGATCGAATTCCAGAATAATGAGAAGAAGAACCTGGAACGGTTCCAGGATTTAGCCTCTTATGGCTTGAACGGTATTTTGATCCTTTCCAGGTCAGCAAACCTGATCCCCCTGTTCTATAATTCCGGTGACTTTCTTTTTACAGAGGGGTTGATCGATAGCTTCTATAAACTGCGTTTAAACAAGCCGCAGACCGGCAAAGTATTATTTGCTGGGAACCAGAAAGGTGAATTTGACCTGGCCTGGGTGATACTCATTTTCGGGAGCATGGCTTCCCTGGTCTGGGGTTTCTATGCTTTCCGTGATAAAGCCTACATCAAGTTCCTGATGAACTTTGCTTCTCCATTCCAGGTCTACCTGGGCATCATCCTGGCCCGCATCCTGATCCTGCTGGCCGTTACCATCATCGAAGGTGGGGTAATGATCGCCCAGTTCTCTTTAAATGGGATAAGATTGGGTACAAGCGACTTTACCGGCCTGGCTGTTTTCTTACTCATGGGCTTTTTCCTTGCCATTTTTTTTCTCTTTATTGGTTCAATTATAGGAACATTTAAAAAATCTTTGAAAGGTTGGATTATACTTTTTGTCTTTTGGATAATCTTATCATTCATATTCCCACTGTTAACTCTCAATGTAGTTACAAATATCTCATCAAATTCAATAAATTCTCAATATAGTTCCGAATTTTTTAAATTAAATATGATAATTGAGCAGCAGAAAACATTTAATAAAGAGATCAAAAAATATAAAAACCTTGCAGAAATAAAGATTATGATGAAAAAACTTATTGATATATATTGGCTAAAAGGATATAAGGAGATCGAGCGCCTGGACCTGGAAATGATCGCCAGTATCGAGAGAAACGCCCGGTTCTATCATTTGATGAGCATCTTCACACCGGTGACCTTCTACAACTCCGTCAACAACGAGATCTCCTCACGCGGTTATAACTTTATCGTCTCCTTCTATAAATACCTTCAGGACAAACAAAAAAAGTTCGTCAGATACTACCTCGATCATGTTTTCGACCGGGATATTGCCAGTGTAGAGCCTTTCATGAAAGATTCGGAATACATCTTCCAGGCCCGCTCCGGTTTGCCCGCCTATTTCTGGTTAGGTCTGCTTATCAATCTCGGTTATCTGTCCCTATCATTCTTCCTTTCATACCGGGCGTTTATCAAAGCGGTTTTCCCTAAACCGGTAGATGCCGAAGCTTTCAGCGCCATGGACCTATTCATCTTCTGGCACAAGCATTACCTTTACCGGCAGGATATCGAAGAGGCAACCGCCCAATTTTTTAATATCTTCTACGGTAAGCCGCAGAACTATGGCAGCAAAATATTAATCGATGCCCGCGACCTGGTTGACGGGGAGAGGAAAAGTTTTATCTATATACCTGCACCGGCAAATATGCCGGGAGATATGAAGGCCGGGGCATTGCTTGAGCTTATCATCGGTCTCTTGAAACTTCCCCCGGATGAGACCACAAAGATAAAGAAAAGGTTGGAACCGGTACTTGATAGCTCCCTTAACTCCATCGGTAAGGTTCAGCAGATCAATTTTATGTTGGACCTGGCCAGGCTTAAGAAAGCCCGTATTTACATCCTGGATGACCTTTTCAGGGAAGTCGATGCCCTTGAGGCCGAAAATATTTGCCCCCGGTTGAAAAAGGAAGCCGAGTTAGTGATCGAGTTCGATCCGGGTAAGTACCCGTCCCATGCAAGTTTCGATCATATGTATAATGTCCGCAAGACCGGTTCGATGTACGATGCCCGGCCGTCTTTAAAACAGTATCCCAAAATGTCGAAGTAAAATGAGATGATGTCGCTTGATCGACGATCGTTCATTTCTTGCCCTCTTCTTTGATCTTGTAGACATATAGGCCAACATGGGTGTAGGCGATAAATGTATCGTCTTCCCGTTTGAAGAAAATCGGCGGCCCCTCATCGATCTCAGCCGGGGCCACAGCATATACCTGCTCCAGGTCGCCATCCCGGGTAAACTGGTAGAGAAATTCATCGTTATTTGAATCGTTAAACATGATATAAATGCGATCCGAATTGTCCAGGAACATCACTGAAAGCCCATAGAAAATAGGGCACATAGCACCTTTTTCAGCCATTTTTTTGGCCATATTCAATTCCACCTTGTATTCGAACAGCATGTACTCATCCCAGGCATAGAATTTATTTTTTATCTTACCGTCTTTCCTATCCAATACCGTGATAGATAAATCGTATTTATTAGCGATGACCAGGTCGCCGGAACCCAAAAAATCGAAATTCAGCGTCGAATTTGATGGGGAGGTATGTTTGTAAATTACACACGGATCCGGGGTGTAGAACAAAAACGATTTCAGCAGATTACCGGGTAGAAACGATTTCTCATACGTCATGTCCGGTTTATGGACATCGATGATATGGCCCTTTACCGAGGGTAAATATAAATTCCCGTCTTTATCCGCAGCCACCCGGGTAAGTCCGAACTGTTCTATCTTGTAATCATCTATGTACCCGCCGGCGGTGGTAAATTTGATTATCTTTCTGTCTACTATATTTACCAGGTATAGTTTTTCATCAAGCCCGATGCTTACCTCATCTCCTCTCAGCGGCTGGCAATTAAACTCACCGGGGCCTTTGCCATTTCGTGAGATAGTGGTTACGAACCGGAAATCACGGTCCAGCTTGATTATCGTACAGTGGGTATAGTCGAAGATATAGTAATTGCCGCTTTTATCGACCGCTACCGAGTTTATCCCGGAAAAGTATCTTAAGTTCTTGTTATCGATCTCTTCGACTTTTTTGACCAGCTCGATCTTTTGGGCGCGGGAAATTTCCGAGAATATTGGTTTCGGCTCTTTAAATACCTTTACATCGCTCTCACCGTAAAAAAATGAGCAAGTAGTTATCGATAAAGTTATCAGTAAAATCCCTTTCTTCATGGTATCTCCTGGTTGGTTACTTCCTGAAAGCTTTTACGGTTCAAGCGGGCAGGGGGTACCGCCGCAAGCCAGGATAAAATTTTGACTAACGCTTGGACCACAGTGAATAGTGAATTCAAATACGCAAATCCCGCTCTGGCAATGGCCCTCATTAATCTCGATCGCAGTACATGTTTTTTTTAAAATCCGGCAGAACGATGTACACATCCTGGCCATATCTTCATAGCACTGGGTGGCATCTTCGCAGGCTTGATCCCAGGATGTGAGGGATATGCCACCGGATAAAACGATTATCAAAACCACCAGCCAAACAACTCGTAAGACTTTCTTCATCATAACTTCCTCCTTTTGGCAAAATTTTTCGATCATCATGAACCCGATTGTACTCCAAAAATTTTTCATTGCCAATACTCCAAAAGGTCCCAAATCAGCCGCCTGGTTTTGGCCAAGCTGCCGTCTGGTGACCTGACCGGTAAAAGCTGACCTTACTTTCAACGTCTGCCGCTTCTTCTTTTGCCTCTAACATGTTTTCCTTCCTAACTGGAAGTTCCATTGTACTAAAAAATCCGAAAAAAATCAATCCATTCGGATTTTGCTTTTTATAGACTCCGGCCCAATGTAGGGGCTTGATTCAGAAGAATCTTGATACTGGTCCTGATCCTGGGGGCTGACCTGGTTTCTACTCCTAATCGCGGATGATCGAAAAGACGGCATCACCCTGGTCTTGCGGCTGCCCGTCGGTATCGAGGCTACTCATTCTCACCAGGCAGAGACCGGAAAAGGTATCCGCTACTTCCCATTCATAACTGCCGTCATTTTCATATAGAGGGCCTAATTGGCCAGCGAATCGATGTTCTTTTCCCTTAAAATCTGGCCGGTTTCTTGATATTTTAGGAAACCCATTTCCAGACCAATCGACCCAGCGAAACCATCTCCGGGCCGCCATACCTCTAAAAAATCACTCCCCCAGCCGGGTGATTTAGGGTATAAAACAGGATTGACAGCCGGGCGTCAAAATGGTATGATCGTTTGAGGTTAAAACAAGTGAGGCGTACATGATAGATTTAACCACGTCATACATGGGGCTGACCCTGAAAAACCCCATCATCATCGGCAGTTGCGGATTGACCCGCTCCTTACCCCAGATACAACAACTGGCCGCCCATGGCGCTGCTGCGGTGGTGCTCAAATCGATCTTCGAAGAACAAATCCTGATGGAGGGCCAATCGCTTAGCTCTCCCCAGGCCAGCCATTCGCAAGCAGCCGATTACATCGCTTATTATACACGGCAGCACAATCTTTCCGATTACCTCCGCTTGATCGAGGGGGCCAAGAAAGCCGTCGATATCCCGGTCATCGCCAGCATCAACTGCGCCTCGGCCCGGGAGTGGGTCGGCTTTGCGCAGGCCATCGGGCAAGCCGGTGCAGACGGCCTGGAGTTAAATTTTTTTATCGTGCCGGGCCAGATCGAGCAGACGAGCGAGGAGATCGAGAAAACCTATTTCGATATCCTGGCGGCAGTCAAGAAGCATATCCATCTTCCCCTGGCCATCAAGATCGGCAGCCATTTTAGCGCCCTTTCCCGGATGATTTTCGACCTATCGGTGCGCGGCGTTTCCGGTATCGTTCTCTTCAACCGCTTCTACCGGCCCGATATCGATATCGACCGGGAAGAGGTGACCGGTGCCAATTACATTTTTTCCACGCCCACAGAGATATCTACCCCCCTCCGCTGGGTGGGCATGCTCTCCAAACAGGTCAAATGCGACCTGGCGGCAGCCACCGGCATTCACGATGGCAGTGGGGTGATCAAGTGCCTGCTGGCTGGGGCCAAAGCGGTACAGGTGGTGTCGGCCATCTACCAGCAGGGCCCGGAACATATCGAGGACATACTCGACCAAGTCAAAGACTGGATGCAAAAACATAATTACCATTCGCTCCGGGAATTTACCGGCAAGCTGGCCCAGGAAAACATCGCCGATCCGGTCCTTTACGAGCGCACCCAATTCATGAAATACCAGGCCGCTTATACCGGTGAGTGAAGTATACCGGCCTTAAATGGAGGCAAGAAGATGAAACAGTGGTACCAAGAATTATTTGAAAACTATGCCCGGACGTATGATAAAGAAATCTATACGCAGGGAACCAGCCAGGAAGTCGATTTTATCGAAGCGGAAATCCGGCACAACAAGACATTGAAAATCCTCGATGTCGGCTGCGGTACGGGTAGACATGCGATTGAGCTGGCCAAAAGGGGCTATGCGGTAACCGGCATCGATTTGTCGGAGTGCCAATTAGAACGGGCTCGGGAAAAGGCCGGCCAGGAAAATGTCGCGGTCACGTTCATCCAGGCCGATGCCCGTAAACTGGCTTTTAAAAACGAATTCGATGTCTGTATCATGCTCTGCGAAGGGGCATTTCCCCTGATGGAAACCGACGACATGAACTTCGAAATCTTAGAGAATGTGGCCCGGGCATTGAAAGCGGGGGGAAAATTCATCTTTACCACCTTGAATGCCCTGTTTCCCTTGTATCATTCGACGGCTGATTTTGTCAATGCCAATGCCACCGAGGGGGCGAAAGCCAACCAACAACATTTCGACCTGCTGACCTTCCGCGACCGCTCGGTCTTCGAGGTGACCGACGATGATGGCAAGAAAAAGACCCTGGAATGTAACGAGCGGTATTATGCACCCAGCGAGATCACCTGGCTGCTCAAGACGCTGCACTTTACCGGTAGCGATATCTGCGGCTGCCAGACCGGTCATTTCAACCGCCAGCGGCCATTGACCGCAGACGACTTCGAGATGCTGGTCATCGCCCAAAAATAGCGGGCCCCCGGATCATATAAGCCCGGGGATTGAATTTTTTTTTAAAATCCTTTCGCAACCGGTTCCTGCCCCCAATCGGCCGGCTGATTTGGAGATTTTTTTTGCGCTTGACTTTTGGTGGGCGAATGGTGTCTATCTTTTCCTTATCTGCCGTTGGGCAAATGTCATTACAGTGTGTCCAGGTTCATGTAGTAGGCGATTTCGTCTTTTGAGAGAAAATCATCGCCTTGATCCGCAGCAGCACATGCTTCCCGGTCGGCATCGGTCTCGGCCTCTTCCGGGAAGGAGACAATCACTTTAAATTTGGCTTCCGGCCTGGCATATTTTTCAGGGCAGGCCAGGTGTCCGTCTTTCAAAAGTTGCGAATCAAAAACCACTTCTTGCATTGTGTCCTCTGTCGATAATATAGTTTAATCCGGGGATTTTGTTAAGCCTATTTTCCATTTGCCTTTTTTGGGCGATTTTTATATAATGGAAACTCCTGGGTTTAGGTTACCCCGGTGTAGAGGACAAATGGGATTGACGACTGCTTTTAGCGGCGCCGATGAGACGAACGGTAATACCGGTTTATGGCTTTTTTTGTTTTCCGAGATCATCTGCCTGGTGGGCCTCCTGCTCCTCTTTTCCAGGTTATCAGGAAAATTCCCGGCCGATTTTTATTTCTGCCCGTTAACCCTTGAGCTGGGGTTGGGCGCCGCCGGGCTGGTGAGCCTCGTGTCTGCCGGCCTCTCGGCCGGGCCGGCACTAAACCGGTTAACAGCCGGTGATAAACGGGCTTCAACTGCCTGGGCGGTCGTTGCCCTGGCTTTGGGGGCGCTCTTTTTGGTCGGCCTGGGCCGGCAATGGCTGATCTTATTTTCCACCGGCCTCTATCCGGGGGGGGAAATCCTGGCGGAACGGCCGGCCGGGGAACAGGTCTTTTATACGGCTTATTTGTGGGCGACCGGCATATTTGCCCTGCTGGCACTCGTCGGACTGGCCATGCTTGTCCGGGCGCTGAATGGGAAAGATCGGTTAAACCGGCTTTATGCGGCGGCGCTATACTGGCACACACAGGCGCTGACCGGGCTTTTCCTCTTCTACCTCTTTGTCCTGGGGCAATGGCCCGGTCGGGTGCCTGTGCTCTTTCTCCTGGGAATGGCCGGTCTCATCTATTTCTTCTTGATGCGGGCCAAAGTCCGGGACCAGGTGTTCCAGGTGCTGCTAACTTTGGCCCTGCTGCTCCTGGCAGCCACCGCACTATTTACCCTCTCCCGGCCAGGGACAGCACCGCTGGCCGGTTCTCTTTCCCGGTTCCTGGGCATGGTACCGGTGCTCCTATTTGTCATGCTCTTCATCCACCTGGTTTACCTGGCGGTGGTGCTGGGATTTGCGGCCCTCTCATTGTTTCGGTCTAAAATGCTGCCAAACCCGGCCCCTGCCTGGGCATGGCCGGTATTGGGGGTTATGCCTGCGATTGTCCTGCTTTCGCTCTACCGGCGGCTGCTGCCGGGGGATACTGCTGCCCCGGCCCTGCTATCCGGCTGGCGCCTGGTGCTGGTGCTGGCCCTGGCCTGCCTGGCCCTCGCTCTCTTTTTCCGTCAGGGCGATAAACGGGTCGGCCTGCCGGGCTTTTTGCTGCTGCTGGTCTACACCTTTGGCCTGATCCAGGTCCTGGCTAGACCGCTATTTCCCGGGCAGACCTTTTTCATCACCCCGTTCATCCATTTTGTCGGCTTTTTATTACTCTCCCTGATCGTCACCGGCGGGGCCATCGGGCTGGTCGATAATACCCTGAAAAAAACCGGTTACATCATGATCCTGATGGGTGCCCTGGCATTTCCCCCGGTCATATCCTGGGATCTCTATACCCTGCCGGGTTACGCTCTCTCCTGGCCGCTATTTGGGCTGCTGGCCCTAATACTGGCGGTGTTGGTCTCTATATGCGGCCTGGCCTTAAGCTTGCTTTCGGGAAAAGAGAAGCCCTGGCCGGCACAGGTTCTCCCGGTCTTGATACTCGTGCTCTTCGGCCTGGTGGTGGCCGGGGGCCGCACCTTACAGGCCAACGCCGGTACCGAGGACCTGGTTTTACTCAAGGACAGGGCGGTAAAAGAGTGGGCTGAGATAAAGGCCAAACACCAGGAAAGTTACCGCGGGGGCGGGGGGGTTGACCTGGCGTTGGGCGAGCAACTCTTTAAGACGCACTGCTCGGCCTGCCACAGCCTGACTCAAAAAATCCTGGGCCCACCGCTCGACCGGGTGCTGCCCAAATATGGCGGTAACCGCGAGGCGCTGGCCGCTTTTATCGGCAACCCGAAGAGAGTCGATCCGGCCTATCCGGCCATGCCGAACCCCGGTCTGACGTCGCTCCAGGCCCGGTCGGTGGCGGCCTTCCTGGTTAACCGGCCCGGGGGAGAAAAAGGGCCATGATGAGAAAATCCAGGCCGAATCGGAAAATCATCATCCGGCTGCTGTTGGCTGGCCTATTGGCGGCTGGCCTGGCCGTTATCGGCGGGTTTGCTTATCATTGGGTTCTCACCGGGAAAAAACCGGACCAGCCGATCGCTTTCAGCCACCGGTTGCACATCGACCGGGTGGGCCTGGAGTGCCGGTATTGCCACTCTTATGCGGATAGTTCCCCGGCTGCCGGTATCCCGGCCATGTCGGTATGTATGAGGTGCCATGAAACCGTGGCCGTCGACCGGCCGGAGGTGCAAAAACTCCGGCGCTACTGGCTGGAAAAAGAACCGATCCCGTGGGTCAAGGTGCACGTGCAGAAATGGCATGTCTTTTTTACCCACAAGCGGCATACCCGGGCCAAGATCGACTGCTCGACCTGCCACGGGCAGGTTTCGGCCATGGATACGGTGCGGCAGGTGCGCCCCTTAAACATGGGCTTTTGCGTGACCTGCCACCGGCAGAACCGTGGCCCGACCGATTGTCTAACCTGTCATAAATAGGCTGGAGGAGCATGACATGAAACGGCGAGACTTCTTTAAGATTGTCGGTGTGACGTCCGGTGCGGCCCTGTCCGGCTGCGGCCAAAAATCGACCGACCAAAAATTGCTCCCTTACCTGGTGGCACCGGAACAGGGGGCAATACCGGGACAGGCCCGTTACCTGGCCAGCACCTGCGGCGAATGCCCGGCCGGCTGCGGTCTCCAGGTTAAGGTGATAAACGGTCAGGCGGTGAAGCTGGAGGGTAACCCGTTACACCCGGTCAACGCCGGGGCCTTGTGCTTGCGGGGGCAGGCGGCGCTCTCCAGGCTCTACCACCCGCAACGGATGACGACACCGCTACGCCGGCAAGGGAATTCTTTTCGGCCGGTCTCCTGGGCCGGGGCCCTGGCCGAGATCCGGGCCAGCCTGCACACGGCTGCCGATAAGGGGCAGCAGAATATTTATCTCAGCTCCGGCGTGACCGGTTCATTGGGCGGTTTGATCGATGAATTCTGCCGGGACCTGGGGGTGGAGCGGTTAAAAGAGCTGGAGCTTTTTCACCCGGGCACGATCAACCGGGCCAATGACATGGTGTTCAATCACCCGCTGATACCGCATTATCGAATAGACCAGAGCGATTTCTTATTGACCCTGGGCGCGGATCTGTTCGAGACCTTTTTAAGCCCGGTGCAGTGGGCGCGGCAGTATGCACAGGCGCGGGCCCGGGAAGACTTTAGGTGGTATCACCTGGAGCCTTACTTGAGCTTGACTGGCGCAGCCAGCCATCGTCGCCTGGTCGTTAAACCGGGTAAAGAAGCGGTGGTGTTGGCCTATTTACTGACCCATACCGAGCACCGCCAGGTTATTCCCCCTGGGATCATGGCCCTGGTTCCCGATTTTCCGGCAAGAGAAGCGGCGGCTGTTTCCGGTATGCAAGAAGAGGCGCTGGAGGCCCTGCGCTGGGGTTTGACCGGTGCCAGGCGACCCTTGATCATCAGCGGCGGGCCGACCCTTCACCACCGTCATGGCCTGGCCACGGCGGTGCTAACCGCCCTGCTCCAATGGGCGCTGGGTATGACCGGCGACACGGTTGATTTCAGCCGGGCGGTTAATGACCGGGGGGTGGGGCAGGGGAGGGAACTGGAGGACTTTTTCAGTGTCTCCTGCCAGGATGGTATCGGTACGGCCTTTTTTGTGCGGCTGCCGACCTTTCATTTTATGCCGCAGCTCTACCGCTCCATCCAAAATATCGGTTTAAAAGTGGCCATCAGCCAAACGCCAAACCGGGTGACCGAGCAGGCAGACCTGGTGCTGCCGCTGGCCGACCCGCTGGAATGCTGGGATGATAAGAGTCCGCGGTTGGGCCTGGAATGCCTGGTGCAACCGGTTCAAGAGCCGCTCGATTCATCGCGGGGGGAAGGGGACATCCTGCTCTCGATCATGGGTAAAAAAGAGAGTTACCGCGATTACCTGGCTGGCCGCTGGCAGAACCGCGGGCCAGACTGGCTTGAACGGGGATTTTTAGAGCCGGAGGTGCCGCCGCTACCGGTCTCCCTGGATCAAGGGGCAGCCGGGCGGATCAAAGAAGCCGGGCTATGGAAGAACATCGCCGACCCTGGGTCTTCTCTATGCCTATTCGTGGTGCCGGGGATTCGCACCTTTGATGGCCGGGGCGAAGATTTGCGCCTGGCCACAGAAATCCCTGATCCGTTGAGCACGGTTACCTATGGGCAATGGGCGAATGTGTCGCTGCCGCTGGCGGCCGAGAAGAACCTGGCCAGCGGCGACGTGGCGGCCATCCAGACCCGGTCCGGGGGCCTCTTTTTGCCGGTCGTACCGGGCAGTATCCTGGAGCCGGGGCTGGTAACCGTGGCTTTTTACAGCCATTTTCCCCTGCCGTTGCCGGTCGATAAACGGAGCGGCGAATTCTTATTTTGTTATGAAGATATTACCGTTACCTGGACCGGGGAACCTTCCCGGCTGCCGCGGCTATCCGGTTCGCTTCAAGCGGGCGCACGCGGTATCCTGCCGGGGGAAAAAGCCGGGGCGCATACTCTTCACCGGGGGCAGCACCGCCTCTATCCGCCGCCGGAGCACAAAGAGTACCGCTGGGCCATGGCCATCGACCTGGATGCCTGCACCGGCTGTGCGGCCTGCGTGGCTGCCTGTACCATCGAGAACAACGTGCCGCTGGTGGGGCAAAAGGAGCACCTCAAAGGGCGGGAAATGTCCTGGTTGCGCATCGAGCCCTATTTCGATGGGGGGACCCCGGGATTCATACCGATGATGTGCCAACAGTGCGACTTTGCGCCCTGCGAGACGGTGTGCCCGGTCTATGCCACCTACCACAACCCGGAGGGGCTGAATGCCCAGGTCTACAACCGCTGCGTCGGTACCCGCTATTGCGCCAACAACTGCCCGTACAAGGTGAGGCGTTTTAATTGGTTTAACAATGCGGCCAACCAGCCGCTCTTCCGGGTGTCTAACCCGGAATTGTCGGTCCGCCCCCGGGGGGTGATGGAGAAATGTAGCTTTTGTTTCCAGAGAATCCGGGCGGCCAAAGACCGGGCCCGGGATGAGGGGCGCCTGGTACGGGATGGGGAAATCAACCCGGCCTGCAGCCAGACCTGCCCGCTGGGGGCCATTACCTTCGGTAACCTGCTCGACCCGGACTCGCGGGTCAGCCGGCTAACCGCCGGCGCCGGTGCTTACCGGGTATTGGAGCAGTTGGGCACGGAGCCGGCGGTTTTTTATATCACGGGCCGTCTCCAGCCGGGGAGTAGAGGATGAGCGACGGGCCGGGACGTTTTTACCGGCAGGTGGACCGGGATGTTTTGGCGGCCATGAAAAAACCCTCCCCTGCCTATTGGGCCGCACTCGGCCTGGCTGCCCTGTGCTGGGCCGGGGGTATGGGCGCCTGGCTCTACCAGATCCTGACCGGCATGGGTGTGGCCGGTATCACCCACCCGGTGGGCTGGGGGGTCTATATTGCCAATTTCGTCTTCTGGGTGGGTATTGCCCATTCGGGAACGTTGATCTCGGCCGTGTTTTTCCTGTTCCGGGCCCGGTTTCGCAGCGCCTTTAACCGCACGGCCGAGGCCATGACCGTGATTGCCGTGATGACGGCCGGGCTTTTCCCGCTCATCCACCTGGGCCGGGTATGGCGGTTTTATTATCTATTGCCTTATCCGAACCAGCGGCTGCTGTCGGTTAATTTCCGCTCGCCTTTGATCTGGGATGTGTTCGCCGTGAGCGCCTATTTTACCATCAGCCTGATCTTCTTTTACGTGGGCGCTATCCCGGACCTGGCTACGGCCCGGCAGCACTTTAAGGGCATCCGCGGCTGGCTCTACCGGGTCCTGTCCCTGGGCTGGCAGGGGCGACTGGATCAATGGCGGCACTACAACCGCCTCTACCTGTTTTTGGCCGCTTTTGCCACGCCGTTGGTGGTCTCGGTGCATTCGGTGGTCTCCTGGGACTTTGCCATGAGTATCGTGCCCGGCTGGCACTCGACCATCTTTGCACCCTATTTTGTGGCCGGGGCCATCTTCTCCGGCACGGCCATGGTCATCAGCCTGACCGTGCCCATGCGCAAGCTCTTAAAGCTGGAAAACTACCTGACCGTGGATCACTATGAGAAGATCGCCCGGGTGCTGCTGGTCACATCCCTGATCGTCACCTTTTCCTATATCGTCGAGTTCCTGCTGGCTTTCTACAGCGGCAACATCTTCGAGACCACGGTCTTTAAATACCGCCTGTTCGGTCATTACCGCTACCTGTTCTGGCTCATGCTCCTGTGCAACGTGGTTTTACCCCTGACCCTGTTTGCCGGCAAGCTGCGGCGCAAGATCGGTTTCTTATTTGTCTTATCGCTGCTGGTCAATGTCGGCATGTACCTGGAGCGGTTCATCATTATCGTTTCTTCGCTGGCGCGGGAGTTTAACCCCTATTCCTGGGGCACCTATAGCCCGAGCCTGGTGGAATTGGCCGTGACCCTGGGCAGTTTTGGCATGTTTTTTACTTTCTTTTTGATCTTTGTCAAAGTCTTGCCCGTGCTGTCTATGTCGGAAATCAAGGAGCAGGGAAGATGAGTACACAAACGGTCGCGTTTCATTTCGATTCCTGCCCGGAGTTTGTGCAGAAGGTAGAGGGGCTTCTCAAGGAGGGGGTCAAACCGGCGGACATCACCACCCGGACCCCGTTTCACGTGCATGAGCTGGACCGGCTTTTGCCGGGTCAAGAAAGCCGGTTGCGATTTTTCACCCTGGCCGGTGCCCTGGCCGGGTTCTTCCTTAGCCTGGCGCTGATGATCTATGCCACGCTGGATTGGCCATTGATCACCGGCGGCAAACCGCTCCTTTCCCTGCCCACCCTGATCATCATCGCTTTTGAGTGCACCATTCTTTTGGGTGGCATTGTCTCCTTTTTGGGTTTCCTCTACCTGGGCCGTCTGCCCGATATTGGGCAGATCAAAGAACCGGACGAAATGGGCAACCGGTTTGTCATCATCGTGCGGGGGGGAAAATGAAGAAGTTTTCCCTGTCTGTATGGGTAATCGCCAGTGTGCTGGCGGCTGGGGCGGTAGATCTCGTATCGGCACCCAGGGCCGACGCTTCTCTCCTTTTGGCCCTGCTCTTTTGGGCGGCGGTGGCCCAGGGCATCCTGGCCTTGAGTGCGGCCGCCGATCTATCGGGGGCCGGGTGGATCAAGGTCATCCAGCCGCAGATCCAGGCTTTTTACCCGGTGCTCTTCCTCTTCCCTTTCCTGTTCCTGGTCTATGCCCGGCATGTGACGGTCTATTCCTGGGTGCAGCAGCCGACCGCCTGGCTCAATCCAACCTTTTTTATGGCACGCAATTTCTTGATGCTGCTCCTGCCGCCGCTCTGCGCCCTATTCTACGTGCGCGCCGGCGCCCGCCAGTCCCGCCGGCGCGGGCTAGGGGCCGTGCTCTACCTGGCCGCCTTTGTGATTAGCCAATCGTTTATGGCCTTCGACCTGCTGATGACCTTCGACTATCCCTGGGTCAACACCCTTTTTGGGGGCTATTTCTTCGTCGAAGCGATGTACGCCGGTATCGCTTTTATGGCCATCATAACCGGTATCCGGCGCCGGCAGGACGCCGGTCGCTATGGCCCGGCCTTCCGGGATTTTGTCCAGATGCTCATGGGCTTTGCCCTGCTCTGGGCCGGGCTATTCTTTTCCCAGTACCTGGTCACCTGGTATGGGAATATCCCGGAAGAGGTCTCGTTCCTGGCCCGGCGCCTGGCTGATCCCGGGCTCAATGCCCTGGGTGTCTTTGTGCTGGTCAGCTTATTTGTTATCCCCTTTTTGCTGCTCATTTCCCGGAAAATTAAATCTTCTTTTGCCGCTGTCCTGCCCATTGCCCTGCTGGTTCTATCCGGTCTTTTGGCCGAGCGCCTCTTTTTCCTCATCCCGGTTGCGCCCCTCAGCCCGCTCCTGGCCGTCCTTTACCTGGCCATCCTCTCCCTCCCCTTTGTCTTTACAGGGCCGGTGGTTATACGATAATCCCGGCCGCGGTTAATTGGGGCATGCCTGTAAAAGGTGACCAGAGACAGGCATGAAGTGAGAAATTTTGGTCTTATGCAGAAAAAAGTATTGACAATTTGGTATAAAATGGGTAGAATGTGGTCTTTGTGGCTGAAAATAGTCTGAGATTTGATTCAAAGTATCTGGGTTCTTCAAATAAAACATTGTGTGAGGTGATTATCATGAGAAAAGCAATTATAGCGTGTGTTTTCGTTTGTGGGGCGGTGTTGGCTTTGCTGGCGCCGGAGGTAGGGGTTTTCGGGCCGGAGCGGTTCGAGAGAGGAAATGGAAAACCGGTTTTGGTCACGCGGGAGTTCATCAGTCCGATTACCGGGAATGATCTGAAACTGAGCATTGTCAATGGGGATGAGCATGGCGATAACCGGGTCACTGCCGGCCGGGTAACCCTCAATGGCCTGGAGGTTGTGTCGCCAAACGATTTTAAGAAGAAAGTGGGAGCGATCGAGCGGCTGGTCAGTATTGGGGAGAGCAATGTATTGACGGTGATTTTGGAGGGGAAGCCGGGGAGCTTTTTGACATTGGGCATTTATGGGTTTGCGCCTGAGCCGCAGGCGAGTATTGCGGTTGTGCCGGGTACGGTCTGGTCCTGGGAGACGGGGCGCTTAACCTGGACGTCGCAGTTTGCCGATAAAGTAATGATCGAGCCGGGGCTGGGTGAAGTGGCTTTGAATGGTTCGCTGGTGGTGCAGCCGGGGGAGACGACGACGTATAACTTGACGGCTTCGGGCCTGGGGGGTTCTGTGTCTGCGTCTTGTATGCTGACGGTGCTCCAGGATGAGACGGAACCGGCGATTACTATCTCTGAGCCGCAGGCGGGGGCTTCTTACCGGAGTCTGCCGGTTAATGTATCGGCCACATTTTCCGATGGCGAGTCAGGCATAGACCCGGAGAGCATAGCTGTGACCCTCAACGGCACCGATATCACCGATAAAATGAACATGACCAATGCACTGGTTATCGGCGAGATGGGCGATGAGGCGCTGTTTAATGACGGCGAGAATACCTTGACCGTGAGCGTGGCGGATAAGGCCGGCAACCGGGCCGAGCAGAACGTTACTTTTACTTTTATCAAGATCGATGAAGAGAACCAGACCATCATCTATGGCCGGGTCTTCGACGTCTCCGCCGACCAGCCCCTGGCCGGAGCCGTGATTAAGAGCAGCGGCAAGACCACCGAGAGCGATGGCGATGGTTACTTTCATCTGCTCTTCGGCCAGCAGGGGCTTTACGAATTGAGCATTTCTAAACCCGGCTATACCGAGGTCAACCGCAAGATATTCCTGGAACTGGGCCATGAGGGCATTGTCGATGACGCTTATCTAACGCCGCTCG
>Ga0315287_10000146_pt1 | contig 58721 bp, 38 predicted proteins | sample YL17G11_0_MG_FD_205037 | JGI IMG/M metagenome (GOLD analysis project Ga0315287, IMG submission 205037) | Sediment microbial communities from Yellowstone Lake, YNP, Wyoming, USA - YL17G11_0 | ecosystem: Environmental > Aquatic > Freshwater > Lake > Sediment | place: USA: Wyoming | collected...
AGGTGGGTTGTGTCTCTCCCGGGCTCGGCGTCGTCGCCCCCCCCGGCCCAAACCCCCTGGTTGTTTGGGGTGGGGGGGGTGGGGGGGGGGGGGGGCGGCGTGGTTCTCCCCCCCCCCCCCCCCCCCCCAACCCCTCTCTCTCCCCACACACACTCCTCACCCGACTTGTGCCCGGGCGGGTCCTCATCCAGCATGGCCTGCGTCAGCACGTCCTCAAAGCCCGGCCGGTCCGCCGCGTCCGTGTACTCCCGGGATGCGGGCTCGGGCAGGGTGTCGGCGAGGGCGGCCGCCAAGGCGCCCGGGTCCGCCCGCGCGAGCGCTGCCAGTGCAGCGCGCACGTCGGCTGGGAGGGCGGACCCAGCCCCGGGCGGCCCGCCCGCCCCCTCCTCCTCGCCGCCCTCGCCGTCGTCGCCGGTATTGAACATGGCGGACATCATGGAGGAGCCGCCGCCGCCGCCGGCCGCGTCCCGCCCGCCCCGGCGGCGGTGGCGGCGCAGCTGCTGGGGCGTGGAGGGCGAGGGCTGGTCGTCGCCAGGGGTGCTGTCGTCTGTGCCGCGTTCGCTGTCTCCCTCGCCAGTGCCGCCTCCCACCACCGCCCGGGCGGCCAGGCGGGGCCGGCCGCCATCCAGATGACAAGGCTGGGCTTGGTTAGTCGTGCTGCCGGGGCTTGGGCCGGCCGCCCCCCGCCGTGGTGGCGCGGCGTGGCGGCGTGCCACTACCAACGGCGGCGTCGAACTAGCCGCCGCCGACGCATGCGGCCGGCCAAGGTGTGCACGGTGGCGCGGGCCGGCGAGCGGCGAAAGCATGGGTGCGATGGGGAGCTGTGTGCGACCGACAAGAGCTGAGGGCGTGGTTGGTGGGAGCAGCGTGGCCGCGGTGGCGTGTGTGTGTGCCGGAGGGGGGGGGGGGCGTGCTTGTGAATGCTGTTGTGTTGGTCTTCTTTCAACCTGCTGCTTTTGCTCCCGCCTCACATCTCACACCCACCCCTTTCTCACTCCCCTTTTTCCACCACTTTCACCCCCATGCTCCGCGCCGTCGCCGCCACGCTGCGGGCCACGCTCTCCAAGGGCACGTGCGGCACGTCGGCGGCCTTGACGCGGGCGACAGCCAGGACGTCCGCCGGGGACAGGGAGCCGGCGCTCGTGTGGCCGGGCTTGGACGCGCCCTTCGCCAGGCCGGCGGCTTGGCGGATGAGGTAGGAGGTGGGCGGAGTCTTCATCGTCTGTGTAAAAAAGTATGGTGTGGTGCGTGGTGGTGGTGGGGAGAGGCAGGCGGGGCGTGAGGGCGTGAGGGCGTGGCCCCCCCAAAGTCATGAGGATGGAAAGGAGAATGGGGAAGGTTTTGAGGCTGTGTGTGTGTTTGCGTTTCTCGCTCGCCCCCACTCTCTCTCTCTCTCTCGCAGTACTTCTCACATAGGTGAACGACTTGTCCGCGTACGCCGTGATCATGACAGGGATGGGGACACCATCCTATGAAAAGAGTGTGTAGGGGGGGAGTGAGTTTTTTGTACTATGGAGGTGCAGGCCAGGTTTTCGGCCAATTTGGTTTTCGGCCATTTTGGGCCGTCTCCTCTCCCCTTCCTTTCACGCACCTTGATCGCGGCCGTCGCGGCATTAAAGTCCTTGCAGAAGGACATGATGTTGATTCCCGCCTGCCCCAGGGCCGGGCCCACGGGCGGCGCGGGCTTGGCCTCGCCCGCCCCGATGAGCAAGCGGATGGTGGCAGAGATGGCTTTCCCGCCGCCGCCGCCGCCGGCGCGGGAGGCAGCGGCCTTGGCGGCCATATGTGGAAAGGGAGGGTGTGTGTGCGGGGGCTCTCGCGCGTCCCTGTGCGTCGGCGCCCCGCTGTGCGGGCGAGGAATGAAAGGGGGGCGCTCCACCAGAAAAAAAACGGAATGAAAGACTGCTGTGACACACCCTCTTTTTCTTTCGACGCGTTTCAGGCACGCGCGTTTTCCCCGCAACTCAAAGACTGCGCCATGACCTCCAAGATCGCCCCCGAAACCCTGCGTGACGCCATCACGGGTGCGTGTGAAGCAGAGGAGAGGAGGTAGAGAGAGGATGAGAGACCCGCCCCGCCGCCGCCGCCGCCGCCGCCGCCGCCGCTCGGGTCGCTTTGGATCGGCCGGACCTGCCCGGGGCGCGCCCTGTGGCGCCCCGCGCATCGCCCCCCATGCCCTGCCCCCGCTGCCCACCCCCAACGGGGATGTTCAGACACCCAATGCATCTTCCTGGTGGGAGAAGCGGACGGAAACGCCTCCCTCCTGGCCACGCAAGCCCTCCCGGGAGGTCTCTAGCCGCCGGCGCGGGGGCCGGCAATCGGCCCTCTCTCTGGCGCACCGCGCCCCCCCATCCCCAGGGATGCTTCCTTTCGCACTTGGCACGACCCTGGAGCATGTGGAAGGACTTGTCCTACGCCGTGACGTGCGGGACCGGCCCAGAGAATGCATGCCTCGCCGCCGGGCGGGCGCCCACAACCCGTTTTGTCCCTGACGACCCGATCGCCGACCATCCCGTGCCGTGCCGTGTCCTCCGCTCTCGTGACTCCGATTCCGACTCCCGATCTCCGCTCGGCTCACCCTCCTCCCCCCCCTCCCTCCCTTCCGTCCAGCTGTCCTGGAGGCCTCCGCCGCCAAGCCCCGCAAGTTCACGGAGACGATCGAGCTGCAGATCGGGCTGAAGAATTACGACCCGCAGAAAGACAAGCGTTTCTCTGGGACCGTCAAGCTGCCCTACACCCCGCGCCCGGCCATGAAGGTGTGCGTGTTGGGCGACCACAAGCATTGCGAGGAGGCGACCGCCATTGGCGTGGAGTCCATGGACGTGGAAGCCCTGAAGAAGCTGAACAAGAACAAGAAGCTCGTCAAAAAGTTGGCCAAACGGTACGCCGCGTTCCTGGCGTCCGAGACCGTCATCAAGCAGATCCCCCGCCTGCTCGGCCCAGGGCTGAACAAGGCCGGCAAGTTCCCCTCCCTCATCTCGCACTCGGAGACGCTCGAGGGCAAGGTCACCGAGATCCGGGCGTCCGTCAAGTTCCAGCTGAAGAAGGTCCTCTGCATGGGCGTCGCGGTCGGCAACGTCCAGCTGGCCGAAAAGGAGTTGTACGTCAACATTCAGATGGCCATCAACTTCCTGGTGTCCCTGCTGAAGAAGAACTGGCAGAACGTGCGGTGCCTGTACATCAAGTCCACCATGGGCTCGCCCGTGCGCCTGTACTAGAGAGAGGGGCCGCGCGTCCTTTTGGTTCGACGCAAAGTCTTTCTCGCTGCCTTCCTTCTTTCCTTCTTTCCTTCACACGGCGCACCCCACACCAACACCCCTCCACCTCCGCACCAAACCTTCACATGCGTGAACCAATGCCCGGCTGCTGCACCTTACACCGGGGGCCACCGCGATAGAGGCACTTCACACGGGCACACATGCACGCTCTTTTTGTGTGCCCTGTTTTTAGTTGCACTCCGTAGGCCCCTGCCGCAACCGGCGCACTTGGGAGTCGGGATCTCCCGGCGACGTGCCTGCACGCGTTGACAAGAAAAAAGGGCTTGGCGTTTTGACATGGGGCGGTGTGTGCGGATGTGCGTGAGGTGACAGAGAGAGAGAGAGAGAGAGAGAGGCGGGGCTGGGCTTTGTGTGAGTGGTGTGAAAAGGGCGACACCATCCACACCCTGAGTGGTGTGAAAAGGGCGACACCATCCACACCCACCCCACCCCCCCTTTCTCTTTTTCCCCCTACCTGCCCCCCGCCTCGCTCTCACATGACAGCGACCCGCCCGCGCGACCTCTCTCCTCTACAACCTCATTCCTCCCCTCTAACGCCACACGCCCCAGTCTACTTCCGGTCCCCCGCCTCGAAGGCCGCCCAGGCGCCCTTCAGCGCGTCAAAGACCGCGTCCGCGATCGCGACCTCCTCGGGGCCGCCCCCCCGCGACCGCACCTTGTCCGGGTGGACGACCAGGGCGGCCTTGCGGTACGCCTTCCGCACGGCGCCCGGGTCGACCAGGTCCGCCAGGGAGCACGCCACCCAGGGCGCGCCCGGCCAGAGGACGGTGTGGAGGGAGCCCAGCAGGGCGCGGACGTTCCCCTCCCTGCCCGCCCGCCAGGTGGCCAGCCGCTCGCGCAGGCCGCCGCCCTCCCAGGCGGCCGCCCGGGCGGCCGCTGCTGCTGCGGCGGCCGCATCGGACGCGGCCGCGGACGCCGCGGCCGCCGCCACCCGGGCGTCCCGGGCGGCCAGGCGGCGAGCCCGGGCGGCCGCCCGTTCGGGGGGCTCGCCCGCGGTCGGCCCGTCGGACGCGGCGTGCGTGGTGGTGGAGGGCGGGGGCGGGGAGGGCGTGCGCGCCCGCTCGGCGTGGTGGTGGTGTTGCGGGGGGGTGGCCGTGAGGGCCGCCATCAGCTCGTCGCCGGGCGAGGGTTCCGTGGCGGCGGCGGCGGCGGCGGGCGGCGTCCCAGCGTTCGCACCACTCCCGCCCATCAGCCCCAGCAAGTCGGCCTCCGCCTCCGCCCCTGCCGCCCCTGCCGCCGCCGCCGCCACCGCCGCCTCCACCGTTTCCTCCGCCTCCACCACCACAAATGAGGATGCCTGGGAGGTGGTGGTGGACGCTGCGCCAGGGGTGGAGGAGCCCGACCCCGAGCGCGGCGGGCGCGGGGGTGGTGGTGGAGGGGGTGGGGCAGCAACAGTAGGCGGCGGCACAGCGCCCCCCGCGCGCGCCCCTCCCCGCACCGCCGCCTCTGCCGCCGCCGCGTCGGCCAGCAAGCCCTCCACCGCCGCCCGCTCGGCGGGGGGTAAGGCTGCCAGGGCCCGCCCCCGAGCCGCGGGCGGCATGGCCGCCGCCTGGGCCGCCCACTCCACCAGGTACGGGGGCGGGTCGGAGAGTGGGGGAGGGGACGCGACCCGGGCCGCCCCGCCGCCGTCCTCACCGGAGCCCGGCGACCGGCCGACGCCTGCGGCGGCCAGGCGGGCGTCCGCCTTGTCAACAGCCGCCTTCAACGCGCCGCCTGCCTTGGCCGCCGCCACCCGGGCCCTGTCGGACGCGGCGGCCAGCCAGCGCTGGGAGCCTGCCAGGAGCGCGCGTGCGGCCGCGGCGGCGGGTGGCGGGGGGTGTGGAGGGGCGGGCGGCGCGGCGGCGTCCGGGTGTGGGGCCAGCGCGGTGCCGGGGGTGGCAGAGGGCTCGCCGCCCTCCCAGGAGGACCCGTCGCCTGGGCCGGGCGGCGTGAAGGACGATGAGGCGGGCCGGGCAGCGGCGGCGGCGGTGGTCACCACAGCGGCAGCCGCCTGCGCCTCCCAAAACCGGCCGGCGGCATGCAGCGGCGAGGGCGGGGCTGGCGGCGGCGGGGCGGGTGGGGAGGGGACCCCCGGCCCCGGCTCGCCCACCACCTCCTCTCCTGCCGCAAAGGCGGCCAGCAGGTCGGCATCGGCATCGGCATCGGCGGCGGCGGCGGCGGCGGCCGGGCCGGGCGGGGACGGCGGGCTGGAGGGTGACAGTCGTGGTGCCGCGCCAGCAAGGAACGTGTCGTCGTCCGTCAGCGGCGCGGCGGCCGTGCCACCACCTGCCGACGTCGATGCCAGGGCTTCAAATGGGTCCAGGGACGCCAGCTGGGTGGTCGGAGGCGTGGCGGCCGCCGCGTCCGCCGCGACGCCGAGGCCTGCCAGGAAGGCGGCGTCGCTGGTGGTGGGCGGCAGGGGCGGGCTCGGGGAGGAGGCCACGGGCAGGAAGGCACCACTCACGCCGCCGGGCGAGCCCCGGGCGGAGGTGGAGGCGCTGGGTGGGAGGGTGTCGGCGGACGGGGATGGGCGCATGGGACTGTGGTTTGTGGGGTGAAGGTGAAGTTGAGGTGTTTTTGTTGGTGGGCCGACAGCCGCGTGGGGGACACCCCGCCGTTGCCGCGGTCTCTCTCTCAGCTGCGGTTTTTTGCAATGGAAGGCTTCCTTCCTCCTGCTTTCTGCCGCCCTCCAAACTACGCCCGACCGCCCAGGAGCTACCCTTCCACATGCAGACCCAGCAGTACCGGGGCGAGCCGGGCCCAGCCAGCGCCGGCGTCATTCACGACGCGCCCCACCCTCCGCGCTGACGGCGCGCGCAGCTCTCTCACAAGCCAACCGCTGTGTTCTCTCCTCCCTTTACAAACTCACCGTCCTTTCCCATCACCTCCGCCACCTCCTGTCAGGGAAGCGAAGGCGTCGCCGGAGCGGAGGGAAGACGGAGTGAAGGTGGGTGGGGTGGTCGTGGGCGGGCGTGGGGTGGGGACCGCCGGGACCGGCGCCACCGCCAATGTGGGGCGGGGCGCCTGCGCCTGAGCTTGCTGCTGCCTCTGCTTGCTCATGGGGGCGGGCTGCAGCTCGGGGAGGAGGTCGGCGAGGGGGTCGGCCCCAGGCGGCCTCATGGTCGCCGTCGTGTTGGTGTGTGTGCGTATGGGGACACGTTTGTGCGCGAGGGGTGAGTGCTTTTTTTTCTTTCCTTCATCATTCATTTTTTTTCCTTCTTTGCTTTGCAACACAAGCCCACACCCCTCATTTACGCAAGCCCACACCGCTCATTCTCACGCCCCGCCCGCCCCGCCCCCGCGCCCCGCCGCGACGTCCGCATTGTACACGCGCGCGAGGGAGACCTGGGTGGTGGTGACACAGTCCTTGATGAAGGCCACGTCCTCCGCGTTGGCAGCCAGGCCACCCCGCGCGGTCGCCAGGTTGGCCTCCAGCAGGGCGGCCGCCTCGGGCAGGGGGTACTCCGCCATTACGCCCGCGCCCAGCCACAGCCCGACCCGCACCCCCTTTTGGTCGCCACCGCCCTCCCCCTCCGCGGGCCGCTCCACCACCGCCCGCGCGAACGCCTGGTCCGTCAGCGCAAAGTCCAGGGCGACCGCCTCGCCGGGCCCGGGCGCGCCCGCGCCCTCCCCCGCCAGCAGGCGCACCGCCGCCAAGGAGCGCTCCAGTTCGGGCACCTTGGCCGCCAGGCGCGCGCGCGAGGCCGAGAGTTCGCCCTCCAGGCGCCGGTACGCGGCGTGGGCGGCGTTCAGCTGGGCCAGGGCCTCCTGGGCGCCGCCCGGGATGGTGGACAGGAAGGCGGGGACGTCCTCGATGAACTTGGCGGGCGGGATGGCGGTCCGGCGGCCAGTGGAGGAGGGCGAGGTGGGGGCGGAGGCGGAGGCCGCCGCCTGGGGAGGGGCAGCGGGCTGGTGCTGGTCGGGCATCGCAGGGGAAAAGAGAGAGGGTAAAAAAAAAAGGCTGAAAGAGACCGAGGCTTGGTCTTTCGCGGGAGCGTGTGCAGGGCGAGGGCTACTGCTAAGCCAGGGAAGGGCTTGTGGAGCGAGAGAGCGCGCGGGTGCGGGCTCGAGAGAGAGACGTGACGCGCCGGAAAGAGAGATGAAATAAAATAAAACCGACTAGAGTGGGAGAAAAGTCGATCGGCTAAACGCTAAAAACACGCACACACACACACGCCTCTGCACGCACGCCCGAATTTTAAAGAGGGGCCCCGCGCCTCACGCCCTCCACTGCAACATGCGCGTCTCCTGCTCCGCCGTCCGTTCGGACAGCCTGCGCTCCCTCGCCGCCGCGGCAGTCGGGCGGCCCCGCGCGGGCGTGGCCAGCAGTGCCGCCGTCTCTGCGTCCTCGGCGCACCGGGCCAGCAGCAGCCCGTCTGTGCGGCTGCGGCCGAGTCTGGCGGGCGGGCGGCTGGCCCGGGGTCCCGCGCACGCGATCAGGTACGTAGCGGAGAAGAGGCGAGAGTCGCGCGTGCGTGCGTGGGACGACCACAACCCAACTCAACGCCCCCTCTCTCTCACACCATCCCTTCTCCCTCTCCCATCATTTCACACACACACAGCGCCCGCCGCGCGCCGTCCGTCATCCGGGCGTGGGGCGAGCCTGTGGAGTGGCAACCCGCCACCGTGGTGGAGAGCACGCCCACCGCCACAAACGTGAGTGGTAAAAGAAAAGGAGGATGAGAGACAAGGGGGGCGGGGCCTTTCTCTCCCCTCTCCATCGCCATTATCACCCCACCCCTTCCACTTTCATTCCCCACCTTCCAGCTCACCCGCATCGTCCTGGACGTCGGCGAACGCGCGGCCGGCTACACCAAGCCCGGCCAGTACATCCAGGTCCGCACGGGCGGCCCCGACGCGAAGCCGGGCTTCTTCGCGGTCGCCTCCCCGCCGCCCAGCGCGCAGGACACGGCCGCCGGTGCCAAAAAGCCGTCCACGCTGGAACTGCTCATCCGGTCGGGCGTGGGCGCCGCCGCGGACGACCTGGCGGCCTCCCCGCCCGGCACCACCGTGGACGCGTCCCCCATCCAGGGCGGCGGCTTCGCGGTCGACCGCATCCCGCCCTCGGCCGTCGAGACGGTCCTCCTGTTTGCGACGGGGTCGGGCATCGCCCCCATCGCCGCCCTCATCGAGTCCGGCGCCTTGCAGGCCTCCAAACGCCGGGACGTGCGCCTGTACTACGGCACCGCCAACAGGGAGGCGACGGCTTTCGCGGACCGGGCGCCTGTCTGGGCGGACGCGCACGGCGTGCGCACCATCAACGTGTTTTCGGATGAAGGGGACGATTACATCCAGGACGTCTTTTCGAAGAGCGGGGGCCTGGCGGACGCGGGGAAAACCGCGGCCGTGCTTTGCGGCCAGCGGGAGATGTGTGATGCGGTGAAGGGCATGCTGAGCGAGGCGGGGGTGCCGGCGGAGGCGGTGCTGTTGAACTTTTGAGTGATGGAGGTTGGAACAAACGCAGACGACAGCCCCCGGCACGCTGCTTCGTTTTACACTCTCAATCGTGAGTCGGGCTGCCTCTCGTCTCTCCCTCCACCTTTCACCCGCACGCCCCACACCCCACACCCCACCAATGGACGCCTACGAGAAACTGGAGAAGATCGGAGAGGGCACGTACGGCAAGGTGTACAAGGCCCGCGACCGGGCGACGGGCCAGCTGGTCGCGCTTAAGAAGACGCGGCTCGAGGTATGGGAAAGGGAAGGGAGAGGGTGGAGACGCCCTCGGTGCGGGGCCTCGGCAACGGGGGGGGCTGGTGCATCCGCCTGCACACATTCCGTCCACAGGAAAAGGGGCTGTGGCGTGGGCGGGAGGTGGTGTGCACGCGCGGCCGGGCGCTCCGGCGCGTGCGCGCATTGGGCAGCGAGGAGCAGGCCCCGAGCGGCCGCGCCCCACGCCCTCCTTCCTGTCTGCCCCAGGCCCTCCCACTCCGGTGTGGTGGCCTGTGGTGGCCTAGTTGCCGGACCCGGGGTCCAGGTGGAGCGGGGCCCAGGCCAGAGAGCCCGAAAGCGTGCGCCTTGTTTGTGTGTCTCCATTCCTCGTCGCTCGGTTTTCCAAAAAACGCGCGCCCCGCCCCCGCTCGCTCTCTTCTCTCCCCTTTTTCACCCGCTCTCCTCATCCTTTTTTGTAGATGGAAGAGGAGGGCGTCCCCTCCACCGCCCTGCGCGAGGTCTCCCTCCTCCAAATGCTGTCCGAGTCCAACCACATCGTCAAGCTGCTGTGCGTGGAGCACGTGGAGGAGCACGCCAAGCCGGTCCTCTACCTGGTCTTTGAGTTCCTGTCGACCGACCTGAAAAAGTGGATGGACCGCCACGGCAAGGGGCCGTCCTTCCCCCTGGCGCCCCTGACCATCAAGTCGCTCATGTACCAGCTGCTCAAGGGCGTCGCCCACTGCCACCGCCACGGGGTGATGCACCGGGACCTGAAGCCCCAGAACCTGCTGGTCGCGGGCGTGCCGGGCGTGCGCGGGTCGCCCCCGCCCGCGGGCGCGCCGCCGTCCGAGACGCCCCACAACCCGTCCTGCCCGGCCCTGCTCAAGATCGCGGACCTGGGCTTGGGCCGCGCCTTCTCCCTGCCCATCAAGGCCTACACCCACGAGATCGTCACCCTGTGGTACCGGGCGCCGGAGGTGTTGCTGGGCGGGACGCACTACTCGCCCGCGGTCGACGTGTGGGCGGCCGGCTGCATCTTTGCCGAGCTCGTCCGCAAGCAGGCGCTGCTGCCCGGCGACTCCGAGCTCCAGCAGCTGCTCCACATCTTCAAGCTCTTGGGCACGCCCGACGAGGCCGCCTGGCCCGGCGTGACCCGCCTGCGGGACTGGCACGAGTTCCCGAGGTGGGCGCCCCAAGACCTGGCCAAGGTGTTCCCGGGCCTGGAGCCCGCGGGCGTCGACCTCATGGCCCGCTGCTTCGCGTACGACCCGGCCGCCCGCATCACGGCGCTGGACGCGATGGCGCACCCGTACTTTGAGGGGCTGGACATTGCGGCGGTGGACGCCCTGGAGAGCGACGCGGTGCGGGCGCGGGGAGGATGAGGGTGCGGGTGGGTGGGTGGGTGGGGGGGGATGGAAAAGAAGTGGGCGGGGTGTGTGTGAGTGGTGGAGGGTGTGGTGGGCGCGCTGGGGTCGCGCCTTTTGTTCTGTCATCCTTCTTTAACGATTCTTTCCTCAACGCAGCACACAGGACGCACACAAATGTAGAGCACGGGCGCGGAGCAGCACACACACACACACACACACACACACACACACACACACACACACAAAACATGCGGGACACACAAGATCAAAAAACAACAGCAGACCTTTTCTCTCTCCTCACCAGTCCTGCCCCGCCCCGGGCGGCAGGGCCGGCATCTCCCCGCTGCCCGACCGGCGAGGCAGCAGACGGGCCAGCCAGGACATGAAGACGGGCGGGGTGGCGGCGTCGGGTGGCGGCAGCGGCGGCGGGTGGTGGTGGTGGTGCTCAGCAGGGGGCGGGGGGTGGGAACCGCACGCCTCCTCCGTCAGCCACAGCCGCCCCATCTCGGCCGCCGCCCGCCCGCCACCGTCGCTGGCGGTCGGGGGCGAGGCGGCGGCAACGATGGGCGGGGCCTCTTCCCCCACCGCAGGCCCGCTCACCACCGGCCAGGGGTGCTGCGAGGGCAGTGCGACCACCCCACACCCCGCCAGGCCGCTCGCCGCCCAGGCACACGCCGCCACCGTGCCCGCGGCCGGGCGCTGCGCCGGGTCCACCCGCAGCAGGGCCGCCAGGACCGCGTGCGCGGCCGGCGACGCGCCCGCCCCCGCCAACAGGGCGGCCAGGGAGGCGTCCACCCAGGCTTGGAGCGCGTCGACAGAGCCGCGGCCGGGCCCGGCAGCGGCCGCCAACAGCGCGGCCGGCAGGGTAAAGGTGGGCGCGCCACTCCCGCCGCTCCCGCCGCCGCCCAGCAGGCCGGCCGCCATGGCTCCAAGCGCCCACATGTCCGCGGCGGGCGTGTGGCGGGCGGCGCGCGCGCGGGCGCGTGCGATTTCGGGCGCCGGGTGCTCCAGCTCCCGCTCCAGGCCGCCCTCCGCCGCCTCCGGCGCGGACCCGCCCACCGCCGGCAGCCGGGTCGCGGTCGCCCCCGGCGCCAGGCGGACCGTCTCCGGGCGCAGGTGGAGGGCGGCCGGGTGGTGGCCGCCCCCGCCGCGCACGACCTGTGCGAAGACGGCCGCCGTCGACACGCCCCGGTGGACAATCCCAGCCGCGTGCAGCGCCCCCAGCCCCGCCGCCACCCGGGCCACCACCGCCGCGACGGCGGGTTCGGGCAAGGAGGGCAGGGACCCGCCGGCAAAGATGTCGGCCAGGGTGGCGGCGGCGGCGGCGGCGGAGGAGGAGGATGGGTGGCCGGCGGGCGGCGGGTGCAGGAGGTCGGCGGCCGCGCCCTCGTCGAGGGGTGGGTGGGACGGCGCGCGCCCGCGCCCCGCCGACCCCGCCGCGGCCGCCCCGCTGAGGATGGCTCCCGCGCAGCCCAGGGGAGGGGGGCCTGCTGCCTCGGCCAGCGCCCGGGCCAGGCAGCGCCGGATGGGGCGGGCCCGGAAGGCTCCGGCCCCGCCCTCCGAGCCGGAGGTCATGTCGCTGGAGATGGAGCACGAGGACGAGGACGCCGCGCTGCCCCTGGACCCGGGTTTTGGGCGGGGCGCCCGGCCGCGCTCAGGTGATGCCGCGGTGTCCAGCAGCTCCGTCCAGGCGGTGCCGGGCAGGGGCGCGGAGGGGGCGTGGGCCAGGGGCGCGCGGCGGGGGGGGCTGGGGAGGCAGCAGGCCGGCGCGGGCGGGGAGGCAGGCACGGGCGCGGTGGCCGCCCGGGCGAGCGGCGGCGGGGGCGGCGCCGCGTACGGCCACCCGCCCGCCGCGGCGGCCGCCACAGCGGCCGCCGCCCGGGTCGCGGCAGAGGCGGCCATGGCGGCCGCGGCGGCCGCCGCCCCCGCGGCGGCGGAGGTCGAAGCACCAACCGCGGCCCCGCTGCCGGGTTGGTAGGGTCGGCCTACTGCTCCTCCTTCGCCTCCCCCCGTCAGCCAGGGTGGGACCGCCCGCCCGCCACCTGCCCCATCTCGAGCCGCGTGAGGATGGTGGTACCGGGAGGACAGCATGGCCAGGGTGGCGGCGTCCGAGGCGGCGGTGGCGGGCGCAGGCGTGACAAGGAGCGCGCCCGCAGGCGGTCCGCCGACAGCCAGGGCCCCGCCGGCCCCGCCGCTGGAGCTCAGCCCCAGGCTGGCCTCCCTGCTCAGCGGCGGCTTCTCCAAGGGCCAGGCGTGCAGGGCAGGCAGCAAGGGCGGTGGGGCGACGGGCGCCCGGCGGCCCCCAGGGGCGGCCATTGTGCCTGTCGAGTTTGAATGCTCTCTGACGCTTCTGAAACTCGACGCAAGTGCGCGCGAAGAGGAGAGGGGCTTGTCGTCGATTGGCACGCCCGGGGCCGACGGACAGGCGCCTTGTCGACCGGGTCAGGCGTGCGGGAGGAGCCTTGGAGAGAGGGAGCGGGCGCGGGTGTTGACGCCGCGGGGCTGCACAAAAAAAATGAGCAGGGACCACGCCTCGATCTTCTGCAACCTCTCTCTTGGCACACACGTCTCTCCTCCCCTTCCTCGCAGCTCATCAAAAGGAGACCCCGCCGCCCTGCCCGCCCGCCTCGGCCAGTGTCTCTCTCTCTCTCTACAAAGCTCATCAACCTCTTCTCTCCCAGTCAAATCAACACTCTCTCTCTCCCCCCCCTCTCCCTCCACTCACTCACTCCCCGCCCCGCCGCACCAGCCAGTCCGGGTCCCTTTTGAGCCGCTCACAAAAGCGGGTGTACCACCGGTCCAGGGCGGCGGCCGGGATGAGCAGGCCGGGCTCGCCGCCTGGCATGACCGCGCCGGCCGCGCGCCCGGAGGCGGCGAATGATTCAAGGTACCGGAACGCGTCCCGGCCGACCGCCGCCCCAAACTCGGCGCGCGACGCGGCTCGGGCGCCCTCCTTGGCGGCCGCCTCTGCCGCGGGTTCGAGGGCGACGCCCACCACCGCCGTCCCGGCCGCGGTGCCGGGTGGTGCCGGGATCGCCAGCGCCGCGAACGCGCCCGGGCCCGCGGCCGCCGCCACCGCGGCCGCCGCGGCCGCGGCCCCGGCCCCGGCGGGCCCCGGCCAGGCGAGCGGGAGGACGGCTGACGCCTGCCCGCCGTGCACGCACCCCCGATACTCCCACCCGCCCCCGCGCGCCGGGGAAGCGACGTACAGCCCGAGCGCCGCCCCGGGCGGCAGGGCGTCGGGGGTCGCTAGGAAGAGGACCACGTCCCGGGCGGCGGCGGCGGCGGCGGGGCCCAGCGCGGCCGCGACGTCGAGCGTCCAGTGGGTCGGCGAAGCGGCGACGAAGGCGGCCGCTGGGATGGGGTAGCCCGCGGGCGTGCCCGGGAAGAGGACGCCAAAGGCGGGGGGTTGTACAGGTGGGAGAGGAGGGGCGGCCATGCCTCTCCCACTCGCTCGCTCTCTCGCTTGCTCAGGCAGGCGGTTTGGGGGGGGTCGTCGGGATGGTCTGTTGTGGAAGGGTGGAACGGGTTGAGAAGGTCGAGTGGTCGTGATGGAAGGTTGAGATAGAAGGTTGAGAGCAATCGGTCTCTCTCCGCTCTCTCCCTCTCCTCTCTCTTCCCTCTCACCAGGTCCGGTTTGGCTATGTAGTGGACCACGGACGCGCCGGCCAGCAGGGAGACCAGGGCTACGGCGTAGGCGCGGCCGTAGCTCATCAAAAGATGGAGAGAGAAAAAGAAAAAAAGTGGAGAGGGGTCGAGAAGATGACGAACGAAACGGGGGGGAGTTCAGTCATTTTCATTTCTCTCATTTTTGGCCTCTCGCACCTCTGCTCTCTCTCTCTCACGCAAACCATGCCCTTCTGGTGGGGCAAGAAGAAGGAGGCGGGCACGTCCGCCGGCGAGGACAAGGCTGGGAGGTAAGGATGGATGAGGGGAGCAAGGCAAGCCTCGCTTTCCCGTTTTCGCATGGGCGGCCCGATTCTCACGTCTCTCCATCATTCAATTCAAGCAGCTCCGAGGACCCCAACCGCCAGGCCCCGGCCGGCGTGCGCACGGCGGGCAGCGTGGACTTTGGGTGAGTGGTGCGATGTGTGGATTGAAGAGGAGGGAGAGGAAAGGGCGGGCGCGATGGGGGGGGGAGACGAGACAAGGAGACACAACCGGAAAGACTCTCAACCCCGCCCGCCCTCCCACCCTCTCTCCTCCCCTTCCTCAGCGACGGCGCCCCTGCCGCCCCCTCCATGACCGGCATCTGCCAGCCCGTGGGCGGGCCCGTGGAAGCGGTGGCGGCCTGTTACTGGCAGCTGGTGCCCGGGAAGAAGGGGTCGCCCCGGTATCACATCGACTTTTGAAAAACATACAAAAAAAAACTTCATCATTTTCACACGCTCCGCCCTTCTCATGTTGGTCTCACCTCTCAATTGGCGTTCCCGGGGTGCGAGGGGGCAGCCAGATGCGGACCCGGGTGCCGCCCTTGCCGTCAGGGCCGTCGGGTAGGGAAGGCCCCACCACAAGGCGCGCGCCGGCAGACGCGGCCGCCCGGGTCGCCGCAGCCAGCGCGACAGCGCCCGACCCCGACGGCAGGCCCGCCGCCAGCCGGGCGACCGCCTCCGCGGCGGACGGCTCCTCCGGGGCCGCGAGTACCGGGGCTGGTGGAAGTGGGGCAGGCGCTGGCGGGGACGCAAGGGCGGTGGTGGTCGCCGTCGCCGCCGCTCCTTGCCCACCGGGCGGCCCCCCTCCGGCCGCCACCACCGGCGCGCCAGTGGGGGCCGCCGCTGCTGCCGCCGCCGCCGCCGCGCTGGCCCGGGCCCGGGCCAAATGGGCAGCCAAGGTCCGGGCCATCCCCGCGCCCGTGTCTGCTATGTCAACGACAACGCCCGCGGCAGGGGAGGGGGCGCCCTCCCCGCCACCATTTCCGCCGGGCACGCTGAGGACGACGCGCACCCGCCCGCCGCGCGCGCACCGCTGGAGCGCGGAATCGACCGCGTCGCCCGCAATCGCCCGCACGGCCGCCGCGGACACGCCTGCCAGGGCGGCGCCCACGCTGGGCGAGGTCTCCAGGGTCAGGTCGATGCCCAGGGCGGCCGCGACGGGGGCCGCGGCCGCCAGCGTGTCCGCGAGAGCAGCGGCCGGGTCGCACCAGGCGGGCGGCGGCGGGGGCGGTGGGGGCAGGGGCAGCAGGGCGGAAGGCGCAGCCGCGCTGGCCGACGGCGGCGGTGCGGGCAGGGCCGCCAGGGGCGTCCCCCCCACGCCGCCGGGCAGGCGCTGCCACGCCCCGGACGGCGGCACCACCCGCCTCGCCGTCGCGGGCGGCGGGTGCAGCGCGGCCGCCAGCGCGCTCACCACGCCCGCCAGGCGGTCGCCCTGGGCCACGACGCCCGCCGCCATGTCCCGGGCGGCGGCACTGGTGGTGCTGGTGGTGGAGGCGGACGACGAGGAGGGCGAGGGCGCGCCGGGCCCGCTCCCGCCCCCGCTCCCGCCCCCGCCCCCGCCCCCGCCCCCGCCCCCGCCCGTGCGAGGGAGGAGCATTGCGCCAAACGTGCGCAGCGCGGCCAGCGGCCCGCGCGCGGCTTCGACCAGGGACGCCGCCGCCGCCCGCCTGGCCGCGCCGTCCGCCGCGTCCAGGGCGGCCCGGGCGTCCAGGGCGGCCGCGGCGGCGAGCACGGAGGCGGCGGCGGTGAGGACGGCGACCTCGGGCTCGCCCGCCTCGAAAGGGGTGGCCGGCGGCGGGGTGTGTGCCTCCTCCTCCTCCCCCCCCGCCGCCGCCGGCTCCGGCCCTGCCTCCCCCGGTGCCGCGGCGTCCAGCTCCACGACCAGCAGCCCCAACAGGAACCGGCCGTGCGAGAGCGGCAGGACCAGCCCCTTGCCCCCCGGCAAGGGCACGCACGCCCGCCTGGCCAGGTAGTCCTCGGCCGCCGCGTCCGCGCCGTCCAGCGAGATGGTCGGGGTCGCGTCCTCGCCCGCGCTGGACGCGGCGGCGCCCCCTCCCAGGGGTGGCGGGTGGGTGAGCGTGGCCAGGCGGCGCATGCGCAGCCGCCCCGACGCGAGGGAGGAGGCGGGGCGGACGTACGCTGCCGCCCGGACGGCGGCGGGCCCCCCGCCGGGCCGCCCGGACGAGGCGGCCGCCCCCGCGAGGAGCGGGGGGAGGAGGCGGAGGTGGGCGGCCACCAGCTCTTGGAGGTCCAGGGACGGCCCATCCGCGTCCAGCTCCGTGGACAGGGCCCGGCCCTCCTCGCCCGGCAGCAAAGCGCGGGGAGGGGTCGGTGGTGGTCGGCCAGGAGCAGCGGACGCAGCGCGTGCGCGCCGGAGAGCGGGCGACTGCACGGCCCGCGACGCCCGTCCAGGCCCTGCCCCTCCCTGGATCGACAGCCCACGCGCCCGGCATGCCAGGCGGGAGGGACATGCCATGGCGGACGCGCGGGGCAGGCGGAAGTGGCGACCACGGCCAGCTGATGCGAGCCCGGGCGCCGACGTGGCGTGCCCGCCCACCAACCCGCTGCCGGGGCCCGGGCCAGCGACGGCGGGCGACGGCGACGGGCGCATTTCCGGACGCCAGATGCGCAAGCACTCGGTTTGCGCCGGGTTTGGTGGTGGCTGGAGGGCCGTGCGTGGAGTGCCACGCGGAGGGGCCCCGATTTTTTTTTGGGAGACAGCAATTGCAGGACTAGGCTCATTCCACTCCGTCAAAGCGCGCCCCTTCCCCCATCCCGAGATGGCGACGTCTGTCACCCTAGGGCATAGCCTGCCCCACCCTCTACGCGCCTTGACCCTGACCCACCCCTCTCCACCCGGCTGCATGAGACGGCGGTGCCAGGCACCAGCCCCCCTCCGAGCGACACCAGACGGCGGCGGCACGGCCTCCTCGTCTTCATCCTCCTCCTCCTCCGCGGCGGCCGGTACGTGTTGTGTCTATGGGTGGGCAGCTGCCAAGCCTAGGGACTCCCGCCCGCCTGGCGGGAGTCCCTGTAAAGCGGGCCGCGCGTGAGAGGAAACAAGACCAATGGAGCGCTTGACGACCCTTCCCGCGCTCAACCACCCATCCATCTCTTCCTCAGACCGCGCCGCCGCGGACGCCCGGGCCGCCTCCTACCGCGCCGAGTTCGCGGCCAAGGATGCAGCGTTAAGAGCAGCGGTCGGCGACCTGCGGGCTGATGCGACTGCCCGGTTCGAGGCCGCCCTGGCCCGGGCGACGGGCGGTGGGGCCGGCAGCGCGGGCACCGGGCCGACCCTTGAGGAAGCGGCCGCGGGCGACCCGGCCGCCACCGCCCGGGCCGCCTCCGCGGCGGCCGTCCGCCCCAAGCTGTCCACCGCCATTGCCGCGCTACAAGACGGACTGGTCGAAAGAGACACGGAGGCGCGCCTGCTGCTGCTGGCGGCCCTCGCGGGTGAACACATTCTCTTCCTCGGCCCGCCGGGGACTGCAAAGTCCGAGCTGGGCCGCCGCCTGGCTCGCCTGACGGACGGGTCCTTCTTCGAGCGCCTGCTGACCCGGTTCACGGTGCCGGAAGAACTGTTTGGGCCCCTCTCCATGGCGGCCCTGGAGAATGACCAGTACATTCGCCAGACGGCCGGCTACCTGCCGACCGCGACTGTGGCGTTTGTGGATGAGGTGTTCAAAGCCTCCTCCGCCATCCTGAACGCGCTGCTGACGCTGTTGAATGAGCGCCTGTTCGACAATGGGACGCAGCGCCTGCCCGTGCCCCTGCTCACCCTGGTCGGCGCGTCCAATGAGCTGCCGGAGAGCGAGGAGTTGGATGCGCTGTACGACCGCTTCCTGATCAGGCGGGAGGTCGGTCAGGTCTCGGAGGCCGGCCTGGACGCCCTGCTGCGTGGCGGGTCGACGGCAGCGGGCGCCACCGCCACCGCCCGCCCCGCCACCGCCCTGCTGACCTCCGCGGACTGCGGGGCCATCCAAGCCGCGGCGGGCGATGTGGAGTTGCCGGACGCGGTCTTGACCCTCCTGGCCGACCTGCGTTCCCACCTCCAGGCGGGCTGTGAGCCGCCCGTGTACGTCTCCGACCGCCGCCTGGTGAAAGCGGCGGCCCTGCTGCGCGTGGCCGCCGCCGCGGACGGGCGGGCGGTCGCCTCCCGGACGGACGCCCTACTCCTGCAACACGTCCTGTGGCAGCGCCCGGGCGAGGCGGGGCGGGTGGGCGACTGGATCCTGGCCGCCCTGTCCGGCGACGACGGCCTGGCCGCCGCGGACCACCTGTTTGGCGGCATGTTTGGGCGGGCGTGCCTGGGCGCGTCGGCCAGGCCCGCCTCCCTGCCGGCCGTTGCGGCGGACGTGGCCTCCCTGCGGGAGGTCCTGGAAGCGCGGGTGGGCGCCCTGAGCGGGGCCGCGGCCGCCGCCGCCTCGTCGTCCGCCCGCAACACCCGGTCCCTGTGGCTGTCCGCCGATGACGCGGCCGCCCTGGACGCCTCCCTCTCCCCGCGCCTGGCCAAGTCAGCATCGGCCGCGCAGGGCCTGCTGTTCGAGGCGGTCACCCTGGAGGCCGCGCTGGCGGGCGGGGCGGAGGCCGTCACGCTGGCCGACCTCCTGCCCGGCCGGTGGGCGTCCTTCATCCGGTCGGGGGATGTGGAGGATGTGCGGCCGTTGGGCGTGGTGCCGGGGTCGCTCGGCGGGAACGCGCCGTACGGGGTGCCGTGAAAAAAAGAGGAAAGAGATGGAGTGTGTGCGTTGTGTTGTCCAACCTGTACAGTGCGACACGCTCACTCCCCGACCACCGTGTCGTCCACCACCCCCGCTGCCACCGCGTCATCATACCCTTGCTTCAGCGCGGCCGCCCGGTCCGCCACCGCGACCAGCCGGTCCAGCGGGTCGGACGGGTCGGCTTCCAGCTTGCCCCCAAACAGGCCGGTTTTCTGTTCCAGCAGGATCATGCTCTCCTCGAGTGCCACCGGCCCCGTCTCCACGCCGTCCGCATCCAACTCCACGGGCGCGTTGGGCGGGAGCAGGACGGCGGCCGGGTCGGCCTCATCCCGCGCGCCCGTGTACAGGGCCGTCAGCGTGCCGGCGTCGCGGTCGCCCGTCAATTGTCGCAGCCGCTCGACAGGGATGCCACCGATCGCGTCGGCCTGGACCGTCACAATGTCTTCCAGCCGGCCGACGCTCACCCGCTTGACTTGGCCGTCCTCATCCACAAAGGCATTGTAAATGTCGTTCTGGGGTGTGACGATGTAGAAGCCGTCCGCGGCCGTGCCGGCCTCGTAAAAGAGGTCGCCCGCCCGGTCGACAAAGATGAAGCGGCCGGCGTCGTCCCGGGAGACTAGCACGGTATTGCCCGCGGCGGTGGTGGCGAAGGCGAAGCCATCCTCAGACACGCCCAGGTTGACGGGGTCGTGCCCGAACAGGGCCGCCCACCACAGCCCGCCCGCGGTGAGGGAGAGGGCGATGGTGGTGAGCAGGGTGCGGGCGGTGGGCGGCGCGTCCAGCGCTGACCGGCGGCGCGGGGGTGGGGGTGGGGCGGGGCCGCCGGGGCCAGACGAGCCGGACAGGGGGGGCGGGGCGGGGGGCGGCGCGGGTGGGGGGAGGGTGTCCCGGTCGTAGGCGGCGGGGCGGGGGGGGCTGTGTGATGGACGGGGACGTGGGATGGGGAGTGGAGGGGCGGGGTTGAGCAAAGGGGGGTCGCGCAATGCTGGCCGACGCGCGGAATTGTCTTCTGTCTTCTGCGCCTGCGCCTTCTCTCGATATCACGCACCTGATCCGAGGGCGACCTAGCAGCATTGGCTGTGCATGCCTGGGCGAGATCGTAGGGCGTGAAGCCCCCGCTTTGGCTGCTGACGGCCCGGCGGTTCGGCCGGCGTGCGCGGCGGCCGCCATGCGAGTGAAAAGAGGGTTAGAAGGATGCGAAAATGGCGAGGGTTTCCTGCTCACCCCAGGGCGTAAGGTGGTGTCTCTGGCAGTCACTGTTGAACCTCTTCGTGGAACGCGAAAATGAGAGATGTGACGCGGAGACGGGGCGCAACCAAAAAAGTTGTGTGTGTGTTTATTTCCAACCTCTCTACTTTGCGTCTCCTCGCACGTTGCGACCGCCCCACCGCCGCCACGAGAACCAGACACACATCTTTCTCTCCCTCTCTCTCATCTCTTCAAAACAGGCGAACTTTAAAAACCAGCCCGCTGATGAGGTTGCCCACTATGAGAAAGGCCGCCACCAGAAACAGGACGTCCGAGATGGACGCCTTAGGGTTGACAAAGTTTCGGTACACAGTCAGAACGGCGTAGAACGCTACGGGCGCAAACGCGATGGCGACCTCGAAGGGCGACAAGTTGAAGGGCAGGGACGGAGCAGGGATCGGGGCGTCCTCGGCGAGGGCGGGCAGGGCGGAGAACCAGAAGGCGGCCTGAAAAAGGAGGTGGATAGAAAGGATAGATAGAATTAGGGTGAGGTTTGCGCGTGGGTTTAGTACGAGGTGTCGTGCTCGCAGCACTACGCCTCTCTTTCTTTCTCTCTCTCTCGGTCAGAAGACTCACCGTAGAGGCGGCGGTGGCAGCAGTGGCAGGAGCAGCAGGCAGAGGCACGGTGGGCTGTGCCTTCTTGGCGGCCGTCACCCGCATCCGCGCACTCGCGACAACAGCGACACCCGCCCGACCCACGGCCCGGCGGGGTGCGCTGGTCAAGGATACGGGAGAGGCCAGGGCGGCATGCATGGCTGGGCAGTGCTGTGCGTGTGTATGTTTGCCGAGAAACGCAACACCGGTTTGGAGATGTACGGGATTTTTCTTTAACAGTTATCCCGCACCGCCCGCTATCATCTCTCATCATTTCACTTCAACAGGTCCTCAAACTCAAAGGGGTCGGCCGCCTCCTCGCCCACCGGCTGCGGGTTGCAATCAAACTCGGCGTCCCATTCCGGGGCGGCGGCGGCGGCCGCCGCGGCCGCGGACGGGCGGGCAAAGGGGTTGCCGGCCGACCCGGCGCGGGCGGCAGGCGCGGTGGCGGCGCCCATGGCCCCCACTGCGGGCAGCGCCGCCTTCAAATCGGCCGCCGCCGCGGTGAAGGCCGCCCGCGGGGACGCGGGCGCGGGTGGATCAGCAGGCGGCGGCGGCGTCGGGGCAACAGGCGCAGCAGGCGGGGCGGGCACCGCCAGCGCGTCCCGGAAAAGGGCGACCGCCGCCTCGACCGCGTCGGCGGCCGCCCCGCACCGCCCCGCCCGCTCCGCCGCGTCCCGGCCCTCGCACCCGCCCACCTGGACCGCCACCTTGCGCATGGCGACCACGTACGCTCGCATCTCGCCCGCCAGTTCGCCCGCGCCCGCCGCCGCGGCCGCCGCGCCGGGCGCGTCCCCGCCCGCCGATGCGGCCGTCGCGGCCAGGACGGCGCCCTGCATTTTGGCCACGTACGCCTTGCCCGCCGCAATGCCCGCATCCGCGGCGGCGGCCAGCTTGGCCGCCCGGGCAGCGGTCGCGGCGTTTGCGGTGGCGCGGGGCGTGCCGGACGCGCCGGGCGGGGTCGCCCCGCCCGCGCGGGGGGTGCCGGCCGGCGGGGTGGGCGGGGCGCTCATGCCGCCGCCGCCGCCCGCCACCCGGGCGGCCTGCCGGCCCGCGGCGGCCGTGCCGGGCTTCACCTTGCGCAGGGTGGTGATGGCTGGCGGGCGGCCGGACGTGGTCGTCGCGGCGTCGCCGGCCGCCGCGGCCGTCGAGGCCGCACCAGGCGGGGCGGGCGACTGCGCGCGGCGCACGGGCGAGGTGGCACCGCCGGCTGGCGCTGCGCCCCCGCTCCCGCTCCCGCCGCCCGTCAGCTCGTTGACCAGCGAGAACGCGCACGTCTTGGCGGCCTGCTGGGCTTTGAGGTCCCCGCCCCCGCCCCGGTTGTTCATGGGCAGGGACGCCACCCGTTCCAGCTCGCCCAGGACGCGCCCGCGGACGCGCGCCATCTGGGCGGGCGCCCCGGCCAGGCACGCCCTCGTCAGCTCCACTGCCAGCCACACCTTGTGCGGGTTCTTCTGGGCTAGGCGGCCCGCGAGGGCGTCGGCGGCTTCGGGCGGGGTGCACTGGCCCCGCTTGATGACGTCGACGACCTGATATGAGGGAGCAGCAGATGAGGGGCGGGCGTGTCGAGTTTGTGGTTGAGAGGGGCAAGAAGAGGAGGGGCGACTATCAAGCGTTTTGTCCCCCTCCTCCCCTCCCGGCCTGGTCACCCCTACCGGACTGCAAGTGCCGCACACCCACGTTGATGTGCGGCTCCTGTCCAAGTCGTCGCGGCTGTCAGGCTCGGCGCCGGCGCCGGGTCTGGCCGCGCACGGGGGGCGACAAGGAGACCTATACCCGGCTAGGCCGCGATGCGCTCTGCTCCTCTCTTGCATCTGCTTTTACCTCTGCATTCAGTTCCGCGTCCGGCCGGGCCAGGTGCTTCTGGGTGGCCTGCTTGGCGGTGCCGTAGATGTCTCCACCAAAATAGCCCGGCTTTTTGGGGCGGAGGGCGGAAAACATGGCGGAGCCGGGAGTGTTGGAGCGCGACGACGGAGTGAGAGTGGAAAAGTCAGTCCCCCCTCCCCACACACACTTCGTGTAAAAACGTTTCCTCCCTCGCGCGGGCCTCGCCGGGGCCCGCGCTTTGCACTCCATCTCATACGACCCTCATACACACGCCTCTTCTTGCCCCAATCTGCGAGCGCGTGGGCGCGCTCTTTTGGGCCCTTGTTCGTGCGCCCCGAGAGAAAAAACACTGCCGCCGCTGCCACTGCCGCCGCCATTTTTTTTTTGTGCCCCCAAGCATCGAAGCATCATGCAGGTAAGCGCTCGGCGACGTTGCCCCGCACTCACCCCCTCAGCAAGACGAGCTCACTGCCTGTGTGTCTGCCTTAAGGCTGGGTGGCGGGTCTGTTAGAGGGCGACTTGCGGGGCGAAACGCGACTTTTGTTTTTGCTCTCCCCTCACACACCGTCCCCTCGTCCACCTTCTCTCCCTCCCTCATTCACCTCCCACCCAGCCCTCCGGCGCCGGCCCGCCCGGCGCGCCCTCCGCCGCCGCCAATTCAGCCGCCTGGGAAGCCTACTACGCGGCCACGGGTGCCAGTGGCGGGGCGGGGCGCGGGCGCGGGGCAGCAACACAGCAGGCACACCACCACCTTTCCCACCAGCAACAACAACAATTCCAACCTCCGTCCTCTCGTTACGCGGCCGTCCCGCCGCCGGCGAGCCTGGCGGCGGGACCTGGCGGCGGGTCCGTCCTCCTGCGCCCGGCTGGGGCGGGATCCTTCCTGGCGGCCGGCCGGGGAGGAGGAGGCGCGCCGGCGGGGCCGCGGCCGGCTTACCTGAGCGTCTCCCGGACGACAACCACGACGACTGCGGCCGCCCTCCCTCCCTCCTCAACCACTCATCCCCACAGCTCGGCAGCGGCGGCGGCGGCGAGGCAACAACAATACCGCCCTCCCGCAGCCGCGTCCACTCCTGCTCCTGCCTCGCCCTCCGACCCCTGGCCCGACGCCCTGCGTGCCTATGTCCAGCGCGCCTTTGCGGCAACCCCGCCCTCTGTGCGGCCGGCCCTGCAGGCCGAGCTGAAGGGTGTCATCGCGGCCGCCCAGGCGACGGGGTCCCTCTGGTCCCGGGACTGGGCGCGGGCGCCCCTGCCCCGAGCGGCTGGGGGTGGAGGCGGAGCGGGAATGCCGGCGGTGGCGCCCGAGCCGCCGCCGCGGTCGGCGGCAGCGGCGGCCGCGATTCGGGCAGCGACCGCCGCGGCCGCCCGGCTGGCGGCTGGGCGGGCGGCAGGCACGGCCGCCTGGCCGCCCTCTGGGTCAGGGGGCCCGCTGAAGCCGAGCACCGCCGGCTGGGGCGCGGTCGCCCGGGCCCGGGCGGGCGCTGCGGCCGGTCGCTCTCCCTCCCCACCACCACCACCCTCAAACCACCGCAAGCGCGCTGCAGCAGCCTCCCCGCCCGCCGCCCGCCCGCTCTCCAAGAAAGCCGCCCGCAAGGCTGCCAAGGCGGCCTCTGCCTTGGCGGCCTCCAAATTCGGGTGGGCCGCCGGGCCGCCGGGAGGCAGGCGGCAGGGCGGGGGCGAGGAGGAGGGGGGGGAGGAAGACCTCTCCCGGCTCGACCCGGCCGAGCGCGCGCGCCGCCTGTCCCGCGCGGGCCGCTTCGGGTCGGGCGCCGCCGACGGGGCGGCCTCCGGCGCCGCCGCCCGTGGGCGGGCCCTGGACGCGACCGCCGCCCGCCGGGCCGCGGCCACCGCCCTCGCGTCCCGCGGCCCCGGCGGCGGCGGCGGCGGTGGCGGCGGGGAGGGCGAGGGCGCGGCCGACGACGACGCGGCGTGGGATGCGCTGGCCGTCAAAGGCACGTCCACGTCCCTGGAAAAGTCGTACTTCCGCCTCACCGCCCCGCCCGACCCGGCGTCCGTCCGCCCGGAGCCCGTTCTTCGGGCCGCCCTGGACCGCTTGGTCGCCCTCATCGCGGCGGGCAGTGTCTCCTACTTCTATGCGGCCGACCAGTTCAAGGGCCTGCGCCAGGACTGCACGGTCCAGCGGCTGCGGGGCCCCCTGACGGCGGCCGTCTACGAGGCCCACGCCCGGGCGGCCCTGGCGTACGGGGATGCGGCGGAGTACACGCAGTGCCAGGCCCAGATCGAGTGGCTGCACCGGGAGATCGGGAGCGGCGGCGGCGGCGGCGGGAGTGGCGTGGGCGCCATCAGAGCGCGCGGGCGGGGCGGGAAGGGCGGGCCCGCCTCCCCTGACCCCCCTCCTCCCTCCCCTCCCTACCTCCACACCGGCGCCCACCCGTCCTCCCTGGACGAGTTCGCGGCCTACCGGGTCCTGTATCAGGCCATGCACGGCCTAGGCGGGGCGGCGGGCGAGCGGGTGGCCCTGCTGCGCACGCTCCAAAAGCTGGGAGGGGTCGGGGGTGGTGGCGGCAGGCCCTCTGCTGGCCCCGCCCTCGCCCACGCCCTGGCCGTCGTCTCCGCCGCGGCCGCCCGGGACGGCCCCGCCTTTTTCGCCCTCTACGGCGCCGCGCCCCGGTGCGGGCGGGCGGTCATGGACATCGGCGCGCCCGCCCTGCGCTTTGCCCTGCTGCGCGCGCTGTGCGGGGCCGTCCGCCCGCTCCTCCCCCTGCCCCTACTATCCCGGGCGCTCGGCTTCACGCCGCCGCCGGCCCCACGCCCCGGGTCGCCCCTGGCAAGGCTGGCGGCCGCGTGTGCGGCCCTGGATGGCGCCACGCCCGGTACCCCGCTCCCCGGCTGCGACGCGCCGCGTCTCCCTGGCAAGTGCGCCCCTGCCGGCCTCAGCGCGGCAGCGGCCTGGGCGGCCGCGCACGGGGCTGTCGTGGTGGACGCCTCCACCGGCGCGCCCGTCGACCTGGCCACCGTCGACCCGGCCAGCCTGGCCATTGATGGCCGGGCCTGCACGGGGCAGCTGTTTGTGCCGGAGGACACGGCTGCGGTCGCGCACGGCGACGCCAACCTCGCGGTCGAAGACTTTTTGGCGCGCGCGTTTAAATGATGACAAAGCAAGCAAGCGCTCTCTCTCTCTCTCTCTCTCTCTCTCAAACACTCACACACAGGTCTACAACGATGCTGATCTTTCCAGGGTTTCCTGATGTGTGGCGGCGGCGGCGTGTGTGTGCGCGCGGGGTTTGAGGATATTCATGTAGAAGAAACGACAAAAACGCCTCAACCTCACCCCACACCCTGTAACTCCCTCCGTCTCTATCCCTTCTCCGCCACACCATGGGCCCGCCGCCCAGGGCCCGCCCCGCCCGCACCGGGGCAGGCGCCAGCGATGACGTCCTACCGACATCCTGGCTGCCGCCCGGCCGGCCCACCCGGCAGCCGCCCCCGGCCTCCAGTCACTCCTGCGCTCGGGCGGCCACGCTCGTGCTGGCCGGTGCGGGCGCGGCCCTGCTGTTACGGGTCGGGGCGAGCACGCTCCTGCCTCCGCATGCCGCCCCACTCCCCTCGGCAGCTCGAGGCTGGCGTGGGCAGACGACTGGCGTGGACGGGGTGGGGGCCGAGGCGGAGGGTCGGGCGGGCGGCGGGGCATCAGCCTCCTTCTCTGCGCGCTTCCACCCGTCGCCGCTCCCGCCACCCCTCGCCTGGCCGGCCTCGGCCCTCACGCCCGGCCTGGCCGCCGACCCGCCACTCGACCCGGACCTGCTGGCCCTGATCACAGGGCCGACGAGTGAGGAGGACGTGGTGGTCGTGGAGGCGGCGGCGCTGGCCTCGCTCGCCCCGACGAGGACCCCGCCCACGCCCTTTCTCCCGACCACCGCCACCACGCCTGCCGCGCCCGCCACGCCCACACACCCCGCGGTGGCGGATCTGGTCGGCCTGGCCCTGGGCGCCACAACCACCCCATCCAAGGGCGGTGGCGGCGGCGGCGGAGCAATGGCGGCGAGCAGCAGCAGCACTCCCCCACCCCCACCCGCCCTGCCCCCGCCCCCGCCCCCGCCCCCGCCCCCGCCCCCGCCCCCGCCCCCGCCCCCGCCCCCGCCCCACACCCTCCCGCCCGACTTTGACTGGCGCACCTACCTGCTCTACCACCCGGACCTCGTCGCCCGGGGCATCACCACCGCGGCCGCGGCGGGCCGCCACTACCTGGCCGCCGGCCGGTCGGAGGGCCGCCCGGCCAAGCGCCTGCGCGTCCTGCTGCGCTATTCCGTCTGCGGTGGCCTCATCAACCAGCACTATGCCCACATCACGGCCCTGACCCTTGCCGCCTCCCTGGGCGCGGACGTCGTCTTGCCGCCCTCCGTCAAGCGGGATTCCTTTGGCTCCTACTTCTCGACCTTCCGGGACCGGAACGAGGTGGTGTGGGCGGCCGCGCCCTTGGAGAGCCTGCTGGACGTAGAGGGCCTCGTCTCCGGGTGGGCGGCCCGGGGGCGCACGCTGCTCCGCCCGCCCGCGCTCTCGCCCTTCCCCGACATGACTGCCCCCGAGGTCGCCTTCCCCGCCTACGCCCAGCCCGCCGTCGACGCGGCCGACCCTCGCCTCCTCACCCGGGTGGGCGGCGTGTACCTGGCTGCCGCCGAGCTGGAGGCGCTGGTGGACCAGGTGCGGGCGGCGGTGATGGGCGCGGCCGGGCGGGTCCTGCGGGCCGACCCGGCAGCGCCCATCCCGGGCGTCACGGTCGACCTGCCCTGCACCTTTTTCGCCTTGCGCACGCAGGGGAGGCACCTGGGGGCTGTCTCTGACGTCGCCCGCACGCTGGACTTTGCGCCCGCCATGGTCGCCCTCGCTGACCGGGTGGTGGAGGGGATGGCCGCGGCCACGCGCGCGCGCGCGGCCGCCGCCTCGCCCTCGCCCACCACCCGCGCCTTGTCATCCAATTCCACTACCACCCCGTTCCGCTTCAACGGGGTCCACCTCCGCATCGAGTCGGACGCCCGGGACTGGTCCTCCATCATGGGCGGGGCGGACGCGGTGTGGGAGGGGTACACGGGCGCGATGCGGGCGGCCAAGTTCGAGTCCGGTTCGCCCCTGTACGCAGCGTCAGGCCTGCTCACCTACGGGGCGGCGGGCAAGATGGAGGACGCGATCCGGACGCTGGTGGAGGACGGGCTGGCGTCGTCGGTGCATTACAAGGAGCTCTACCTGCCGGCCTCCGAGACGGCGGGCCTGTCATCCGAACAGTCGGCGCTCGTCGACTTCCTGGTCCTGTCCCGCGCGAGCTCGTTTGTCGGGTTTGGGTCGTCCACCTTTTCGTTCTACCTCCGGGAGCACCGGGCCCTGGTGGGCGGCCTGCCCCGGTCATCCTCCATCCTGGTGGACGCCAGCGCGATCGGGACGGACGCCCTGTTCAATGCGGCGGGGCGGGTGGTGTGACTTGATGAACGAGAATGGGGAGAGGGGATGCTGGGCGTGGAACGTGAGCTTGTGTGCAGGGTGTGGTGTGATAATAAAAAAAACTTGCTTCTAAATAATTCAATCTCCTCCGCCCACCACAATCCCCGGCCCACCCGGCGGCAGCACGACCGCCCCAGGCCCGGCAGGCCATTCCAGCACGGGCGCTTCCCCAGCCGCCGCCTTGGCCGCCCTCAGGCCCGCCACCGCCTCCCCAACGCCCGACGCGGCCGCCCAGGCGAGCGCGTCGGCTGTCCCCTTGGCCGAGAGCCCGGAGAACTCTGCCTCGCCTGCCGGGTGCAACGCCCATGACAGGAGGGTGGGCAGGGAGACGTCCCAGTCCTCATCGTACACGTCGGGCGCGATGAGACGGTCTGCGCCCAGCGCGGGGAGGAGCGTGCGGCGGGACGGGAAGGCGCACACGCCGATGGCCGCCCCACCGCAGGCCGGGGGCAGCGGCAGGAATTGGGTGAGGCCGCCATCCACGTGCGCTTCCCCTCTGAAGGTCCGGGCCAGCGTCCCGTCCATCCACAGGGGGATGTGGCAGGAGGTCAGCAGCGCAGAGATGAGGTCGGCCCGGGACTCAAAGTCCGAGAGGAGCAGGCCCGCCGGGTCGGGCAGGCGTGCTAGGAGCCTGCCTGCCCAGGCGGGCGCCGCCCTCCCGCCAACCCCTCCGCCCGCCCGCCGTGACCCCACCCGCGTCACCGCCACGTACACCCGCCCCCGCAGCCGGGCGTCCGCGTCGGGTGGGAGGTGGGCTTCCAGGAAGTCTTCCAGGACGGAGCCCAGGCGCCCGCGCGTGCCGCAGCTCCGGCAGTCGGCTGCCAGGGCGTCGCACGCGGCGTCCACGGTCGGCCGGTCCATGCCCGACCCCACGCACGCCGCAATGAGGGCGCCCGCCGACGCGCCGGCCATGGGGGTGACGTGTGGGTCGATCACGCCCGCGGCCGCCAGGCCAAAGGCGACGCCGGAGAGGTAGGGGAAGAGGAGGCCGCCCGCGGCAAAGCCAAGGCCGAGCGGGGCGCCTCCCCGGACGAGGGTCGCGACGGAAGGGGGGGGGGGGGGAGGGTGTGTGCCGACGCCATCCTCCTCTGCGCCCTCTCCTGCTAGGGCCTGTGGGGGAGGCGGGGGGGAGGCGCGCCCGGGGACCAGAAGCCGCCCCAGGCCGGGCAGCCAGGCGGCGAGGAAAGGGGGCGAGGAGGTCGGGCGGCGGCACTGCTGCTGTCCTCCGCGAGGGGGGAGGGCGGCCGGCCTTTTGGCCGGGGGGGTCGCCTGGCGCGCCGTCACGCGGGCCCGTGCGGCCAGGGCGACGGGCTGATGGCGGGCGGACATCATAACACACACAGCTGGCGTGTGCCCCCGGGGCAGCAGCCGGGACGGGCCGTGCGAGAGATGCAAAAGTGAGCAAGCAGAGTCTTCATTCCATTTTCGGGGCGCCGGCGGGGGGTGTTTGCATCGCCCGTGCGAGACCGCGCACGGGCGGCCGTCTGTGAGGACGCGCACTAACACACCCACACCCCTGCCTTTCCTCTTGTCCCCTTGTCTGATCCACCGCGGCAGGGCGCGGTCCCCACACGACCCAGGTCGCGCCCGCACGCGCGTCTTCTTTTTTCTTCTTTTTTCTTTTCGCCCATCCATCGGCGCACGCGGCGTCCCTTCTTTCCTCCCCCACCGTCAAAAGATGCCCACCGCCCCACAACCCACCGCCGGCCCCGGCCCCTCCTCCAACGCCACCGCCTCCGCCCCGCGCCGGTCCTGGCTCCCCGACGGCCGGGCCCCAGGGATGACGGGGTGGCGACGGTCCTCCAGCGGCGGGCGGCGCTCCTCAACCCTCCCACCAGGCTGCTCACCCGCACTCCCAGGCGACTGGCCGGCCATCGCGGCCGCCCTCACCCGGCTGCTCCTGTTTGGCGGGGAGCTCGGGGTGGAAGCCGCGGCGTCGGCGGCGCGGGCCACCTACGAGCGGGGCGTGGAGGCGGGAGAGATCCTGGTGCGCGAGGGGGGTGAGGAGGATGGCGTTCGTGGTGGCCAGGCGGCCACCTCTCCTCCATCCCCGTCTTCGTCCTCCTCCCTTTTCATCGTCAAAGCGGGGACCTTTGAGGTCCTAGAACGCCGGGCGGGTGGGGCCCACATTCGGGTGGCGCTCAAGGGCGTGGGCGACGCGTTCGGCGAGGCGGGGCTGCTGTTGCCGGCCGTCGGACGCGGCCAGCGGGAGCCAACTCGACTGCCTCTCCTGCCGCCCACCACGACGGCCACTGTCGCGGCCACCTCCCCCGGCGCCGTCTGGGTTCTGGAGCGGGCCGCCTTCCGCCGGGTGGCCCGGGCGGCGGGAGAAGCTCGGACTAGCGAGGTGGGCCTGTTCCTGAACGCGGTGCCAGCCCTGGCCCGCCTGGGCGCGGCGGAACGGGCCGCCCTGGCGCTCGCCCTGCGCCCGGCCACCCACCCCGCGGGCACAGTCCTGTTCCGGGAGGGCGACCGCCCGCCCACCCGGCCGGGCGACCCAGCCTTCTTCATCATCCGAGACGGCGAGGCGGTCGTGCACGCCCGGGCGGCGACAGGGTCAGGGGCGGCGGGCGCGGTGCTGGCGGCGGGCGGGCGGTCGCCCGAGCCCGTCGCGGCGGTCGGGGCTGCTGCCGCCGCCACTGCTGGCGCGCCCGCTCCCGCGCCCTCCACCTCCTCCGCCCTCCGCGCCATCAAGCTCAACCACCTCTTCCGCGGGGACTGCTTTGGCGAGACCGCCCTCCTGGACGCCGCCCCCTCCCTGGGCGCCGTGCCCCGGCGGGCCGCGACGGTGGAGGCCGCGACCGACCTGGCCCTGCTCACGCTGGACGCGCGCGCGTTCCTGGCCCTCGTCGCCCCGGCCGCGGCCGCGGGGCTGGCCGCCGCGAAAGCCCCGCCCGCGGTCGCGCAGCGGCTCCTGCGCCTGCACGCGAAAGGCGCGCCCGCGCCCCTGCCCGCGACCGTCCTCCTCCACCGGCTGCGGGGGCCGCCCCGCGCGCCGGCCGGAGATGGGGCTGGTGGAGGAGGGCACGGGCTGCCCGCCCCGCCGCCTTCCCCGGCCGACTGGGAGGTCGTCCGGGCGCGGGGCCACCTGGACGAGGTCATGGAACTGGTGGCGGCGGCCGACGCTGCTGCAGGGAGCGAGTGGCCGCCGGGCTGGCCCCGCCCGCCGGGCCTGGAGGCGGGCCGCGGCGGCACCAGCGCCGGCGGGGGTGGTTGTGCAGGAGGAGGGCTGGCAGCAGCCAACGCCCTGGCCACTCCCCGCCGCCGGTCCGCCAAACCCCCGTCCATCCCTCCGCCCACCCTCACCCTCGTCGAGGGCCCCCTCCTGGGCGGGGGCGCCTTCGCCCGAGTCACCGCCGTCGCCCAGCACCCGGGCGGCCGGGCGTTCGCGCTGAAGCGGATGCCAAAGGCGGCCGTCTCGGGCTGCCCGGAACACGTTTTCTGCGAGCAGGCCATCACGCGCAACGCCGCCCACCCGCTGTGCGTGCGCCAGTACGCCAGCTTCCAGGATGCGACGCACCTGTACATGCTGTTTGACTGCCTGCCGGGCGGCGACCTGATGGACGTCCTGGTCGCGGAGGCGCGGGTCGTGGCGGGCGCACGCGTGCCGCGGCTGCCGCCCTCCTCACAACCCGCTGCTGCTGCCCCGGCCAAAGGCGCGCCGCCCCCGCCCCCCTGGTGGGTGCCTGCCTGCCTGCGCCCGCGCACCCGCCTCCTGCGGGGCATGCCCGAGGCCACCGCCCGCTTCTACGCGGCCTGCGTGGTGGAGGCGCTGGCCTACCTGCACGCCCGTGGGATAGTGTACCGGGACCTGAAACCTGAAAACGTCCTGGTAGACGCGGGCGGGTACGCCCGCCTGGGCGACTTTGGGTTTGCCAAGGCCCTCGACCCGGCGACGGGGCGGACCTACACCTTCTGTGGCACGCCCGGGTATGTGGCCCCGGAGAACGTGCTGGCCCAGGGGTACGGGCCCTCCGTGGACTGGTGGGGCCTGGGCGTCCTCGTGTACGTCCTGCTGACCGGGCGCCAGCCGTTTTCCTCGCCCCGCACGGATGACCCTATGGCCGTGATGCGCCGCATCGTGGACGAGGGGTGGGGCGTCCCGCTGCCGCCCTACCTGTCGCCGTCCGCCCGGGACCTGCTGGCCCGCCTGCTGGAGCGCAAGCCCGGCCAGCGGCTGGGGTGCGGCCCCGGCGGGGCGGGCGAGGTGAGGGCCCACAAATGGTTTGCCGGCGTGGACTGGGGCGGGCTGGCGGGGCGGCGGGTGGCCCCGCCCCGGCTGCCCCGCCCCTCGGACGTGGCCAAACGGCTGGCCGATCTGGCGGCCGCGGAGGCAGGGCGGGCGGAGGGCGGCGGTGGGGGTGGGAAAGCAAAGGAGAATGGCAAGGCAGCCAAGGAGGCGGCGGACGCGGCGCGCGAGGCGGACGCCGTCTTTGCCGACTTTTGAAAAACAGCGGATGAGGCGGGTATTCACAGCGGGCGCGCACACAGCAGCCGCCATGCGGCGCGGTAGAGAGAGAGAGAGAGAGAATGTGTACAACGCGCACGGGTCACACACACACACAAAAAAAACATCTCTCCCATCACTGGCTCTCTTTCACCAGCGCCTCCAGCGCTTCCTGCCTGTCGGCCGCGGCCAACGCCGAAATTCCGGGTTCCAGGTCGCCGTCCAACACCTTGTTCAAGTCGAAATTCAGCTTGGTGCGGTGGTCGGACACCCGGGCGTCCTTGAAGTTGTAGGTCTTGATCTTCTCCGAGCGCGCGCCCGACCCGACCTGCGCGCGCCGGGCCGCCGCCGTCGCGGCGTTGCGTTTCTCCACCTCCAGCTCAAACAGGCGGGCGCGGAGCAACTGCATCGCGCGCTCCCGGTTCTTGCCCTGCGACCGTTCCTCCGTGCAAAAGATGCGGATGCCGGTGGGCTTGTGAATCAAGTCCACGGCCGTCTCCACCTTGTTGACGTTTTGCCCGCCCGCGCCGCCCGACCGGGCAGTCTGCAGCGAGATTTCGCTGGGGTCGATCACGACGTCCACCTCATCGGGTTCGGGCATCACCGCCACGGTGGCGGTGGACGTGTGGATGCGCCCCGACCCCTCCGTCGCGGGGACGCGCTGGACGCGGTGGACGCCGGCCTCATACTTGAGTTTGGCGTACACGCCCGCGCCCGGCTTGGCGCGCGAGGCCACCCGGGCGGGCGCCTCCACGCGCACCACCGCTTCTTTGAGCCCGCCCGCCTCGGCCAGGTTGGTGTTCATCGGCACCAGCGTCCAGCCCTGGGTCTCCGCGTACCGCTTGTACATGCGCAGCAGGTCGGCCGCCCACAGGGCGGCTTCCTCCCCGCCCGTCCCTGCCCGGATTTCGAGCATCACCGGCTTGTCGTCCAGGGGGTCGCGCGGGAGCATGAGGGCCGTCATCTCCGCTGCAGCCGCGCCCATGGCGGACGCCGCGTCCTCGCCCTCTTCGCGTGCCAAAGCCGCCATCTCGGGGTCCCCGCCCGGGCCGTCGCACTCCTTCAAGATTTCGCGCGCGTCTGCGGCCGCGGCTTCCGCGGCACGGTAGGCGCGCAGGGCTGTGACGGCCGGCTCCAGCTCCGCCGCCGCCCGGGCGACGCGCTGGCACTCGTCGGCATCGCCCGCGACGGCCGGGTCGGCCATGCGGGCGTGCAGGGACTCAAAGGACGCCTCTGTCGCGGCCAGCTTCTCCAGGATGAAGGGGTCCTGAGTGTTGTGTGAGAGAGGAGGGGTGAGAGGGAAGGGCCTTTTTGTGGGCGGCGGTGCGCCTTCCACCCTTTTTCTGGCACGCTGACGGCCAGGTAGTCCAGGGGCCTTTCATGACCGCCCTGGGGGGCAGGGCACGTGGCAGCGTTCACTCAGACTCTTGACGAAACTCACCGCCGCTCGGCAGGCCGTCGTCGATGCGAGCCGTCGCGGCGCGACCACAGACGCCGGCGCGCGGCGCGTGGCTAGCGGCCGGCTGGCCGCCCCACCCCCCGGACGGGCCCGCCCAGAGGTGGAGGGGTCGCTGATGGCGCGGGCGTGCATTTGGAGGTGGTTGAGGTGAAGGCGTGACGATTTAGAGGTGTGGCCAGATTTATCTGGCCACACCTTGTTTATTTCTGACCACTTCTCAGTGGCAAAAAAAAAAACCACCACCCCCCCCGCAACTCTCCGTTCTCTGGGGCCTGTTCTCACAAACATGGTCTCCGCCCTCCCGCCCGACCGGTTCCTCACCCAGCTACACAAGATGTTCGAGCGGACCAAGGGGGCCGGGGCGGTGACGCTGACGACGAAGCGGAGTGCGTGTTTTGAGATGATGTGGAGAGGGTCGGTGTGCGCTGTTCACTGCGTGTGTGTTCTCACCCGCACCGCACCCTCTCTCCTCCTCTGCACGCACACAGGCAACATGAAGAACAAGCGGGCGCGGAAGCCGGATGAGGTGAGGAGAGAGAATGGAGAGAGGGATAGGCGCGCGCGCAAAGAACAGAGAGTAGTCTCACGGTCGCTCTTCTCGATCGGAGCACAACCCGCCGCGCCCTTCTCCACCTCCGTCTCCTTTCTGTTGCCGCGCCGGGACTCACGCGCCCTGGCTGACTTCCCTTTCCCTTCTCATCCCCGCCTCCCCCACACGTCAGACCAATCCCTACGTCTGTCTGGTCCGGGCGTCGGACGGCAAGGCCAAGATCAGCACGACGGTGCGCGCGGAGCGAGTCATGGATTGGAGTTGATGGAATGGAGACTTGGTTGTTTTTACAGAGCCGTTCGCCCTTTCACCTTTTATTTGACTTACCACACACAGGTCTCGGCCCGGGAGCACTCCCGCTTCATCGAGTCGTACGGGACCATTCTCAAGGCGCATATGGACGGCCTGAAGAAGAAGGAGAAGGGAAAGAAGAAGAAATGATCGTGGATGGAATCCATGATGGGATGGAGGGTTTGGTCCCAGCGCACGCTCGTTGTTCATGGATTTGTGTGTGTGTGCGTGCTTTGATCGTGTCAGGTGTTTGGAGTAGAGGAGGTGAGGTAGGGGCGCATGGCGGGCGCGGCGTGTTAGAAATGAGATTTTGTACCCAGTCTAGAGAGGACAGGAGCGTGCTCCCCTGCTGGCCTCTCGATTTTGGAGAAGCACTCTTTGTTTGTTCTTTGGCGTCTGTCTCCTCTCATTGCGCTCCCCTCCACCACCCCAACCACGCGTCCGACCCCAAACCAGCCGCCGCTCTGGTGGCCTTGGCACTCGCTCCTCGCACGGCGGCACACCCTCGACGGTGAGTGTTGATATTTTGTGGGTGGTGGCGCGTTTCCAATCGGGAGTCAGGCCCGCGCGGCGCCGCGGTGCCGGCCCACTTTCTGTCTCCCGCGATACCCGCCCGCCCGCCCTTTGAACCGCGTCTCCACCCCATTCCGCCCGCCCGATGTCTTGAGAAAGGGGGTAGCTATGCTCAGACCGGAAAAAAACGATAAGCGGGCGCCCCCCGCACCCTGCGCGGCCCGCATGGGCAGCTGCGGGGCAGCGCCCCCGGGCGCCAACCTCCCATCCGCCTGCCCGCTGTCTTTCCCTGTCCCTCCATCATTTTTTTTGCACTCACGCGCCCCACACGCCCGCATCCCCTCATCCTACACACCAGGACGCCACCCGGTCTGCCGACGGCACACGCACGTCATACACAGCCTCCAACCACAATGGCGGCCCTCCTCTACAACGCGGGCCTGTGGGCGTCGCTCCCGCCTGGCGGGCCACCCCCCCCGCCGGGCGTGCTGGTTGCCCCAGACACGGCCATCGCCGAGGCCAGCGCCCCCGGCGGGCGCCTGCCGCTGCTGACCCTGCCCTCCCGCCGGGCCCCGCCCAAAAGGATCCGGTCGTTCGGTGACCTGGGCGCGGCGGCGGTGGTGCCGCTGAGCGTGGGTTTTGGCGGCGGCAGCGCTCCCTCCGCTGCCGGTGCGGCTGACGACGCCGACGCGGCCGTCGTCCCCCACGACGCCGCCGCGGACGCGGACGGCGACACGCCCCTGCCCGACGCGGCGGACGCGGAGGACGAGTATGCCGGCATGGGCGGCCTGTCGGGGGCCGCCTCGGCGGAGCTCCTGTCCTCGGCCTCGACGGACGACTTGGACGAGCTGGGCGGCGGGCGCCCCGCTGCGCCGCCCGCCCCGGCCCGAGCCCACCGCCCTCTGCGCGGGTCCCGCTCCGCCGCCTCCATCCTCCCCTGCCGCACGGCCGGGCCGCCGGGGGCCGCGCCCTCCCTCATCGACCGGGTCGTCCTGGCGGAGTGGGCGGCCCGCGCGGCGGCCGGCCTGTTCCGGTACGGGGTGGCGGGGGTGCCGACCAAGGTCGTCCCGGGGCCCTACGGGTTCGTCGCGTCCTTCAATGAGGGCCGCCTGTCCAAGAAGCGGCCCACTGAATTCTCGGCGGAGGCCGTCGTCCAGGCCTTTGACCCCGCCCGCTTCAACTTCCAGAAGGCGCCCCAGCGGGAGGTCCTGGCGGCCCTGGCGGCGGACGGCGCCCCCGGGACGCCGGCGGCGTGGACCCCCGACGCGCCGGCCGGCCCCGACCCCTCCCTGCTGCTCATCAACGTGTCGCCCATCGAGTACGGCCACGTCCTCCTCATCCCGCGCGTCATGGCCGGCCTGCCCCAGCTCATTGACCCGGCGTCCATGGCCCTGGCCCTGCGCTTCGCCGCCGAAGCCGACAACCCCTACCTCCGCCTGTGCTACAACAGCCTGGGCGCGTACGGGACTGTCAACCACCTCCACTTCCAGGCGTACTTCCTGGGCACGCCCTTCCCCGTCGAGGTCGCGCCGTGCGGGCCCCTGCCGGGCGAGGCCGGGTCGCGCTCTGCCGCGGCGGGGTACTCGGGGCGCCCGGGCGCGCACGGGGCGCGGGTGCGGGCGACGGCGGGCTACCCCGCCCGGGCCATCATCTTTGAGGCCGCGCGCGGGGACCTGGGGGCCCTGGCCAACGCCATCGCCGGCGCCGCCGCCCGCCTGGCCGCCGCCAACGTCCCGCACAACCTGTTCGTGGTGGACTGCGGCCAGCGGGCCTTCCTCTTCCCCAACCGGTTTGGGGACGCCAAGGCGGGCGGGCGCGTGCCTGAGGATTTGCTGGAGACCGCCGTCGACCCGGCCTGCTTTGAGTTGGCCGGGCACATGGTCTTCAAGCGGGCGTGCGACTTCGAGGCCGCCAGCGAGGGCGGGGTGTGGCGCCTGCTGGCCGCGGCCAGCCCGAGTGAGGAGGACTTTGCGGCTATCTGCGACCTGGCGCTGGGGCCGGTGGAGGAGTGAATGGAATCGATCAAGAGAGGTTTCCAAACCCGGGCTGGGTGGTGGTGCGTGGTTTGGTGGGGTCCTCCATTTTTTATATGCCAAGGCATGGTCAATTCTATTTTTTGGCATTTTTTTCCTACGTGTCAAAATCCCTTCGAGAGAGAGAGAGAGAGAGAGAGTATGCGCGCGCGTGCGCGCGCGACAACGCGTGTTGTTCATGATAATTTTTGTAGGCGCCAAAATCCGGCTCACGAACCGAGTCGCCGTGGGCCGCGAGTCGCACGTGGACGATATATGGCCTCTCACTTTTTTTCTTTCCAAACTTCACTCTTCGCTTCGCCCACACACTTATTTCCAACCTCCCACCATGGGCACTCGCATCCTGAATGCGGACCGGCCCCTGCCCACCGCCGCCGCTGGCAATGGCGATGGCGGGGGCGAGACGGTGCGTTCATTCACGAGAAGGAGTGCATGCACGCCAAATAAAGAGCGCGAGAGGTCGCTGCCCTCCCTGCTTCTCGTTCCATGCCCTGCCCGCGTCCCTTCCGTCCCATCGCGTCCCTGCCTCACCCACCCTCCGATACTTGGGTGACATCTTCTTTTGTCTGGGTGGAAGCAAGGGGTGGCAGCCCAGGCGGGCGGGTGGTGCGCGAGGAGTGAAACTGGAATAGAAAAGGCCCTCCACGCTCGGGGATGCCCCCGCCCGGGCGGCCTTCCACCCGACGCCCCGCCTCCGCACCTAGCCGATTGGCTGGTCGAGTATGTTAGCTGGTCAAACAGCGTTGAAAGTTGGCGTCGGCTGGCCTGGAGCGGGCGGCAGGTGGCGATCTTTGGACCGAAGCGAGCTGCCCGAAAAAAAATGCCGCTTTTTTTCTTGGCCTCTCAACACTTTTCCCCTCTCTCCCCCTCCACAGGCCCCTCCACCTCACGCTCCTCCCACCGCCCACGACGACAAGCCCTCCTCCTCCGGCGAGTGCTGCACCTCCAACGAATCCAACACCAAGGCCGACGGCGGCCCGCCCGGCGGGTCGGAGGCCGGCACGGCGGCCGCCGTGCGCCGGCCCCGTGCGGCGCGGGGCAGGGAGGCGGCCACTGCGGCTCCCCCCACGGCCGGGGACGCGTCCGCCGCCGCTCCTTTGCTGGCTGCCGCCGCCGCCGCGGCCGCCGCCGACGAGGCCGCCTCTCCTGGACTCGATGGTGAGGAAGACGATGAGGGCGCGTCGGGCGGGCCCCAGCCGGACGCGCCCGCTGCCGCCGCCGCGGCGACTGCTGGGAAGGAGGGCGCGCCGCCGCCCGGTGCTGTTGCTGGTGCGCCCGCGCCGGACAAGGCGGCTGCTGCCGCCGCCGCCGCCGCCGCTCCCTGTCAAGGCGAGGACGAGGAGGAGAACGACGCCAACGAGACCCCGCCCGCGGAGGAGGAGGGCGCCAACCCGTCGTCGGACGCGGCCCCCCCGTCACGCCCGCCGCCCGGCCTGCCCTGCCCCCGCTGCCACTCGGCCGCGACCAAGTTTTGTTATTTCAATAACGCCAACACGGCCCAGCCCCGCCACTACTGCCGGGGCTGCTCCCGTTACTGGACGGTGGGGGGACACCTGCGCAACGTGGCGGTCGGGTCGGGCAAGCGCAAGCCCAAGGCGGCCCGGCGCGCGGCGGCGGCGGCGGCCGCAGCTGCGGCGGCTGGTGCTGGCCACGGCGGCGGCGGCCACGCCCTCTTCCCGCCCTCCTCCCTCCCACCACCCCTGCCCCTGGTGGGGTGCGCCGCCGCGGGAGGCGTCGGCTTGCCGTACCTGGCCCACGCCCACCATCCGGCCCTGTTGGGGCTGCCGCCGGGCACCAGCCCTGCGACGGCTGCCGCGGCAGCAGCCGCGGCTGCCGCGGCCGCCGCGGCCGCCGCCGCCGCCGTCTCTGGCGGCCCACCCCCCACCGCGCACCACCTGGAACACCTGACCCAGGCCCTGCTGATGGGGGCGGGGCACGGTGGCGCGGGCTTACCGCCGCCGCCGCCATCGGTCCCTCCCTTCCTCCCACCAGTCGCGGCGGCGGGCGCGCACTCGGCCGCCCCGCCGCCCGCCTACCTGCCTTACCACTCCCACTTCCACCCGGCGGCCGCGGCGGCGGCGGCGGTGGCGGCCGCGGCCGCGGCGGGCCTGCACCACCCGCTCCACCACCACCACCACCCGGCGATTGCGGGCGGTGTGGGCAGTGTGTGGCCGGGCGTCGCCGCCCCGCCGCCCCCCGCGCCCGCGTCCTTCCTGCCCCTGGGGCTGGGTGGGGGGTGGCCCGCCTACGGCCTGCCCCCGCCCGCGGCAGCGATGCCGCACCAGCATCAGCCCCCGAGGGCATCGGGCGGCGGGGCGCCGGCGCCCCAACAAAAGGGCGTGGCCACCACCACCACTTCACTGCACGCGCCTGCCTCTGGCATGGCCGGCGGGTCTGGCGATGACACCGGCTTTGGCGGCGCGGGCGCGCCTGGCGGCGGCGACGGCGGCGGCTCCGGGCCCTCGTCCACCGTCCCCACCCCCTCCGAAGACGGCTCCGTCGGCGGGCGGCGCCTGCGGTCGCGTGGGGCGACCGCCGGTTTGGTCGGCGCGCCCGTTGCGCCCGCGGTGGCGGCTGCTGCCGACGCCCGAGCCGCGGCCGCCGCGGCTCGGGCGCTGCTGTCTTCTGCCGGCTCCGGCGCGGCCCTGCGTGGCGGCGCGGCGGGCACGGGGTCCGGGTCGGGGGGCGGGTCCGGCGGGGGCGGCAGCGGCACCAACTCCGGGGCGGCCGCGCAGACGGGTGCCAACGGTGGCAACGGCTCGGGCGGCGGGTCTGGCGGCGGCGGGAACGACACCCTGGCCGGCGTCGACTCGGCCCTGCCCCACCACCACCCGGCCGCCAGCGCGGCCCCGTCCGCTGCTGCCGCCGCGGCCGCCGCGGCCGCGGCCGCCGCGGCCGCGGCCGCCGCCGCGGGCTGGCTGCCGCCCTACCACCCCCTCTCGGCCGCCCAGGCGGCGCACCACGAGGCTGCCGCCGCCGCCGCCGCCTGGGGCGCGTACGGGGCGGGGGGCGGGGCCATCCCGCCGCCCTACATCGGCGCCGCGTATGGGGCGCCCCCTCCCCCCCTCCCGGCGGCCACGGCGGCCTGGCCGGGCGCGCCCGGCGGGCACCACCACCACCCGCACGTCTTTGCTGGCGCGTGGGGCGCGTTCCAGCCCCCCCCGCCCGCGCCCGCTGCCGTCGGTGGCGTCGCCCCCCCGCCCCTGCCGCCGCCGCCACCGCCCGTGTCCTTGTCCGTCCGGGACGCGGTGACGGGGCTGCTGGGCGCGCCCGTCGCCCTGCCGGCTGCCCGGACGGTCGGTGCCAACGGGGCGACACCCGCCACAGCCACAGCGACCACACAGCCGCCGGCCCCCGCAGCCTGGCACCCGTCAAGGACGGGCGCGGGCTGGCACGCCTTTACTAAGGCAGTAGCGCCGGCGGCTGTGCACGCTGCGGGCGGTGGTGCCCCACCTGCCGGTGCGGGCTGAGAGCCATTTCTTTTTCCTTTCTCATTTTTTTTGACCCATCATTTTTGACCCCCCCTCCCTCCCTCCCCCTCCCGATTTTTGCCTCCCCCTCCATTTCCCCCATTCTTTTCCCCACGCCCCTCGATTTTCACCGACACTTTTTTTTGCTGTGAGTGTGTGTGTGTTCGCTCCACATCCCACTCCTTGTGACGCCCTTCAAGGCACGACCGGGGGCACTACCCGATGTAAAAAACTTAGGACAGGAAAAAAAGTTGCACTCACCCCATGCCCTCGTCTCCCTCGTCTCCCTCTTCTTCCGCTTCCAAATCGAACAGCGCCGCCGTCCGCTGCTGCTGCCCGTCACCGCCACCGTCGCCACAACCATCCAAAACGACCGCAACGCCCCGGGGGGCCGAAACCGCCAGCGGGATGGGGGTGGACGGCGCGGCAGCGCGGTGCAAGGCCCGGCGCCGGGCGGCCACCCAGGCCGCCCCGCCATCATCGCCCCGCCCGCCACCCCCGCCCTCCTCCTCCCCGGGCGGCGCCGCCGACAGCAGGGCCAGGCACGCCGGCGCCTCCTCGCCCTGGGCCCCCATGAGCACGACCACGCCCCCGCCCCTGTACAGGGCCAGGGCGGCGGGCGGGGCGGGCAGGGCCGCCAGCAGGGAGGAGGCCGTGCGAGGGGGGCGCCCCTCCTCCTCCTCACCCACGGTGGCGGTGCCCGCCCGCAGCAACACCCGGACCCCGGCGTCACACCCCCACGCCGCGGCGACGCCGCGCCCCTCCGGCAGGGCCTCCACCCCGCACACGCAGGCCGGGGAGGTGCCGGGCGGGAGCGCCAGGGCGCCCAGGGCCGCGGGCGGGCCCGCCGGCACGATGCGGGGCGAGAGGGCGGCCGCCAGGCCAGCCGCCAGCCCGCCCACCCCGGCCGCCAGCGTGGCGGCCAGGCTGGCCAGGCTGGCGCCGCCGCCCGCCGCCCGGCCGCCCAGGCCCGCCCACACAGCGGCCGGGATCGCGGGGGAGGGAGGCGGGGGGTCGCCAGCCGCCCCTGGAGTGCCCGGCCCCTCGCCGCCCTCACCGGCCGCCGCCGCCGCCAAGGCCGCCCCGGCCGCGTCGGACGCGACCAGCGCCTCGAGCGCGCGCGCGGCCGCGGCCGAGACGCCCGGCGACGCGTCCAGCCCCGGCCGGGGCGGCCCTCCACTGCCCCCGCCCGCCGCGCCCGCCGCCAGCAGCAGCCAGATGAAGAGCGCCCGCCCGTCGGCCGTGCCCTTAGCGACGGCCAGGCGGGCGGCCGCCGCGGCCGCGCAGGCGTCGCGGGCGAGGGCGGCCACGCGCCCGACACACCCGCCGCTCAGCCCGAGCGGCCCGCTCCACCGCTCGCACGCGGCCACGCACCCCAGCTCGCCGGCCCAGTAGGCGGCCGCCTCCAAGGCAGGCTCGACCGTGTGGGCCAGGGCCCCGCCCGCCGCCGCCGCCGCCGCGTCCGCGTCCCGGGCGGCCCTCTTCAGCCCGGCCTCGCCCCAGGGTGGCCGCTCCAGCAGCGCGGCCAGCCCTGGGCAGCCGCCGCCGCCGCCGCCGCCGCCGCCGCCGCCCGTCCCTGTCAGCATGGCTCGCCTCAGGGTGGCGGCCGCGCCCGCAGGCGTGCCCGGAGCGCCGGGGCTGGTCGGGTCGGCGCCCGGGGTGGCGTTGTCGGCCTGGAGGCGGGCCAGGTCGCCGACCACCCGCCCCGCGGCCGCGGCTCCCGCCCCGCCGCCCCACGCGCCCGCCGCCCGGGCCAGGCCGCGCCGGGCGTCGTCCACCGCGTCGGCCAGGCGCCCCAGGCAGTGCGCGACCCGGCGCAGCTCAGGGGAGGCCAAGGCCAGGGCGGATGTGTCCAGAGCGGACAGATGGAGTTGGGGGGGAGAAAAGGGCGGCGCGGTCGGCGGCGCGGAGGTCGAGAGCGCCCACAGGCGGGAGAGGTCGTCCGCCAGGGCCAGGCCCGCGATGGAGGCGCCGCCGCCCAGTTCCACGACAGCCAGCTTGAGCAGGCCGGGCCCGTACAGGGTGACGGCGCCGCCCGCGTCCGCCGCCGCCAAGAGGTCGAGGCGGCCCGGCTCCGCAACGGTCGGCGCGCGGCGGGGGTGGTGGGTGGGGGCAGAGGGCGTGCCCGCTGCCGCCAGCCCGCTGCTCCCACCGCCCTCTCCTCCTCCGACCACGGGTGCGGGTGGGGCGACAGGGCACTCCCGGGCGGGCGGGGCGCCGGCCAGGAGGGACCCCGGGGGCGGGGGCAGGCCGGGCCGCTCGACCGCCCAGGCAAGCGCGACTACGGGCGGGCGGTGGTGCGCGCTCCCTGCCCCCTCCCCACGCCCCGCCGTCGTCGTTAGGACCCGCCCATCCTCCGCCGCCCGGACTTCCAGCCCACCTGCCACGCACGGGCACACCAGGGCCCGCCCGTCCGGGCGCCAGGCGACGCAGGCAGGGCCGGGTGCGATGTCGCTGCTCCCACCGATGTCGACCACCCACAGCCGCTGCCAGTTCAGGCGCCGCACGGCCAGCTTGCCGTCCGCCGTGCCCAGGGCCAGCAGGTCCATAGTTGGGCACCAGGCGGCGCAGGTGACGAGGCCGGAGGGCGGGATGGTGGTGGTGAGGAGCGGGGTGAAGGAGGAGGCCATATTGCAAAATGGGGCGGCGGCGCACAGCGTTGATAGTCAGGGAAGGTGCGCGTGCGACCGTGCGGGTGTGCTTGATGGGGCGCGTAGGGTGGGTGTGCGCATCAGCTGCTGTCCGTGGGACGCAGGTGTGCGGGAGGGTCACGGACAGGCGCGCCCGCCCGCCGCGAGAAAAAAAAAAAAGACGAGTGAGCGACGAGCATCGGCTCTCCTCCATTCGACACACTCGCTCCCTCGCCTTCCGACAAAATGCGTCCCAAAAAGCTCTTGGCCGACGAGGACGGCGACGACCCCTTTGGCGGCGGCGCCACCGATGACTCACCCACCTTCCGCATCAACGAGGGCTATGCCCGGCGACTGGAGGTAAGAGAGGGGACGCGGGAGTGAAGGAAAGAGAGGCGTCGGGCGAGCGGGCCGCCGCGCTTCGGCTAGCCGTCGTGCTTTCCTTCGAGACTCTCACCGCTCCACGCCTATCCACGCCTCCTCTCGTCCCCATCCCATACAGCACAACAAGCGCCGGGAAGAACTGCACCGCCTGCAAGCCAAGCACCCCCACCTGGCGGCCAAGCTAGAGGCGAAAGCCGCCCGCGCAGCGGCCGGCCGTGCGGCCGGCGAAGACGGGTCTTCCTCCTCCTCCTCCGAGGACGACGACGACGCGGACGACGACCCGGACGGCCTGGCAGGGGATGTGGAGTTTTTGGACGCGCTGGCCAAGCTGAGGCGGAAGGATGCGTCCCTGTATGACCCCAACACGCGCCTGTTTGGGGGAGGTGGGGAGGAGGGCGCTGCCGGCGGCGACGCCAACCCCGCCGCTGACGGCCTGCCCCAGAAAAAGGCAAAAAAAGACAAACCCCTTCTGCTGAAGGACGTCCTCGCCCGCCAGGCCCTGGCCCGGGCGGCCGGCGAGGACGACGCGGCGCCCTCCTCCTCTGACGAGGAGGAGGGCGGCGGCGCCGCCCCGCCCGCCCCGCCACTCTACCGCGAGGAGCAGGCCTCCCTGAAAGCGTCCTTCCTCGCGGCGGCCGACGCGGCGACGGCCGGCAACAAGGCGGGCGCGGCTGGTGGTGGCGCCGGCGACGATGGCATGGAGGCCGCGGCTGGCGGGGCCCTGCGCCTGCGCTCCCGGGCCGCCCCGGCGGAGGCCGACCCGGTGGCCGCGGCGGCCCTGGCTAAAAAACAAGAGCTCTTGGCGGCCGCGTTTGGCGGGCAAGCCAGGGAAGGGGCTGCCAAAAAGGGGGCGGCCGCCCCTGCTGGCGCGCCTGATGCCGACGCCGCCGCCGCGGAGGCCTTCCTGCGGGATTACCTGGCCTCCCGGGCGTGGGCGGTGCGGGACGGGACGACTGGCCGGGCGGAGGATGGGGGTGGGGGTGGGGGCGGCCGGGCGCCTGGTGGTGGCCCTCGCCCGCTCGCGGGCGACGACGAGGAAGAGGAAGACGAGGCCGCCCTGGACGCGGCCGACGCCTTTGAAGCCCGCTTCAACTTCCGGTACGAGGAAGGGCCCGACGCGGCGCGGGTGGTGACCTACCCGCGCGACTTGGAAGGGGTGATCAGAAAGAAAGACACCCGCCGAGCTGATGCGCGGGCGGCCAAGGCGGACCGCAAAGCCGCGGACCGGGGCCGCCTTGACGAGGAAATCAAGCGCCTGAAAGCGCTCAAGCGGCGGGAGATAGAGGCCCGCCTCGCCCGGGCCCGGGCGGTGGCGGGCCTGGACACGGCGGGAGTTGACTTGGAGGCGGCAGAGGCCAAGGGCGGCGGTGGTGCCGCCCGCACCGGTGGCGCCGCCCTGGACGCGGCCGTCGCCGCCCGGGAGTGGGACCCCGCCGCCTACGACGCCGCCATGGCCGCCGCCTTCGACGACGCCTACTACAACGAGGGCGGCGGCGACGGAGGGGACGGAGGAGAAGGCGAGGAGTGGGATGAGGAGGCGGAGCGCGCGGCCACGGCGCGCCTGCTGAAAGAGGTCGGCGCGGCGTACGGGTCGGAGGACGAGCTGGTGGATGAGGGATGCGTGGGCGCGGCCGGCGCGTCCGGGCGGGCGGGCTCCTCAGCCGCGGCGGACGGCCACGTCAGCGGTCCCGGCGGTCCGGGCGCCCCGCCCGTCGCGTTTGCGGCTGCGCGCGCGCGCGCTGCTGCCGCCGCCGCGTCTGGCGGCCCACCCGGCGGCGACGCGCGTGCCGAGGTGGAGCGCCTCATGGCCGAATACTATGCCCTGGACGCCGAGGACGTCATCGCGGGCGGCACCCTGCGCACGCGGTTCAAATACCGGGCCGTGCCCGCGGAGGATTACGGCCTCGGGGCGGAGGAGGTGCTCTCCCTCCCCGACGCTGACCTGAATGCGATTGTGGGCCTCAAACGCCTGGCGCCGTACCGGGAGGACGGGGGCCGGGTCCGGCCCAACGTCGCCAAGATGCGGGCCCTGGGCGTGGGGCGGTACGGGAGGAGGGGGGAGAGCAACAGCACAGCGGCGGCGGCGGCGGTGGCTGAGGGTGGCGAGGCGGCGGTGGTGGTCGAGCGGGGGCAGAAGCGCAAGGCTGGGGGCGGTGGTGGTGGTGCGGCCGACCCCGCGGCCCCGCCGACGCCGGCCGTCGCCGCCGCCGCCACTGCGCCCGATGACGCCGCCGCTTCACCCCCCCCACCTCCTCCTCCTATCGCTGCTTCCAAGAAGCCCAAGAAGGTCAAGCGGGAGAAGGTGCACTCCGCGGACGCGCCCCGGGCTGGTGAGGCGGGGGGCAGCAGCGCCGCCGCCGCCCGCCTGGCCTCGTACGCGCGCCCATCCCTCCACAAGGCGCCCGCCGCGGCGGCGGCTGCGGAGAAGCGGGCGCACAAACGGGCCAAGGTCGCGGCGGCGGAGGCCGCGGTGACGGGCTTGAGCAAGGCTCAGAAAAAGAATGCCCGGCGTGCGGCCAAGCGGGCGGCGAGGGCGGCTGTGACGGGCGATGTGGTGTGAACACAAAGAAAACATTGTAACTAAAACCTGCACTCTCTATCGTCCCCGGTGCATGACCGGCGGCGGCGACGGCCTCGCCAGCAGCGCCACCCCCTCGCCCTCCTCCCCCGGTCGTCGTCCACCGCCCACGGGCGGCGACAGTGGCGGCGACGCCGACGATGGCGTGGCCAGCGGTGGCACCAGCGCAGCGGGCAGCAGGCAGTGGAGAGATAGAGCAAGGTCCGCCAACCGGTTCAGCCACCCGGGGGCCGCCTTCCCCGTCAGCCGCTCCACCAGTAGGGCCGTCAAGTGGTTGCAATTGCGTTGCAGCAGCGAATAGTCGCACCCGCGGAAGGATGTGCGCCCCAGCTCCTCCACCAGTGCGGCGACCTGGGCCGGGGAGAGCGTGGTGTCGCCCAGCGGGATGCTCTCCCGCAGCACCGCGCCGGGCACGTCGCCCGGGGTCGTCCGAAAGATGCCGGAAGTCGGGAACTCGTGGCCACCGAACGCAATTTCCGAGCCGTAGACGACCAGACCGCAGTGGTAGATACCTTTTTGAGAGAGAGGGAGATGGGGAAAGGTTGAAAAAGAAAAGAAAAAGTTGCTGGGTTGAGCCCTCACCTCTCCGTCTCCTCAATCTTACCCAGCCCCGCCCAGTGCAGGTACTCGTTCACTGGGTGGAGGTCGTATACGTTGATGGAGACGGGTGAGGGCATGGTCTTGACGCGGGCACGACAAATAAAAAAGGACGCTCCGCAAACTGCGGACTGACAAAGCCTGTGACTGGATTTCTTGTGCATTCTCTTCACTTTTCATCTCATTTCGTCTCGCCGGGAGCCCCGCCCCGCCCCCCCCCGGCGTGCGGGGCTGTAGCAAACGCAGGACCACCCACCCACCTACTCACACACAGCCACAGCCATGGCGGACGCCCCCCCTGTCTCTCACCCCGCAACCGTGCTGCGAGTCAAGCGACGCGCCGACGCGCCGCCGCCGCCCGCCTTTGCCGTCTCTGGCCTGGGCCCCGACGGCAAGCGCCGGCGCCGGGCGACGGAGGATGAGGGCGGAGCGGCCGGGCAGCCGCCGCCTCCACCCCGCCCGGCCGGCCTGGCCGCAGCCCTGGATGCCCTGAGCATGGGCGAGGGCGGCGCCGCCCCGCCCGCCCTGCGCCTGTTCCGGCGGGCGGCCACGCTGCCCGGGGGCCTGGGCGGGCGCGCGCCGGCGGCTGCGGCCGTCCTGGCCGCCCTGGCCGCCGCCCGGGCGGCCGGCTCGCGTCCGTCCCCCTCACCCACGCCCACGACCGCCACCCTGCCCGTCCGGTACCGCCAAGTCCTGTCCGGTCTGAAGCGGCGCGGCGGCGGCGGGGGTGGTGGAGAAGGCAGCGCCGACGGCCGCCCGCCCACCCGGGTGCGGGTCGCGTCCGCCGGGCCGGCCACCTCGCCCGCCGACGCCTCTACCGCAGACGTGGTCGACCTGGAAGCCATCCCGCATGCCGCAGAGACTGCTGCGGCCGCCCGGGCGGCCCCTTACCTGGGGATGGTGTCGGATTTCTTGGCACGCACGGGTGACGCGGCCGGCGCGGCGGCCGTCTCGGCGGAGCAGGCAGACGCGCTCGCGGCGGCGGCGTCCGCGGCCGCCACCACCGCCCGCGCCTCCTCCGCCGGCGCGACCAAGGAAGGCGACGAAGGCGAGGGCGGCGAGGGCGGGGCGTGGGTGTATGACTTGTACGTGGCGGATGAGGACGCGGAGGAGGAGGAGGAGGGGGGTGAGGGCGGAGAGGCCGCCGGGGCCATCCCCATCACCCTCCTCGACGACGACGCCCTGCTGGTCTGGGAGGACGCCGGCGGCCGGGAACCCGGCTCGGGAGACGACGAGGGCGAGGACGACGACTCTAATGCGGAGGATTTCTATGGGGCGGACTATCCCGAGGAGGAGGAGGACGGGGAGGGCGGGGGGGGGGGGGGGTCGTCGTCACTGGCGACCACCACCACCAGCTCAACGAGCGGTGATGATGGGTGGGGCGGCCACCACCGCGGCCGCCGGGCCGACCTCCCGCCCTCCGCCCTGGCCTGCGAGGAGTTTGACCTGACGGTCGAGGACGAGGAGGGATTCCTCGACCCGGCCCACCGCCTGCGTCTGGAAGCGGCCGCCTGGGAGCGCCAGCGGCGGGCGGAGGAAGGGGATGGGGAGAGCGAGAGCGATTAGTAGATGTGCCTGCACACACACATAAGCGTGAGCGCTCTCTATCTCGCCCATCCACATACACACACACACACACATCACACACACACACACACTACACAAATGGAGCCTGCCGGCCGCCTCGACAAGCGTGGTGCCGAGGGCGGTGGCGGCGCGTACGCGGGCATGGTGAGAGTTTGGAGCGAGAGAGACAAACGACGGCGCGTCAATTTGCGCCGTCGGCCCCCGCGCTGCCGCGCACGGCCGCGCCGTCGTCCTCGGTCGCTCGCTCTCTGCCCTCCCAGGCAGACTGCACAGGCAGACCTTGCGTTAAGAGGGCACCCGAGGCGCGATGCTGCCACCCCCGCCCCTTTCAACCCGCCCCCCCCATTTCAAAACTCACCCGTCCGCCCTCTCCCCCCTTTCCCGACAGCTCCACGCCGCGGGCATCACGCCCGGCCACGCCTACACCGCGACCTCCGCGACCGACGCCCGGGCGTCCGTGGACGCCCTCCAGGCCGCCCTGGGCGACGACCCGGGCGCCCGCACCGCCTTCCTGGCGTCTTTCGAGGCGGCCGTCCTGGGCGGCGACCCGGCCGCCCTGCGGTCTGCGCTCGCGCCCATGACCTCCCCGCCGTGCGCGACCACGCCCGGCGGCGGCGGTCCCGCCACCCAGGCCGCGGGCGACTCTTTCGTGCGCGTCCTCCTGTCGACGCCCTGCCTGCAGGCAGACGTGGCGGCCGGCCTGCTGGGCACGCTCCCGGCGCTGGAGGGCGGGGAAGGCGGCGGTGGAGAGCAGCACCACCAACAGCACCTGCAACGCCTCGTCCTCTCCCAGTTCCGGTGGCTGGACGTCGTCCACGACCCGGCCCGCCTCACGTCCGGCCTACTGGGCGCCCTGGACGCGTGCGGCCCGGACCTGGCCCGGGATGTGGTGTCCTTCTTGCCCGAGGTGGCGCCCGAGGCGGAGCACGCGGCCGTCGTCGCGCGCCTGGAGGACCTGGCCGGCGCTGACTGTGCCCTCCTCCTCCCCGCCCTGGACGCCGCGGCCGCCCTGCCGCTCGCCCCCGCCCTGGCCGACCGCATGCACGCCCTGGCTTTGGGGCGCCTGTCGTCCGTAGGCGTGGGCGACCTGCCAGCGGTGGTCCAGTTCGTGCTTCAGCACGCGGGCGGCGGGGGCCACGGAGGTGCTGCTGCCGCCTCCTCTGCGGACGCGGCCGCCGCCGTCCGGGCGGACGTGGCGGCTGTGCGGGGCCTGCTGCCCTTTGCCGCCCCCGCCGACCCGCGCCTGCCCGGCATCGGGCGGGGCGGAGGAGGTGGTGGGGGAGGCGACGCCGCCGCCGCTGCCACCGCTGCTGGCGCCCGCCAGCGCGGGAAGGCCGCGTCCGCCTCGGCCTCCGACGGCCCGGGCCCGCGCACCGTCGCGGCCGTCGGGCGGGCCCTGGCATTAGCCCCCGCCGCGGGCGCGGCCTGGCTGAAGGAGGTCCGGTCGGCGGGCGCGCCCGCCGACCTGACCCCGCTCGACGTGTGGGCCCTGCTCCACCTGCGGGGGGGAGGGGGAGGGGGAGGGGTAGGGGCGGCCGGGAGTGCTGCCAAGGCGGTCGACGCCGCCCTGCGCCGGGGCCTGGAGGGCGGGGCAATGGATGAGGCCTGGCTGGTGGGGGCCGTCACCGGCCACGCCCCGGTCCTCGTCGGCGGCGGCACGGGCGGCGGCGGGCGCGGGGGAGACCACGGCCGCGGCCTGGTCGACCAAGCGCTCGGTGCTGCGGCCTCCCTCCTCGCCTCCTCCTCCACGGGCGGCGGCCCCGGCCCCTCCGCGGGGGGTGCCCTGTATGAAGCCCTCTTCACCGAGCTGCCCTCCCCCGACGTGCGCCAGGACGTGTTGCGGGCCTTGCTGGCCCACGCCGGCGCGGGCGCAGGGGCGCCGTCGGAGGCCGACGCGGCGATGGGCGTGCTGGCCCGCCTCGCGGCCACGTCCCCCGCCGACCTCGCGCCGTACGCGGCGTACGTCACCGGCCTGCTGGACGCCCTGGACGCCTTCACGCCCGCCCAGGCCGCGTCCGTCTTTGGTGTCCTGGCATCCCTGGCTGTCCAGGGGCGGGATGGGCGCCAGGGCGGCGGCGGCGGCGGCGGCAGCGGCGGCGGCGAGGCGGCAGGCGGCGCGCGGGTGGAGGACGAGCTCCGCATCGTCCTCTCCAAGCTCGCCGCCTCCCCCCTGGCGCCCGCCCGCGCCCTGGCCACCGTCGGCACGGCCACCTACTTCCGGCGCCTGGCCGACGCGGCGGGTGGTGCGGAGGAGGCCGGCGACGCCGGCGCGGCCGCCCGGTGGGAGGGCGAGGCCGCGGCGCTGCTCCGCGCCGCGCTGGGCGGGCGGTCGGGGCGGGGGGCGGGCGGCGCGCGCCTGCTGGACGAGCTGGCCGCGGGGGCCGGCCCCGCCGCCACCTACACCCGCCGCCTGGACGCCTTCCTGCGCACGGAAGCGGAGGCCCTGCTGTGTGGCCTGGCCGTCGACCTGGAGGACGGCGGCGTGCTGGCCGGCGCGGCCGCCGCGGGCGCCCTGCCCGGCCCAGGCGGCCCCGCCGCCGCCGCCCACACACACACACCCATCCCGGGCGCGGCCTGGCTGTCCCTGGACGCCGCGGCCGCGCCCGTCGCCCTGGCGTTCCTGCCCGCGGCTGCCGTGCCCGGCCGCGCGGGCGCCCTGGCCCTCGCCCCCGCCGCCCTGCGCCTGTTCGCGGCGGTGGCGGACCGGCGGGACGGGGGCGGCGGCGGCGGGTTGGAGCCGGTCTCGGCCATGCTGGGCGCGCCGCTCGCGCTCCCGCTGCCCCCCTCCCTGGAGCCCGGCGCGCTGGCGGCCGCCCCGCCGCCCGCCCGCCTCGCCTGCGCCCGGTCCCTGCTGGGCGCCACAAACTGGGTGCGGGCCCTGCTGAGCGCGTTCGGGAGCGCGGCGGCGGGGGCGGAGGCTGCGGGCGGCAACGCGACGGCCGCCCACAAGCTGGCCGCGCGCGCGGCCGCGGCCGCCCAGCTCCAGGCAGCGCTGCCTGCCGCCCTCGCCTCCTGCGCGGGGTTCCGGGAAGCGACATTCCCGACCCTGCACGGCGACGACCGCAGCTTTGCGGCCCTGGACGCTTGCCTGGGCAGCGGGGGCAAGAAGGGAGGCGGCGGCGGCGGCCCGGCCTCCAAGCGGAAGGCCCCAGCCGAAAACACGGCGCCCAACGGGCAGCAGGCAGCGGCGGCAGCGGCGGCGTCGCTCGAACCCCCTTCCGCCCACGCCGCCGTCGCGGCCGCCCTGCTCCGCCCGCTGGACCCGGCGGCCTTCCCCGCCATCCTGGGCGTCCTAGCGGACCGGGCACGACCGCACGCGGCCGCCCTGCCCGCCGCGGCCTGGGTGCTAGGCGAGCTGGCGGGCGGGTTGGGCGGGGCGGTCGGGTCGCTGGGGCCGCGCCGGCGGGTGGTGGCGCCGCTCCCTGGCGGCGGCGGGAGCACCCGTGGTGCTGCGACCAGCGGCCCGCCCAGCGTTGCCACCCCGCCCGGGTGCTTGCAAGCCTCACCGCCCACGGTCTTGGCTGCCGCCGTTGCGGCCCTCCCCGCCATTGGCCGCCTGCTGCGGGCGGCCGCCGCCCACCTGGCGTCGGGCCAGCAGGATGGCAGCGGCGCGGCCGGAGGCGGCGGCGGCCTCACCCCCTTCATCCCGACCGTCGACGGCTCCTCCATCGCGCCCTCGCCCGACCACATCGTAGTCGGCCTGGTGGCGGCGGAGGATGCCCTGTCCTGCACGCGCGCGGCGGCGGTGGGCGTGGCCCGGGCGGCGCTGGACTGCTTCCGTCTGGTGCTGGCGGCCGCGCCCCTGCTGCCGCTCGCCTCCTCGGTGCCCGCCACGGCGGCTGCTCTGGCCGCCATCCGCGGCCGCCCCGCCCCGCCCGCCTTGGCGCCGCCGCCCCGGTCTGGTGATGCGGGCGATGCGGCGGTCAGCCTGGCCCTCGTGCGGTTGGGCGCATTGGTGGGTGGGGGTGGTGCTGCGGCTGCGGCCGCAGCAACGGCTGCAGTTGGACCCGAGCCGGCCGGCGGCCGCGGCTCCGGCTCCACCCTCACCAACGACGGCGCGCCCGGCCACCAAGGCGGCGTGGCCGCCTCGGAGGACGCGTCCTCCGCGCTGGAGGCGGCCCTGGCCGACACGGTGGGCGCCGACTTTTCCGTCCACCTTGCCCGCGTGCGCCTGCTGGCCGCCCTGGCCGACTGGGCGGCCCGGGCGGCGGCGGCCGAAGGCTTGGGCGGCCTGACCGCCTCGCCCGCGGACCTGCCCCCGCCGGGCGTCGCCACCGCGCGTGCGGCCCTGGCGGCCGGGGCGCGCGCGATGCTGGCCGTGACCTGGGATGCCTGCCCGGCCCCCGGCCTGGCCCCCGCCGTCGCGGCCCGCCCCGGGGCCGGCTGGCGCGGGCGGGCGGGGCCCCTGCGGGATCTGGTGGGCAGCATGGTGGGCGGGGCTCCACGCCCGGCGGCCGCGGCGGCCGCCCTCGCAACGGGGCCCCTGGCACGGTTTGCAGACGGCGGGCCGCCTGGTGGTGCGGCCGCCTCCCCCGGCCCGTCCTTCCCCTCCCTCACCCCCTCCACCCTGACCACCTGGTACGGCGCCGTATTTGACGCGTTCCTAGGCGCCTGGACCCCCGCCGCCGCGGCGGCGGGCAGTGCCGGCCGGGAGGCGGAGCGGGCGCGCAGTGCCCCGCCCGACTTTGAGGCGCACGCCGCCTTTGCGACCGAGGCGGCCGGCGCCTACCACGCTCTGCTCGGCCTGACCCGCAGCTATCAGCGGGCGGGGGCGCTGCATGCGGTCGCCCTGCGCGCCACCGCCCGCTTCCTGGGCGGCGGCGGGAGTGGCGGGAGTGGTGGGCTCAGTGGAGCCATGCCCCTGTGGCGGGCGGCGGCCGTGGCCAACCCGGCGCTCGGGCTGGCGGCCTTTGACGCATTCGCCCGCCGCCTGCAGCAGGGCACCCGCATCGCCCAGGCCCTCTGCGGGGAGGGCAAGGCCAGGCGGGACGCCGCCCTGGTGTCCGCCATCCCGGCCGCCAAGCGGGCGATGGAACGCTTCCTGGTCGACTCGCGCGCCCTGTGCCGGGCGGTGGAAAGGGGCGGCGCACCGGCGGTCGGTGGTGCGGGTGCTGCCCCCCCCGCCGCCGCGGGCGACCTGTTTTATGTGGGCTGCCTCAAGCCGCGGGACCTGCAGGGCCAGGTCATCAGCTCGCAGGCCGGGTATGAGGAGGAGGAGGAGGACGCGGAGGACGCGGAGACGGAGACGGACGAGGAGCAGGGGGCGGCTGCAGTCGTGCTCGCTGCTGCGCGCGCTGGGCCTGGGAGTGAGGGCGAGGAGGCGGAGGCGGACGAGGACGGTGCTGCCCCGCCTGCGCCATCCTCTTCAGATGACGACGACGGGGAGGAGGGCGATGAAGGGGCCGCCCCGGCCGCTCCAGCCGCCCGACTGGCCAAGCGGCGGGCGGTGGTTGAGTCGGACGGCGGCGAGAGCGAGGATTGTGATGGTGATGGTGATGGGAGCGAGTGAAAAACAAAAACATGAACGAAAGGGGAGGAGGGGGAATGAGAGAAAAAAAAAAAACTTTCATTTTTTTTCTCTCATTCTCTCTCCAACCTCCTCCTCCTGCGCCCTCACACAACCTTTTAGCGGGAGAGAGTTAGGAGAGCAAAGATAAACCGGTCTAAATTAAAGGCAGAGGCGTGGTTGCGGCGCGCGGCAGGTTCGAGGGGGCCTTTTTCCCCTCTCTCCCCAACCCACTTTGCGACGGCCAGCAACAGACATGTCGAACACACTAACACCCAAAAAATGGAAGGACAAAAAAAATGGAAGCGAAAGTGGAATCAAACAAAAAAAAAAATGGAGGCCGGCAGGGTCGTGTGCTGCGGGCACGAAAAGAAGATGGGGCAAAAAAAAAAAACAAGATGTGTGTGTGCATTTTAGACAAATTCATCTGCACACACACACAGGTGAAGGGACGCGGTGAAGGGACGCGGCGATGCACCCACGCACGCACGCAAATCCGTAACACACTATGAAGAAAGGGTAAATCAGCGAGAGAGAGATAGGAAAGAAACGGGGCGCGCGTTTCCGTCCATCCCACCCATCCATCAGCCAGCCAGGACCCCCGACAACAGGTTCGCCCGCCCCGACAGTTCCGGCGGGAGGAACGCGGTTGCCTGCGGCGGGGACGGCGGCACCCCACCGCCAGCCATGGCCGCGTCCAGGCGGGCACGTCGGCGGGCGTCCACACCGTCGGTGGAGGTCCGGGGCGTGGAGGCGGCGGCGGCGGCCGAGGAGGCGCGCCTGCTGCCGCCCGACAAGCGGCGCCACCACCCCGAGGCCGACAGCCGCAGGCCCTCCCCCCCCGACGGCGGCCGGGCCGGGCCGCCGCTGGGCGGGGCAGTCGCCGCGGTCGCCTGCCCGACGCCACTGGACCGGCGGGCCGCGCTGACAAAGGCGGACAGGGAGCGGCGGCCGGCGCCCGACGCCCGCCGGACGAGCGCGCCGGCCACGCCCGCCCAGGCAGAGGCGGTGGAGGCATCGACCGCCCCGCCGCCGCCCTCCCGCCGCCACGACCCCGCCCGGCGGCGGCCGCCGTCGGGGGTGGCGGCGGCGGCGGCGACGGCGCCCACCCCTGACCCCCGGCGCGAGGGCGGGCGGGAGGTGGAGGGCGGGCGGGAGGTGGAGGGCGGGCGGGGCGGGCGGTCGGCGGACGGGCGGGTGGATGTGGGTGGGGACGCGGCGACGCCGCCGCCCGCCGCCGCCGCCTGCTCCGGCTGTGCCCGGCCGCCGCCCCGCCAGAAGAGGGAGCTAAGCCAGGTGGGACGAGTGTGCGGGGCGGCGGCAGCCTCGGGCGGGGTGTCGGCCATGGTGGCCATGGTGGGGGCGCAGAGTGAGCTGTGAGTGAGTGATGGTGGTTGGCGAAAAAAGATTTTTGAGGAGAGACAAAGTGCGCGCTACGGACCAAGCATTCCGCGAGACACGGGCGCGGGCACGGGGCATGCCCCTCCTTTGCTCGCACCCGACCCCCACCACCCCCACCCCCAAAGTCATGCTTGACCCCCTCATACCTGGAAGGGGGCGCGGCCGCGCAGGCACGCTCAGCCGACGTCCGGGGGCCACGCTCGCCAGACGAGCGACGTTGGGTGTTGCTCCCTCCTTTGTGGGGACTGCGCCCGCGTCCACTGCCACGCAAGGATGCCGGGCGCATGAACGGTGGAGAGCCTATGGTCGTGTGCGTGTGCGTGTGTGCGCGAGCCTTCCAGGGGCGCCACGAGAGCCGCTGGCAGACGAATTGGGTTTTGTGTTTGTGGTTTGGACGCCGTGCTCCCTTAAAACCTCTCTCACACGCCCTCCCTGCATTCTACCCCGCCGTCCTCCGCCCCGGCCACCGCCACCCACGCTTCCCCGCGTCCTGCCCACCTCCGCAGCCCCCTCTGGCCACACGCTCAGCCAGGCCCGCCAACAGCTCACCTTTTTCGGCCAGGAGGGCTTGCCGCAGGGCGAGGGCGGCCCGGGCCGACGCGACCCGGGCCGCCAGGGCCGCCGCGCCGCTGGCCGCCGAGGCCGCGTCCGCCCGGGCGGACGCGGCCCTGGCCGCACCAGACCGAGCGGCCGCCGCGGCCGCGGCTTGGGCCGTCCGGGCCGCGGTGAGGTCGGCCTTGGCGGCCGCGGCGGCCGCGGCCGCCGCCGCGGCCGCGGCGAGGGCGGTCGCTTTCAACGCCAGCGCTGCCGTCGCCTCGCCCCGCAGCGCGTCAGCCAGGGCAGCCATGCGGGTGGAGGCGGCGGTGGTCGGCGGCGGCGGCGGCGGCGGCGGTGCGGGCGTGGCCGACGCTGGCTGTTGCCCAGGCTCAAGTGCCCTCCGCCGCGGGCGCGCGATCTCGAGCACGCCCGCCCGCCCGCCCGCGCCCGGTGCCGCCTCCAGGGGCTCCTGCAGGGGCGGGTACATCGCCCCGCGCACGCCCGTCCCCGCCCGGGAGGGGGACGGCGCAGGCACCGGGGCACCACCAGGCGCGCCCCCTCGCAGGCCGCCACCACCACTCCCTGCCTGGTGGGCTAGGTGGGCGAGCGTGGCCGCCGTGAAGGCGTCCACCCCGCCGCTCCAGGCGGGCGGCGAGTACAGGCGCAGGGGTGGAGGGGCAGCGGAGGTGCGGGGCGGGGGTGTGTCGGCCGCCTCCACGCCCGCGACGGCGGCAAACGGCGAGGCAGCAGCGGCGCCAGCGGGCGAGGGCGGGACCGGTGTGGCAGGCTGCGCCCGCTCACCCCCCCTCCCCGCCTCCACCCCCGCCGCCGCCCGCAGGCGGGCCACCTCCCCCGCGGCCACCACCCGGGGCCCGTACCCCGCCCACGCCGTGTCCACCAGGCGGGAGCCGTCAAAGCATGCCGGCGCCATCGCGCCCAGGGCGGCCTGCGCGTCCGCGCCGTCCGCGGAGGCCGCCAGGGCGCGGGAGTATATGTCCAGGAGGGCCAGGCCCACCCGGACGAGCACGGCCGCCCCGCCCGCCGTGCCCCGGGCCAGGAGCAGGGTGTCCCACACCCGGGCGGCGGTCTCCAGGGGCAGCGCCCCGACAAACGCGCAACAAAACCAGCGGCCCGCGGGCGCGGCCAGGTCGGCGCCCGCGCCTTCCAGCCCCGCCACCAGCCCGGGGAACTGGGAGGCCGCCAGGGCCGCGAAGGCGGCCGCATCGCCCGCGGGGGCCGCCATGTCGTGCGTGAAGTAGCCGGGCAGGACGTCCTCCACCAGGGCTGCCAGCCCCCAGAAGGCGGCCTCCTCGCCCAGAAACAGCAGCAGCAGCGCGCCGCAGTGGCTCATGCCCTGGCAGTAGCCCACGCGCGGGTTGCGGCGGGCGTACGCGCCCAGCAGGCGGCGCAGGGCGGCCCGGCCGGAGGTGGAGGTGAGGAGGCGGGCGTCGGAGGGCGGGGCGCCGGCGGCGTCGGCAGCGCCGGCGAGGGGAGGGGGGGCGGTGGGAGGAGGAGGGGCGCCGCCCCCCCCACCCTCCGCCCCCTCTCCCTCACTCCGCGGGCTGCCGCTGCCCGCCCCATCCAGCACGGGGTGGCCCGGCAGCGTGCGGGGTAGGTCCTTGGCGGCCTGGGCGTCCCAGGTGTCCGCGGCGGCGGCCCAGGCGGCGTGGGGTGGGGGGGGCTGGGCAGGAGGGGGAGGGGGCGCCCCGCCACAACTCCCCGCCCGCCCGGCAGCCGACGCGGTCACGGCCGCCACCAGCGCCGCGTACGGGGCTGCCGGCCCGCCGGAGGGAGTGCCCAGCTTGCCTGACGCCGCGGCCGCGGCCTCCGCCGCCGCGCGCTTGGCGTCCACCCCCAGGAAAGCCGCCCACAGGCGGCCGCGGAGGGGGAGGGGCGCGCCCGCCTGGGCGAGCGCGCGCAGGCGGGGCAGCCAGCCCTCCTCCTCCTCCCCTTTTGCCTCGTCCAGCCCGCCGCCCGCTGCCCGCCAGGCGTCCAGGCCGGCCGCCAGGGCGTCCAGGCCGGCGGCGACGGCGCCGTCAGGTGGGGGCGAGGCGGAAGAGACTGCCGCCTCCCCGCCGCCCCCGCCCCCGCCGCCCACCTCCGCCAGGAAGGCCGCCCACCGCGCGGCCCTGTCCCCTTCCTCCGCCGCCCACACCGGCTTGTACTGGGCGTACAGGTCGCCCAGGTCGGCGGCGCCCAGGCCGTCGCCGGTCGGGGAGAAGGCGGGGGCGGGGATGGCCATTTGCGTGGCGTGAGAAGGAAGGGGGGTGAGAAAGAAAAAGAGAAGAAGAAACGACGACGTGCGCACGCCGATGCCCCCGGCGCTCTCTGTTCCGCGCGTAGTGGTGTGCGGCCACCGTGCGCGGAAGCCGGAAGGACAAGTGCCGGAGGTCACGCGCTCAGTTGCCACACCCCGCCAGGTGCTGTGAGGGAGTGCCCCGGTTGGCGGTGAGGAGAGGGCACGAGGGAAGACAGAAGTGGAACACGAGTCTTCATTCTCGACCCCTGTCCATCTTTTCCCACGCCCCTCGCCCCTCCTAGCGGGACATGCACACACGCACAAACACCTCACAATGGGGAGGAAGAGCCCAGACCCCCACCCCCACCACCCCTCTATCATTCATCATATCTCTCCCCCCATACACATTCTGTGTTCTAGCCTCAGGACCGAAACACCCCCCACCAG
>Ga0315287_10000147_pt1 | contig 58548 bp, 63 predicted proteins | sample YL17G11_0_MG_FD_205037 | JGI IMG/M metagenome (GOLD analysis project Ga0315287, IMG submission 205037) | Sediment microbial communities from Yellowstone Lake, YNP, Wyoming, USA - YL17G11_0 | ecosystem: Environmental > Aquatic > Freshwater > Lake > Sediment | place: USA: Wyoming | collected...
AATTTTGTTTTTGATTAGATAATTTTGAAAAATACTTTGATTATAGTAATTTTTATATAATAACATCTATTTATTAGAATTTTAACTATAACAACTTGTTTTCTAAAATTTTTTAAACAAAATCAAATTTTTAAATTCAACTATTATTAATATCTAAGCTAAATTTAAATATTATAAGAAATCAGTTTCTAAAATATTATAGTTATTAATATTAACTATTATATTAATACTTTACAAAAATAGAATTTTGATTTTGATTTGAAAACAAGTTGTTATAGTTAAAATTTTCATAATAGATGTTATTATATAAAAATTACCATGATCAAACAGTTTTCAAAATTTTTCTAACTAAAACCAAAATTTAATATTTATGTTTTATTAATATCTAATCTAATATTAATAATTATAAGAAACTAGAACTTGAATAGTAATAATTATAGATATTAGCTTAGATATTAATAAACTCTAAATATAAAATTTTGTTTTTGATTAGATAATTTTGAAAAATACTTTGATTATAGTAATTTTTATATAATAACATCTATTTATTAGAATTTTAACTATAACAACTTGTTTTCTAAAAATTTTCTAATCAAAATTTTGTATTAAAATTTTATATTAATAAACTCTAAATACAAAATTTTGATTTTAGACAGAAAATTTTAGAAAACTATTTGATTATAGTAATTTTTATATAATAACATCTATTTATGAAAATTTTTAACTATAACAACTTGTTTTCTAAAATTTTCTAATCAAAACCAAAATTTTATGTTTAGATCTTATTAATATTATAGTTATATTTTAATAATATAAGAAACTAGAACTTGAATAGTAATAATTATAGATATTAGCTTAGATATTAATAAACTCTAAATACAAAATTTTGATTTTAGACAGAAAATTTTAGAAAACTATTTGATTATAGTAATTTTTATATAATAACATCTATTTATTAGAATTTTAACTATAACAACTTGTTTTCTAAAAATTTTCTAATCAAAATCAAAATTTTATGTTTAGATCTTATTAATATTATAGTTAAATTTTAATAATATAAGAAACTAGAACTTGAATAGTAATAATTATAGATATTAGCTTAGATATTAATAAACTCTAAATATAAAATTTTGTTTTTGATTAGATAATTTTGAAAAACACTTTGATTATAGTAATTTTTATATAATAACATCTATTTATTAGAATTTTAACTATAACAACTTGTTTTCTAAAAATTTTCTAATCAAAATTTTAAATTCAACTTGGAAAATTTATGAAAACAACTTGTTGTAGTTAATTTTTTTCATAAATACATGTTATTGTATAAAAATATCTCTGACAAATAGTTTCCTGATAAAAATCCAAAAAACTTATCTTAAAACTTTAAAAATAAAAATGAATATTATGATAATAATTATATAACCAAAAATGGAACAAGTTAAGATTACCGCTTTAGCGACATTTAACAAACTAAAGGAAAAAATTTGCGATGATAATTATCACTGGTCAATGCAAATTTCTACTTCTGACGATGATCGATTCTATCTTGGATTTACCACTATTGTAAATAGTGATTATGTTGTTATTCATGAGGAATATGATATGTATCCAAAATTAAATAATACAAGAGTAGTTACATCAGATTTTATTTTAGACTATATCAATCATTTATATAGTATTACTTTTGTTTCATTAAGGGAACACAAAGATGGTGATTATGTACAAACTGTCTATTATCGAAAGACAGTTTAAGCAATAAATATGCTTTAAAAGTTTAAAAAATTCAGTATGTATATTAAGGAGTATACATACTGAATTTTTTTTAACTAAGATTACATATTAATTATATTATTAATATAATTAACAATATTATGTATTTCTTTATCAAACAAATCACATTCATAATCTTTGTTATTTAATGTCTTTTGATCTACTTCATAGCAAATTAAATCTTCTTCTAATTCATTTTCATATTTAGATTTAATCATTTTAAGCATACTTGCTTCATCAGCATAGATTCCAGTATGATCAATAAATTTATCTGTTAATAAAACATAGTGAGCTGGGGCAGATCCTTCTCTTGTATCACTAATACCATATATTGTTCCTCCTAATTTAGTTTGTAAACATTTAGCGAAGGAACCACAACAAATATTATAATTTGTGATATTAAAACGAACATCGTAATAATTTTCATTGACATGAGTATTGAATGATTGTAATTGAGTAAGTTTTAACATTCCTCTTGAGAAAAATGTCCTCCATAATATATAATCATAGTTAACAAAATCTTCGTAAGATTGCTCCCAACAATATCCTTTTCTCATCCATAATTCAGTTTCCCATGTATGATTATGGATTTGGTATGATTTTTCGAAATCGATGATAAATGGAATATTGTTATTATCATATACAATATTATATAAAGATAAATCTCCATGAGCAAACCCTAATTTATGCATCAGAGAAATCTTATTATCCAAACATTGAATAAACTCTTCATCCATAACGTTTTCGTTGATAGGCATTCCATGTTCATCGGTCAATGGTTGCATCTTTTCGCTTATGATAATTAGATCATCAATATTGCATGTTATTTTAGGAGCTATACCATGTTTTGATGCTAATTGATAATAATGTAATTCTTTAGTAAAGGTATTGTTATCATTGAATAATTTTAACACATATTCTACATCATTATTATTTTTAACAATAGCAACTTTTTCTTTAATTAAAGAAACGAAATTATAGTTATGTTATGTTATGTTATGTTTTGTTATTAACAATAGAATATCCATGATGTTTTCTAATTATAATTCATTAATTATTAATTAATTAAAATATTTTTATTTTATTATATTTTTATTTTTGGTATAAAATGGCTGATATAAAAGATATACCGATTCATGACATAGAGTTGTTTTTGAAGAAAAATGGTGTTAAATTTAATAAAAATACCGCTTATTCTGATGCATTTAAATTAATGAAAAAAGGTACTGATTATTATACTGATAGTATTATTGAGTGGATGACTGCTTATAATTTATTAAAATTAAAAATTGATATACCTTTATACTCAAAATCTGAAATATTAGATATGTCAAATACTGAATTACAATCATTAGCTAATCTACTTGGGATGGATAGTAATAAACGTGTACATGTATTAAACATTTTAAAGTACTTACATAAATTGGAATATGAAGAAGAAACTATATTCCCACCCGAAATTTTTAGAGAATTAATAGGTAATATGAATTATAATAGTATCAAAAAAACGTGTAATAGTTCATTAGATATGAAAATTTTATGTCATACAAAAGATATGAGAAATATATTAGTATCTAAATTTATAAGAGATTCATTAAACACTTCGAGTTTTACTGACGATGAATTAAATTTTTATGATAAAGTTGAACCGTTGAAGAAAAGAATGTGTTTAACTATTAAAGATAATCAAACAATCTTAACTATCTGTTATAATAAATTACTCGTTACGTTAAAAAATGATAAATTGACTCATGAAGAATCCGATATTAATGAAATAGTTACAAGCCATTTATACGAAGGATATAATAGAGAAAACGGGTTTGAAATCCGTGAGATTAATACGATATTATATGATGACGGTAGAATTACAACTGATAATGTAATATTTCCAATAACAAACAAAATAATTAATATCAGTGAATATCCATTTGCTAAAAGTAATTTTAATATTATAACTAATAAAAAAGAATGTTACCAATGGAATAGTCTTACTTTATTACAATATATCAATCCATTTAATGTTATACAAAGGTTCACATTTGCTTGTCTAACCGATAAAGGAGAAGTATATATAATTGGTGATGAAGATATAAACTCTCCTCTTGTTGTTAATGCTAATATTAAACCTGACGCTTTTGGAGAAATCGGTAAAATAGAAGATGGGATTTATAAGAAATTAGAAGATCTTGAATATTATAAATTACATGACTTACCTCGTATAATAGCATTAACAACAAGAGGAGAGTTTATATCAGAAGATGGTGATATATGGAATCTAGATTATTATAATTTAACAGTGAGAAAATCTGATAAATATACTAACATAATTCAAATATATGAAGGTAAATATACTAATTATTATTTAGATAACAAAGGAAATATATTTTCCGAGTCTACTAAAATAGAAACTTTTAAAAATCTAATTGAAATAGTTGTTGATTCCGATAAATCAAAAATTTATGCTTTAGATGACGGTATGAATTTATATATTTATAATATGTCTGGTGAACTTTTACATAGCTATGATTTACTGAAATTCTGAAAATATAATAAAATTTTATTATATTGTTATTTTGTTACACTATACAAAATTTTGTATATTATCCTTAATTATTTTAAATCCTTCTGTTTATTAATATATTTAACATTAATCATTTGATTTTAATACAGAAATAGAATTTTACACAACATACTCATGCTGGTTCAGAAAAAGTTATTGTTAGAAATAAATACGATCATTCGGGATATATAATTAACAATGATGACAATCTACAAAAAAAATTGCATAAGTTTATGAGATTTTTTAAAAAAAAATTAATATGTCTATCAATTTTTTTAAAAAATCTAACAATCTAACAATTATATATATTTTATTTGAGAAGTTTAGGAACTCCATAATAAAATATTATTCCAGTCAATATATATGGTGTAACAGTTTTAATTTTATTCCATATCCACAAAATAGAACCAGCTAAAAATGCACTAGCTATTATAGTTATATATGTTGTTTTGAAAACTTCATCATCTCCATAATAAGCTTTCATGAAAATTGCTGTTATTTTGTCAATATTTTTATTATTTAAATCATCAATAAATTCTAAACGATTATATGTTGAAGTTATTTCATTTCCTACACTAATAAGTATTTTAGATATAACTTCATCATTCATTTGAGACAACATTGTTTCTTTAATGTTAAGATATTGTTGTAATTTTCCATGATCATAAATTATTCTCAGATATTCGTTCGATAATATTTTATAACTTTTATTAATCTGTTGAAAGATTTCTTTACCTTCTGGATTTTTATCTGGATGGTATTTGAGAGATAATTCTTTATATGATTTTTTAATATCATCTTGTGAAGCTTCAAAACTCAAGTTAAGATCTAAATAGCAAGCCATTTTCATTAATAAAATTTATTAAAAAATAATCATTTTTATTTTAATTTTTATTTTTAATTATTTACTAGGTATTTACTAGGTATTTAATATATCGATGTCGTATTTAATGATATTAATTATTCATAATTTGATGATCATATCCAAAATTTTGTAAACTTCATTTATCTCTCTAACATAGTTTTTATAATCTAAGATGTCATTATTATCAACTTTATCCTTAATTATTTTAAATCCTTTTGTTGTATTAACATATTTGACGTTAACCCATGTTGTTATAACCATATCAGTAAGACTTTCTGATATTTTATATTTAATTAATCGTTTATCTTTATAAGAACTTAATGGTTTAATTTTAGTACTAATGATAAATAAATTTTTATCAATTAACGATAATTCTTTAGTTGTAGTCCTTCTACCGCTAACTTTTTTACCTGCAATATAATCCGATAAATATGAATCTATAGCTATTTTTATATATTCATATTTTGGTCTAGTTATACTATGTAATCCAATTTTAGTAAATATTCCATTTTTGGAAGAGAGAATAAATTCCTCCCCCGGAAAAAGTTCACTTTTTTTGTAATATATCATCGAAAATGGAGTTATCACAAATAAATAATCATACTTATCAACTAATGAAAGATTATTATTTGTAATAACAGATTTCGTATAAATAAAATTATCATCAATAGCAATAATTCCATCAATATTATCTATTAATGTCTTCAAATGATCTCTGATATCTAGCGGAACGTAATTTGAATAAATAATCATGGATTTCATATAAGTCGGTAAATATTTAATTCTAGTTCTAATTACATCTATATAATCTATATTTGTTGTATTCATACTCAATGCTAAATCAAATAATTCATCGTATTTATTTACATAGACATCAGTATATTTACCAGTTTTAAATGGTATTAAATGAGAAACGTTGTCAATAATCATTTCTCCAATCATTTTAGTTCCATAATCTGCATGATAAAACATACGAGAAATTAAATCTTTATCATTTAATCGTAATAATTCATCAGCAGTACAATGTATATCATTACAGATATTTTCAATTTTATTTTCTATATCTAATTTGTTCCAAAGATTTAATAATAGCAATGAATCTTTATAAGAATAATATGCAACTATTTTCATTTTAACAGGATCATTGGATTCAACAATTTTAAACATCTCTTCTATTTCTAAGCCAGATTTTCCTTCTCCTAAAAATAATTTACCTATAGTTTCTAAGCGATAATTTTCATTTCCCGGATAAAATCGTCTGAAATAAGTTATTAAATCAAGTTTCTCTACTCCAGGAGATATTACGGTTCTATCCCACTCAGTTCCAATGAAACTGGGATGAGGTAATTTGGTAACAATAGCAGGAGATAATAATTTACTTAATGAAGGAATTTGTATTTTATATAATTTAGCTCTATCTAATACATAAGGCATATCATAAGAATCTCCATTATAACTCATTACTCTATTTGAATTTATCTTTCTCCATAAATCGAAAAATCCAATTATCATATCTTTTTCAGTTTCATATTTTTCAAAGATAACATCGTCTATTAATTCGCTATTTTTAGTTGTTAATATATAAGCAGTCATTTTATTATTTATTTCTGAGATAACCGATATCATGAAAATTTCGTGTGCTGGATTTTTGGCATCAGTGAAGTTACGATCGGAAGAGAAAACCTCAATATCAAAGAATAATTTACCAGTCGATATTTTAAGATCATTTGAATAAGGATATACAAATTCTTCACATGTTTTAATTTGTATATCACAATTGGTATATTGTCTTTTTAGTAATTCATAACTTTCAATAAAAATCCAAGAGTAAGGCTTAATATTTCTTGCTTTCCAAAATGAAGACAATAATCCTTCTGGATCTTGTCCAAATCCACTTAGTTCCTTGTCATAATTTTCATAATTATCAAGAGTTGCACCCCCCATAAAAATTGCATCATTAATCAAACTTGATGCTGCATATTTTGGTTGATAAATATTAAATATGTCCACTAAATCATCATCATTAATATCGTCTACAAATTCGACTAAAATTGTAGATAAAGCATCTAATCTTACATATACACTGTTATTATTTATATCTTTACAAAATATTTGTATCGATGGAGTAACATAAATATTAGTTTTTGAAGATACACTCGACCAAGATAGAGTTCTTAAATACATATTTTTATAATAAAAAATATTTTATTATAATTTAAATTTTATGTCAAAATTAATATTGTTAATAATTTGAGATCTATGTCATAAGAAAATACTCACTGGATTTATTAAAATTATATTATTTGATCAATAGAAGGATATAATTTATCAATTATAATTTGTTTGTATGTATCAAGATTGTCTAATTTAATATTTTTTACAGTTATCCCGTCTTTTCCTGCAATGGCATGACACAATTTTTTAATATTTACGACGTTTTTAACATCAACAACTTTAGTTAACCCCATTATATACTCTTTAGTGATAATTTCTTCTGCTATTCTGTTATCTTTAGTAGTTTGTTTAGAATAATCAATAACGTTTAAAGTAGCTTGAGAACCATATCTCGCAGTATAAACTTCATTGGCTTTTTCTGCTGCTTTTTCTGCTGTTTTATATATACCATAATAAGTCCCATCAATCTTTACTTGATAACCAGATATAACAAAATCGACACCTTTATATCTATCTATCCTGTTTTTTGGCGTGTTTCTGTTGTGATTTTGTAATGAATGATCGGCGAGACGTAAATTTTGAATTCTAGCGTCTAATTTGGCATCAGAATTAACATGATCCACAGACATGTTAGATGGTATTGGACCTACGTATTTTTCGTAAACGTATTTATGTAAGGTTATTACTTTTCCATTCGCGTTGCCAAATGGGTATCCGTTAATTTCACCATTTTCGTGTTTGTAACAATTCCATTTATATTGATTTATATCATACCAATGATTATCATCAACTATACATTCCATACATTCCATTTTATTAGAAGCATATACAACAGCTAATCCGTCTATATTTCTCGTTATATCTTTAGAATATTTAGTAACTTCTTTGCTTTCTTCTATTTTTTGAAGAAATTCATTTTTAAGTGATATAGCATCTTCTAAGGTCTTAACTGTCTTATCGTATTTTTTACACTTATAAGTAATACTAACCCTATAACTATTATTATGGTTGCGTTGAATATATTTAGGTAAATCTCTGATTTTCTCTTTTCTTTGATATTTTTCAGGTATCCCATTCTCTTTAATATCTTTAATTTCATTTTTAGTAAGTAAGTTATTTGTTTGTGGAGATTCTTCTTTGTAATGGTAAGTAACGTATATATCGTAAACTTTGGCAGCCTCGATTTCATCTTCAAATGTTCCAAGACGTAAACGTTCATTATTATAACTCATTTCTGATGACCATTTATTATTATCATTACGTAAACAAACTCCAATATATTGACTAGTGGTGTTAGGACGCTTTAATTTATTTTGTGCATTTAACCCATCTGTTGCATAACGTAAATTTTCTTCTGTATTAAGTAATCCATCACCATTAATATGATCAATAACATAACCTTCTCTAGCTTTTCCTCCAATAACAATTTCATGCATAGATGTTGATAGATTGGAACATGCGTATCTTTTATCAGTTTTAGTTAGTTCTATTTTTTGATGATAGCTAAATTCCAATAATTTATCTTTTAAAGATAAATTAGATACAGCATAACCAGTTAATTTTTTAGATTTGCTAGTCGTCGGAATGTAGATCAAATTAAAAAATATATCTTCTATATATGGGAAATCATCGTATATTTTGTGGTATTTATCCATGATCGTATGTATTTTTATTTATGTTAAATCTATTATATATAATATTAATTTAATTTTTAATTTTTAATTTTTAATTTTTAATAATATTATATATATACATGTAACATCATCAAAATTAACATCATCAAAATTAACATCATCAAAATTAACATCATCAAAATTAACATCATCAAAATTAACATCATCAAAATTAACATCATCAAAAATTACAAAAATCAAAATTAACATCATCAAAAATTACAAAAATCAAAAATTACAAAAATTGAAATAATATATTAAAAATTGAATTAATATATTAAAAATAGTAATATAAAATGAACTCTTCGAAATTTTTCAGATTATGTCATAATTGTAATAAAGAAGGTGTTAATCATAGTAAATGTTCAAAATGTAAAATAGCATTTTATTGTTGTAAAGAGTGCCAAATGAATAACTGGTTTAAGCATAAATATATATGTAATTTAACCAAAGAATCTCATTCTGTTTTAACTAATGAATTAAATTTCGTAGTTACAAATGTCAAATTTATTTGTTTACTACAATCATTAGTTTATCATTTCTTTTCCAAAAACGATGATGAATTTTTGATGTGTATTATCAGTAAAGACTTTGGTGATAATAATGAGAGTTGTTATCGATGTAGCTTCTTAATTCATGACATTGATGGTCTTATTACTAAAAATTTAACTAAAGAATCAAAAATTTTATGGTTAGTTTTTAAAAATGATGAAAATGATATTTCAGAAGGCGGTTTTAGGTTTAATCTAAAAGAATGTAAAAATTATTATGATGAGATTAAACAATTTGTTAATTTTTGATGAAGTTCATACGATAAAAGATGTACCAATTGAAGGCGCTGAAGTAAGTTTTGATGACAGTATCAAAAAGCATTGTAAAGCCTTTATGACTAATGATATAAACAAATGTCTTTTTATTTATAATGATAATGAAGTTTTATTATAAATATTAGTTATAATAAATGAATAAATATATCTATTGTTTGAAATAGCTGATATCACTTTTCTTTTTAATTCAACCAAATTATTGCTTTTACTTCTACATTTAGATACGAATATCTGTAAGGATTGTAGAACTCCCTTGGTATTAATTTTAACATATAATATTTAATTTGAGTTTAAACTGTTTTAGATTAGATTTTTTACAATTTAATATCATAATATTTCTAGCTGCATTAACATCTCTGTGAAATGTTAAATTACACTTCTCGCATTTTAACTCTCTTTCACCTTGTAATTTACTATTTATCCAAAAACAATTACCACAAGTTTTGCTTGTATATTCTTCCGTTCCAACATAAACATTAGTTCCGGTTACTTTTCCTTTGGCTATCAGGAGTTGTCTAAAGGAATAATGACCCCAATTTATCATTTTTCTAACGGTTTCTTTTCCTATTTTTCGTTTCCAATTATCATTTTCATCTTTCTTTTCTGACATTTGTTTAACTCTAAAATTAGGAATTATTACGGTATCATATTTTTCACATAAAAATTTAGCTGTTTTACGATGTAAATCGCTAATTTTATTTTTAATTTTATGTTCAATTTTAGCAGCAGCTTTCAATAAACCTTTCCTTTCTTTTTCATTTTTTGCTGTTCTAAAAATTCGTTTCTTATTGGTTAATTTTTTCTTACCATTTTTGATTATTTGGTCGCCTCCGATCCAATCTCGTTTAATGCCATCCCTCATTCTCTGAGCTATTTTAGATAATTTATCAATTTTATTAGCATCGTTTTCACCAATTAAATAAGATGTTCCTTCTGTATCATAAGTTGTTTGAAATATTTTAACTCCAGGATCTAAACTAACAGCATTAAGATTTTTAACCTTAGGTTTAACTTCAACATCAGTAGGAATAGCAAGATAAAATTTCTCGTTATTTCCTATGGTTTTCATAATTAATCTGCAATCATGATTAATAACATCTGGTAATTTTTCTCCATAAGTGTTTAAAATTTCTTTACCCCATTTTGTAGGAAAACAATATTTATCTCCATTTTCTTTCCTACGTATTTCTTTGTGATGTAATACAATTGTTTCTTGTAAAGAATTTTTGCGTTTCTTATGATGCATTTCAAAATGTGTTATTACTCCTCTTTTTAATAAATCTATCTGTATTCCGTAAGCTTTAACAAAATCTCTTAACGCCTCATCTCTTATACCAGATGGAACTTTATCAAAAACTTCTTTTAAATTAATCGGCAAGATATTAGTTTCTTTCTTGCCAGTGAGTATTTCTCTAAGAGTTTTGAGATTAACTGGGATGGGATCTATTTCGCGACAACACAAATCAATACACATGTTATATAAAGCTCTAGTAACATATATCGCTTCTTTAATTTTAGCTTTATAAATTGGGGATTTACCCATATTAAGTCTAATGATTTTAATACGTAAATCGTCCGATGATATGTCATCATTGATGATTGCTTTAACCATTAATTTACCTATATCTGGATTATGTATTTTGGAGGTCTTTTTACAAGAAAACCATGAATTATACATGATATTTTCTTTTGATTGCTTATTACCTGGGGTTAGGGTTATAAAATTAGAATCATTAGGTAACCATAATTTATCTATAAATTCACACTGAGAAACCAAATCATTATTGACATGATTGACGTCTGATAATTTATTGGTTTCTTTATTATTAACCATGATTAATTTTAGGGGGTTGGTGATTTTCATTAGTAATTTTAGTGTTACATATTATTTTATTTATAAAATAAATACGTTTATACTAGATGATTTTATAAAAATATAAAATCATCTAAATCGAATTTCTTATCAATAATATTAATTTTTAATCTTTTTATTTATATGCACTAATTATATAATTAACAATCGAGTCTTCTGTATCGTATTTTATATGATACCTCTCTTTTACTTTATCTAAGTCAGACATTCGATAAAAACCATTATACGTTTCTACATTAATTTCTAAATTTTGTTGATGTCCTTCATTTAACAATGCTATTTGATAATCAACTAATTTACCATGTAATTTAAATAATTTATCTTCATAATATGAAATTTCCGTAAAAATATTATCTTTCAATAATTGTAACGATTTATCATTTGAATTAAAAATTAAATCACGATTATTATCACATAACGAATAAAATCCTAATTTAATATCACTAATATTTTCTAATTTTTGGTCATCAAACTTACTTAACATATTTCTTATAGAATTAAGAGACTTTATTAAATTCTCAACTTTTTCTCTATCGGATGACATAGATAATTTATGATTATAAATTATCTATTTAAAATATAATTTATCCAAAAATACACGCCTAAGATTACATTTAGATTCTTTTAGGAATGTATTTTTGATATAAAATGGTTATTTTATATTTTTATAGAATATAAAATAATTATTTTATATTTTTAAGTGTTTCATATTAGACAAAATCTTCAGAATTTATATCGTTCTTATTAGATTTTTTAGATTTTTTAATTTCCTTAATTTCTTTTGTTTCCTTAACTTTTTTGTCGCCTTTCTCATCTTTTTCATATCTAAAGTCAATTTTTTCGATTTTCTCAACTTTTTTAGCTTTTTTAGCTTTCTTTTCTTTTTTGTCATCTTCCTCAGCTTCCTCAGCTTTTTCATATCTAAAGTCAATTTCTTCGATTTCTTCAGTTTCTTTAATAGGTTTATCATGTTTAATATGTTTATCAGGCTTAACTTCATCGCAAACTTTTTCTTTCTTGAAATATTTGTTGTATCCATAAATAGGACTTTGACAATCTTCGAAATTTTGGATAAATGCACAAAATCTACTATGTCCTAAATCATGTAAAAATTTTTCATTATAATTTGCTAATAAGTGATTAATGTCAAAGTTTCCATATAATAAGCGAGATAAAATAAATTTAAGCATAGCATATGCAATGAGATTATCATAAAATGTTGTTAAATAGGTAGTTGGTTTCAAATTCATCCAAATATAATCAGCTTTACAGTAGGCAGTACTACCCTTACCTCTTAAAACGCTAACAATTTTAACTGAGCAAATTCTCAATACCGTTTTAACTAAATCTATTTTATCTACATAATTAACACTACAGACTTTAGTTTTTGGTAATGGAATAGGGTTTTCATAAGAATATTTATCATATATAGTAAATAACATATCAGCAATATCAGATCCATCAATAGTAGTTTGACCGTTAATAAATAAAAGTGGAACTTTTACATTTTGACATGGACTAACACAATCGGGAGTATTGCTAGCAATTCCTGATGAATTAGGACATTCTGGAATAATAGCTTGCCAAAGTGGTCTCTCGAAAGCCACATCAATACTCTTTGTACTATTATTACAGCAAGAAAGAACATTTATCGTATAATTATCATTAGTTTGATAAGGCATTTCTGAAGTAGATCCAGATGGATATAACGAATTATTAGCAAAAACAAGAGTAATTCTAGTTACAGCACTATCAGGGCTTCCACATGGTTGATTACCACCTTGTCCCAATGGAAAGCTAATGGAGACTCCATTAGGTATATTAGGACCTAAAGTTCCAGCACCATTTTTATCAATGATTAAATCATAATTTAAGTTAGTAGGGTTTCCGACGGGACCAACAGAAATATGATATATGGTATCAGGAGATTTTGAAGTATCTATAGTAACAGTTACTGGAAAGGCAGCAGGACTTACTGTATTAGAACATTTTGATGAGTTATTAACACATTGATAAGTATCAACAGTAGCAGATGTAATATTTTTTTCTGTTACATAAGAAACGCACGAGCTTTTACAATTTATACTCATGTTATTATTTTTATAATACACAAATATTATTTTTTATTATAAAAAATAATATTTTTCTATTTTTTATAAATGAATAAACATGATATTTGCAAACAATTCTTATTAGATCCTACAGTTAATCCTATTTCGAGTAGGAAAATAGAAATAAATGGACCAACTTTTAAAAAATTAACTAAATTATGCTATGAACTTAAGTACGATAATGAAATAGAAGAATTATTAAATTCATTAACATCTGATGAAAAAGTAGGATTGACAGGGTTAAGAGATATAGAGCAAATGATTATACTAAGTTATGATCTAGAAACAATTATTAAATTATTAAAAACTGATCATAGATTACGATTACTTATTTACGAGCTAATACCTAATATAATTGAAAATTATCGAAATAATCGACATTTTGATGATATTATCGAATTTCTCACCAATTTAGTAGAGATGAAAGAATTTAGTTTATTAGATAGAACAGTTATTGAATTAAAAGAAAACACTGATTTAATTACAAATTATAATTTAGCCGGAATTTTAGAATTTATGGAAATAGCAAACTTTAATAAAAAATTAGATAATTTATTATTTGATTTAATTTCGGATATAGTAGAATTTTATATTAATACTTTTGTATCAACAGAAAATGACAGATTTGTGGAATTTAAATTTAACGAGTTTATTAAAAAATTATTGATTATGGGACGAGTGAAATTTGCAAAAAAGGCAATGGAAGAATTTGTAAATATATTAGGTAATGATAATGATTATCATCTAATTATCCAAGATATATTTTATTATGATGATTCATTTAGTAATGAGTTAATAGAAGGATATTTTAAAATATTACCCATTGATTATAATGTAGATTATCTTTCAATAGAACAAACAATTGAAGGACAATTTTATAGCCTCAATGATGATGAAATAGAACTTTATATGGTAAATTTAATAAGAGCAATTATTAATCTTGATAATTATGATTTATTAAATAGTCTAGAAAATGTATTAATAGAAGTTAAAAATGATGATTATCTAAGTAATAAATTTTCTATGAAAACTTACCATATTATAAATGATCTTATTGACGAAGCGAAAAGACGATTAAATCTTTGAGTTTATATCTAAATTTAGATATAAATATTTATATAAGATCTAAATCTAATTCATTAATCTCATATAATTCTTGAGCTTGTAAGATTTCTTCTGGTATTTTAGGGATAGATATTTTAAATTTACTAATTTTATTAGCACCTTGATTTTTTGTATATTTTTACAAAAAATTTTTGATTTTAGCTAGATAATTTTTGAAATTACTATGATTATAGTAATTTTCGTATAATTGCATCTATTTATGAAAATTTTAACTATGACAAATTATTTTTTCAAAATAATCTAGTTAAAAATCAAAATTTAGTATAGAATAATTATTAATATCCAAGTTAATATTAATAATCTCAAGATATCAGAATTTAATTTATCATAATTATCAATACTAACCGTTATATTAATTAATCCTAAACATTAATTTTTGAAATTACTATGATTATGGTAATTTTTGAAATTACTATGATTATGGTAATTTTTGTATGATTACATCTATTTATGAAAATTTTAACAATAACAAATTGTTTTCTAAAAAATTTTAGATCAGAATCAAAATTTTATGTTTAGACTTTATTAATATATAAGTTAATATTTATAATTATTAATATTCAGGTTCTAGTTTCTTATAATATTTAAATCTAACTTATATATTAATAAGGACTAAACATAAAATTTAGGTTTTAACTAGAAAAATTTTAGAAACCCATTTGTTATAGTTAAATTTTTAATTTTAGATGATTAATTTATATAAATCATATGATCATAGTAATTTTCGTATAATTGCATGTATTTATAAAAATTTTAACTATAACAAATTGTTTTCAAAAATTTTAACTATAACAAATTATTTTCAAAATTTAATATATCGGACAATATTAATATTCATTAAAGATCAGAATTTTTATTAAAATCAATATTAATTATAATAATTAATATTTTTATGTTACATGTTTTAATTTAATCATCTACAACGGGATAGCGCTGTCAGGAAATTTGAAACTGAAACCACCAGGAATAAATGGATTATCTGTGTATTCATAAACTGCTGGGTTACTTCCGACTACATATGCATTTGTAGTAACTGAGAAAGCACCAAGAGGATAACCATCATAATTAGGATCATCAAATGGTGCAATATTATTAGCGATCTTGTAAACAAAATTTTCAAATGCAGGACCAATTGATCCTAAGAATGCACCAACCGTATCAATCAAAACAAAATCAAAGAAATATTTAAATGCTTTATTTCCATTTGCTTGTAATTCGTTAAATTTCTCAGTACCAATTCCTCCTTCGGTTGTTGGTTTAGATAATTGTTGAAATAATCCTACTAAAGTACAGAAGGCAAGTCCGTAGTTTAACGCCTGGCCGGCTGTAACGGGGACACGTTGAGCGACCTCAGTATTAGCATTAAATGTCCCAAATGTGTCAGCTTTAAAACCTCTAAAGAAATCAGCCATTGAATATTCTACGTTTGTGTCAGGGTTAATAATACCTCCATGATAAGCGGTATCCCATTTAAGGCGAGCAGCTACACGGGAAGCGTTCAAAAGTTGAGATACTACAGCTTTTGGATCTTGTTGACCATTATTAGATAAATAATTATAATAATGATCGGTTTCAGATAAATATGTAGTATATTGGCCACAGAAGAAAGTTTCAACAAAAACTGCCCATCCTTCAGCAACTGCACCATTACCAAAAGCATTAGCTGTCCATGGTGATTCTCCTAAACTGGCAATCATTTGAATTAATGGCTGTTGCATAGCATGACCCATAAGCCATTCATGTACAAAAGTAGATCTTTCACCACCTTGTTGAGAATCACGGACATCTCCAACATCTAAATAATTAATGTAAGTAATTAATTTAGATGCAGGATCATAATTAGATGCAGATGCTGTAAATTGTTGTTGATATTTAGTTCCCATTCGTTTATGAAAAGTTTCTCTAATATATGGACTAAAGAATTTACTCATGATAGGTTCGGGAGTTGGATCAACGCCACCAGTAATATAAGATTTATAAGCACGTTGAGCAAAATCAAAATTAAAATAATGAAATCTAGATGATTTTCCTTGAGCGATATCTACAGTTGATAGATTTTTCCAATAAGTTTGTAAATCACGATCTACTTGTGAAGCATTATATAATGCTTCAATATTTATGAATCCATCAGATCCTACTGGAGAATTCGGATCATATAAAATATTACCATTATTATCTTTTAATATAGGACCATCGACTCTTCCACCTATAGTTAATTTTAACTGTGGTACATCTTTTGGTCCGTTTGTATAATAGTTTCTCAATACATTCCAATCATATAATGGTACATCATTCAAATCCTTTTTAGGTACATAATGTTGAATAAATGCATAGTTCCCCCCTTTTAATGGATCTTCTAAATCAGAAATATATCTATCATCAAATTTTAATGCTGTGATTGCATCAGCTTGTGTAGCATAATGTGCGCTCCATGGTAAAAGATCCGAGTATTTCTTTTGACTCCATAGATTTAAATTAGAGTCAATCAAATCACCAAAATATCGTACCATTCCTTCACCTGATTCATGAATTTTATCAACTAGAGACACATTAGGATCATCTAAAAAATCTACGCTATATTTGCCAGTATTTGGGTCTTGCACAAAGTATGGAACTGGGGAATCAGATGATAATCCTAAAATTATTTCAACTGCCGACTGATATTCTTTCTTTCCATAATCTTTGTCTCTTTGTAAATCAATATCTTGGAGAGATATTACTAATGGATTCATTAATGTATCATAAATCACAACAGTAGATCCTAATGCATCAATTAAGACATCCTCACCACTAATCTTCTTCTTACCCTTTACTAATCCATTATTATCAACTAATAATTTAAGACCCCACTCTCCACCAAAGTCGTCCCATCTAGTTAATCTAAGAGCTCTTACCATTGGACTAGATTCATCGAAGTAATAAGCATTCAAAAACCGTTTTATTGCTGGCATGACTGATGAATAATATTTTTCTTTACAGAAAGCCATTATTGCTCTACCTTCATCTCCAGACATTTCACCTGCATTTACAACTAAGTCAATCAAAGATTGAGGATTAATTCCTCCTATTGCATTACCTGCATATAAATTATCTTCAAAACTTAAATCAACGATATCGAAATCTAATTGCGCAAAAGAAATTGAATTATCAGTAATAGCAAGAACATTATTTGCAACATCATCGATAATATATTGTTCATAACCAAATCCTGGTTCGCCTAAAGTAGATTTTCCTTTACTATCATACGGATTAACACGTAAAACATGAGGATAAAATCCAAGTTTTAACCCATTTAAACCAGCTTTAACATGAGCATCCATAACTTTTTCTAAATAAGTAAATAAAATCGGTAAAGCTCTAGCCCAAGTAAGTAAATATTGAGCGTCGGTATTTAAACCATAATCAACGACAGTAGATAGATTGATGAGTGGAGGGTAATTATTAAATGTCCAACAATAATTAGATCTCATATGTTTATTTGTAACATTTGCATATTCATTACCCATATTAGATGTATCAAAATCACCAATATTCCATGCTTCGATAAAAACTTTACAAATTGTAATATGATTATAGTAATTAGTGGCTTCTGATGAATCAAGATCAGCGACGTTAATAGTAAGGAATCCATTTAATATTTGTTGTAAAGCATCAGCAGCATATTTTTGTTGATCATTAGGAATTGCTGGTTGCATTAACGTGCCTCCTACATAATTATTCCATCCTTGTAAAAATCCAACCTTAATTTCAGATTCTTGAGCAGACCAAGCACGATCAATAACCAAACGATATAATCTATTAACTGCACCAGCATAAAATTGTAATTTTTCACTAGAAGTAGCAGTATTAAAATTAATGAATCCCCTGACAACAGCAGACCAATTATTACCTTGTTCAGGAAGAGCAAGGTGAGTTAAATTTTCATACTCATAGGTATCAGTCCCAAAAACTTTTGTTAATTTAGGAAGAGCTCCTTGTTTAAATCGATCATAATCTGAAGTAACCCATCTTTCACAATCAAATTGTTTAAGACATCCAATGTCAGCATGATCGATAAAAGCTCCATCTGCCATCAAAGTATTAGTATTAGTGACTCCGATATTAGCAGTTTTAATAGTTGCAGTATCTTGTATAGTTAAATTATCTGTTACTCCCGTTTCAGCTAATAAAACGTGAGTATTAACAAGATCACTATTAACTGTTTTAGACGTCACCGTATCAGCAGTAATATCTTTTACTACAGTATTCCCATTAACAGTTAAATCATTAAGATTAGTAGATCCTAAAACTGTTAAATCTCCTTTTACGGTTTCATCATGACAAACAGTTAAATCTCCTACAAGAGCTTCTTTTGCTTTTAATTTGCAAACTTTTAATTTGCAAATTTTCTCGTAGTCGTCGTTATGACATGATTTCTTCATTTTATTAAAAATAAAAAATAAAAATAAAATTTTTTGGAAAAATTATCATCTTTAAAAAATTTTAGATTAGCTAAAAATTTGATGACAACATGTTTAGGTAAAACCAAAACCGGTACTAATTGCACTAAGAAGATTAAATCAACCGAAACTTATTGTTACTTACATAAGGATCAATCTAAACAAATCATTATACAACCTGAAATAACTAACTATTCGTTTACGGAAATAAATCAAGAAATACCAGATATAGATGATGAAACAGGACCACAAGTTATATTGAAATCAAGAGAAACATTCACTTTTAATACGAAATTAACATTAAATGATCAAGAATTAACACCTGAAATATGGAGTAGATATTGTCGGCCTATAAATGTCACATCAGAATTAAATAAATATTTATCTACTAATAAGCAAAAATTTTTACCAGACGACAATTTAACGGATATTAATATAATAAATAAAATTAAACAAATCGATACATTGAAAATTTGGACTTTTAATATTAATAGTGTCAGGAAAAAAATTGATATAGTTGATAATTTATTACTTAAATATGATATTGATATTTTACTGTTAACAGAGACAAAAATACAACCTAAACTTGAGTCAGAATTAAAATTTCATCCTAATTATAAAATTATTTGGAATTCTAATAAGAATTCTTATTATCATGGTGTTGCTTTTGTTTATAAAAATACACTAGATATTGAACTATTAAGTAATTTTTTACCTTCTTATAGCATTACTGAATATGATGGGACAGACAATATTAATATAATAAATAAATATAAAGATAATATACCAATAGAAATAGAAAAAGCACATTATAACGAAGGAAGAATATTAGTTATAAAATGTAATTATAACAAAAAAGATATTATTATCGTTGGTACATATGTACCAAATTCAGGATGTAATAAAAAAGAAAGATTGAAAAGATTATCATATAGAACATTAAGCTGGGATCCAGACATATATCGTTATCTTATAGAATTACAAAATAAATATGAAAATGTTATTTTAATCGGTGACCTAAATGTAACTATAATGGATAATGATCTTAAAGATGTTAATGCTAATATAGCAGGAACTACTAAAAATGAACGTAAAAACATGAACAAGTTTCTAACTGATCATAAATGGATAGATACGTGGCATAATTTAAACTCCGAAATAATCGAATATAAAAAAAGGGCAACATGGGGCATAAATACATATTGTCCTATGAGATTAGATTATATTATATGCACTCCATCATTAAAAGATAATTTAGTGTCTTCATTTATAGACCAAACATATGAAGGAAGTGATCATGTGCCAATTGGATTGAATATAATATAAATCATCTATAAAATCAATTAATTAATTTTTAAAAGTTTGTATAAATATATAAAATGAATACAATTAGAGTTATTAAAAATTACTCTAAATATCAGCGTTATGTTATGAATTATCAAAAGTTTCAAGATGAATTATATAAAAAGATCGATGATACGATAGTAATATCATCAGATAAAGTAAATAGTTCATTTAGCACAGCTATTGATAAATTAATAGATTCAATGATGATTGTTGAAGAAAGATCAAAGCAAGCAAAATTAAATAATATTGATATAAATGTTTCTATTAATTTAGGTCCTATAAACATCGGAATATCGAAAAAATTAAGTAATAATGAATAAAATATATTAAATTAATATTAATTGATTAATATTAATCCGTAAATCATAAAAATAGATGCGATAAAGTTATTTAAGATAAACACCTTAGAAGGTAAAACTTATACATTTGATTTTGATTATAAAAAAGATCTAAAATTATTTAGATCAAACTTAAATATTCAAACGTCATATACAATCATTCGCAAAGGTAAAGTGTTTATTATTTTCAAACAATGAAGATAATAAATCACTAGAAGAATTGATGGTATTAACTAGTTTAGATATGATTAATTTAGAAACTATTCAATGTCATCTTACTTTGAATTTATTATTTACTAGATTGAGACAAGAAAAATTATTAATTACAGCTGAGAAATAAAAAGATATAGAAACTAATATCAATTAATTTAAAATAAATGATAAATTTTATGAACTCAAAGCAATATCTAAATATCTAGCAAATACCTTTAATAATTCTAGAGACGGAGTTATATTAATGTTTCCTATGAGAATAAATCTTTCAGACAAGTTAGCAGTTGATATTTACAATCTTCAATTCAATCTTATTTATTTTTAACTGCTAATGGTCATCAAGAAGAATATAATAAACTCGTTAAAAATCACTAATATAAAATTAAATATTAAATATTAAATAATTATTTATTATAATAATAAAATTCGATGAATCTTTATATTAAAAGATATGATGATTATAGGACTGGTATAGATATTAAAGTATCTGATGAAGAAAATTTAAAGTACAAATATCTAGAAGATTCATATGAATCTGAATCATACTCTGAAAATTCAAATTCGGATGATTTGGACGGATTATGTACAGGCGATTTAGATCTTAAATTAATGACAGATGAAAAATTTAAGGAGAAATTAAATATGGATGAAAATATACTTGATATTATAACATTAAATAATACGTTTAATGATACATATTCCATATATTTAATATATGGAGAAGGGAATCATGAACCAGAAAATACTAATGTGATTAATATAATTAACCAAAGTAATAAAGATGACGCTGTTAATATGATGAAACATTTGTACTCAGATATAAATAATTGTCAACCATTTATTAGAACTTCAGATGATTATAAACCTCAAGGTTATTATCCTAAAGCTTTACCTAAATTTTTTATTAATAGCAATCCATTAATCAATGATTTAATTGAAACAATATCAAATGATCGACCATATTATTGTGTCTCTGTAGTTTTATATAATGATAAATTAATAGATTTCTTACAAATAAGCAATCATTAAAAATAAAATTGTATATTTTATTTTTTATATAACAATTTTAAATGGATATTATTTACAGACTCTAGATGACAAACAACAAAAGATCGTTTGAAAAATTATAGATAATACTATATATCTAACAACTACACAAGATATTATAGATTATATTAAGTAAAATTAAAATATTACAATTAAATTATAATATATTTATAAATTATGAAAGATAACAAACATTCACTTTTTCTCCTGTATGACGAAATTCTATTTTACCAGATACACAATCTTGCGAATTTTTAACATATTTATTAGCATAATTGATAAAATCGTTAATTATAGCTTCTAATACTTTAGTATTCCACATATAATTAAATCGTGTACTATAATCATCTTCTAATCCTTTCCACGAATTTTCATTAATATATTCACAATATAATATAACTATATTATTATCTTTATACTCATCATCGTCTTGTCTCCAGAAGCCAAAATTATTCTTCTGACGGAAAGAGAGGTGTTTGAATAAATTCGTATCATATTGACTAATTCATTCTTTCAAAAAGCTTTTGTATTCATCATTTTCACATTTATTTTTTAATTCAGCCCATTTTTCTGATAATTGTTTTGTTTTAAGTTTTAACGAATATACTCTTTTTAAAGTATCACTTTCATCATGATCAATTTGAAATCCTTGGAAAAATTTTACTTCATCAGGATGATATTTATCCATTTTACAATGTAATTTATATTTATAAATGTTAAGTATAAAATTAATTAATTTTATAATTATTTAAATATAAATAATATAAATATGTTATTAACTTTAGCATCGTTATCTGGATCTTATTGTATAGCTAATCAAATTTTTGTTAGAAGAAACAAAAATCTCTTACAATATAATGAATTTTTATCACTAAGAGGTAGAAAAACTATAACCCATTTTAATTATGAAAATTCTCATAAAATTAATTATATTAATTATATTAGATCCAACAAGTTATCAAATGATAGATTAACAGATATTTATAAAATACAAAATTTTAATAATCCCGACGAATGTAAAAATTTCTGTATTGATAAAAACTTAAAATTTGACAATACTATTTATAATCAGCTCGTTATTGATGATGAAAATTCTAGTAACGTTTGGATTTTGTATAATAATTCAAAGGAATATACTATTATAAGAAATATGTCCCTTGAAAGTTTTAAAAAGGAAATTATTAACACAAATCGATTACCATTTAGCAAGTTAAATATTATATTGTTTATGGTATTAATGATAATTTTTTACGAGTCGAACTTATCGACATTTCATGAATGCGTTTGATAGAATTCCCATAATTTAAAAATAAATTTCCAGATATTTAATCAACTAAAGGATTTAAAGGATTTAATAGCTATATATTTTATTTATTAATTATTATTTTTATAATCAAAAATAATATGGATATTATTAATTGGTTAAAACGATGTAATAAACGTTGTTATACAGTTCATAATAAAAACTATATTCAAGAGAAAAATTTGAATGATTTAACGGAGATATTATCAATTGCGATTAGCACACAAAATAAACAAATGTTGATATTTATTACTAACAATTGGAGACATCATTATATGAATATGTCGACAGATTATATCATTAATAATTCTAATCAACTCAATTATATTTCTATTCTTATAGATGAAGCTAAATATTTAATTAATAAAGAATAATGATATATTACTTAAAAATATATCATTTATAGAAAATATTGTCCATAACCAAATATTACACTATTTGGATCAGTAAATTCGTTAACAAAATTACAAAATCTCGTACGACTTAAATCTTTTAGGAACTTTTTATCATATTTATTTAGGACATAGTTAATATTAAAATTTCCATACATAAGACGAGATAGTAAATATTTTAACATACTATATCTTACTAAATTAATGAAAAAATTATAAATATCTCTTTCATCAGTTGCTACATTTTCAATTAAATACCGAGTTTTCTCCCATGCAGTATTCCCTATTCCTCTTAAAACAGAAACTATCAAAGGACAAGATTTTTCAAAGTTAGTTATTTTAGGATTATTTGAAGTTATTATCTTGCAAGTATAATTAGGAATAATAGGAGTTGTTTTATGATCGTAATATTGATAATCATCAGTAACTCTAAGTATAGTATTTCCTATATCAGATCCATCAATTAATGATTGAAAATCTATAAATATTGCTGGAATTACATTATCAGTTTTGTTAAACATAGATAATGCTTTTGGAGGGGTTGGGCATCCATCAGTAAAATCGGTTCCATCAGAACGAGAAAATACTATAGACATAGTAGGATTCCTTGTTGGATCAAAAAAAGGATCCCTGTATGTTTTAAAAGTATATTTATCTCCGGTTTTGTATGAACATTTATCAATAGAAACTCCATCATCAAAATTAATTTCAAAAGTAAAAGGAATACTATTACTATAAAAATCATTAAATACTATATTTCCATCACTAAAATTTTGCGTTACCGAAATTCCAGGTGTATTATCTCCTCGTTGAGAACCAGTTTTTCCTGTCGTTTGTCCAGGTATCAGAGTTGTTCTAATTAGTATTTTAATTTTACCGCTGAAAGTGATAGTATAATAATACCATTGAATACCATCTTCGATTCGAGGATCAATTATTAATCCTATAGATTGTATAGGACGTTCATCTTTTGTATATTTAGCACCAACAAAATCATTCTGTGTAAAATTTTGTTCTTGTGAAAGTACTGATGTTACAGGGAAACTATTCGTAGCAAAGACTACCATATTTTATATAAAAATAATATATAAAAATTAATAAAATAAATTTATTTTATCATTATAGAGCGTTTATCAAATTTAAAATGATGAATAAAATTAATTAATAATATTAATAATTAATGATAAAAATGAAACTTTACATCAGGGAACATAACGATTATAGATCCGGGACAGACGTGTCAGTATTTGATATAGACGGTATGAAAGAATATTATTATTCTAATGAATCAGAAGATGATTCAAATAATGAAATAATTAGCGATGAACGATTCAACGAGAGACTAGATATGGATGAAGATCTATATGACATTATAACTATAAATGATATACCCAATGATACCTATGCCGTTTATTTAATTTGTGGAGAAGGATATTATGAAAAAACTAATATAGTTCATATACTTAATCAAGAAACTGATTCTGATGAAATTTTAAATCATTTATATTCTGACATAAATGGATATCAGTCGTTTGTCTCAACTGGATATACATCATCTTACAAAGAAACTGGTTATTATCCAGAAGCTTTACCAAAATATTTTATTAATGATCAACCGTTAATAAACGAAGAAATTCAAAGGACATTGGATGATATACATAATTATATTGCAGCGGTTATGATAAAAGATCAAAAATTAATAGATTATATACAAATATCTCCTCGCGGTTAAATAAAAGTAAAAAAATAATAAAATAAAAATAAAATTAAATATTTTATTTTTAGCATAATGATCATAAATGAATTTACCAGATGACGTCCTTAAATTAATTTCTAATAAATTATTAATATTAATATTAGATGAAGTAGAAGATAGCAGCGAATTATTATCAAGAGGAAAAATGGGATATATGGACACTTTTATTAATATATTTATTAATAAAAGACCTCAATATCATAAAAGTTCTAATAACATTGATTTTATTATAAAATTAATAAGAGCTAAAAATATAGGAGCAGATCCAAATATGAAAAATTATAAAGGTAATACTATTTTATATTTATTAATTAATGAATTTTTGGGTACTGATTATTTAGGTACAGAAGATTCAGAATATCAATTATTACTTGATAAAATAAATCTTTTACATAAATATGGTTCCAATAGTCAAATAAAAAATCGTGAAGGTAATACGATTGCTCATTTACTAATATCCAATTATATAACACAAGGTCGCTGGGAAAATAGCGACCTTAATATGATATATTTTTTGCAGAATTTAGGTATGAGTATCAATAATATAAAAAATAATATAGGATATACAGCATATGAAGTAGGTAAAAATAAAATATTTAATTCTATACCCGATCAATTTATTGCTTCTGCATATAAAATAAAATTAGACGAATTATTATTCAGAGAACATCAAATCAAATTTGAATTATTGAATAAAGATATAGATAAATTAAAATCATACGATTCGATTAAAATTAAAACATTATAAATATAAAAAATAATAAAATAAAATTAAATATTTTATTTTTAATATAATAGTTGTAAATGGAACAACCTAATTTAGAGGACTATTTAATTAAATGCATTGTTGGACAGAAACGTACTGGTTCCAATAAACAATTTGTCTTTCTAGATGGAGATTATGCTATTAAAGGTCCATACAGTGAAGGTAGATTAAATAATGTTGTAAGTAGATCTAAAATTTTATCAGAATTAGGTCCTAATGTAGCTGTTTTGATGATTGATCAATTTGAAACTAAAGATGGTATATTCATTAGATTTCCTAATTTGATGAAAGAATATAAGCTTGAAAGCGAACCACATCAGGAGTCGTTCTCTTCTTATAAATATAATATTTTAAAGAACTCTCCAGTTATTAATATTGGGGAAGCATTGCGAAATAAAAAGACTTGGATATTTCCTTTATTAGAAGATTCTATTCTTACATTATGTTATTGTTATATATTAAAGACTGGGGATATGAATATCAGAAATTTTTTATCAGATCCTAATACTAAACAGTTTTATGTGATAGATTATGATGATAATTTGAGTACCGAACGAGATGATGAGGTATTTTATTTTAATAAGCTTCCAGCTAAAGCTTACGATTGGTATAATAATGTTAAATGTCATTATAATAAAGTTGCTAACAGATTAAAAGAATTAGTTAATAGTAATGTTATAATTAGTAATAATTTATCTGATAGACTATTGAAAACTATTAATTTATTAGAGAAATATGGAGAAGTTAAGAAAATTGTTAAACTAAATATTATAAAACCAGCATCTCCTAAGATCATCCCTAAACCTATTCTTAAATTAAATGTTATTAAAAAGGAAATTCCATTACCTAAAAAGATAGTTACTGATAACAACGGATATATGAATTGGAAAGGACCGTTTGGTGGAAGTACTACATTTAGTAATATTAAACTCGACATTGCTAAATCAGCTTTACAGAAGTATATTAGAAGGAATATAGAAGACAAGGCTCTTTTGATAGCTTTTGAATTGTATCGTTTCTCAGAAATTCTTGAAGCTAAAGCAGCAGTTTCTAACCTGTATAATCGATTAGCCATTATCGCTAATGAGGATATTGGTCCTGCTAATTTAAGTTTAGTTTTAGAAGTAACTAGATTGGTAGAAAGTAAAGACAGAAATACTGGAGTTTTATACCAGATGGTTAAATTATTATCAGAATCAAAAAAGAGTAGATTTCCAAGTCATTGCTGGAGGTCCTATTCTAACCCTGATGGTAGAAAAGTTGCTGAAGAATTAGGATTACCTCTTGATAATTCATTTACTTCTGATGATTTATTATTTATCGAGGAACATAGAAATTGTAATTTATTTGTTGAATCAGATCCAGAAAATATTCGTTGTTATCTATTGACATTCTGGAAGAGATTAATTGATAAAGATTTCAATGCTTTTACATGGTGTTATTTTTATTTAGAAGCAACTAAAGATTTAAATTTAGAAAGTAAACGAACTAAGTTTATTAAGGGAAATCAACGATGTAATACTAAGAAAGCTGATATCTTAATTTGGAAAGTTCTTTCTAAGTTTTTAGATCCTGAATGTCACGATATTTTAGTAGAATCTTATTATAATCAATCAGAAAGTAGACCATTTTTACAATTGGCGGTGGTGGTTGCGTTGTATGGACTTAAATATGAGAAAATTGATATTATAGCTGATCTCAATAATGATAAACATATTGACGATATGTTAAATGCTCGATATGAAATGATAAAAATAGATGACTTTGTAATTGACAAACATACTAAAGATGGTCGTAATGCTGGTATGTCAGTAAAAGATTTTGTCGATGACGGAGCTTACGTCGCTAATGAGGATATGACATATCATAATGAATTATTGGTTAAGATATATTCTACTAGATAATTTCCTGGTTTAAAAAAATATTGTAAATAGACTACAATATTTTAAAATAAATAAGATTAACATCATTATTCATAATTTTTAAAATTAACATCATCATCCATATTTTTTAAGATTAACATCATAAAAGTTAAAATTAATATAATTTTATCATATTAATTAAAAATGACGAGTATCAGACAAATACCATTGGAAGATCTTAAAAAAATAATACCCGATAATGAATTAATATCGGGAACTGACGAAATATATAAATTAGGATGGGATTTAATAAAATCTGGTAAAATTAATAATGCTCCTGATCCAGTTATCGATTGGATTTTAGCATATAATTTGCTGAAGAAAAATCCTAATATTACACAATTAAAAGCTTTAGAATTAATATTATCAAATAAATATACTAATGCTATTTCAATTTTAAATTACTTATTTCCGAAAGAAATCCCACTCAACCCAGAATATAAAACTTTTAATGATCGTTTTACAAATTTAGAATTAATAGATAAGGGAGGATTTAGTAGTGTGTATAAAGCTTTTGATAAACAAACAAATATGATTGTTGCGATTAAGAAAGTTAGTTTGGAAAATAGACAATTAAAAACTGAAGTTTGTATTTTAAAATCTTTACAAAAGGTATGTTCTCAATATATAGTATGTTATATTGATTATTTGCATGACGAAATAGATAAAAATAAATATGAAGAAGTTAATTTTGAAAGTTATGATAGCGACGATAGTTATTATGATTATGAAAGTGATAGTGAAGAGGATAAATATGGGTATATAATAACTGAATTTTTAGGAGATAATTGGGTTAATTTAGGTTTATATCAGAAAGAAAAAATTTATATACCTACTGAAAAAGATCTTCAACTTATTATAGAAAATTTAAAAAAAGGACTTTTACTTATTCATGAAAAGGAAGTTGCTCATCGAGATATAAAACCATTAAATATTATGATAGATATAAAAACATTAAATATCAAATATTTAGATTTTGGGAATTCAATATCTAAAAGTGCATGTAAAAATAAAATAGAAGAATTAGCAACAATGAAATATGTTCCTCCTGAAGGCGTTGGTATGAATTATGAAGATTCACTTAAAGGAGATTTATGGTCATTAGGTTTAGTTTGTTTAGAGCTTATTTTAATATTTCAAAAATATTTTCCATATTATGAACAATTTACTGTACCAAAAGAAATTTTGGGATATTTAAAAAATACTCCTGATGTATACGATAAAGTAATTGAAGCTGAAAGATATATAAAAGATCAGATCATTAAAAAAGATAAAAAACTTTTACGTAAGAATCGTTCATGTAAAATAGGATTAATAGCATCCTGGAAATTAATAGATGAAGATTTATTTATATCTCCTTCATTACATGAATATTTTAGAAAAACAATTATTCCATTATTATGTGAAGATCCTAAAAAACGTAAAATAATACTTCAAGGAAATTTCCAATAAATAAAAATAATAATTCTTATGATTAATATCATAATTTTTTAAAATGAATTATGATATCATGTATTATAAATGTAGAGGCAAATCTTCATCAGATGAAGAATATTATGAGGAATTAAAGATAGATATTAGAAAATTAAAGATAGATCTTAAACAATTAAAAAAAGATAATTTATTATTAAAAACTCGAATTGAAAAGTTAGAAAAATTAATTAATGATATGATTTTATATCAGCCTGAAGGAGAAGGATATCAAGAAACAAAAACTCATTTTGAAACTATAACTACAAAATAAAATATATTCAAACGAATATATTTTAAAATTAACTTCGTAATTTTTAAGTCGCTATATAAAGTAATATCAAAATGATTTAATATTAATTAAACAAACGTGAAAATAAAATACAATATCCAATCAATTATAATTTCGGGAAAAATTGGACATCTAAAATTGTTCCTCATTTAGACGATCCTAGAATTAAAAAATCGTTACAAATAGGCATAGATCATTATTTATCTGGATTTCCAAATAATGAAAAATATCAAAATGATACATGTCCAGCTGATTATTCTTCAAATGATTGTCGTCTTATGTTGATGGATAGGAAATCTGAAATTTATATGAAAAATTTAGAAAAAGAAGGTAAATTGCCTAAGGAATATCTAGATTTAAAATCTAAACCATACGATGACGATGATCATTATCATATATGTTCATTATTTGAGATGGAAGATGAAATAAAAGCTCCTTTGTACGAATGGAAAAATATTAAACATGACTTAGAATCATATTATCTTAGTGGCTCTTGTCATTCTTACGCTCCCACTTTTGAATTAACTTTAGCTAGAATAGTAGAACCAAATGAAAAATGGTTAGTAAGAACAAGCGCCAAGCATTCAACAGTGATAAATGATAAGGGAACTAAAGTTTTTGATTTATTATATTGGTGTTATTTTGCCGATATTCATCAATATATGTTTGGTGATAAACCAAAAAATAAAGATTGTACTTTAGGAGGTAAAAATGCTTATGTAGACGCTTCAGGTAAATCTAGTCTCAACTTAATTTCATTTGATGATTTCGATAAAATAATGACAGCAAATCGACATGCTAAAATAATGATACTTGACGATCCTCCTATAGCTTGTTATCCAGATAACGTTATTGTAGTTCTAAAAGTTAATAAACATAAAAAATATTTAGTTGAAATACAGTATGATAAACTAACAGGCGAAATATCGTCACCAATAAATTAATATCTAAAATTTTAGATATTAATTAAGATTCATAGTACGGAGCAATTACGGTTCTTAAATTATCACCATTTACATTTTCCAAATTAACCTTACAGTAAGTAAAATTACCAGGTCTTCTTAATTTACCCAAAATAATAGATTCATCATCTTTACATACTAAAGTTGGTTGCATTAAATCCAAATGTTCAAAATATTTAGTGTCAATAATTTTTCCTTCAAATTCAAGACCGTATAATTCTTTTGCTCTTAGTAAATTATCATGATTTCGTAAATTTCCTTCTATGACTAAAGGCTCAGAATCGTATATAAATTTTGTAATTTTATCCATATCAAAACATGATTTTTTGTGATCATTCCAATCCAACCTTTGACAATCTACATAACAGTATCTTTTAATTTTACATCTACCACAAATGTTATCAGCTTTTTTACCACATACACAGGACATCTTTTTAATTTAAAATTTCGTTAATTCAAATCATTTTTAATCATTTTTACTATTATATATTTAAGACTATTACAAATATTATACTAAATAAAATTAAAAATTATAACATTGATTATAGTTTATTTAAAAAAATTATTAAATCGTCAAATGCAAAATATTATTTTAATCAAATATCCAGAATATAAGTGGGTCAAAAATATTATCAGTTTAGCTAACAAAAATAAATACATCAAAAATAAAATTTCTAATGGTAAACTTGATGAAACATGTGAAATATTATCAAGATATTCCGTAATCGATAAAGATGGACACAGCGCGGGTACAATTACATGGTCTGTAGAAGTATCACGTCAGATTTTATTGACAAACCCCAAAATTAAAAAGAATCAATCTGGATTGTCTTATTGCAGTAAATTAGAATGAAAATATTGTAAACAGTTTACAATATTTTACTGATTATTTGGTATTAATCCGCACCATAAACAATATATATTACCATTTGAATCTTTTATATTTATTAGCTCATCGTGTTCAAAAGAGTGGGTCTTACACGAGTCATATAATAGTTTATATTTTCTATTAAATTCATTATTATTTGAAATTATTATCTTGTTACAATGAATACATGTATATCGTATATTTCCATCAGATATTTGTAATTTGTTTATTTTTAATTGACTCATGTCATTGTGATCGCACATTTTCTTTGGTATCTATATATATTTATAATATAAAAAATTAAATTAAAATTGATAAAATTTGATAATATTATAATTCAAAAATCACGATGTTAGATTCACTAAATTTTGATTGTATTGATTTAATAACTAAAGATTTATCATTTATTGATATATTAAGCTTAAAATATACAAGTAAATATTTTTATTCATTGAAATTTAATTTTCCTGATTTCAAAAATATTTTAATTAATAAATTGCTAGATGGAAAAGTTTTACCAAATAAAGAGAACGCTTTAAAATTCTGTGAAAATTTATATGATACCGGAGCCTATATAGCGGGTAGTTTTATTCTAGATTGTTTATACAATACAAATTATCATAATGACATAGATGTATATGATCAAATAATTACAAAACGTAATGATAAGATTTGTTGGTTTGATCCCCAAAATGATCAAAATCTAAAATTTACACAATCTTTGTATGATTTAAATTTTGAGAGCATTTGGTCATTTAGTGAAATGGAGTTACCATTAAGAAATTTTATCAATATGAACAGTCCGGAATATTCATGTATTGGCTATGGTCGTCAAAAAGAATTCGGATATGATACAGTAAGATCTAAAAATCTATTACAAATTATTCCTATTAATCTACAATTAAATAATAACGAAAGATCTGTTATTCCTAGGTTCATTAAAGCAAGTTTCGATCTAGATATATGTCAAAATTATTTCGATGGTAGAAAATTATACATTAAAGATATATTTAAGTTAATATATAGATATGATTATATCAAACCTAATACTAAATTTATGTTACAGGTATATGAGAGTAATAAAACATTTGGTAATAATGTTAATGATTACGGAAATGGAGTTAATATGATTAATTATGGAACATATAAGACAAAAATTACCCCAAACAATGAAGAATTTAATGAAAATAAAAATAGTGAAGAACGTATCAATAAATATAAGAACAGAGGATTTGATATTAAATATCATCCTAAATATGATGAAATAAAATTACACATAGAAGAAACGTTAGAAAATAATAAATATTGTAAAATTAGTAGTTGTCCAAATACTGGTAATTGTACAAATAAAGATCATCCTCGTGATAATATAAAATGCATTGAAAATGGTTCGATAAATCTTGGTATTTATTGAAATTTTTAATATTTAAAAATGATTATTATATTTTTTATAATAATTTTAATTGAAATGGAAGATAATCGTTATGTAGTTTTTAAATCTGAAGCAAAGCAAGTTGTTTACAAACAATTATTAAATATCGATGATGTTAAAGATCTGAATGATTATTTGATCAAAATGATTGATAATGATCTAGTTTCAACAAATATCGGAACTTCCTTAGTTAGTGGTAAAAGAGTTCATTTAGATATTGATCTAAAATCACAAAATTACAAAGATTTGTGTATTAATTTAAAGGTTACTTTGAGAGACTATTTCCCTGATTTAAGACTAGATCCTAATGCGCGATTATACGGTCAATCATATGGTTCTGTTAAACCTCATGTTGATAAAAATCATGATGGTGTATCAAATTATACATTATTATTATATCTAACTGATGATTTTGACGATGGTAAATTGTCTATCAAAATGAAAAGAACTTTTCAAGAAATGCAAGAATGCGAAACCAATAAATTCCACAAAGTATTTACTTTTAAACCTTTAAGAGGATATGGTGTTATTTTTAATAAGAATTTGTTACATTGGGCATCTGATATTCTCTCAGGAATGAAGAATTTTTTGTTAATTCATTTTCATAGTAATTTTTGAAACAATAGTGATTTTTTAAAACTCTAATATAATATTTAAATACAAATATTATAAATTAAAATGGAGGGGGATAGATATACTCAAGAAATAATAACAAAAATACGATCATTATCATTAACAAATAACACTGAAGAAAATTTAAAATTAAAGAGAAGAATCTGTGTTTTGATCAACGGACAGTCAAAGAACGAACATAATAGTTTTAAATGGGATAGATCGATATCATCTAACAAACAAGATTTTGTTCTTAAGTCTCAATATATTCATTCTGGATCAGCTATTTTTCTTCTAATTAAATATTCTCATCTTAGACCAAATGATTCCTTTGTTGATACTATAATTAAGTCTGGTATAACAGAAGAATGTTTAAAAATAGCTACGGACGTATTATCTGTAGATCCAGATTGTAATGATTTTTTAATCAATTACGATAAAATATTTAATCCAGATAATAAAATGACTATCGTTGATGAGTGTAATAATAAAACGATAAGTTATTAAGATATAATTAATATTAATTATATTTTTAATCGATTAGTAGTTCTTCTATTATAGGCCGATTTTCCGGGTTAATAGTAAGACAACGAAGAATTAATCCAGAGAACTCTCCTAATTCTTTAATTAAATTAATATCAAAATCATAATGTTTCACTCCTAATTTTTGTAATTTAGCAGCAGCACGTGGATATGATTTTTCCGTTGGACTTCCTAATTTAGAAAAGATCTTTTCTAATATTGTTAGATTATCATCAATCATAAATACATCTAAAAAATTACGACCTGTAACCATAAAATACAGGATTGTCCCCAATGCCCAAATATCAATTTCCAATCCATATTTTTCATATTCGAAAAGAAATGTCTCCGGAGGACGATAATTTATAGTATTAGCGAAATCAGTATCGGTGATATTTTTAAATGATTGATAAGGAACTGATATACCTAAATCTATGATTTTCATAGAATCACTACTTTGATCATAAAGAATATTTTGAGGTTTAAGATCACGATGAATTAAATCATGATCATGACATTGAAAAACACCTAATAATATTTGATTAAAGTATTTATCGTATTTAGATTTATCCAATTGATTCTTCTTAACTAGATCATAAACAGATCCTTTCATTAAAGGTAATATGATTTTACTTTGTTGATTATCATAAATAAATCCACAAATAGATATTATATTTGGTTGATAAGCTAATAATTTTAATAAAGATGTTTCTAATAAAAAACTAGAACTATTATGGTCTTCTATCGTTTTAATGACATATTCTTTATTACATGTTTTAAGTTTGATTTTAGTTATTTCTCCGTAACCTCCTTTACCAATCTCTTCAAGTTCTTCAAATTCTCCTAAATGCCATGGTTCAGTATAATTATATTTAGATATTATATCAATAATTAATTTATTTTCCTTACAAATTACATTAACTTTATCTATTAAGCCAATTGCTCTATCTTTAAAAGTTATTAGGGAAGATTCTAATGATCTTTTTAAATAAACTTGTATCTTTGCACAAATATTAGACATTTCTTCAACAGAATAAATTGTATATTTACCAGTTAACATATATGTACATGTATGAGCAATTAAAGATGGTTTGTAAATAGATAATTCTGGTAAACTCGTAGCAAATGCTGCCAATGATTTCAGGTCATTATTCTTTTGATCTACGAAAAATATTGGGGATGGATATATTAATTTACCTGATAAATCATTAAATACTTCAATAGCAGTATTATTTAATTGTTCAACTGAAAAAGCCTTATCTGATATATATGCTAAATCTTCTAAATCAACTGGATTATATTCTAAAATAATAGTAGAATAATATAATGATACCAAACCGTACATTTGTAAATTTTGTTTATTTATTTTGGATTGATTATTACTATATATTATATAAAATATCGTGCATGTATAACAATAATCTAAATCTGTTAATCCAAACATTTTTACTACTTGTTGAATCCAATCAAATAAAATAGCTATCATCTTTTGTGTTATATCGTCAATTTTCAGTCTATCAAGATAATTTGGATCTATAAATTGTTCTTTTTCCAACATATACAAATATTTAATATTTTTAGCAACATTAACATAATTATAATATTTGTACCACTCAATAAATGAACTAGTTTCTATAGTAGTTTTATATTTTTTATTAAGCTCTTGTATTACTTTTTCATTATCTAAACTTTTTTCAATCGTTATATTAGATAAATATAATTGTAATAGATCATCAGGATTCTTATTATCAATTACAGATGTTTGTTTTGGTACCCAAACTTTAGTAGATGTTAAAGTTTTATTAGGTATAGGTATTGGTAGTAGTTTTTTGGTAGTTATTATATTTTTATTAGTTATTATAGTTTTATTAGGAATAGGTAGTAAAATTTTGTTAGTTTGACTTAAATCACTAACATCAAAATTTCTTTCTTTGCATAATTTAACTAGATTTTTGTAAACATCTTTATCTCGTTTAATAGTTCTTCCTGTTCTGGGATTAATATTAGGATTTTCTAAAAATCTTCTACATATATCATCGTCGGGATGCTCCATTTATGATAAAAATATTATAATTATAATATTTTTTTATAATATATAAAATTTACAATGGATACAAATAGATCGTTATACTTCATATTATATATAATCTATTTATTATTTTTAATTATTGCATTATACTTTTTGTTAACTTATATTAACGCTTCATCCTACATCTTTTTTATGCTATTGATTGGCTTGGTAATAATATTAATAGGAGTTTTTATAAAAGAATATGTTTATATAGATTATGATTATTATATTTGGATTTATCTTGCTTTGAATATAGTAGGATTAATATTAATTACTGTTGGATTTGTTTATGCAATTATGAACTCCGATTTGAAATGGTACGTTTGGGGTGCACTTGGACTCTCTATTGTTTTATCTATAATAGGTAATATGCTTACTGTGATCTATCCTTATGATTTCTTACCCGGATGTGTTGTTTCAATTATAGCATTCTTAATATTCGCTATTACATTAGTTTTAGTTATGGGCTATGGTCCTTGGGCAATAAATATAGATTTAACGTTAAATAACGTATTTTGGTTCTTACCATTTTTAGGATTAACGGTAATAGTTGGTATCTTATCTGTAATTTTTGATGGATATTCCTTGCTATTATGTAATCCTTGTTGTCCAGATAATCCTTGTGGTCAATGTAATATTTGTAAACCTGTTCAACCATGTATCGAAGAATATCAAGAAATTAATGAATGCATTATTGTTGAAGAATGCCAAGAAATAAATGAATGTAATATCGTTGAAGAATGTCAGCAAATTAATGAATGTAATATCGTTAATGAATACCAAAATGAATGTAATATTGTTAATGAATACCAAAATGAATGTAATATTGTTAATGAATACCAAAATGAATGTAATATCGTTAATGAACGTAATGATATTACTACATTAGATCAAAATAAATCTGCTAACTTACTGAATCTTATAAATATCTGTAAATCTGTCAACATAAAATAAATTCGTACTTAGAATATAAATATATCCCATGATCTGAATAAATTTAATGAAATTCTCAATGATTATCAATCTATCATACCATTAGATGATAATATTTCAAAATTAACACGAAGTATATTATACGATATAAAAAAGTAAATATTAATTCATAAATTAATATTTTTATTTTAATATTTTGTCACAACCTTTATCATACCAACATCGTTCTAATAATGATTTAATATTATCATCAGAATTAATTCCTTGTTCTAATAATTTATTGTGTTCACGAAAAAAATTATCTCTATTAAGTCTAAATGTAATAGGCAGCCTTGATTTTTTCTCACTAGTTCTACCGATCATAATATCTTCATATGCAACTGGAATTTTAATGTATAATATAGTGTTTTTATTGACACAGCCACATTTGTCACAATTAGCTACTACGTAATATTTTTTAGTATATATTTTATATCCATTATTATTAAATTCGAAGCATCTAGTCTTTTCAAAATTAAAAATCTTGAAATTAATCAACGATGGATGTATTTGTTTCAAACTTAATAATTTATCATCAATTTTATATCGTTCTCGTCTAATAATATCATAATAATGCCATCTGGTAATACAGAAAGAATATAAATCTTTTAAACAACCTCGTTCAATCAAAAGATTAAATAATGTATCTTTAAAAATATCATCAATGTAATATATTTTACCTAATAGAGCTTTATATACAGGTTGTTTAGTTGATAATGACAATTTAATAGCTGCTTCTAATTGTAATTGTTCAGTAAATAATTGCAAGTCAGTAGTTTTAGATAATTCAATGACATCATCCTTAAGGGATTCTTCAATCGCTCTTTTTAAATCTTTATCTTCCGAAGATAAATCATTAGCATTATTTTCACAAAATGATTCCTCAAAAGAATCATCATAATTTAAACCATCATAATAATCAAATTCTTCCATATTTTGTTTTTAATTATAAGTAATAATTAAAAATTAATTATATAAATGATAATTTTTATTTGATTTATAATTTATATGTTAAATGTTGTTTCAAAAATATTTCCAAAAAATATTTTTACATTACCCAAACCCTAAATTGTATTTAAGGGGAGGAGCAGTTATAAGTTTTAAACTGTTACAAGATCTTAATTATTTTTATCCAATAGAAGATTTTGATTTTGTATTAGAAGATGAAAGATGTTGTAATGATTATTTTTATTATGAATTCGGTAAAGAATTCGGGATATTTTTAAATGGTTCTCGTAAAAAATCTCAAGGTAAAAATACAAAACTTCATATTATGAGAAATCGTAGTTTATTAAATTTTGAATTATCAGTATGTTCTAAAGATACTTTAGAATTACCGATGACTTCCATGAAAATTTATTTTACTCAAGAAAATTACATATCATTATTTGCTTTAATCAATGATATTGATTATTTCGATGCAGATTTATTGAAATGTATAGTTATTGAAATTCCTGATCATGATGAAAATGGTATGTTTAGTTTATCATTTGAAATCGGTGATACTATTATGGAAAATATAATAATTAATACAACAAATAATAAAATTCATCAACAGTGCTTATATTATTTAATTCAAAATCCTACTAATATTGCACGATTAAAATATAAAAATATACCAAAGTCGAGAGAGATCAAAAAATTATATGAACTATATCAAAATTGGCTATTAAATGAAGATTTAATTTTAGATTTAGTTGAACGACTAATTGTAAATATTACGAATTATATCAACGATATCTATGAAAATTATAAAGATATATTAGATGATAGTTATATAGAAATGTTCCAAAAAATGGATAGTTTATTTGAAAATATTAACATATATAGATGGATACATTCGTTTGATTTATTAGATCCTTTACTAGATATATTTCAATTTGGAGATAAACTTAAATTAAACAATACTAACAGTAAAATTTTGTCAAAAAGTCCAACTTGGTTAACTATTAATAAGATAAAAAAGCTCAAAAGTTAAATAATATTCTTAATATTATTTAGTCAGTTTATTTCAGATATTATCTTTTTAATTACATCCAAAGGAAGTAAACTAAAATATGAATTATTATCTTTATTTAAATCATATAAAATATCAAATGGATTATTTACTAATTCATTAATATAATTACTGATCGGAAAATTAGTCCATAAATTAAAATTTTTAACATAATTTTCAGTATAACTACTATAATGTAAATCTGTTTTAACTCCTTTTCTTGAATCTTTAAAGTAAGTAAATTCTGGTTCACAATATACGAGTTTTTTAAGCTTATTGTGATACACAACTATGCCTCCTCCGTAGGGAGAACGTTTAAACGGATCATTTTGTTCTCTATTGAACCATTCTAAATTAAGTTTTGACATTTTTATTTATTGATTAATGTAATCAATAAATTTAAACTCGTTTTTTATTTCTTTAATGAGAAGTATAACGATCCTGCAACTAATATTCCGGATAAACAACTCACACGCCATTCTAATGTATTAATTTTATTCTGTAAAACCTTCATTGTTTGAGATGTTGAAATTCTATAATTAGAAAGTTCATTTAATTGTTTTAATCCATCTTTTAAGTCTGACAACTCTTTATCATTGACTCTTTTTAAATCCGATAATTGATTATTAAATTTTAAGTAATTATCACTTAATTGTTTGTTACAATTTGATTGTACTTTCAAAAGTTCAGTATCACATTTTAAAGTTATGGAATCAAGATGAGCATTTGTTACCATTTGATATTGAGGTTCATTTACTAATTTATTAAGTATATCATTAGCAGTTTGCGATAATTTTAGATCAAGTTGTTTGGTGTGATACTCAGTAATTTGTAAAATTTGAATATTGTTAGATAAGAAATTTGTAATTTCTTTAGTTATTTCTTTAGCGACGCATGAAGGTATTTGATCTCTTCTAAAATCCTCTAATTTCTTAGAAACAATTTCATTTACCAAAACCTTTACCTTATCTTTGATTGCTTTTTCTTGATTCGGTAACTTAGAATTTAACTCTTGTCGAACGAGATCAGATAGACTCAATTGTTGAATGATATTATTCAATAATAATTTATCATTAACAGTATCTTTGATTAATTTTCTAACATCATCGGATGAGCAATAAATAATTTGTTCTTTAACTTCCATCTTATCTTTTTAAAATCTATATTAGAAATATATTATTTATAATCATTTTTAAGAATTAATCTATTTTTCGTTTTTTATTAGGAATTAAAATAGAATCATCATCGGATTTTCGTTTTAATTTACATTCTTTACAATGTGTTCTTTGATGATCATGTTCACAAATTTGACTTCCTTTACAATCTTTACATTGTGATTTTATACGATTATGTTCACAAATAGATCCTCCTTTACACTCCTTGCATTTTGATCTTATACGATCGTGTTCACAAATAGAACCTCCCTTACATTCTTTATATTTTGATCTTATATGATCATGTTCACAAATAGAACCTCCCTTACACTGTGATTTTTGACGATCATGTTCACATAATCGGTTATCACGTGCTCGATTATTCGTACATTTTCTACAGTATGATTTCTTAATATTATGTTGACATATATATTCATCTAATTTCTTATCATTTTGAATAATTTCTGCTTTTTCTAACTTAACTGGAACTACTTCCATTTCAACTACTCTTTTAGGTCCGATTGGTATGTAAAATACATATTCTCCGAAAGTATCAATATTAATTTTATCAACATTAGCGAATTGATATTTCAACAATAAATCATTAAAAATACAACCATTATCTATCTTATTTTCTCCATTGTATAACTGACAATCAATATACCAAACGTTTTCGACAGCAGCAAAATACACTAGCATATGACCAGCAGTATTTATATATTTACAACATCGACCAATACAAATAAATCCGAATGAAATACCTTGCTTATTCTCTTTAGCTTTTATTTTTAAATAAATATTTATTTCATTAACGTGAGATGAATATTGGGTATAATTATCCAAATCATGAACATAATTTTCTAAATCCAACGTACCATCATGTAATTCAATGGGTCCTTTATTATATGGTATGTCATTAATTTTAGTATTATTTAAATGTACTATAGATTTAATTACTCCTAAATATTCATTTCCATCTTCTTTTTTAATCCAATCAGACATAGTAACTACATCAAAATCATCAATTGTAGATGGAGTTGTTGTAGATTCTTTAGTTGGGATTATTCCAGACTTAAAATATTCGATTAAATCATTAGAAACACGAGTACAATTATCAGCGATATCATTGTTACCACGTAATATTTTAACTACATTTAAAAATTCATCATAATTAAAATGTAACATTCTTAATTTTACATGTATAATTTAAAAAATTATTATTATTTTTATATATTATATAATAATATTATTAATATACTCTATTTTTGATTGATTATCTTCAAATAAAAAATATTTATTATCATCCCAATACTCTTTGATATGTTGAATTAATACGTCAATACAACTTTCTTTAACTATGAGATAAATTTCAGGAATATAATCTTCATATCCACTTTCTGTAACATTATACAAAAATTCTTTATAAAAGATGTCCCATTTATAGTTTTTTGGTTTAGATGTTAGCAATAATTTTAATCGACGTGTATTTATATCTGTAGTTTCATCTTTATAAAGATCAAAGGCTAATAAAGAATCATAAATATTATCTCTACAACAAAAATTATAATCAATTTGAATGATATCATCAATTAAATCATATTCACATAATTCATATAGATCATGTACAAAATCTAATAAATTATAAGATGTACTTGCTCGTATAGTTTTCATATGATAATGATATATAATTTCTGATAACTTACATTTAACATCTGTATTTTTTATTTTATTGGATTTTAATAACTTGATTATACCCTTTAAATTAAAAGTATGTAATTTATTGTAACTAGTGAAATTCATATTATTTTAAAAATTAAATTATTAATAACATATTTTAAATCATTTTTAAAATAAAATGGAACAATGCCTAATTTTAAATTTACCACTAGAATTAATATTGAATATAGCTAAATTTATTGAAAGAGATTGGTTAACTCAAGATCTAATAGATGATATTGCTGATGATATTGAAGATGGACTTCCTGTAAATGAAGCCGAATATGAGAATCTTAAACAATTACTCGAAGAAAATAATGAGGACGGATATTATTATCCATTAAGGAATTTATATGCTACATGTTCTTCATTCAGCTATGTATCAGAGTTAGAATATATTTGTATTGAATCAGGAGAATTTTATTATAATACAGCTTCTCGTAATATTAATGAACCCTTACATGATATGCATTATAATGGAAATAAAAGTACAGAAATTTTAGGATATGGTGTTTATGATAATGGTAAAATGATCAAAGAAAATTGTATGTATACAGATACCCATTATCATTATAGGCAAGTAGATGGAATTAAATACTTTGAACAGGAAAACTGTAAGAGATGGTGGGAGAATGCAACAATTAAATAGAATCCAAAAAGAAATATTTAGTAAAGACCCTGATTTTAAGAAATTTTTTAATGCTGATTACGATAATTGTAAAGTAATTGTTAGAATACCTTTGAATTTAGAATCATCGTTTAATTTAGATTATGATACAGAAGGATTGGCATTATAAAATAATATTAATGAATAATTACAATAATTATTGTAATTATTATACATAAACTATAGGTCTTCCATAAATATCATATCGATATGTTCTATAAGGATAACCATAAGGTGATACATAATATGGATATGCATAGGGGTATCCATAAGCTGCAGCTCCTAAAGTAGTTCCTAATAATAACCCTGCAGTCGTCCCTAATCCCCAACTTCCATATCCAGGACCATAATAACCATGACCTCCATAATTACCTCCACGAGGAGATCCACTTCTTCCATAAGTCCCATGTTCTCTAGACGGTGATCTACTTCTTCCACTCATTTTTTGTTTTATATATTAGAAAAAATATAATTTTAAAATAAAAAATAATTTTTAAATGTATTATAATATTATAAGAAATATGGATTCCGAAGAAGAAAGTAGTTTGTCCGATGAGTTTCAATATATTGAAAATTCAGAAGATGATTTTTGTGTGACAGATATTGAAAATAACAAAATCGATGAATTAACTAAAATGATGAATAACTTTGATCTACGTTTGATTAATTTTCAGAACGAACCATTGAATAATATTTCAGATATCAGACGTGATTTTTATTTGTTATGCGAAGATCATCGTTACTTAATAGATGATTCTAAATTTTTGTCTAATTTAGAATCATCTATAAATAAAGATATATCTTTTTATGAAGATAAATTATTTGTGCTTTCTGAAAAATTAATTGATGATGAGTTGGATGAGATGGATAAAATAAATAAAACTATCATAAATAAAATAGTTTCTTACGATAACACCAAGGAACATCATGAAAGATTAATATTTGGAGAAGCCTTAGCCAATGAAAGAAAAATCAGAAGAGAAAGTAAACGTTAGTTTGATAGTAATAATTTTTTAAAACTAATCATAAATCTTAGTAAATGTAATAGATCTATTATTTAGTAAAATTCCAGCTTTTAAATTTAAATATGTCTTTAGAACACTTAAAGAATTATTTAATATAATTAAAAATTATATTAAAAATTATATTAAATAATCAATATGAACCCTATCTTAATCGAACCATATTATTACATTAAAAAACGTAATAATATACATTATTTAATTCATATAATAACTGATGAAAAAAATTATATTGAAAAAATATCAGGTAATATTTATTCTTCACTAATGTTTCACGGTATTATAAAAGATCATAAAGAAATAATTTTGATTTATGAAATAGATCCTTTTAAGGAATTATGCAGTGTAACTTGTATTAAACATAAGAATAATGAAATAGATTTTATATATGATAAGAGAGAATTAGAATTAATATTTCCTGATTTAGTTAAAGATACTTTTGATGAAGAATTAGAAATAATACTTTATGATTATGAAAATGGGGGATATTATTTAGAAAAAACTATTACATTGAATGAATTGCTCAATCTAAATGTTGGTGTGCAGATTTTTCTAATAAATAACATAAGTTATTTTGCATGTCCTAAATCATTCGAAAAATAGCAAAATAATAAAATAAAATCAAATTATATTTTATTCTAATAGCATAAAAATATAAAAAATGGAGAAGAAGAATTTAGAAATCAAAATCCGTGTTGATAGTTTTGATAAAATTAAAGAAAAACTTGTTGATTATTACAGTAATATATTAAAACAAAAAGATACATATTATGTTGTTAATAATGGTAGATTAAAATTAAGACAAGAAGAAGGAAATGTAGGTTATTTTATAAGATATTATAGAGATAATTTATCATCAGAAAAAATATCTAAATATTATACATATAATATTCCTAATGTAGTAGAATTTAATTTAATTTTTAATAATGCAATGAAGATAGAAGTAATTATTGAAAAGGAAAGAATATTATATTTATATAAAAATACTAGAATTCATTTAGATAAAATAGTTGGATTACCTGAATCAAAATCATTATACGTAGAAATCGAAGTCGTTATTAGAAATGACGAAGATAATAAGAAATCAAATGAATTAATGGAAGAATTACTCGTTATGATGGATTTAAAAAATAGTGAAGTTATAGCATCAGGTTATAGAGAAATTGTTTTAGAACACAAAATTGAAAATATTATGGAAAATGGGTTATATTAAAATATATTATTAGAATAAAATAATATACTAAAATTTTTTAATTTATTATGATAGTTTAAGAAATATGGATCCCGAAGAAGAAAATAATTTATCTGATGATTTTCAATATGTTGAAACTTTAGAAGATGATTTTTGCGTATCAGATATTGAAAACAATAAAATTGATGAACTAACTAAAGCAATGAATAATTTTGGTTTACGTTTAGTTAATTTTTAGAATGAATCGTTGAATAATATTTCAAACATTAGACGGGATTTTTTATTTATTATGCGAGGATCATCGTTACTTAATTGACGATTCAAAATTTTTATCTAATTTAGAATTATCAATAAATAAAGATATATCTTATTATGAGGACAAGCTATATCTTATTATGAAGACAAGTTGTTTACTTTATCAGAAAAGTTAGTTGATGACGAATTAGAAGTAGTAGATAAAACTATTTCTTATGATAAAGCCAAGGAACATCATGAAAGATTAATATATGGAGAAAAGTTAGCCAACGAAAGAAAAATTAGAAGAGAAAAAGAATATTTTTAAAAATAAAAATGAATTCTTATTTTTAAATTTTTAATTCTTATTCAAATGGAGTCATTGTGTGGTTTTTTGAACGAGCAATTTATTAAAATAGAATCTCTAAATGAGGAATTACAGTTAGATTTAGGTCTTGAGAGTCATAAAGAATTCTTTAAACAGGTTAAGAAATGTATCACTTTGAATGAGAATGACGAATTGTTATTTAACAGAAATATTTATAATCAAATTAATTGGGGAAGAGAAGAAGTTGAAATATTTAATTATGCGATAAGCTTACTCAAGACTGATTTGGTTTTAGCTGAGAAATTATTTACTTTTTTCAGCAATTTAGAACAAAAAAATAAAATATTTTGGGATGAATATTATAGAGGTCATGAGTTCTATCCATTGTTACTCTTTTACATGATTAATTTTTGTGAAATTGATGAATTTAATTTTTGTGAAGAAGACGATGTGCTTAGAAATTTTTTTATGTTGGAATCTGAAAATGTAGGATGGATATATTTCGAAGAGAACTTAAATATAGATTATTTAGGATTGGATTATTATCATATAATATCTATATTAGAAACTATTATTAATGGAATAACAATCAAAAATAAAAGCTTTTTCACAATATTGAAATCAATCATAAATAACAACATTTCTAAAATTAAGAATGAATATGAAGATGAAGATGAAGATGAAGAGACTGAATCTCAAAGCGATATTGATATTCCAGCTGACTCTCAAAGAGATGTTGATATTTTGAATGATCTTAAACAAGAGATTGAGCGACTAGAATCACATCTTTAAGTTTAGTTTTTTAAAACTCTCTAACAACAGTACCCGCTTTATTCATACTTGCATAATTTTGGTTACTAGAAATTAAACCTTTATAAATTTTTTGATATAACCAACAATCAATAATGTCATATTTTTTATATAACATTACTTCATTATCAATCGTTATATATCCATATGGTCCAAAATGAAATTGTAAAAGATAATATTTTTTATCACCTATTATATTTAATCCTAATTTGTGTTTAATATTAATATCTCGTCCTAAATATCTATTTATAGATCGAGCTAAACAAACAGGACCAGTCAATGACATTATTTGGTCTTCCTTACCAATTTTAATATTATCCAACATATCATTAATGTATTGTTTTAATAAAGGATGTCGGGGAGTACAAATAAGTAGACCATTATGTATAAATTCGCCTGCTTGTTCACAATCTAAAACAGAAATGAATATATCTTTTTCATTTTTTAATCCAGACAATTCAATAATTTCATCTATTGATTTAACTGCGACTGCATAAGAATCTACATAAACACCACCAGTTTCATATAATTTAATAGCTCTCCAAAAATCTGCTTTATAAGCAGTCGGTATTATTTTTTTCCAAGCATTATATTCTTCATCGCCAACATTTTTCATATACTCTTCGCAATCATTATCATTATTCCAAATCATTTTATAATCTGGATTCAATCTAACCCAAGAATAATAAGCTAAATCATACATTTTCTGAGATAACGATTTAGAATACCAAGTTCGATGAATTACCTTAGGAATATTATTATTATTATTTGTATCAATTATTTTAGGTTCATGAACAGTATTTACTTCAATTACATTAATATGAATAGCTATTTCATATACAATTATGATAATAATAACTATTATAATTCCTATAAAAATTGTATTGTAATCATTATCCATCTAATTTATATTAAAAAATAATTTTTAAATATAAAAAATTAAATTGTAAAATATAAAAAATTAAATTGTAAAATATTTCACATGGGACAATACAATAGTAATATATTAAAAAATTATGATCCTAAATATTATAAATTAGAAGAAAATCTTAACTTGAATCTTCTATCATATCCAAACGAAGGGTTATATCATCCTAAAGAAGTATTAAATGATATTTATCCTAAAATTGTATTATGGTCTATTGAAAGACAAATGGATTATGCTGATGCAGTAACACGAAAATATGCATTAAATCAATTTTATCTCGATAAATTAAAAATACAATTAGATGTCCCTCTAGACCAATTCGCTAAAACAGTTAATGCTACACTAATTGGAAATCTTGCATTTATTACTTATCATAATGGAATAAATAGCGAATTTGGGATTTACTATACTAAAATTCTTAAATATCTAAAATTTAATTTTACATAAATTTTTTAAAAAATCATTACTTTTATCTTATAATATTAGTAAGATTAACTAGATTTTCAGTAGATGTTATAGTATGATTATTACGTAAATTAAGAGTAGTAAGATTAGTTAATCCTTTTATTCCCTCATTAGTTATCGTATCATTATTACGTAGATTGAGGTTAGTGAGTTTAGTTAAATTTTTAATTCCTCGATTAGTTATTTTTCTATTACAATATAGATTAAGATCAGTAAGATTAGTTAGATCTTTTATTGTGTTGTTTGATATTGATATATTTTCACATAAACTAAGACTATTAAGATTTGTCATACGCTTTAATTCTTCATTGCTAATCAAATGATTATATGATAAGTTAAGGGAAGTTAAACTAGTTAATTCTCTTATTGACGTTATAGTAGTATTATTACGTAGATTAAGAAATTTAAGATTAGTTAATCCTTTTAATCCTTTATTAGTTATTATGATATTAAAATATAAATCAAGAGATGTAAGATTAGTTAACATCATTATCTCTTGGTCTATTATGTTATAATTGGAACATAAATTTAGACAAGTCAGATTAGTTAATAATTTTATTCCTTCATTTGTTATTTTTTTGTTATAAGATAATTTTATAGATCTAACATTAACTAATGTTTTTATCCCTTCATTCGTTATTACATTATTATTACTTAAATCAAGACAAGTAATGTTTATTAATTTCTTTAAATTAACATCATCTAATTTAGGATATTTTACATTACTTGTGATTCGTACCATTTTACAATTATCATTAAAATATTTATTAACTAAAGATAAATCAAAAACTTTATTATTCGTATATGATAAGATAATATTTTTTATTTCATTAGGTAATGAATCAAAAGAAATCACTTCCATTTCAATCTTAAAATAATATTATATAATATTATTTTTTTTATTAAATTTTTAATTTTTATAGATCATTTAATTCGTTATCAGTAATTTTAATTTGACAATTCAAGAGATTATTAAGAATCTGCTTAATTGAAGCAGAGCATAATTGATAAATAACATTTGTTATGGAATCATACTCATCATAAAATTCAAAGTTAATTTGATAAACATTCGGTTGTATACAACATATCTTACATTGTGGGAACATGTCATCATTATCTTCAATATTTAACCAGTTGTTAAAATTAAGAGTTAATATAGCTAAATCTACTTCTTGAACATTAAACAAAGCAATGTCATTTATATCTTCAATTCTAAGATAAATACATTTTTCATTAAAATCTTGATTGGCATTTAATTCATTTAATTTATTTACTAATTCAGTAACTCTATCTTCCATTTTATAATTATAAATTAATTAAATTAAAAATCGTTTTTATAATATTATTAATCATCTATATCATCTTCTATAGCTTTCGGGAATGAATTTAATATATTATACAATTTGTTGGATAACTCAGGAAATTGATCGTATTCTAATACATCTTTGATCGTTAAATTTCTAATGTTTTTAATTGTCATTGCTATACTTGATTGTTCTAATTTAGGAAAGATCAATAATGCTATATAATATTTTAAATATAAATAATCTCCATATATATTTGGGATATTTTCATCACTAGCGCTCATTGAATTTACTAAATCTGATTGTCCAAAACCAACTAGCTTTATTTTGTAGTCATTGAGGACAATAATATTTTTTCCATGTAAATCACCGTGCACATATCCAGAAGTATGCAAGCCAATCGCTGCTTCATATAGCGAAGTTATTATCTTGGTTGTAATATGAATATTGTTATCGCGTTTCATGTTTAAATATTCACATAAAGTTATACCATTTATTCGTTCCATAATTAAAGCCACATAATCATTTGTTTCATATCTCATATATATATACGGGACATAATTTGGTATTAATTTAGAAACTTCAATAAAATAAATTCATTTTCATAATATCATCGAAATCAGGATCTATATTATTAAAATAATATACTTTAATTATAATTGATTCGTCATTTGTGATGTATAATTCACTCTCGTGAGACGTATGGTAAAGTCGTAAATTATCATATTTATCGATTTTTGATAACATTTTTAATAATAAAAATGAATTTATTTTATTGATTTTTAAATCATTTTTATTATTAAAAAAATGGATGTTGTTAAAATTGATTGTGATAATAAATTAAAATCATTATTACCTTTTTTGAAAGAGGCCATTGAAAATCCAGAAGTATCTGAAGATTATGAGGATTCGGGTTATACGTCATCTCAACTATCATCTGACTCAGAATCTTCAGAAAGCTTCGATTCGCAAATTTATAATTTTGATAAAAAAATAGATCATAATGACGTAGTTTTTCTATTAAATGTGACTGGACAAATTTTATTAGTAACAAAAGGATTTTCAGATGAGCAAAGTATTAAATTCAATAACAAATTTGACGATAATTTAGTTAAAGCGCTTATTGAAGAATCAAAAGACCAAGATTATTATATTGATCAATCAGATGAAATTTTAAACATTAATTTAGATTATTATATACAAAAATCATTGACCACTATTCCTTACAGTAAGGTAATTATAAAATATAATAAACATTTTAGTATTACATGTGAACATGATATTAAATGGATAACTATCGACGACGAAAATAATCAATTAATTATATCTCGTTATAATAAAAAGTTAACAATTTTTGACATATTACATACTTCACGGATGATAGCTATTACGTATGGTACACTAAATTTTGTGGTACAAGTCGGATTTCAGGAATTTAAGGTAGTGAGTCACGATGATGATATTTTAATACTAAAATACTAAGCAGATTTTAAAAAATTCTATATAGATAGAATTTTTTTTATTAACTCTTATTTTTTATAATGACACGTTCTACATATTACTCCGTTGCTTCCATTATACCAATTTTTAAGATATTTTATTGAGTTGCACTGAGTACATAAGTTTTGGATGCACTCACTTTTATAACATTTGTAACAGATTTTTCCATTTTTTCCATTATACCGATTATAATTATCATTAATTATATTACATTTTGTACACCTTTTATCATTTTTGTCTGGTTGGTTTTTATCTGGTTGGGTTTTATCATCGTAGTTTTTATCATTTTTATCATCTTTTTCATTTTTGTGACAATTTAAGCATATTTGTTCTTTATTTGTATTTAAATACCACGATGTTGTAAATATTATATTTTGACAATGTCTACATTTAAATTTATCATCATATAAATACCAACATTTACTACACAAATCAATAGAATGTTCATATAAATACGTTTTTTCAACACAACTTTTACAATATTCACATTGTTGCAGCGGTTGTAATTGTTTTAATTGTTCAATCATTATTTCAAATTCTTCTGTGATTTCATCATCTTCTGAATAAACTGATAACGATTCATATGCCACAGGTTCTTCAGGATTATCGAAGATCATTTTAAAAAAATATTAATTTATATAATTATAAATTAATTTTATTCGTGATTAATTTATATAATTATAAATTAATATTTAATTAGCAAAAATTTTCGTGCGACGAACATATTAAATTTCCTATTTTATTTTTACGATTAATCAGACGTTCAACATTAAATAACTCACTATGAGATTTTTCTTTTTTAGCGTATGAAATCTGATCAAATCCTTTTTTAGATTCTATAAACTTAATAAATTCCTCGATACTATGTTTATCTCCTTCATGATTAGAAATATAACAATCGTTGGTTTGAGCTAATTTTCTAAGCCATGATTTTAACTCAGATTTAGTTATTACAGATATATTTATTTGGACATACACATGATTATGATCTATAAAAATATCAGTATAATCGAGAACCCATTTATGTTTATGTATCAGATGATGATCATGATGTAAATCTCCTTTTTCATATTTTAAATTATCAGAATTACTAATAAACTCATAAACTTCCCGAATTACGTCTATCTCATTAAGATCAATATTATCAATTACAGCTTTTAATATTTCGATGATATTGAGACAAAATTTCTAACCTCCAGATGATTTACCAAAATGATAATTTTTATCACCAACAATTAGATAATAATTATTGCACATTTTTAAGATTATTTTAAAATTATTTATGGATTTAAAAATGAATTTTATTATATAAATTTAATGATTGTTAAAATGTCTAAGAAGATCGTATATGATGCTACAAAACCTTTTGAATTTATTGATAATGAAAATACTTTACATGCAGCTTATTATCCCCAGATTGATATGGATGATATCTCAGAAGAATTATCAGAAATAAATTTTGTTAGAGTTCATTATATTAGTAGATTTGGTAAAGCCAATAGAACTCCTAGATTAACGTGGACATACGGTAAAACGAGTTTGGCTCGTTCAACCGGGCTCTCCGAGCTTGGGAAGATTAATGACGAGACTGTTAATTACAAAGGATTAAATTTTGTACCTGAAGCAATGCCTGGTTGGTTAGAAAAATTATCTTTGAAATGTAGGCAAGTATCTATAGATAATTATAATTTTGATCCAGAATATAATTCATGTATCATAGGAAGATATGATGATGCTAATGATCAAATTGGGTTTCATTTTGATACCGAAACTTATCTAGCTCATCATTTTTGGAAGAGGAATAAATTCCTCCCCCCGGAAAGCATTTATGCTTTTTTGTGCTAATGTCACAATAGGTCATGCTAGAGATTTTCAATTTAAAGATGATAAAAAACAATTATATGAAGTTAAGTTACAAGATAAATCTTTGTTCTTTTTCTCTGGATTAGAACATTCATTGCCAAAGAGAGCAGGTGTAAAAGCAGGCCGAACAAGATATAGTTTATCATTTAGAAATATGAAAAATAATATTGGCATTGGAAATAGTTATTATTATTGTCGAGGATTAGCTGGTGCAATTGATGATAATGATAAATTAGAATATGAACAAAAACTGGTTAATTTACAAAAATAAAAAATAAAAAATAAAAATAAAAATGATTAAAATAAAAATTAATATAAAAATAAAATAGGGATGACCAACTGGAATAAATATGGAAGTCCTCTTGAGATCAGACATTAATACATTAATTCATTAGAAGAATTTTTAGGAACTCTTAAAGGAAATGTAGATGACGAGCCATTATGGGAAGTTAATGGTGAAGAAGGAGAAATACAGCCAATTTCATATTCAAGTGAAATTCCTGAAAATTATCTCTCATCATATCTCGAAATCATCAAATGGCTTAAAAAGAAGCGTTTAAATTGTGAATCAGGATACGCTTTTACATACCAAGACGATGAGAATCCGGATGATCGATCAGTAGGAGGAATTAATTCTAATAATGAGGGTGTAACATTTGTTAAAGTCGATGGAGATGGTGAAGTAACCAAAGAATTTCATAAGATCTAAATAGTTTTTTAAAAAAACTATATATTGCTTAATATATAATTTTTTAAACTTACATAATTTTTTAAATTAACATAAAATAATTCATGATGAATAGAAAAATTCCTTTCTTTGATGAATCATTACAATTACCATCTAATGTTGAATTATCTTATATAGATAATCCTTATTCATCTCCCGATACGCGTGGAGTAACTCAAGTAGTTCAAGTTCATAATAAATTAACTATTAACAATAAAATTTGGTATGAAGTGTCATTACTAACTGATGCAAATGGTCAGAGATTAAATTCATTAGAAAGAATATTAATACAAGACTTAGTTAGTTTTAGAAAACATCGAACTATTAAAAATAGAAAGCTATATCATTTAAATGATGAAATTATAGCATCCAGATTTATAAATAATGATTTAAATAAGAAAAATTCACTAGAAGCAGCCAGTAGATCATCTTTAGGATCAGGAATATATGGATTGAATTTACCTAGCATTAAACAAGCTAGAGATGTATCTACAGATAATAAAAATATTTATGAAATTGATATATTAAAAGCTTATGATATTCAAGATAAAGAGCATGGTGAAAGTATTACGACTGCATCATTACTAACAAATAGATTTTTAGATAGAGTTTTATTTAGTAATTCTAGTATTGACATAGAATTGTTAAATGAGGACATCGAAAATTTAGTAATATTATGGAATATCGTTTTTTATCGCAGCAAACAATATATATCTTATAATAAGCTTCAAAATATATTGTCAAATTATCTGAATGAATATCTAACAAATCACGAATTAACTGATAGACGCGATGATAGATCATTAATAGCTTTTCCTATTAATTACATTATGAAAGAAATGGGATATACTGGATTAATAGCTGATGATCTTTATAACAATGGATGGGATCGTGGATGCGTTAGTTATAATTTTGAAAAAACCGATATCATAATAGAAGGTAAGGCATTTTATTAAATTACTCAAATTTATATAAATGAAATAATTTGAGTTATTTTGTCTTAATATTGATTAAACATAAATAATTCAATAAATAAAAATAGATTTAAATATGATAATTTACGATGAAATTATCATAAATGGATACAGAGTTAAAGAATTTATTAGAGCAAACTGCTGTTGAAGCCAATAATGATTCGTTTACTCATTTAACAACCTGTGAAACCATTAAAAGATGGTCAATCAAACCAAATCACCAGACAGATTTTTGGAAAGGATACTGTACATTAGTAAACCAAGATGTAAAATTATGTTTGTCAGAACGAGCGTTGTCAACTATGCCTATTATAGTTCAATTAAAATTAAAATTTAGTATAGATGAAAATGATGATTTTAAGTCAATGTATAGAAGTGATTTTCTAGCTCATCTAGTTCATATTTACCAAAGTGTCATTATTGACACTATTAAAATTGATAATCAAGAGACATTAATAGAATTAATTGCATCTGTATTAGAATCTGAATCGTATTATTATGAAGTAGATCCAATAACAAAACAACGATATTTAACAACAGATATAAGATTACATTTTCCTTTTGTTAGAGTTGATGTTGGATTTCAAAAAAGGAAGATACGATCAGAGGTCATAAAATTACTTAATAAAACTAATGCCATTAACAAATTAGCTAAACGTCCTATTGGTGATTGGAATCAAATTATTTCAGATGATTTTGATTCTCCGATTACGATGTTTGGTAGTACTGAAAATTCAAGTCAACCCAAATTAAAATTATCACATAACTGGCATTTGATTACCAAAGAAATGATAGATAAAGATTCAGATATAGATGAACTTCCCAAAGATGATATATTCTTTCCAGGTAATCATAAGGATGTTCAAGATGGTATAATTGAAGAGCATATTTTTGAGGAAAATGATAATGTAGAATTTTGGTTACCATTATGTTTTTCTTTAGATTATTGGTCAAATGTATCAGATATTAAGATAGATGATGGAGGAAGATTTAATATGATTAAGGAACCTAAACAAAACGCTTTTGATTTCTCAAATAAAATTAATTGGGCTTCTGCTCCTACTGAAGAAAGTACAATTGAAGTGTGTGAAAAAAATATAACCATGTTAAATAAAGAAAGGTTTTTTGAAGAGCCATCATGGTTAGATATAGGTAAATCTCTTAGCAATTCAACTAGAGGTAAAGAAGCAGGACTTTTATTATGGATAAAATATACTGAAAATGCTCTAAAATTAAGCAATAGAGATATACCTAAATTTATGACAATATCGAAGGATATGAAAACTACTATGAGAACTTTGTATAGAACATTCGCAGGAAAACCAATTACATATAAAACAATGGGTCACTACTCTAGAATTGATAGTCCTGACGAATATGCATTCTGGCACAGAGAATGGTGTTCACATCCTATTAGTAAAGCATTAAATTGTTCTCATGTTGATGTTGGTGTTGCTATTTATAAGGTTTATTGGTTAGATCTTTTATATTGTCCAATAACCAAGCGATGGTTTATATTTAAAGAGGGTAAATGGGAAGTCGACATAGATGCATTAGATGTCAATCGTCTTTTATCAGAAGATTTTGTTAAACGATTAGAAAATATGAAATCCGAAATCCGAACGATAATGGGTAATTCAAATGATGATGATGTTAAAGAAAATGGTAATGCGACTATACTCAAAATAGATGCTTTAATTATGAAATTAAAACATGGTCCTTACAAAAGTAATATTATTACTGAATTAAAAACACGATTTAAAGATTCTAAGTTTGAGAAAACTTGTGATTCAAACCCTAATATGTTAGGATTAGCTAATGGGATTTTAGAAGTTATCGGTGGTAATATTCATTTTAGAGCAGCTAAACCAGAAGACTATGTTTTAATGAATACTAAAGTTGAATATGATGATACTTTTACATGGGATTCACCTCAAGTCGTTGCTTGTATGGCTTGGATGTCTCAAGTATTCCCTGATCCTAAGCTTAAATTACATTTTCTTAAGTTTGCCGCATCGTGTATAAAAGGTCGTAATAGTGATAAGATATTTCCTATTTTTACAGGAGAAGGTAATAATTCTAAATCTATGATTGTTAAATTATTTATGCAAACTTTTGGGGAATATGCTATTAAATTTGATATGGCTAATGTAACTGGACGTAATAATAATCCAGGGGCTGCAAGTCCACATACTGCCAGAGCTAAATCTGTTCGTTTAGGATTTATGGACGAAGCTGCAGATGATGTTCCAATGCATAAAGAAACTATCAAACGTGTAGTAGGTGGTGATTCTTTTTATACTAGAAAATTGCATGATAATGGAGGTGATATTGAAGTATTCTTTAAATTAGTATTATCTTGTAATAAGGTTCCTATTATTCCTAAAGCTGATACAGCTATTAAGAATAGAGTTAAAATATTTCCATTTTTAGGCACATGGACAGCAGACTCTACTAAATTAGGAGAACCAAATACTTATGAAATGAAAGAAAACTTTGAAGATGATATTCCTGATATGGTATCTGCATTTTTATGGATATTAGTACAACATTACCCAATTTATAATGCTGAAAAATTGAAAGATCCTGAGATTGTTACTAGACATACTAAAGATTATTGGGAAAATAATGATGTATATGCACAATTTGCGGCGGATTGTGTTCATGTTACTGATGATAAGAGCGGAAAAGTTTCATTTGTAGATATGTATGCAAAATTTCGTGCTTGGTGGAAGGATTCTTTTGATGGAGTTAAAGTACCAGAGAAACCATTAATTAAAAGAGATATGCAAGCACGATGGGGTCATTTGGTTGGTAAATTTTTCTTAGGTATTTCTCTTCTCGAAGATGAATTTAGAAGAGAACCACCTGTTACTAAAGCTGAAGTTAAACAAGAAGATAAACAAGAAATACCATTAGCTCAACCACCTAAAGAAATACAATTAGAAGAATTAGCAGAAGCAAACTTAAAAACAATCAAAGAAATGATTAGTTTACCAAAAACACCTGAAGCTGTTAGACAAGTTCGTGATTATACTGAAAAAGCTAAGAAAGATAAAAATATACAAGAAACCATGGGTGATATTTCTACTAAGTTATGGTCACCTGGAATTATGGCTGGAGTATCAGGAGAAATAAACTTTGAAGATGATGGAGTCATCGATTTTTAAATAAATTATATATTTGATATAATTTATATACTATTATTTTGATTTAATAATCTTAATTGATTAAAACTATTTACCAAAATTTTATATTTATAGCTTATTAATATAAGCTAATTTGATGACTCAACTTATATTTTTTTAGAAAACGATTTGTTATAATAAAATTTTGATCAATATAACAGTTAAATTTAAATTTAAATTTAAAATTAAAATTAAAGTCTAATCCATTATAATATCTAAAATTAGCTTAGATATTAATAAAGTCTAACTATCAAATTTTGATTTTGATTAGAAAATTTTAGAAAACACTTTGATTATAGTAATTTTTATATAATAACATCTATTTATTAGAATTTTAACTATAACAAACAGTTTTCTAAAATTTCTTAGTTAAAATCAAAATTTTAGATAATGATATTATTAATATCTAAGTTAAATTTAGATATTATAAGAAACTAGAATCTGAATATTAATAATTATAGATATTAGCTTTAATATTAATAAGTTATAAATATGAAATTTTGGTTTTGATTAGAAAACTGTTTGATTATAGTAATTTTTATACAATAACATCTATTTATTAGAATTTTATATTTAGACTTTATTAATATCTAAGCTAATATCAAAATTTTAGATAATGATATTATTAATATCTAAGTTAATATCTATAATTATTAATATTCAGATTCTAGTTTCTTATAATATTCTAGTTTCTTATAATATTCTAGTTTCTTATAATATTCTAGTTTCTTATAATATTCTAGTTTCTTATAATATTCTAGTTTCTTATAATATTCT
>Ga0315287_10000149_pt1 | contig 58473 bp, 93 predicted proteins | sample YL17G11_0_MG_FD_205037 | JGI IMG/M metagenome (GOLD analysis project Ga0315287, IMG submission 205037) | Sediment microbial communities from Yellowstone Lake, YNP, Wyoming, USA - YL17G11_0 | ecosystem: Environmental > Aquatic > Freshwater > Lake > Sediment | place: USA: Wyoming | collected...
GGCATCGCTTACCACGAACGGATTGAACGCCCGGAAGTTGTTGCCATGTCCGATCCGGAGGTGGCACTCGTTGTCCTTCATGCACAGGACGATGAGGTTGTTGGGGTCAAGCTCGAGCTCCGGGTGCAGGTGGTACGGCATCTCGTGGTGCACCTGTAGTTCGAGCGTGGCCCCACAAGCAACGCATTCGGGATGGTCCTTGATGAACTGATCGCGCACGCCCTGCCACTTGGGCGACCGCTCTTTGTCTTTCTTGCGCTCACGTCGCGCTGCCTTCCAGACCCTAATCCGATGGGCGATCTTGTTGAACATCCGCCAACTCTATACGAAAGGATCCAAATGACTGAAATCCCCTGCCTTGACCACGGCTACGTCGCCCTGGTCGACACGATGGGCGATGACCGGACGCCGGCGCGGACCGCCCGTACGTCCTTCCGCAACAAGGAGGAACGCACCGAGGAGGCCGACGCCAAGCTGACGCGCTACCTCATCTCGCACAAGCACAACACGCCGCTGGAGTTTAACCAAGTCCGCTTCTACGTGAAGCTGCCGATCTTCGTGGCCCGCCAGTTCGTGCGGCACCGGACGGCCAGCATCAACGAAGTGTCCTATCGCTACGTGCAGGCGGCGCGGGAGTTCTATATCCCGGAGCTCGACCGGATGCAGAAGCAGTCCAAGGACAACAAGCAGGGGTCGGGCAGCGAGATCGTCGAGGCCCCAAGCCGCTGCCGGCAGCTCATCGAGGACGCGTGCAACTCGGCGTTCTATTCCTACGAGGAGCTGCTCGACAACGGCCTGGCCGCCGAGCTCGCCCGCATCGTCCTGCCCGTCGGGACGTACACCGAGTGGTACTTCCAGCAAGATTTACACAACCTCCTTCACATGCTTCGCTTGAGGCTTGATCATCACGCTCAGTACGAAATTCGCGTGTACGCACAGGCGATGCTTGACCTGATTGAGCCGCTGTTTCCTACGATAGTCGCGGCATGGAAGTCGTCGTGAGGGCCAAGACTCATCCTCGCGATCTTCGCATCAAGCGCCCAGATAATCCTGGGACAGATATGGAAGGCCTGACATGACAAAGCACTTCGTCTCCGCCTCCTGCGAAGGCGAGACCTGTCGTTACGCGCGGTGCGGCCAGCCGGCCACCCACAAGGTCGGCGAAGAGATTCCCTTCGACTACTATCCAGCGCCGGATATCACCCACGTTCCCTGTCGCCACAACTTCACCGCCTACGTCTGCTGCGATCACTTTTTCGATCTGTTCGGCTCCGCGGTGCCGTGCGCGATGTTCGAGCGGACGCGCCGCCCCCGCCAATCCGGCATGGAGCAGAAGCACGAAGCCTGGGTGCTGGCCATCCTGAACTGGCTCCACGGCAACAACATCCCAGCCAAGGATCTGGAGATCCCGGCCAGGCTAACGCTGGTCGACATGCTGATCGGCGACCTACGCGTTGCCAACAACCGCCTGATCGACGACAAGAGCAGGCTGCTCGCCGAGCGCATAACCATCAAGCGCGCTCTCGACCACGTTGTCGACGCCCATGAGTCGTTGGCGCTGGATAGTCCCGAAGATCGCGAAACCCTCAAGCTGGCCCTGCGGCTGGCAACGGATGGCCATGTCCTCCAGTGACGGCGAACTCGGCCAGGACCGGATCTTCGATCCGGACTGTGGGCAAGTCTTTGTCTTTGGCTCCAACGAAGCCGGCATCCATGGGGCCGGCGCCGCTCGCTATGCCTACAAGAAACTGCAAGCCAGGCTGCACGTCGGCGAGGGGGCGATGCCGGACTGGACCAACCCTGCCTGCTACGCCATCCCCACCAAGGACGACCGCCTCTCGACGCTGGGGCTCGATCGTATCGCGACCTACGTCAACCGGTTCATCGAGTACGCCACGTCGCGTCCTGCGCTCACGTTCTTCGTGACCCGCATCGGCTGCGGCCTGGCCGGCTACGAAGACAAAGACATCGCCCCGCTGTTCAAGGGCTCCCCTGACAACTGCATTTTGCCGTATGGATGGCCATGAAAAACAAGTTCCGCGAATTGATCAAGTGGCGCTGCTCGCTGCCGGGCCAAGGCGATAATATGGATCCAGTTAGCATCAGTGCCAGGCTGAGCGTTGAGGGCGTCGAAAAGATGGGCATCGTTACGCCGCCATCTCTTCAGTCCAGTCTTACGGCGTTTCGCCATCTACGCCAGGATGCGCGCGTCACCGCCATCCGCCGCGATCTGAAAGACCGCATCGCCAGCCAACCTACTATCGAGAAGATCCTCCATAGCCAACCGCTAGGATGGCTGGTCACGCCCGACAACATCATCCGGCCCATCTATCACGCCGACCTGTTCATCGCGTCCGAGAAGCGCGGCGTGGCCATGCGGACTATCTACTCGTCCTACAAGACGGGCGAGATGCTGGTCGAGAACCTGTGCGAAGACCTGGTGGGCGCACGGTTCTCGGAGATTATTGGTACAGCGGTCCGCACGCTGGCCGACCTTAAGGCCATCCGCGATGGCAAGAAAGCGACTCGTCGTGGGCGGACGTGACCATTCAATCAAATGTCCGGATTGCGGGTACCAGAAGGGCGGACTGGATAACTTGCTCTGCGGATGCGATGAGTATCGCCATGCCCTGGCCCTGGGGCATCCACGTATCGACAAGGCCATGGGGCGGCGACTGAAGCGTCGTTTGGACAGGCTCTTGCACGAGGGCGATCGACCTGCGGCCTACGACATCATCAACGCCTGGATCAAGGCAGAGAACAAGAGGTAACCATGCCCGACGACACCACGACCTTCATCGATCTACTCACCGCCGCCATGTGCGACGCGGCCCTCGAGCACAAGCTCACCCAGCTCCAGACCAAGCTGGTGCCGCCCGGCACGACCAAGGAGAAGGTCGTCCGCATCATCATCATCCCCGAGGACATGGACTACCTGCTGGGTGGGTCGTGAGCGACGCACTCCACACCTTCGACGTCGTCGTTCGCGTCAAGCTGAACACGGACCAGATCGACATCGCCCACACGCTGATCAACTATGCGTACATGGGGCGCGAGAAGTTCACATCGCTGATCTGGTCCGAAGATCCCGCTGCGCCAGATCACGTCGTTGCCTCGTCGGAGATGCGTCGGTCCTACGACATGACCATCAAGGTCGACATGCTGACCGACGGCACGCTGAGGCTGGCGTGAGCAAGTATCCCAAGGTGAACCCGCGTACGGCGTGCCTGAACACGGCCCGCGTCGCCCGCAGCGCGATGCTGGAGGCGTGGCGCATCGAGCACGGCTTGAGCTGGGGCGAGTACCTTTGCCTGCTCTCCGAAGAGATCACATCGGTGGCCGGCATGTGGGCATCGACCGAACGAGGAGAATCATGAACATCATCCACACGCTGCTCCTGCTGTTCGCCGCCTGCGAACCGCAGCCCGACCTGTGCACCGAGAACGCCGGCGGCATGCCGCTCTACAGCCGGCCCTGTCATCCAGGAGAGCGCGGCCTCGAAGATCAGGCGGCGCGCTGGTGGGTGGACAAGGGTCCAGCCGCAACCGGAGCGTTGCTCCACGTCCAGTGCACGGGCTCTGCCTGTAGCTTCTTCTTCCAGGACGGGACTCCCATGACGGCAGCCTGCACCAGCGCCGGCTGCACCAACATCGAGAGGGGTAAATGATCAAAAGAAGGACCTGGTCACCTGGCAGCAGGAGGCGCTAGACCTGATGGCCATCCCGGAGCCGAAGCCGTGACCGAAGCAGAAGCTAGGATCTTGTACGGAGATGAGCTGGTCGATCGAGCGGTGAAGAGAGAGACGATGCTGACCGGGTACGGCTGGCGAGTCTCCTACAATAAGGAACTCGACGGTGAGTACGAGGCTCGTCGCAGGTCAAGCAACCCACCGAGGAACTACTGGCCCAAGGACCGCGGCAACGGAACTTTCCGCTGTCGATGTCGCTTCGGGCGATCAGGTCGGATGTGCTCGCACGTCCTTAGTATTTTGCTAAAAAACGAACCAGCGCCAGCTGTCGCTCGCTCCAAGCGGGCGAAGCGCGAAGCGGTCCCTCACTGGACGGAAAGGGATGACTGACTATGGCTAAGTTCCGCAAGAAGCCCGTCGTCATTGAGGCTGAGCAGTTCGACCCGCACAAGCGCCCGTGGCCCAAGGGCGTGATGCCGTACACCTCGTCGGGCAACCCGCCGTACTCGATCATGACCCTAGAGGGGCGGATGACCGTTACGCCGGGTGACTGGATCATCACCGGCATCAAGGGCGAGAAATATCCCTGCAAGCCAGACATCTTCGAGCTGACCTATGAGCCAGCCGATTAAACCCTGGTTCCCCTGCAGCTGCCCGTCCTGCAAGGAACTGAACGCCAAGTGCCCCGACGGCTGGTGCGCCCGCTGTGGCGCCTGCCTGCCCGGGGCAAACTACGAAAGCATGGACTGCTGCGCCGAGTGCGAGGTAGCGATGAGAAAGGAGTCCAGTGAAGAAACAACGCGCAACCAAGGTCCACCAGCCTGACCTCTGGTACATGCTGCTCGGCTACGTCCGCTACGCCATGGGACGGATGTCATCCGCACCCAGTCTCGCCAGAGACCTGGTCCGCTCCTACGGGCCCGCCTGCAACGATGTGCAGCTCGAGCAGATTCGCCGCGAGGTGGCGGAGGAGCTCGCCTCTTACGAGATGTCCAACAAGACGCTCGGCTGGGAATGCGACCACGCAACCTGGAAGGGCGTCGTGGCCGACATCGAGGCCCAGCAGCGGGCGCGTCAGACCTGAGTGTTCTTGCCGTCGCGTGCAACAAATTCCATGTGCATAGGGTCCAGGAAAGTCTCGTCCTCGCTGAGGCCATCCTCATCCCAATCTCCGCCCCACGCAAAACCGCACGACTGGAATGCCCGCACGATGACCTCGGGGATCGACTGCGGCCAGACCTTGTACCACTCTGCCGACCAAGCCTTCGGGGCGGTGCCGCGCTTGAACGATACGCCCTTGTTCTTGTCGCTCTCGATGTCGACGGCGCACCCCCAGCTATGGAGGCTGAGCGGCATGGAGTCGTCATGACGCATGTGACGAAACACGTAGGCCCCGGCAGTCTTGATGTACGTCGGCGCGACGACAAACGACCGACGGAACGCCTCGCGCATGTACGGCTCGACCATGCGGTGGCACTGGAAGTACCACTTCTCCAGGCCGGGGATAGCATTGGCGCCGTGGCACTCGATGATGTTGGCGTGCTCCCAGACGGGGTCCGCCGACTTCATGTATGCACCGCCGCGGGTCGGGTCGCCAAGCATCGCGACGACCTCCTTCTGGTTGCGCGGCTGCACCGAGCAGGGTCCGTCCCAGATCGGCCACTGGGTCGCTGCCACCGGCGCCAGCAGTGATGCGTCCAGCGACGCCTGCGTCGCCTTGCCGGCCATGGAGTCGACCGGCGATAGCCGATGCGCCTTCTGCCAGGAGGCGACCTTGGCTTCACGATCACCGAGCGGTGTGAACAGCGCCAGCGTGTTGAGGTGAACGGTGGTGAGGCGGCCAGCGGCCACTTCCTTGTCATTGAAGTCTGATGCTGCGCTCATGCGGCGACCGTACCACACCATCTACGGATGATGTGCAAGCGCTAAATCTCCGTCGGCGCCAGAGCCGTAGACCCACCGCCCATAGGGGGATAGAACAACCAGATGCGTACAGTCATCTTCTTCGTCCTGGTGCTACTCCTGAGCCTGTTGGCGCAGGAGGCTCAAGCCCAAACTCGCGCACCGACCCATGCTGACCTGATCGTTCGCGTCCAGAAGGAAGGACGCGTCAAGGGCTACATCCAAGCCGACCAGGTCGTCACTGCTGCTGAGCTCGCTGCTACTCCAGACTTTCCGATCGACCTGCTCTTGGCGATGGCGGACATCGAGAGTGACTTCGATCCGACGTCCGTGTCCCGCAAGGTCGGCGCAACGTGGGATCCAGCTACTCGCAAGTGCATTGGCGGCCACTACGACATGGGCACCTGGCACTCGACCAAGGCCCCCAAGGGAATCTGCGGCAACATGTTCTGCGGCATCATGCAGACCACGGCGAGCTCCTGGAAGCAGTGCTTGGCGATGCGTGACGTCAACCTGGCGATGCGCACCAACATCCAGAGCTTGCAGGCCTGGTTCAAGCGCGGCAAGACCGTGCAGCGGGCGCTCCAGGGTTACGGCTGCGGCAACTCCGGCATGCACGGTGGCTGCAAGGCCTATGCGGCCAAGGTGTTCACGCGGTCGCGCCTGTTCTCGATGCCGGTCGTTATCCCTGTGCTGCCGGTGATCTGATGGACGAGCCGATGCTGTCTCAGCTGGAGATCGTCATGGCCACGCCGTTGGCCTGGAAGGCGTTGCTCGTCTGGCAGGGGCTTCACCCTGGTCTGTACCAGGCGCACGTGGATGCGTACGAGGAATGGGAGCGGCAATGCCCCAAGGAGATCTCGACCGAACGGGTGGTCATCGAGCTCAAGGAGCGCCATCCGGAATTGATGCATGAACTAAGGAGGCAGAGATGAAGCTCATCATCGCGGGCAGTCGCGATCTACAGATTCCGCCGCATCGCATGGACGACTTCGTCCAGGTGTTCATCGACTCCCGTACCGAGAGATATGGTTCCGACCCAATCACCGAGGTTGTGTCCGGGGTCGCCCGCGGGGTCGACCTCTTTGGCATCGCCTGGGCCAAGCGTCATGGCATCCCAGTAAAAGACTTCCCGGTCACCGATGCCGACTGGAAGCTCTACGGCAAGAGCGCAGGACCTCGGCGTAACCGCCTGATGGCTGAGTACGCCGATGACGCGCTCATCATCTGGGATGGCAAGAGTCCCGGGTCGCGCAACATGGCCGAGACGATGCGCGGGCTGGGTAAGCCCTGTCTGCGCATCAACTACCACGGAAGAAAAACTCCAGAAGGCGATTGACAGATTGCCGCCCGTCGAGTCACAGTAGATTCGTGTTGAGCACCGTGCAAAGAAAAGCCAGCGAAGCGAGGCGGATCTCCGTCATCGCCGCCGGCTATTTGCGCGCGGGGCATAGCCTGACGTGCTCGTTCTCCGTCGAGCAGCCGAGCACCAATCTCTATTGGCCCAAGCCCGGTCTCTAAGTTCTTCTCCCACCAAGGGTGTAACTAGAGGCCGGGCTCCAAAAGAGTCCGGCCTTTCTCGTTTTAGAAAGGTCATCTACGTCGGCTTCCGGGAAGGTCATCGTCTCCAAAGCGATCAAGCAGGGTTCAACTCCCTGACGACGTGCCATGCCCCCGTAGCACAACTGGCTGTGCAATCGCTTCGTACGCGAGAGGTTAGCGGTTCAAGTCCGCTCGGTGGCTCGAAGGGAATGCTCAGTAGAAACGATAGATCGTCAAAGGACTGAGGATTGCGGATGATGCTCCAAGGTGGGGCGCTTCGTTGCCAACGAAGATTCGGAGGGTTCGATTCCCTCCATCCGCTCGAATGGGTTTGTAGACCGGTATGGACACGGGACTGACTGTAGATCAGGCGCTTCGGCCGACTAGGTTCGATTCCTAGCAGACCCACCACCTGACAACTGAATAGCGATAGCGAAGCGACGGCCGACCAAGCCGTCAATCGGGTTCGTAGTGAAACAGAATCATGCCAGGTTCTTACCCTGCGAGTTGAAGGTGCAAGTCCTTCCGAGCCCACCACGGGTCTGTGGCGTAACGGATAACGCACTCGGCCTTTACCCGATGAGATGAGAGTTCAAATCTCTCCAGACCTACGATTGCGGGTGTCTCCACAAGGTGTGGTCTCTGCCTTCCAAGCAGAAGCTGGCGCGTTCGATTCGCGTCACCCGCTCGACATTCAGGAGTCGTCTAACGGCAAGACGGTGGTTTTTGGGTCCACCTATGAGGGTTCGAGTCCTTCCTCCTGAACTATTCGAGCTTCGTCCAACTGGCAGGACACCCGCCTCTGAAGCGGCCAATGAAGGTTCGACTCCTTCAGCTCGAACGAATGCTACTCGACGTGCCGTGGGGCACGACCGCACTTGTAATGCGGCGAGCGGGGTTCGACTCCCCGGAGTAGCTCGACATGTTAGCGGTTACATGCTATGTAATAGCCATGGGCACATGTAGATGTGGCAAGCAACTTGTTGGACGTCAGACCTCCCACTGCTCCGGCGAGTGCAAAAACAAGTTCAACGTTGCCGAGTGGCGACGGAATCTAAAGAGAAGGGCCGTTGTCCATCTGGGAGGGAGGTGCGTGTGGTGCGGTTACGACAAGTGCGTGGCAGCCTTGGCATTCCATCACAGAGGTAACAAGAAGTTCAGCATTGCGGGCAATGGCAACACGCGGTCTTGGGCGAGGGTCGTCAAGGAGCTTGGGAATTGCGACCTGGTTTGCATCAACTGTCACGCGGAGATTCACGAAGCAGAAAGATATTCCTCGGTAGCTCTAAGGTAGAGCGTTCCGCTGTTAACGGAAGGGTTCCAGGTTCGAGTCCTGGTCGAGGAGCGATGGATCGGTTCGCGGGCGCGGTACTCGGATTGCAACCCCGAGGACGAGGGCTCGACTCCCTCCCGATCCTTTGGCGCCATAGAACAACGGTTAGTTCACTAGCCTCTCAAGCTAGGCATGCGGGTCCGATTCCCGCTGGCGTCACGACGGCCCATTCGTCCACTAGCTAGGTCGCCGGTTTTTCACACCGGAGAAGCGGGGGCAGAACCCGCATGGGTCACGACAGTTTCTCGGGGTGAAGGCGCAAGGTGTGCCGCTTGGTTTGGGACCAAGATCTAGGCTGGTTCGATTCCAGTCACCCCGACCACTCCCCTCTAGCTCAACAGCAGAGCAGATGGTTGATAACCGTCCGACGAAGGTGCGACTCCTTCGAGGGGAACCGCATGGTGTGCGTAGCCATCAAGGAAGGCGCTAGGTTGTGGTCCTGGTAAGGCGGGAGCGTTACCCGTCGCACACCCGACTGGTCCATGAGCTCGCTGGCGTGAGTGGCCGATTGTCTATCGGACGCAGATGGATTCGATTTCCATATGGACCGCGATTGTCTCGACAGCTTGCTTGGTGAAGCGCCTGGTTGAAGCCCAGGAGAAGATCGTTCGATTCGATCTCGAGACACGAATGGGCCGGCCCGAAGGCGGGAGCACTCCCTTGCAAGGAGAGCCGATGGGGAGCGTTACCCCTCTGGTCCACGACCGCCCCCATAGCTCCAAGGCGGAGCACACCCTTGGTATGGGTGAGGGCCGAGTTCGATTCTCGGTGGTGGCTCGAACGGGTCCGTGGTGAAACGGATATCACGGAGCGCTACGAACGCTTTGTTGCAAGTTCAAGTCTTGCCGGACCCACCAATGCCACCGCCGGCGGATCGGCCCTAACCCTCCGAAGGTTGGATGGCGAAGGTTCAATTCCTTCCGGTGACACCATGCGTCCGTGGCCTAGTGGATAGGGCAGCTCTTTCCTAAAGAGTCGGTCGCAGGTTCGACTCCTGCCGGACGCACTTCATGTTAGATTCTTGTCGCGGGGAGAGTGCTGGTTCTCAGGGTGGCCTCATAAGCCACTTTACGTCCGTCCGATTCGGACCTCCGCCACCAATATCGCGCACCGCCCGGGATGGGTCGGTCTGTCTCATAAGCAGAGCTGCGTGTGGCTCAAGTCCACCGTGCGCGACCATGCCGGGCTAGTCCTCTGGGAGGGCACCTCTTTTACAAGGAGACCAAGCGGGGTTCGATTCCCTGGCCCGGCACGAATGTCTGGGTGGGGGAATGGCAGACCCACTAGCTTGAGGTGCTAGCGGTGGCAACATCGTGCGGGTTCGACTCCCGCTCCAGACACGATACTGCGTAGGCGGCGGAATGGTACTAGGTTGCAAACCTTCGTTGATCTGCCTATCCACTCGAACTGGATCACAAGAACAGCGATCACTGGGACAATCGTTTAGAAAACCTTCAGATTATTTGTCCCAACTGTCATGCACAAGAAACTGAAAGCCGACGTGGTGTAACGGTAGCCACAGCGGCCTTAGAAGCCGCCGCCTAGTGCGTGGGAGTTCGACTCTCCCCGTCGGCACTGATCGACGCTGTTGCAGGTCATGTGTTAGCGGCCGACGTGATGTAATGGTAAACGGACCGAGCTTAAACCTCGGGTTTTGCGAGTTCGAGTCTCGTCGTCGGCACGATTTGTCGATGTGATGGAACGGTAGACAAGGTGGTTTCAAAAGCCGCTGGGGCGTAAGCCCCGTGGGAGTTCGACTCTCCCCATCGACACAAACAACCGGAACGGAAGGAGGATGGCTTATGGAGACGCTCGTTCTTGATGCAGGTTACCAACCCGTGGCTCGCGTGCACTGGCAGCGCGCCATCACCCTTTTGTTCATGGGGAAGGTCGAGGTGGTGGAGTCCTACGAGGATTCCGCCATCCGCTCCGTCACCTTCGAGCTCAAGATGCCCTCGGTCGTCCGCTTCCTGCGTGCCCTTCGCGGCAAGAAGAAGGTCATCAAGTTCTCTCGCGAGAACGTCTACGCCCGCGACAAGGGGCGATGCCAGTACTGCAATGTTCCGGTCCCCCGGAGCGAGATCACCTACGACCACGTCGTCCCGCGCGCTCACGGCGGGCAGACGACCTGGGAGAACGTGGTCATCTCCTGTATGCCTTGCAACCAGGTCAAGGGTGGCCGCACCCCTGCACAGGCCAAGATGCGACTCCTCTCGACGCCGGTGAAGCCCAAGAATCTGCCGGATGCGAGGCTCACCCTCACCTGGAGGAAGGGCATGCCGGAGTCATGGAGGGGCTGGGTCCGGGACGTGCAGTACTGGACGACCGAGCTCGAGGCATAAGGGCCTCGGCCCACTGGAGGGTGGCTCTCACAGGGTGGGACGCCGTTTTGAAAGCGGATGGAGCTCCGAGAGGGGCTCGGGGTTCGATACCTCCGCCCTCCTCGACTTGGAGAGTTAGCAGCTGGTGGCAGCTGGCCCGCTTGGAAGGCGGTGCGATCGCAAGGTTGGTGTTCGACTCACCAGCTCTCCGCTATTTGGAAGGCAACGGAGCTGTGGAGCTCCCGCTGTTTCGAAAACAGATGGTGCCCGCAAGGGCATGGCGTTCGACTCGCCTACCTTCCTCGATGCCTACTAGAGCGGAAGCTCAGGGAGTGGTGGTGCGGGTGCGCCATCCGGGCCTCACTATTTGGAGGGTGTACCGATCAGGGATCGGCGCGGTTTGCTAAACCGATGAGGCCCGTAAGGGCCAGGCGTTCGACTCGCCCTCCCTCCGCCTCTGGCACCGTGGCTCAATGGACAGAGCAAGGAGCTTCTACCTCCGAGATTGCAGGTTCGAGTCCTGCCGGTGTCACCAACCACCCATCGCATAACGGCCAATGCCCTTGCTTTATAAGCGAGTGACCTGGGTTCGATTCCCAGTGGGCGGACCAACAGAAAGGAGGCTTCGCTGTCAAAAATTCACATCTATCGGGCCAGTGAACAAGAGGCCACCAAGTTCTTCACGGACCTTGGCGGCCCGATCCTCCATTGCTCGCGCTGCTCGGGCAAGGCGGTCAAGTACGCCGACTGTTGCAAGCGCATGCGCTGGGCTGGCAATCTCACGGTCCAGGTCTACTACGACCTGTTGCGATTCCGGTGCAAGCCGGGCAAGGGGTGCCAGTGAGAGAGCGCAGCAAGCCAGACATCGACGAGTCAGCGGTGACTATCCCGGTTCCCACCAGAGAGCCAGGATCGACTCCGCCCCGCCTGCGCAATGTTGCCAAGGAGCGAGAACTCTTCATCGCAGCCATGGAAGGAGCTGGTAAGCGAACATGAACATCCTCTGCGCCGCCCGTGACTGCACCTACGTCTGCAAGGACGACCGCCCCATGTGCGTCGTGCACTGGAGGCTGGTGCCAACCGGCCTCAAGCAAGACATCCACCGCCACGCCCGTGACGCCAAGAACGGCATGAAGGATTCGGCCGCCGAGCTCGCACGGTCGATCGACCTGGCCGCCAAGGCCATCACCTCCGCCGAGGCCAAAGCCCGAGAGGCCGCAGGTCAGTTGACCATGTTCGCCGACGCCGTCAGGAAAGGAGGCAACTTCCATGACTGAGGACTGGCCGGGTCCGTTCGACCTGACCGACTCACCCGCGCCCGAAGTTGAGGTTGAGGATGAGGAAACAGACAAGCACAAGGTCTGCAGGACATGTGAGGGGTATGGCCGTATCGACACGTCGCCGTACTGCCAGCGCCGCATCGAGGACTGCTGTGGCGGGTGCGATGCGCCCTGCCCCGACTGCAACGGCAAACCAGAAAGGGAATACGAAGATGAGTAAGAGCAAGACCAAGTCGATCGGGATCGCAGTGACCCTGCCGTCCGATCTGGTCGGTATCATCTCCAGGGAGAAGATCACCGAGAAGGTGCGCCACATCTTCGAGGACGTCATCGAACAGCACATCGAGACAGCGCTGGAGAAGATCTGCAACGAGGTCACCAAGAAGCAGGTTTCCGACTTGACCCAGTCGCTCCGCCCCATGGTCGAGAAGATTCTCCGCAAGGAGATCGAGCGCCAAGCCGCTGAGATCGTCAAGGACATGGTCACCAACTTCCGCCTGAGCTACGAGTACTGATGGCGGGTACGCGCTACGCCATCATCGGCGATACACACGGCGACTTCCTCTGGACCCTGAAGGTGCTTGATCACTGCAAGGACCTGAAGATCTCGACAGTGTTCCAGGTTGGCGACTGGGGCTTCCTCTGGCCCGGCCTGACCAAGCCCAACGATCAGATCCAAGCCCTGGCAGACGCGCTCCATGCCCGCGGTCAGACGATGTACTTCATCGACGGCAACCATGACTGGCATCCCAAGCTACGCCGCAAGAAGGTGTGGCCATATAACCTGCACTACCAGAGGCGAGGCACTACAAGAACATTCCAGAACGACGACGGCAAGGATGTTGTCGTCGGCTTCCTGGGTGGCGCTACGTCCATCGACAAGAACAGTCGCATCGAGGGGGAGTCGTGGTGGCCCGAGGAGGAGATCCTCGAAGCCGAGCTTCCGTGCGACAAAGTCGACGTCCTGATCACGCACGATGCGCCAGAGTTTCCGCACAACATGGCGGAAACGACGCTGCCCCTGGGGCTGGATTACCGCTGTCGCCAAAGCCGGGGGCTCATCCAGCAGGCGATCCGCAACACCCAACCACGCCGTCTATTCCACGGCCACTACCACTGGCCATACAAGGGCTCACACCAGGGCACGGAAGTCATCGGCCTGAACTGCAACGGAAGGACAGGAGGCTACGTCATCGTGAACCATAACTTCGAGGAGGTCACCGACCGCATTGCCGGGTGGGTGACCAAATGATCACAGTCCACAAGGAGCCCGACGGCCTGGGTGCTCCACATGAATGCTGCTGCCTGTGCGGCAGGCCAACCGCCTGGTGGTACTTTCCAAACGCCGAGAACACGACGGGCTTCGATGCCGAGGAACCGCCGGGAGGATCTAACGAGGTCGCCTGCTGCCAGACCTGTGCGATCGGCGCCACCAGGGAGGAGATGCCCTCCAAGCAGGAGTGGTGCGAACGGGAGGGCCGTAAGGCCAAGAAGGCGGCGGGTGCCTTACAATGATCTCCATGGTCGAGGACGAGGATTTTGACGACCCAACGCTGATCAAGACTCCGGAGGTCATCGACATGCAACTGGTACGGTTCGGCAAGGAGGCGGCACGGGCCGCCGAGTGCCTGACCGAGGAAGAGACCGCCGAGTACTTCACCTGCTTTCTGCGCCTGATCGTTGAACAGCTGACCGGGATCGAATCCCCGGGAGATCCGGAGTTTCAACTGCCCAAGGAATTGAACTAACCATGACCATTCAAGAACTCGTCACCGCCGCCTATGCCACCGCCATGGAGAAGGGCTGGCACGACCGGGAGCGCAACCTGGGCGAGAGCATCGCGCTCATGCACAGCGAGCTCTCCGAGGTGCTCGAGGCGGCCCGCGACCGTCGCCCGCTGACCGAGGTCTACCGGACCGGCGACAGCCCGAAGCCCGAGGGCGTGCCGGTCGAGCTCGCTGACCTGCTGATCCGAGTGTTCGACTTCTGCGGCGAGCACAAGATCGACCTGGAGCACGCCATCGAGGAGAAGATGGCCTACAACCGCACCCGACCGCATCGCCACGGGAAGGCGTTCTAGGGAAGACATCCGCCAGAAGATAAACTTCCTATAACTCAACCTCAGCTAGACCGGCCCGCTTGTCGCGGACCGGTCAGGAGTAAGACTCAGATGACACATCCGATCGAAACGCGCCGCGAGCGTCGTCGCGGTTGCGGCTACCGCAAGCCCGGCGGGCTCTACCTCGTCAGCGACGGCTCCGGTAAGGGCTGCGAACGCATGCCCATTCCCCTGGAGGTCTGCCCGACTTGCAGCCAGGGCATCAAGCCTGCCCGTGGCTGGAGCTGGATCGAAAGCGGCCCCATCCTGGCGGCCAACCCCTGTCGGAAGATCGTCCGCAACGAACCCCTGGTCGACTTGCAGCTAGGCGGTCCCTCGCCAGGCCGGGCCCTATTCTGTATTGGCTGTCCCATGACGCCAGAGATCATGGGCAGGGTCGGCCTGCTCTGGGTGGGCATGAAGTACTACGCCACCACCGACGACTTCCTCAAGGAGGCCGCTGCCCAGGGCATCAGCCGTCGCATTCCGGCCATCCCGCAGGGGTTCAAGCTGGGCGAGCACTGGGTCTGGTTGGCCCACCAGGCGACGATACCGCCAGTGCACGATGACCAATGCCCCGCCCTGGCCGACCCGCCCGAGGAGTGCGTCTGCGAGGCCGACCCGACCCCCGGGGTCTTTCAGGTGTTCAAGCCGGCCCGGCTGGAGTACGTGGTCGAGGATGGCGACAGCCAGGAAAAGCTCGGTCGCATGATTGAGCGGGACGTGACCCTGGTAAAGATCGAGCGCCTGGGCGAGAACCTCGACCTCCCGACTACGGAATTGGTCCCGACGGAAGACATCTAAGTTAGATCGTACACATTCATAGAAGTCTTCCAACGTCCAAGCATCTGAGCTTATTGCACTTTCAATGACGGGAGCCGTTTCGGTCCGCCCGTACTTAATCCACGTTCTGTGCCAAGAGGAGTCCCAATGTCGTTTCGTTGTCAGATTTGCAAGGTAGCCCAGCCTGCCGGGGCCCGCCCCGTCACCAAGGTCACCGAGCGCCGCGACCGGGTCTACAACACGATGGCTGGAGACATCCCCGGCTGGGAAATCGCCAAGGAGGCCGTTGCGTGCGAGTCCTGCACCGGCGAGACCCCGATGGCCAAGGCCGAGGCCCTCCGGGTCTGATGACCGGTCCCGAGGTCATCGGTCCTCGCAACCAGTCCAAGCACTTGGCCAAGCTCTATGCCCGCAGGGCTGAAAAGGAGCTCCTTCGCCGAGATGACCGTGAGCAGAACTTTCTGACCGGAGAAAAGGTCACGGCTCTGTTCTTCCTGTCGATGGCCGCGGTCGCCACCGGGAGTGGACTCATCTTCGATGGGCTTCTCCTGTGGCAACGCCTTTCGATCGGCGCCATGGGCCTGGCCCTGCTGATTGTTCAGCATGGTATGAGACGCAACTTCTACAAACGCATCAACGAGCCGCTGCTGGCGGCAGAGAAAAGGAAACAGCATGTCGACGATTCTAGGATCTGACGGTCGCCCCGCTACCGACCCGACCGAGCCCGCTCCGCCCACCAACGGCCACAACAAGACCCCGGACAAGAGCGAGGTCCAGGATGTCCGGACCGTCCCGACCGGCGTCCTGTTCTACAACCTGGTCCTGTGCGGCAACGGGATGCAGACCAACAAGATGATCCTCGATCAGATCCAGCACGAGATGGCGCAGCAGAAGGTCATCATCGACCCGCCGCAGGTGCAGCAGCTCAAGGAGGTACTCGCCCACCAGCTCAACGCCCGCAACGTCATGGTCGGCGAACTCAACTTCCGCTTCGCCGACATCGACGCTCGCCGTATCGCGAACCTGGGCATCGAAGCTCAAGACCTGAGAGCTCCGGATATGTCCGAGGTCGGCAAGTGAACCAGATCCCCGGCCTGTTCCAGCGGGTCATCCTGGAGAGCCCGTTCTCTGGCGATCGCGAGACCAACGCCAGCTACCTGGCGGCTGCCATGCTGGACTGCCTGAAGCGCAACGAGGCGCCGTTTGCTAGCCACGGGCTCTACCCACAGTGCCTGGATGATGACGTGCTTGAAGAGCGTTGCCTGGGCATCGCCGCTGGCTTCGTCTGGCGTCCGGCCGCGGAGAAGACGGTGGTCTACAAGGACCTCGGCATCTCCACAGGGATGCAGCACGGCATCAACCACGCCAACGAGCTCGGGCAGGTCGTCGAGTACCGACTACTCGGCGGGCAGTGGTCCGATGACGGGTTCGATGACCCGCTCATCCCGTGACCTTCCGTTGCTACGTCTGCAAGCGTGATAGGGAAGATCTGGTCTACGAGGACGTGATGCCGTGCTGCGGCACGCCCGTCCGCATCTGCGGAGAGAAGTGTTCTCCGCTGATCGCCAGGGTCTGCAACGGCATGACCGCAGAACGCTACGTCGTGAAGTACAGAAAGGTCCACCTGATCACATGTCCAAAACGCCTAGAAATGTAACGCTGCGAGTGCTCGAGGGTGGACGGGTGGACGAGTCTGGCGACTACATCGAGGATGTATTTGGCGCCAAGGGCTACCTGGCCAAGCTGGTCAAGGGCTACCAACCCCGCCTCGGTCAGATGGCGCTTGCTCGGGCTATCGACCAGGGCATACGCGAGGGTCGCCATGTCATCAGCGAGGGACCGACCGGCACCGGCAAGAGCTTGGCGTACTCCGTCCCCGCCGCCTACCACGCGATCCACTCCCGCAAGAAGATCTGCATCGTCACGGCCAACAAGACGTTGCAGTCGCAGATCGTCAACAAGGACCTGGAGGAGCTTCGCGCCGCTACCGGCTGGAAGTTCTCGTTCATGATCCGCAAGGGTCTGTCCAACTACCTCTGCTCCCGTGACTACGCCCGCGGCATCTGGTCCGAGGCCCTCGCCGAAGATCCGGATGCAGAGGACATGATCAGCGCGATGCGCGACTGGGCGGACACCACTGAGGACGGCGACCGGGAAGGCAGTCCAGGTCCCTCGAACCAACTCTGGAAGTCTTTCTCGACGACCCACGACGATTGCGCTACGCCCAAGAACTGCCCCTCCGCAGAGGACTGCTTCGCTGACAAGGCGAAGAATCGAGCCAAGGCCACTCAAATCATTGTCACCAACTATCACCTGTTCTACCGCCACCTCACCTTCGAGGCCCGTCGCCTGCGCGAGGCGGAGGCCAAGTGCAAGGAGGAGAACAAGGAATGGGACCTCGAGCTCTACAACAAGAAGCTACGCCAGAACAACAACGGCATCCTGCCGGTGTTCGACGTCGTCATCATGGACGAGGCGCATCATGCTCCGGAGATCGCCCGGGACCACCTGGGGGAGGACGCGACGGTAAGCTGGTCGCTGGTCCAGCGCTGCATCTCGGGACTGCACGAAGCCGCCGAGTATGGCGGGAGGACTGCCGAGGCTACCCGCATGCGGGCCATGACCTGGCTTAACTCCCTGTGGGATGGGCTGGAGAAGCGGCTCGTCTCCGATCTGGTCGTCTTTGGCCCAGGCGACGAACTCGAGTCGGCTCAGCTAGAGCAGGCTCTTCATGAGGTCGCGACCGCCTATACAGCGGCTGCCCGCTCCGCCACGCTACCGCCGGGTAAGAAGGCTCTATCTGGCCGCGACATCGAAATGTCCGTCGTGCGAGCTCGGTTCGACAAGATGGCCGCTCGCTGCCATGTCGCCGCCGCCAAGCTAAAGAGCTTCCGCGTTCGGGACATCGATTCCCTCGTCTACTTCGCCGAGAAGGAGACGTCCGACGATGGCAGGTCGCATATCAAGTTGAAGGCCAAGGCCCTCCAGGTCGGCAGGTTCATGCGCGAGGAGCTGTTCGACAAGTTTCCGACCGTGGTTCAGACCTCGGCGACGTTGGCGATCAAGACCCGCGGCTCGTCGGACTTCGACCATGTTCGTCGAGAGATGGGCATGCGCAACATGACCAGAGTGATCGAGCTCGCGGTCCCTTCGCCGTTTGACTGGCACAGCCAGGCCCTGTTGGTCGTGCCCCGGACGATGCCGCTCTATGACACCAAGTCCAAGGACGACAACGCGGCCTACAACCAGGCGGCCCTCGAGCACATGGAATCGATCATCAAAACCGTGAAGGGTAGGACGCTGGTCCTGTTCACTAGCCACAAGTCCATGAAGCGGGCGGCGGTCTATCTGCGGGACAGGCTGCCATACGAAGTGTATGTGCAGGGCGAGGGGACGAACCTGGAGCTCCAGAGGAAGTTCAGGTCAAACGTGGACTCGGTGCTACTGGGCACGGAGTCCTTCGCAGAGGGCGTGGACATCCAGGGGGAGGCGTGCAGCTGCGTCATCCTGGAAAAGCTGAGCTTTGCCCCGCCCAACGATCCAATCCTGGTCGGGTTGAAGATGCAGAACCAGGAGCTGCTCCGGAAAGACCCCAAGGCCAGAATCGTGGACGTGTTCAACGAGTACTCCGTCCCGGCCGCCCTGACGAAGTTCAAGCAGCGCACGGGTCGGCTGCTGAGGTCTATTAGGGACGTGGGCGCGATCGTCTGTCTGGACCGGCGGGTGACCGAATACGGCTACGGCTATCGGTTCATCGGAAGCATCCCGCCCATTCGGATATCGAAAGACCTGTCCGACATCGCTCCGTTCCTGCGTAGCCTGGGAGCCTTGACGGATTGATTCACATAGGAGAAAACAGCTGACCGTGTCGAGGATTCCGATTCAAACGCAAGTACTGGGAGCGCTCCGCGATCATGCCGCGGGCGCGACCGCGGCCACCGTTGCCCAGGTTCTAGGACTCAGCCATGACCAGGTTGCCCTGGTCCTGGAGAGCCTGTACGTGTCCAGCCAGGTCGAGTGCCGCCGGCTGGGCGAGAGCCTGTACCGGCTGCTGCCGCGTCGCAACTAGCGTCCGGCCGGCCATCGAATGAACCGGCATGCCGATCAGGCGCGCCAGGATGTCGTAGTCATCATTGCTGAGCTGCATGGGGAACCGTGCAAGCTATCAAAGGAGGAACCGTGTCGGAAGAGAAGAGACTGGTTGCTCGAGTCATCGTAGATGTGACTCAGGTCTACCCCGAGCTCGGCCTAGGGTCAGTCGTCCATGACCTGACCGAAGACGAGCAGGTTTGCCTGGTTTGCAAGGGGCTCGGCCTGCACAAGACCGAGCAAGTTTACGGATTGCGCAACGAGGGCGATCAGTACCAGCACTGGAACGATCCGTTCCCCTACAAGGACCAATACCTGGTCCCCTGTGGCGGATGTTACGCCGGCAAGGCGAAGTTCTGCGAACTATGCGAACAGGTCATTGATCGACATCGTTCGAGGTGCGAGTGCAAGGGGGCTACCGCCCTGCGTGACGCGGCCGACCGAGAGAAGGAGGGCGCTCGTCGTGCCAAGCTGCCGCGCATCAAGCTCGTGGACTACGACTGCGAGATGGTCTACTCGGACGCCACTGACGAGTACATCTTGACCGAGGAGGTTACCGATCATCTCGTCGACCACGAGGGTGATACCCTGTTCGCCTGCACGCTGTCCAAGGCCAGTATCGAGCCGTCGGCGGACGATGTCATTGAGTCGATCGAACGCATGGCCGACGAGGAGGTCGAGGATGGGTCGGAACGCATCCTGTTCAAGCCGGGCGCCAGGGAGGCCTTGGATGCGGCGCTGGCCGTGTGGTTCGCGGAGTACGTCGAAAGCCCGGATGTCTTCTGGGAGAACAGCAACCTGATCGTCGATGTTCCAGGAACGGAGAGCTCGGATGACGAATGAGATCTGCAGCTGTGGCCTAGTCCTCCAGGAAGGCGAACGCCACCCCGCCCTAATCGACTGCGTCCATGCCCTTCAGGCCGCGATGATTCGGCAGAAGGAGGCGGCGGCCTCCCTGTCCTTCGACCTGTCTGTTCGCTACCTGTCAATCATCGAGCAGCTCGCCAAGGCCGCCGGCGACGGCACCGTCATTGGCGGCGTCTACGCGAACATCAAAAAGCGATACGAAGAGATGGGCGACTGGTCGCCGATGCAGCACCTGCGGGAGAGGAACGAAGACCTGGCGGTGCTGGCCAAGAAAAGTATCGCGTTGCTGTCCAAGGCGTTCACGGAGCAATACGCCACGGTGTGCGATCGGGCGGACTTGTCCGACCTGACGGCAATCGGCGAGGACGCTAAGCGGCTCGGGGTGCTTCCACCCGGTCCGTTTGATTACGAATCTCGCCGGCGTTGATCTTGCGCTGGGTGTCCATCGCCCAGGCGTAGGCCGCGCTCTTGCGCCACATGAACAGGTAGGTCGAGCCGCCAAACGTCTCGGCCAGCCAGCGGGCGTTCTCCTCCATCCGCTTGTCGGTGATCGGCCCCGTGAGCTCGTACTCGACTAGCAGCGTTTGGGTGTAGCCCTCGCGTTCGAACTTTGCCCGCAGGGTCCACAGGACCGGCAGAAGCAGCAGGTAGGCGACCGACATCAGGACGTGGTTGACGGGCCAGGCCCACCGTCCCAGCGGCCAGCTGTGGAACTGACGGATGTGCTGCATCTCATGGCGAAGCAGCCGGTAGCGCGAGGTCATGGAGCTCGTCGCCCAGCTCGAGCCGACGTACATGGTGGAGAAGATCGTGGTGGTGAAGGTGTCGTAGTTGCGCCCCGTCAGCTTCTGGAGCAGCCAGAAGATGGGGCGCAGCCAAGACTTGTCCCTGGCCTTGACGGAGAAGCGGGGGTACCGCTGCTTCACCTGCGTGCTGAGGATGGCGTAGCGATCGATCGATGGCATCCGTTCAGTCTGTCATAGCCATTGCGGGCATAAGAAAAATGGGCACCCGATTCCTCGGGCGCCCATCGACATCACCAATCTCAGCCTGGGGTCAGGCCGAGACGGTGACGACGACCACGTTGGTCGCCACGAGATTCGGCGCGGCGCCGCCCGCGAGCGCAATCTTCACGGCATCGCCCTCGATGGTGATCAGGTCCGTGCACGGCAGGGTGGCCCCCGCCGTGGTCTTGACGGTGTACGAGAGGTCCGTCGGGGTGAACGGGAACTCGATGTACGCCTTGGTCGCGGCGAGCATCTCGGCCGTGATCGCAATCGACGAGGTCGCGGTCTTGCCGTTCGCGGCCTTGCCGGTCTCGTTCAGGTTGGCGCGGTCCCAGATGTCGGCGACGGCGGTCAGGGCCTCGGCCAGCGCGATGCTGGTCGCCTTGGAGGCGGTCGTCGCGGTGCCACCCTTGGCGGTCGCCTTGCGAACGCGCACACGGGAGGTGTCGACCAGGTCGGCGACGATCGCGACGGTGTGCGGCACGGTGGCCGCCACGACATCCGCGCTGACCGTGCCGTTGATTGCGGCGATCAGCGCCGTCCGGGTCGCGGCCGCAGTGCCGATCTTGACCTGGGTGGTCGCACCCGCCCCGACCAGCGTGGTCAGGAACGTGAAGGTGTGCCCGCCGATGCCGATCGTATCGGTGTTGGTCGGGATCGTCGCCAGGTTCAGGCGGGCGCTGGGGATCGTGCCGGAGCCGAGCCGGATGCCGTCGCTCAGGTCGAGCGCGCCGTCATGATCGGTGAACTTGGCGGCGATCGCCGTCGCGCGAACAAGCTTGGTGGGGACGCGAACTTCTTTGACAGTCAGATTTGCACGGGCCATGGGGAGCTCCTTCAGAGGTCATGGCAGGAACGAGAGATTTCGTCCTGCGCCCAGGCGGGATTATCCACGCACAACAACTAACCGTCAACCACGGAGGGTCCAATGAGCAGCTGGCAAGCGTCGGACCACACCAAGTCAGCCCTGGGGGCGGAGGCGCAGATGAGAAGAGCGGGCAGTTTCTGGAGCTCCTACAGGACCATCAGGCACAGGGCAAGGTCGCTGCGCATCCTCGAGGCATCCAGACGATCTTTGTTCCGACAGGAGCTATCGCGACTGGATGGTCCGCGGGCACCTGTGCTACGGATGCTGGAACGCTGGGCCGACGAGGCCCATGACAAGCGCCTGTTTACGATGGAGAACATGAAGACGCTTGCGCGTTCTGCTCGCGGTGCAGAGTTGCAGGCGTCTGTGCTTTATGAGGAGTCAGATGGCCGGCGATAGCAACGACCCACCATTCAAGATCGATCCGCTGGTCGCTGCATTGACAGCCAAGGGACAGGAGGACAGGTGGATCGCAAGTGAGATCAGCTGCGTCTTGGAGGGCGTCATAGAAGATCTACTGGGACAGTTTCCGAACAAGCACAAGGCTGTCGCTGCTGCACTGGAGCACGCATCGCAACAGCTGAACTCACGCCACGAACAGAACATCCGCCTGGAGCGAGAGGCCCGGCAGATCAGGGAGGCAAGAAGTGGATCCAACGGAGTCGTCAAAAGAGACATTTCGAACGGCCTGGCGGCAGTACCAGGAGACAAGCCTAAAACTGGCGGCACTCCATAGGAAGCTGATCGAGACAACCAAGTCCAAGGCGGACCTGATCACGACGACCCGCTCCAACGACCCGGTCGACGGCGTGTCCGTCAGCTGGGATTCCGCCAAGGCATACGCAGCCGTGGAGGCCATCAAGGCCTTGGCCAACGACTACCTCGCCGTCGCCAAGGCGCTGTCCGACCAGGCCTCGGCGTTGGAGGACGTGACGAACCAGGCGACAGCACTGATCCAGGAGCACGCATGAAGGGTAAGTACATCTGCCTGGAGGGCCCCGATGGCGGCGGCAAGACCACGTTGGCCCGGGCCATTTGCCAGCGCTTGGCATCGCAGGGGGTCAACGCCCTGCGCTACTGGTTCCCGTCGGACAACGCCGTCGGCAGCCTGATCAGACAAGGACTCAGAGGGGAAACCAAGATCAACCAGAAGGCGTACCTCTACCTGTTCGCCGCCGATGGCCTGCAGGCCAACGCGGAGCTCGAGGCGTGCCTGGCCATGGGCCACCACGTCGTCTGTGATCGCCACCCCACCCTGTCGGGGCTGGTGTTCCAGCCCGACCACCACACCCAGGGGCAGATTGAATCCGTCTACGGCTCCGCCTCCATCGACGGCGTCATCAAGCCCGACCACCTCTTCATCATCGACGTCCCTGCCGACGTTACCCTTGCCCGCATGCGCAGCCGGGAGAAGTACAAGGATGTGGTCTTCGAGAGCGACCGCGTCGAGAAAGTGGACGAACTGCGCCAGCGTTACCTCAAGCTCGTACAAAGGACTGATGCGATCCTGCTGGATGGAACCCGACCCACGGAAGACCTGGTGACCAACGTGCTGCACTCCGTCGGACTCTGATGATCGAAGGCAACAAACCCGATCGCCGCCTTCCACGCTGGCCCCTCACGCCTGACGGCACGGTCCTCGTTGTCTTCCTGTTGCTCACTCTGGCTTTGATAATTTGGCACCATTGACCAAACGATGGTTTGATGGTAACAGTCGAATCATGGCAAATGACAAACCGGCATCTGATGCCGACAAGATCAAGAACCTCCACGTCGAGGTCCCGGAGACCTTCCACACGCGGGTGAAGATGCTGTGCGTGATGAAGAAGGTCTCGCTGATGTCCTATACGCTCGCCGCCCTCGAGGAGAAGGTGGCGAGGGACGAGGCCGCGATCACTTCGGTCCCGCGGACCTGACCATGACCTGTATTCGCTGTGGCTCCGAGCGTCTGTTCCAGTTCCAGGCTGACGCCTTGGCCAGCAAGCGGGCGGTGCCCGAAGCTGACTTGCCGCTGGTTTGCCGGAGCTGCGGGCAAATATCCGTCAATGGGGTAGCTCTGCAGTTTCCTGAAGCCTTCGAGGCGCACGCCAAGGACATGGCAGAGGCGGCGGAGATCGCCGCCCAGCAGGCTCGCATCGAGATCGTCGCCGACCCGGATGCCAGGATCGAACGTTACTTCGCGAAGGTCTACCGCGAGTCGTATCTGGACGGCTTCCTGCGTTGCCTAGCCTTCTATCGGCACAACGCCAAGGAGGGGAAGCTCAAGCGACTGCGTGAGCTCTGGCAAACGATTCAAACTACCGTTGCCTCGGAGGACGGGACGCCCCAGACAGTGTATGCCCGGTTCCCGGCAGCAGCCTTCGATGAGTTCAGCCAGCTCATGCTGCTCGGGGCTGTGCCAGACTGAGCCATGCCCAGGGTCCTGCGAACCAGAGTCCGTCCGTTCCTGCCAGTTGAGCACGAGTGCCGTGACGCGGGCGGCGCGAGAATTCAAAACACAGCACTGTCGAACACGCTCTGTCGACAGTGCGATACCCAGATCGTCTACGTCTGGGACAACTCTCTGCCTGAGACCAAGGGAAGAAAAAATGTCCGTTAAGCAAGTCACTCAGATCCTCTGCGATCGCTGCGGGAAGCTGGTCGAGTCCGCCGAGGACGCCAAGGCCGACGCCCTGACTAACCGCGTCCAGGTTCCGCACCCTCTCGTTTACGCAGAGGGGAGCCTCCTGACTGATACGACCAAGATCCACTTCGATGACCTCTGCGCGAAGTGCGTGGTCCGGGTCCAGTCCCTGCTGGGCCAGATCCGCCTTGACGACGTCCAGAAGGACGAAGTACCAAAGACAGGTGACGGGAAGCCAAACGTCGGTGATAATCCGGCGGCGGCACAGAAGCCGAAGACCCCAACCAAGGATGCCGCTCCGGCTTCCGCCAAGCACTGAGGAGAATGACCATGGCCGACGGACCCGAGATGAAGACCGACGACACCGACGACGAGGACAAGAAGGACATCGAGGAGACTGGTCCCGAGTCCGAGGAGCGCGACGCCGACAAGGGCGACGACGAGGATGACGACGGCGACGACGACTCGGAGGATTCCGAGGACGACGACGACAAGGAAGAGGACGACGCTGAGAAGGACGACGAGGAGGAGTAGCCTCCGCTTCTGAGTGAAAATTGGCTCCCGCAAGGGGGCCTATTTTTTTTAGCTAACACACTTGACGTAAGCTCGTCTTACGAAGTACTCATACTTCATGGTTACCAGCATCGCTGACCTTCCGCTGACCTCGGACGCCAACATCACGGTGGATGACGCTCTGATCGCCCTGGTCAGCGCCCAGAAGGCGGAGATCGAGTCCCTGGGCTGCCGACCCACGGCGGTCCATGTCAGCGGAGATGGCGTCCCGCCACGCTTTTTTATCTCGTTCATTCCCGGCACCCCCAGCTTCGAGGTTCGCGGGAAGCTCGAGGACAAGCAGTATGACGTCGGCCAGCAGATGGGCGACAAGATGCTGCGCTTCTATGCCTCCAAGCGGGTGGCCAAGGGAACTGGCTGGAACGTCTGATGGCCCGCCATCGCAACCTTGGCCACGCCGGCGGATTCTCCCGGAAGACCATCTCGCTTCCGCTGGACATGGTGGAGCAGGTCGAGGAGTTCCTGGACGCCAATCAGGGGATGACGTTTTCTGCGTTTGCTCAAGACGCGCTTGCTGCGCGACTTGAGTTATTTGGGATCAAAAAAAGAAGGTGATCTATGGCAGGCAATGTTGGCGCAATCAGATTCGAGTTGGAGCAGACGATCGAGCGGGTTCTCAAGATCGACAGGAGCGTGGCATCGGGAATCGTCGCTACCGTGCGCGTCCCCTTCCTCGCCCCGTTCCTGGCAGGACTGAACAAGTTCGTTCCGGCCCCTGTCTCCGCACCATCACCGGATATCGTGGTCCGCCCTCGCGCTGTCCCGCCGCCTGCGGCGGAGGACATCGCGTTGCTGCCCAACCTGTCAAAGGTTGTGCCCAGCGGCGACAGCGTTCTGGTCACGGTCACGAGCATGTGGAAGAGCGATTCGCACATGTTCACGATGGGATACGGCGTTGTCGATGACAAGAACCACCTGTTCTACGACACGTTCAAGATCAGTTTCCCGCCGGCCATGGAGACCTGGAAGAAGTTCAAGGAAGATCTCAAGAAGTCCCCGTCCAAGCAGATCTGGGCCAAGTACGCTATGAAGACGCTCAAGTCCGGAGAGACGGAAATGTTCGTCGACTCCTATGCGTCCGCCGAGCGCCATGCGGACGCCCAGATGGAACTGCTAGCCGGGTCACGTTAGAAGGGAGAACGCCATGCCACTTTACGATTTCGAATGCCCCCACGGTCACACCTTCGAGAAGATCGTCCCGATGGCCGAGGTCAACGACCTCATCCCATGCGAGGGGCTGGTACCCATGCTGAGCATCGACAATGGGTCAGATGTGGAGGCGCCGATCGTAAACGTGCCATGCATCCTTCAGGCACATCACGTGATCTCCCATAGCAATCCGGCTGGCGCCCTTGACCACGGGGCATCGGCAAACAGGGACGCAGCGCGAGAAGGGCGCTACGACCCACTCAATCCGAACCGACGGTTCATGGCAAAGGGAAGGGGATACAGAAAATGAACAACCCGCAGAAGCTCGATCTCCCGCAGGCGATTCCGACCGTTGACCGCAATGGGGACATTGCCATCGAATTCGTCCATCGCGGCGAGGTCGTGGGCAGCCTCAATGCCACCAAGATCATGAGCAACTGGTTCGCCAGGCTCGGCTGGTTCCAGCCTCCGGCCCGCCAGGAGATCGGCCAGGGCGGGCAGTCGTGACCATGGAGAAGTATGGGGTCGCGGACGTCAAGGGCGCCCAGGAGGCTGCGCTGGTGAGCGTTAGCGCCCGCCTGGATGTCTTACGGGCCAGCCTGGAGAAGACCGCGGCGGCCACGGAGGAGATCTACATGCTGGAGCGCGAGAAGGCCGCCTTGGAGGAGCACCTCGCTGCTCAGTGACAGACCGCTGGCATAAGATTCATAAGTGAACCAGGGCGCTTGGCATGTTGCCGGCGCCCTTGTTCATTGCCCATTCGCCGGCTTCACTCCGGCAGAGGATCTGAATCGTATGAACTTCGTTAAGGCCACCAAGAAGCAGTCCCGTCTCCGCCTCGCCCTCATCGGGCCAGCCGGTGGCGGGAAGACCTATACCGCCTTGTCCATCGGAACTAGCCTGGTGCCCGGCGGCCGGGTCGCCCTCATCGACACCGAACGCGGCTCGGCGTCGAAGTATGCCGGCATCTTCGAGTTCGACGTTCTGGAGATGGGCAGCTTCGCCCCCGCCAAGTACGTCGAGGCGATCGCCGCGGCAGATGCCGCCGGCTACGACGTGGTCATCATCGACTCGCTGTCCCACGCCTGGACTGGCAAGGATGGAGCCCTCGAGCAGGTAGACCGGGCCGGCAAGCGCTCCAACAGCGGCAACACCTTCAATGCCTGGCGCGACGTCACGCCGCAGCACAACAGCATGGTCGAGGCCATCCTGCGCTCTGGTGCCCACGTCATCACCACCATGCGGACCAAGACGGAGTACGTCCTGGAGAAGGATGAGCGCACGGGCAAGACCGCTCCCAAGAAGGTCGGCCTGGCGCCTGTCCAGCGCGATGGCCTGGAGTACGAGTTCGACGTGGTCGGCGACCTGAACAACGACCATGCGCTGACCATCGGCAAGACTCGCTGTTCGGCTCTGGCCGGTCAGTACTTCGAGGCGCCCGGGGAGCAGGTGGCGCAGATCCTGCGTGACTGGCTGACGGACGGCGTGGCCGAGCCCGAGCTCATGCGCCAGCCGATTGCGGTCGGCGCCGAAAGCGCAAAGTCTGCGGACGGACCCACGGCGGAGCAGCAGGCCCGCCTGGCGCACCCGCGCATCAAGGAACTGTTCGATAAGCTGGGGGCGCCGGAGGCCAAGCGCCTGGTCACCCTGGAGAAGTACAAGGTCGACGCCAAGCTCATCGAGATCTTGGAAGGGAAGGCCAAGGAGATCGACGACGCCGCCGCAAAGACTGCCGCCAAGGCCGCAGCGCTTGCGTCCCAGAACAAGGCCGAGTTGCCGGCCGGGAGTGAGATCAGCCAGTGAAGAAGCTGAAGGTCCTGGGGCAAGAACTGCCCCTGAAACTTTCGCCTTCCTTCCTCACCAACGCCGCCTGCCCCAAGTACCTGAAACTCCACTATGTGGACAAGGTGGACGATCGCTATATCAGAGTCGCCGCCGAGCGCGGGTCGGCCTGTCATGAGGCCATCGCTGAACTGATCGCCACCTGTCAGGAGGCCCAGGTTCAGCCGAGCTCGTTGTCCATGGACCAGATCGCTGATGCGGTGCAGCGGCACACTCCGCACACCATCCTTTCGGAGATCGGCGAGGTCCTGACCTGGGTCCGGCTATGGGCGGAGCGGTACAAGATCTCCAAGCACATCTACGGGGTGGAGGAGAAGGTCGCGCTCGACGAAGCCTTCGACGACACCGAGTGGGACAACGCTAGCTACCGCGGCATCCTGGACGTTGTCGACGTCCACAAGAACCACTGCACGGTCACGGACTGGAAGAGCCAGCCGTACGTGATGACGCAGGCCGAGCTCGATGCACATGAGCAGCTCACGATGTACTGCTGGCTGGCATCCAAGCTCTACCCGCACATCGAGGAATACACCGCGCGCATCTGGTATCTGCGATTCGGCTTCTACGCGGAGACCAAGCGGACGGCCAAGGACCTCGAGGTCTTCGAGCAGCTGCTTATGCTCAAGGAGCAGAAGATATTGGAGATCGACAACTGGGATCCAATCCCCGGCAAGCACTGCCAGTACTGCGACGTCATCCAGCACTGCCCCTTGTCTCAGGACATCACGGAGACCAGCACCCAGGTGATCAGCCAGGAGCAGGCCATCGCGGCCGCGTCCCGGATCACCGTCATGGACGCGCTGAGCAAGGAGCTCAAGGCCAGGCTCAAGGCGTACGTCAAGGAGAACGACTCGGTCGTCATCGGAGACAACTCCAACCGCTGGGTCTGGGGGTACAGGTCGAAGGAGTCGAGATTCTGGGACGTGGGGGAGCTCGCCGAGGTGTTGCTCGAGCACGGCCATGACATCCAAGAAGTGGCAGGGGTCGATTCCCGCAAGCTCAAGAAGCTGCTAAAGACCATGGCCAGGGGAAAGCCTGCACTGGAGGCCGGCCTGATGGCCATCCAGAAGACCAAGGTCAAGACCGAGTTCCGCGGATACAAGCAGGGAGATGCAGACGACGATGAAAGCGAGGTAGAGTAACGCCCATGCAAATGCGCAAAGAAATGTTCGCCGCCTCCCGCAAGGCGCCGGACACCAACATCATCTCGGCGACCGTCAACCACCGCCTCGACAAGAAGGCTCAGCGGATCGCAACGCTGAGCCCAAACGATAAGATGATCTGCGCGCTACGCAAGGCGCTGTCCAAGATGAGCGATGGCCACGAGGCGGGCTGCCGCTACTTCATCGCGAACAACAAGATCCAACTCCTGTCTGCGCCGACCTCATCGGGCGGCCGCGAGGGCGAGGCTCAGACCTATAACGCGAAGGGGCGGTGCCGGCTGGGCGTGTGCCATCCTGGCGGACATTCGTCATCGGTCAGCATCGAGTTCAACTTGACCTTTCGTGACGTGATGGATGATCGGGGGCTGGCCGACGTGGAGTTCATCGACCCGACGGTCATCGATGAGATCCCCGCCGGGACACCGATCGATGGCACTTTGCAGGCATAAGGGATTCAAGGGACACAGGTTAACTATCGCGATTAGGCTTTGTCGTTTCGGTGGAACGCGACTCTGTCGAGGCCGGTAGTTAACTAGGGCGTGGGGTTGTGTCCTGTTGGGCTCCTCCTCCCCAGCCACGGGAGGAGCCCGCTTTTTTAGCTGGCATAAGGAGCTTGGACCCAAGCACGGCGTCCAAGGAGTTCCACTATGTCCACCATGGAAGAGAAGCTGGCGACCGTGTCCAGGTCGACCGCTGTCGCATTGGTCACGCGCCCCCAGAAGAAGGCGAAGATCACGGAGTCTGACGCTATCCCGGTCCGAGAGGTCGAGGTCGTTTCTGATGTAGAGAAGCGCCACGACGCTCAGACCAAGAAGAAGGCAAAGAAGCCCGAGGCGTTCTTCACCGCCGCCTCCTCCGTTCGTCAGGTTGCCGGTGCGGTGGTCGACGGCGAGGTCCTGTTCGGCTTCCTTTCGGCAGCGGACAAGGTCGTCCCTGCCAACAAGTCGATGCCGATCTTGTCGAGCGTGAAGCTGAGCATGGAGCCCGCCTCGGATAAGTTGTTCATCGAGGCTGCCTCCGCCTCCTTGTGGACCGTCGTCGCCATGAAGGCGAGCTCGAATTCACCTGACGGATTCTCCGCCATGGTCCCGGCTCGCCTGGCAAGGAATGCCTCGAACGCCGCCCGACATGGCAAGAAGGAGACTGCGCTCGGCGTCAGCGAAGGTGGTTTCTGGATCGGCGAACACTGCATGCCCAGCGGCGGCAAGGTTCAGGACTTTCCTCCCCGCCCGCTGACCAGGGCCTGGGAGGCTCGAGCGGTCGTGCCCGCCTTCTACTTTGAGGAGATCTGCGCCCGCATCTTATCGGCCTCGTCCAAGGACCCGACCAAGATCGGTTTCGGCGGCGTACTCCTGGACTTCAGTCTGGACCTGGCCCGCAACCTGACCTGTACGGCAGTTGGCTCGGATGGCTCCAGGCTGCACTTGCTGGAGCTGCCGCAGATGAAGATTCAGCCTCGCGGCAAGCAGACGCCGCCCGGCCTCATGATCCCCGAGCAGTTCTTTCGCTACCTGCGCACGGTGGCTAACCGTGAATGGACGGCGCTGGAGATTAGCGAGACTCAGGTCAGCGCCAGGGGTGAGGACTACCAGGCTGTGGCCGATTCCGTCATGAAGGGCGTGACGGGCACGAAGGGGCTGGAGAACTGGCGGGCGGTCAACGTTGACCACCGGGGTCACTGGGCCGTGGACCGCAAGGAGTTGGAGGGGGTGCTCAGGAAGGTCATCGATGCTGGGCACAAGGACGAGATCGAGATCCGGATCGACTCCATCAAGGAGCAGATGAGGATCGTGTCTAGGGATAGCGACCAGCGGGAATCGACGGCAACGACCGGGGCCAGGCGGTTCGACGGCCCCACGTCGGTCGATGTCGCGGTCGACGTTAACTTTCTGCTGGCTGCGGTGGTAGCGTGCAGGGGCGGCCTGGTCAGACTGGGCTTCGCCTCGGCGAAAGAGCAAGGATCTTCTCCCATGACAATCAGGGGCGAGGACGACCAATTCAAGGCGATCGTCATGCCGATCGGCTAAGGAGAATCAGATGGCAAAGGCTCCGAACGTAAAGTGTCCTGTCTGCGAATCGAAGATGAGCAAGGTCGACTTGCCCAAGCAGAACATCTACGTCTGCAAGACGTGTGAGGAACTGGTCCAGGTTCTGTCCGATGGCACGCTCCTGACGATCACCAACCTGCTCGAGAGGGCCGCCCTCGGAGACGACCGCGTCCGGGCAGCCATCTCCCGTCCAACGGTCACGACCGCCAAGAATTTCATGGACGAGTTCGACGCCTCGGTCCGCGCCCAGCATCGCGACATGGGGGCGCTGTCGGTCGAGCTCCGGTCAATCCTGGCCAAGGTCGAGAACCGCCTGGACTTCGCCATGGAAGCGCTGAGCGGCCTGGATCTGGCGCTGCCCGAGATAGGCGGGGCCCTGTCGGCGATTCGTGAGGCACGCGAAACAGTGTCCACCCTGCCAGCTGCCAACCGTGGGTTGGCCAAGGAGAACGACGATGACCTTTCCTCGTTCACGATCCAGACTGCTGGCACGGGCGATTGACTGCCCACAGTGCAATTCTCTGCGTGGGATGAACCGCCACTGGCTGCAGTCCAAGCGCAGGGCATCGACTGTTGCCATCCGGACCTGGTGCAGGATCTGCGGCAAGCCAGCCGTCGTGGAGATTCCCTGTGATTACGCCTGGGCGCTGGAGGTCGTTCACTGGATAGATGATCAGCCGCAGGACCACGAAGGCCACTACGAGAACGGCGGCTGGGGCGTGCATTGGCGGCTGGACGATGTCATGCGCGAGGTGTTCCCGGCCGAGCACTGGGACGACCTGTTCCCGCTTCCGTCCTGGTATCCCCATTCGGATGCCCCCGGGCCAGTGATCGGCAGGGTCGCCAAAAGTGTCTGCGGGGACCCGTTTTTATGAAAACATGTGTCCTGTGCAGGAAGCTGATCCAGCCCGCCACCCCGGCCATCGAGCTGGTCGGCGGGCTGTTCGACCCGGAGGACCCAACGTTCTTCGTCATGGACGACGGCGTCCTGGTCGCGAGCTATGCACATCGCGACTGCCTGCTGCAGAAGCTGAAGCAGGCGTGATAGTGTTGGCCGCCAATCAAACAAGCTGCAGCCGAGGCATCGACAGGTCGTGAGGATCAAACGCAAGTTCAGCACCGAAGACGTATCCAAGATCATGGGGCATACCAGCCACGTGCTCGCAGATCGGTGCCCGGACCTGCTGCAGGTCTTTCCGAGCAAGCCCTGTACTAACCGCGGCTGCGAATTCGCCATCAAGCAAGCGGGCTACTTGAACTGTTCATTCGTTGCCGCCGAGGCCGGCGGGGAGCACACCCTCGACGAAGTCGGGGATGCCATGGGGATCACCCGTGAACGAGTGCGTCAGATCGAAGTGAGTGCACTGGCCAAGCTGCGCGCCGCGATGGCAGAGATACAGGAACGCGATGCCAACGCCATACATAAACCGGGTCTGGTTGCAGGGAACTGTGACCTCGATGCCGACGGTCAGTTCACTCAGTCCCAAGACGAAGCTGACTTCTTTTCAGCTATGCATGGTCGAAAGCTGGCTCAATCCAGACGGTGAGTCCAGGGCCAGGAAGAATCGAGTCCTGGTCGAGGTCGTGGGTCGTGATGCCGAGAAGGTCGCCAGGGAGGCCAAGCTGGGCTCCTGGGTGACGCTCGAGGGATACATTCGTTCGGAACAATTCAAGGGCCAGGACCTCACCAAGGTCCGGACCCTATCCATCGATATCTGGGGAGACATGCATGACAAACGAATTGCCCATGACGGTGGAGACGGAGCTTAGGGATCGGCTTGAGAACGAGATCACCCGGCTGATGGCGGACCTGCTCCCAGGCTGGGAGAAGTTCTTTGCGTCCAATCCTAAGGTCAAGGCATGGACCGACGCCGTCGCGGCAAAGGTAGGGGTGGCGATTCGCGACGAGGACCGCGCCCGCTTTGATAAAGATCTGCCCAGCGTCACCCAGGCGTGGGAGCGGATCAACGAAAGGTTGGCCGAGGAGTACCAGAAGTCAGTCGCAGATCCGGAGCTCTGGGAGCTGCGCTACATCAAGTGGATGAAGATCTCGTACATCAAGTTCGAGTCGCCGCTCGGCGAGCTCTACATGGTGCCGCGCAGGTCATCTAAGCGTCCTGTTGGCGTTGAGTGGTGCACCGTCGACGAGATGCTCACCTGGCTCCATCCGACGGTCGCGGCGGTCATCAACATGTCCGGCAAGTGGCCGCCACGGAATCCGGTCCTGAAGCCGCCGGCGCTAGGCGAACAGCTGATCACCGTGGACGCCACGGGCAACGCGGTCAAGACGACCTTCGAGATTGGAAAGGGGCGGCGCTATGGTTGAGAAGGGTTTCGTGGACAGCCTGATCAAGACCCTGGACTACCGCTACGGCGAGTTCGGCGTGGTGATCCGCCCCAACGACAACTACACACTGGGCATTCCAGACATCCTCTGCTGGCGATTCATGGACCGCGCCTTGGCCATCGAGGCCAAGCAGATCCAGCCGCTGATGCCCAACCCCTTCCACAAGGGACGGCGGACGGGTCAGATGCTCAAACACCCATTCATGGGTCCGCAGATCTCCATGTTGCGTCGAATGGACAAGGCGGGAGTGGAGGCCTTTGGTCTTGTCAGAGTCTCGTTGGATACTGCGTTCCGCATAGACCCGAACGACCTGCCGGCCAAAACAGGAAACTTCACCTACGAAGAGATGGTGAACATCGGCCGACCAGTTTATCGACGCGAAGGGCGCTGGCTCTTCTGGGAGGACGGACGTGATCAAGTACCTGGTCCAGGACATCGAGACGATTCCGGAAACTGAGCTGGCGGCCGAGTGGCTCAAGGAGAAGGCGGCCAAGGAAGCCAAGGGCGAGAAAGACCCGTTCCCACCGCTCTGGGCGCACAAGGTCATCACCATCGGCATGCTGGCCCTGGATGAGAACTTTCTGCCGGTCAAGGGAGGCTGCGCCGCCGGCGGGCTGGCCGGGGGCAGGTCCGAGAAGGAGATGATCGAACGGTGGAGCGCGGCCGCCTCCGGCGCTCTGTTCGAGCAGCGCGAGGCGTTGCACATGGTGGACTGGCACGGCCGCGGCTTCGATGTGCCCGTTCTCCAGACCCGAGCCTTTCGCTACGGCATCCCGCTACCCTGGTACTTCGGCCTCCTGCCGGACAACAAGGGCGGGAAGAGTCAGTGGTCGAAGGAGTATCGGGACCGGTACGGCGGGGCCCACATGGACCTGGCCGAGCTCTGGACCAACAAAGGCTCCTTCCCGCGCCCGCACATGGCAAACCTGGCCCAGCTCATGGGTCTGCCCGGTAAGGTTGGCATAGACGGCAGCAAGGTCTACGAGGCGTACAAGGCCGAGGAGTACAAGTCGATCGACACTTACTGCATGCAGGACGTCTTTCAGACGGCGTTCCTGCTGCAGCGGTTCGAGTACATGGCCGGTCGCCTGACACTGGATGGGTACCGAGTGGCGGTTGGGGCGCTCATCGCATTCGTGGCGGGCGCGGACCAGGAGCTCTACAAGAAGATCGACTACGATGCGGTGCTGCTCCGAGAGGTGTAGTATCGGCCCATGCCGACCCTGACCATCGCTGGAACCCTTTCCTTCCCCCTCGGGGCCGAGGCGTCGCCTCCGTCCCGTGCGTTCAGCGCGTCGCTGATCTACACGCAGCGTAACGTGGACGATGTCGTCATCTCCGGCGCCCAGGTCGACCAGAACCTCATGGGACGGGTCACGAATGCCAAGGCCTGCTACATCGAGGTCGAGACTGGGGCAGGGGACCTGAAGGTGAACGGCGCCGCTACGGCGCTGACCATCTCAGTCGATGGCGGGTTCTGGATCTGGTTCAACCCCAACGGCGGCCTCACCGCCCTGACGGTGACCACGGCAGCGAACGCAAAGTTCCGGCTCTACATGTTCACCTGATCTTCTTCTTAGCCATTGACGGAACCCCCATCCGGGCATACCGTCCCTTCCATGGCAAGCAGACTATTCGATTCAGGTGCTGCCGCGCAGCAGGCGGCTGGCGGCAAGCAGAGCCGGGAATCGATCAAGCAGCGAGCTGCTGAGATCGACAAGCTGCTCAAAGACGAGCTCGAGCTTGACCAGGCAACGTCTGCCCTTGGGAGCAAGCTGGCTGAGTCTGCGGAGGCCATGGGCATCACCGCTATCCGCTACAAGGAGTATCGGGAGCGGGGGTCGAAGTGGATGATCGAGCACACCCGGGACGGGGCGGATTACATCTACCAGATGTTCCCACTGCGACCGCTGACGGCCGATTGGCGAGACACGATCATCCTGCTCATTGCGGCGATGGATAGCGTGTTTCCGCGATCGGTGCAGATCAAGTACATGCCACCAAACGAGAAGTACCAGATCAAGTACTTCACGATCAGGCTCGTCAAGGCAGCCACCCTTCCCGGCTGGGAGGACGCCTGCGGGCGTCGCGGCCTCAGCGCCCTTGCAGCGGTGGCTGCCTGGTCTTAGTTCACGGGATCTTGTGCGTGGCTTTGCCGATCAGATGCATCAGACCCGCCACGGTGAGCCCACCGAGCCCACCTTTGACGGCCGCACCCAGGACGTTGTCCGAGGGCTCATCGTAGGGATTGCCGGTCATCATTGCCTTGGCCTTGCCCAGCCCGAGCGCTCCCAGGCCAGATGCTGCCCCGATGGCTCCCATGCGCGTAAACAGGCCCCCGCCGGCAATCTTTGCCAGGCTGGCTCTGCCCGGCCCAAGCCTCTCGAGCTCATCTACGAAGGAGCGGGGGTTCATGTGATTAGCCTACGTTGGCGTAGAGCGGCTGGCCGGCACCACCAAGCGACATGCGGATCGGCCGAACGGTCTCGAACTGGAGCGAGACACCTTCCATCAGCAGAGCCGAGCCCGAGCTGATCGACAGCTGATGTCCCTGGATGTAGCACTCCTCGAGGTAGACGCCGCCGACCGTCATGTCCAGCTGGTTGCGGAAGTAGATCGCCATGCCAGTTGGCTGGTTGAACAAGTCCGACGCCAGGTTGAGCCAGAGGTCATCGTAACCAGGGTTGTGCTTCACGCGATGAAGCTCATTCTGGAGGGCAGGCAGTTCGAGCAGCGTGGCGTTCGGGTCGGGGATCTGCACTCCGCCAGCGTTCATCGTGGCGCCCTTGCCCTTGTGGTTGAAGCGAATGGTCCCGCGACTCTGCTTGTAGTGCGCGTAGAGCACCTTCATCAGCGAGGGGCCGTGGTAGAGGACGCGGCCCAAGGTCAGCGAGCCGACTGTGCGGCCAGGGACAAAGTAGCTACGGGTCGAGCCAATCTCGAAGATTCGCTGCAGCTGCTTGGACTGACTGATGCCGACGTTCTCAAGGACGCCGATCGGGAACACTAGGTCGCCCTCGTCCCGAGTGAGCACGTCGTCGCCGTTACCGATATCGGTAAGGCGCGGAGGGCCTGCGGCGATGAGCGTGGTCTCAGCCGAGACGAACTCGCCGCCCAGGAGTTCTTCCTGGACGTGGTGGTTATGGAAGTCCCAGTTGTTGAAGTCAGTAGTTGCTTGCGGGCGAAGAGTCATGTCCGGATCTCCTTAACTGGCTTCTGTTAGACCAGGAGCGTGAGCTTGATGTTGTTGAGCGGCAACGGCACGGTGATGTCGATGTCGATCTCGACAGTATCGGGCTGAGTTTCGGACGTTTCAATGCGAGTTAGCTCACCGGACAGAATCGGCGGCCCCACACGCGCCACGCGCTGAGAGGACAGGAATGCCAGCCCACTTTCGCCACGCGTCTTGAGCATGTCCATCAACCCACCGGTGATGTTGTAGATGCCCAGGAACGGGCGGTAGACCCCGCGGAAGAACCGGGCGATCAGGTCGACGTTCTTGGTGACCGAAAACTCCTGGAAGAAGATGGTCGACAGGTCAGTCGTCAGCTGGTGGCGAATGGCCAGCGCCGCCCCGGGGACGGGCTGAGTGAAGATCAGGTTGCCGCCGCCTGCGATGATGTCCAACTGGGCATCCGAGAAGCGGTCGTCGGAATTCTCACGGCCCACGAAGCCCGCAACGGACAGGTTGGTGAAGCCGGCCTGGCTGGGCAGCCCAGCTGTCATGCCGGCCAGAACTGCGCCGGAAAAATAGCCGGGGACCATGGTCGCGGTTGCGTTGACCGAGACCGCCAGCACATCTGGCCAGATCGACAGGAGCCGACGCGAGCCCAGGGACGTGGCGTAACCGGCCAGCAGGGTGGCCTGCTCGGTCAGCGACAGGTCCTTGGTGATGCGGTACTCGACCGCCGACAGGGTACCGCCGAAGCCGGCAGTCGCATCGGCAACCAGGGCCAGTGTGCTCTCGGACGCGATGCTGGCAATCTGATGGCGGGTGTTGAGGATGTAGTCATCCTCGTCGACGCTCGGAGTGACTGACACGACGTCCAGGGTCGTGAGCGTCGTGGCCAGACCACTGAACGTCTCGGTGACCGGCGTCGTGGTGTTATCGGTCTTGACCACGGTCGACGAGACGATCGACTCGATGATATGGACCGCGCTGTTGTTGCCGGCATTGCTGGCGCCAGCGACGCTCAGGCGTCGACCGATGTCGGCGCTGGCGAAGGCGCCACCCAGGACGGTCCACTCACGGCTGGTGCCGTTGACGGAGTCCGAGGTTACGTCGCGAGCCGGCTCACGGTTGATGGTGTAGACCGACTGGGTCACACCTCCGCCGAAGGTCTCGTTAGCCGCCGGCGCCTCGACGGTCTTGATGGATGTTGCACTGACGATCTCGACGATCGTGAAGGCGCCATTGTTGCCAGGAGTGGCCGCACCGGCAATGAAGATCAGTCGACCAACGTCAGCCGCCGCAAAGGCACCGTTGACGAATGACCATGTGCTGGTTGCCGCCACAACAGCATCCGCCGCGTTGTGCGCAATCGAGCGCTGGGCGTCGGCAATCCATGCCCTGGTCGTGCTGAGCATGAGCTCGGCGGCCGCAGGAGCGACCGACGTGGTCACCTCGGTCGCGCTGTCGACCGTGGCAATGGTAAACACGACGTTGTTGCCAGAGGTCGTCGCACCACGAACGATGATCTTGCGACCAACGTCCGTGCCGGCAAAGTTGCCGCCGATAATCTGCAGCTGGGTGGCGTTGAAGTAGTCGCGCTCGTTCGGGGTTACCGAGCGATGCACGCCGGCGACCGGCGTATAGTCCAAGATCTCCAGGAAGTAGCCGACGCCCACGGCGTCGGTGATGAACTTGCCGTTGGTCGGATCCTTGAAAGCAGTGTTGGTCGCGCCGCTGATGCCGTTGGAGGCGCCGGCGGTGGTCGCGGTCCCAATACCAGATGCCGGAACGGCGACCTCGACCGTGGCGATGGCCCGGTTGAAGAAGCCAGCCCGCTCGCGACCCACGGTGGAGAGGGACATGCCCTCAACGTGGGCCTTGAGGATCTGATGGATCGCCGTGTTCTGGGTCAGGATGGCGATGCCGTAGACGTCCTTGTTCTCCAGGTACTCCAGGGCGTCCTGGTAGGCGTTCTCCTCGCTGGTGAACAGCGCCGCACCCAGACCCGTGAAGTTGACTTCGGTCGTGGTGTTGAGCAGGGCCAGGTTGACCGCGTAGGCGCCGGTGTTGGCGGGCACGACAGCGCCCACGCCGAATACCGCCTCCAGCGAATCCAGGTCTGTGAAGGCAGTCAGGGTGCCGGCCAGGTCGGGACGTAGCGCGCGCCAGGACAGCAGCACGGTACCCTCGACGACCGTCATCGGGACGGCGTCGGTGACCGACTTGAGCCCGGGATCGATGTCGATACCAGTGGCGTCCTTCGAGATGCCGGCGGTGCCGAAGGTGGACTCGGCGTAGAGCTCCGATCCACGGAACTCCAGGACGCGATAGACCACGTTGAGCAGCGGGAGGGTCGACTGCCATTCGGCGGCGACAACGAGCTCGTTGTCACTGTTCTTGTCGATGACCAGCTTGCGGCCGATGTCTGCCGCGTTCATGCCGCTGCCGCTGATCACGTCGATGTAGAACGTGGGTGCGTTGGCGGCGTCCGGGTCAAAGGACGAGAACGCCCCGACGGTGATGTCCTGGAACAGGTTGGCAGTCACCAGCTTTCCAGTGATACGCGAGGTCGCCGGGAGCGCCGGTTCCTTGACGAGGAAGGCGTCCTTGAGCTTCACGCCCACGGACTTGTGAGCATTGGCCGCGGCCTCGTCATCCGGTGCGTCGGCAAGGTCGACGATAGCTCCAGCGGCAAGGCCGGAGTACGCGTACGAGGTGACGGCCAGGTTCAGTTCAGAGTAGACGCCGACGTTGACGTCGTCCTTGATCTGATACCCAGGTCCCACGATGACAGCGGGCAAGGAAGGAAGAGACAGCGAGGCCGCAGCCGACTGAAACTCCTGGATGACTTCAATTGCAGGTCGGCGGTATGCCATCTGAACTATCCTCCTGATTACTGACCACGCCTGCTTGTCCGTACTTCGATGTTCTGCAGCTTCTTGGAATTCGTGGGCTCGACACTGTAGCGTCTCTGGACCGTCGCCTGGATTGCCACTGGGACAACCGAGATGTCGGGTCGTGAATCACTTTTTACTAGGGCTTCTTCGCCCATGCTAGAGGCTTCGATCCTGAAGAACCCCAGATGATGCGGCACGATGATACCCCGTCTTGCGATTTTCCGCAGGACATCCCGGAATACTTGGAAGGATTCGAACAGGAATCCGGCGATGTCCTCGGCCTCCAGCCCCTGCCTAGAGAAGCAGGACAGGATGACGCTACCGCGGACCAGATCGATATAGGTCCGGGTGTCCGTGCGCATGTCCATGGCCTGCATCTGACGAAAGCCAGATGTCTTGGCCCAGGCCTGGGGGCCGCGGTTGGCGACGATGGCAGGGTTGGCGCCGACATGGTCCAGGTTGAAGGCGTGCTTGTCGCAGATCCGGATCTGCGACTTCTCTTCTTCGATATTCCAGGCATATCCCGTCGGGTTCCCGGCATCGGCGAAGAGCAGCTGACAGACCTCAAGGGCGTAGTTTTTGATGACCTGGTGCGGCAGGACATACCGCTGAGTCTCGTCATGGAGACTGCGGGCGTTGTCCTGAGTTGGCAGCGGATCGCTCACGTGCCACCTCCGGTCACGTCGCCGCGTGCCGATTCCTTGGTCGCATCTTCGATGGCATCAACCAGGCCATTTCGTAAGGTGTCCGTCACCACCCTCTCGACCATGTCAGACCTCCTTTGGGCGGCCTGTTGACCGAAGACATCAGCCGCGCTGATCGACCGGAAGACCAACCGCATTGATCCGTCAGGTCTACTAACGGCCTCCGGCACACCGGACCCTGGCTTGAAAAGGTCGTCGAGGTTGCCTGCCGGCGGCTCCTCGTCTCCGCCGTCATCACCATCCACGCCCCCCGAAAAAAGCTTGGCCTGGTCGTCCTCGTCGATGACGATTTGACCACCCGTGGCTTGAGCTCTAATCGACTGAGCTAACCGCGCCGACTTCAGATCGATGCCGGGGTCGATTTGATTCCTGAGAGTCGACTGCAGGTCACGCGCCAGACGTGACTGGGCGATGGCGTCAACGTCATCTCCGCCTCCGCCGGTCGGGTCAAAGGTTATCCAGCCAGTGATGTCCATCTATGACTTCGATGCCACGTCGACCATGGTATTGGGCGTGGTCAATGGAGTGGGGGCCAGCTTCTTGGGGGCCGATGCCGTGGCGGTTGGCAGCGCGGCCTTGACCCCGGTCTTGGCCCCGGCCCCCGACGTTGAGTCCATCGTCGACCCGACGGCACCGTCGAACGCGTCTGGGCTCTGCTCTTGCTGCGGGAAGGCAGAGAGCTTGACCAGCTCGTCGGTAAAGCTGCGGAGGTTGGGGCGCATCAGAACATTCGCTCCTGCTTGAGCAGTTCCCATTCTTGCACGATTGCCTGCAAGTCCTCGGGTGCAATGCGCTTGACCAGGCGTTGGTATTCGATCTCGTTGCGCTCGAGGCCGGTCAAGCGGGCGACGTGCTGGATGGTCGTGCCCTGGGGCTGGATCGTGCTGACCCGCACGATCCGCCAGAGCATGGCAGTCTGGACCTGGTAGATGATGTCCCCTGGCTTGACGCGCGGGTAGGCCGAGAACCAGGAGTCCTTTTCGTTCATCTGGATCTCGCCCATGCTGGCGACCTGGACCAGTTTCTCGTCTGGGTTGTAGTCGACGTAGACCGGGATGGGTTCGAAGAATGGGCGCTGCCTGCCGGTGCCCAGGCACTCGGTGCAGTTGGAGACCCGGCTGCGGCCGGCGGTCACGTCGTAACAGGCGCACCTGGCCGAGCCGATGGTTCGCTCCACGAAGGCGAAGCTTGGTTGGCCCTGGAGGTAGCGCAGCACGAAGTCATGGCGCTCGATGATCGCGAGCTCATGGGGGCGTGGCGATGTTTCCCAGGTTCGGATAGGCGAGTAGACGGTGCCGTCCGGGGTCTCGGCCCGTATCCGATAGAAATACATCCTCCAGAACGAGTACAGATTCGGAGTGATGTCCGTGTACTCGTAGACGTACTGGCCCGCCACGCCCTGTGTGGCGTTGCTGATCGTGTCGAACTCACCGACGGTGAACTGAGGCGACAGCGACCTCTCGACGAAGAACTGCGTCGCTGGCAATCCGCTGTGCTGGGTCACTAGCTCCCAGCACACCAGGACGCGCGCCAGGTTGGCCGGTGGGCCACCTAGCTCAGCGATGATGATGTCTAGTCGAGTGAACGCCAGCATGGTTCACCAGAAGTAGTTCAGGATGGAGTACTCGGACGAGACGCCACCCAGGTTCATGGCAGCCTGGATATTGACCGACATCTTGAAGTTGCGCTTCTTGAGCTCGTACTCGGCAACGAACTGAGCGATCCAGCTCTGGTAGAGCTGGGTCTTGTCGAAGATGCGGACCGACACCCCGCCTGAGCTGTAGGCGAGCTCGTTGCGGGACTGGAGCAACCCGGCGCTGCGCAGCACCTGGATGGATGCCCCATAGATGAGCATGAACAGCGACGGGAAGTTCGACACGGTCACTGAGCCAAGCAACGGCGACGTGATATTGTAGTCATCGACCGCCAACAGTAGGGCCAGATCGAGCTTGGCGTCGTCTGACTCCTGCATGCGAATCAGTCGATTGAGCTCGGGAGTGTCGTTCAGGAAAAGGCGAAGCAGACGACGCGCTTCCTGCGCCGCCTGCTGTTCCAGAGTACCAACTGTCGTAGGCATGACCTAACCTCCCGGGGTTGCCGGCAGGTCAGATCTTGCTGCCGCGTTGCTTCTTCGGAGCGGAAGTCGTTTCGGCGACCGGGGCGGTGTCTTCTACCGCTGCCGTCGCCGGGGCTGCAACCGGCTCCGCCTTGGCGGCGGACTCGGCAGCAGCCTTCGCATCTGCGGCAACCTTGGCAGCCGCGATGCGTTGATCCATGGCCAGCGCCTCCGCCTTGCGAACGGCGACGTCCTCGGGCTTGGGGCCCGTGGCAGTCTCGTCCTCGGGCGGAGCCGCAGGCTTCTCGGTGAAGATCGGCGGAGTCGGGAAGTTGCCTTCCTCGATCTTCAGCAATCCCGCCGATGCCAGCCCCCAGGTTCCGCTGTCGATCCGATTGCAGGTAATCGAATCTCCCGCCTTGAGGAGCTTGCCGGCTTCCGTCAGGAATACATTCCGCGCGCCCTTGTCGGAGTTCGCGGAAACGTTGATCACGTTGTATTTCATGGGGTGACGGTAGCCTCAGCAGGAGCAGCGGTCAAGGAGCCGTGGTCAAGGAGCCGTGGCTCAGGTCAACGTCATCTTCGCGCAAGCGCGAAGGTTGCCGTAGCCCATGCCGATGTACTCCCAGGTCTGCCACGAGACCATGTCGCCACGCTTCTCGATGTAGAACTTCGTGTCGTTCAGGATGTAGAAGTTACCGAGGTACTTCGGATCCGTGAAGATGTACACGTCGCCGGGGACGACGATCGACGACTTGATGGTCACCACCAGCTTGTGGCCGAGGATGGTGTTGTACTTGTAGCCGTTGACCAGGATCTCGGACGCGAGCGGGCTGCCGATGACCGCCGACTCCTGGGTCATGAAGTCGTCCCAGTCAGCCTTGTGCATCAGGATCGTGCCGACCGCGAGCTCGTCAGTGTCCAGCGCCTTGAAGAGCTTGACGAGGTTCTCCGAGGTCGCCGGGCCCGCCGCCGCCGGGGCAACGGTCTTGCCGTTGGCCACGATGACCGCGTTGGTGAACTCGATGAACTTGCCGTCCTCGATCTTCTGGATGTCCTTGACCGAGTTCTCCTCGATGACCTTCGTCACCGGGTAGTCGTAGGCCAGGAGCTCGGCCTCGTTCTTGCGGAACTTCTCCGACTCGATCTTGAAGAAGGGGATCTCGTAGCGATCGCCCTCGATGTAGCGCTCGAACGCCTTGCCACGGAAGTTGACGGCGGCCGCAGACGACTGCGGCTCGATGTCGACGATCTTGACGAGGGTGTCGTGGTTCACCGAGCGCTGGCAGTCAGCCTTGGTCACGTACTCCGGCGGCACGATGCTGCGGGCGAACGAGACTTCGCGAAGACGCTCACGCACGAAGGCGCCACCCGCCTGGGCGGCCTTCTCGAGACCGTCGTGGGTGTCGAGCTTCGAGATGAACAGGTTGTTGAAAGTTGCGGCGTCGATCTGGTCCATGGGATTTTCTCCTGTGTGCTTTCTTGGGTTGCTACCAGGAGACCCTTACAGGCCCGGGCTCTCGTAGTGGAGGACGCCGGCGGCGACCTCGATGCAGCGGCCGACGACAGCCTGGAGCTGCGCGAGGGTGGCAGTGCCAACCACGCCGTCCAGGTAGCCGCGGGTGTTGACGGCGTCGTAGGTCGCGACCAGCAGGCAACCGGGCGAGAAGGTCCCGCCGGTGTTGTACAGCTTGGTCTTGGCCTGGTAGGTGCCGCCCAGGATGTCGCAGGTGCCGGTCGCGACAGCGTCCGACTGGCCACCGCTCGGATCACCGGTGCGGTAGCGGGTCCAGCAGGCGCGAGCGCCCATGGCGGGAGCCGCCAGGGTGTCGCCAACGAGCAGCTTGGCCGCCTTGGTGAAACCGCCGCTGGTGGAGAGCTTCACCCACTCGCCGACGTCGAGCGGCTTGGTGAGGTCAGCGATCTGAATCGACTGACGCAGGAGTTCGTCCTGGCCGAGGACCAGCTCGAAATCACGGGTGGTGCGAACATCCTTGGGAACCGGAAATGCCATCTGAATTCTCCTTCGAAGTGACTGCGATCAGTCGTCGGCTAGTGCGTGAAAGAAATTGCTAGCCGGGTCGTTGCCAGTAGGACGGCCTTCCGAAGCAACCTTGCCAAAATCGGCCAGGTTACCGTCCATCTCGAGTGCCTCTTCAACGACCCGGAGGTCCTTGCCCATGAGTGAAGCGATCTTCATCTCGAACGTCGAGTAGTCGGTGAAGGGGAGGATCTTCCCACGCTCGACCATGTCGAACGCCAGCTTCGTCGCTTCCATGCGACGCTGAGACTGCTCGAGGGCGCCAGCGGCCTCCTTGAGTAGCTCGTCCTTGTTCTCGACGTTCTTCATGTTGCCCTTCGGATAGTATGCCAGTGCGGTATAACGTCAAATCGGCGGACCATTTTGGCCTAAAAAAAGCCCGGTCGCCCGGGCCTTTCGTAGACCAAGGTGGCCATCAGCCGATGATCGAACCGCTTGTCTTCTTCCGCTTCTCTGGTGGGCGCGCAGGCGCTGAGCCTGGCGTCTTTTCGAGAAAGCGGGCGATGGACTCGGGCGGATGACCGGCCTCTAGCGCAGCCTTGATGAATGCAGCCTGCTCGGCGGCCGGCGCCGAGGCAGTCTTGGCCATCGGGTGGCCGTCGATCTCGCGGATCTCTTCGATCGTGCGACGGATGATCTGGACTGCGGCGGTCTTCTCGACAAGATCTCTCTCATCGATGACCGGACGCTCGTCTTCGACCACGTCAGCCGCCCGCCGGCAACGCTCTGCGAGCTTGAGGAGTTCGCGGCCGTCCTGCTTGGCAGCAACCTTCTTCAGGCTACGCCCAGCAAGACCGCCGACCCCCGATGTTTCCAGAAGCTGGTCGAGTGTGAAACCCATGATAACCCCCTAGCGAGGAGCAGGAGGTGATCAGCGACCGTGGTACTTGCCCACCAGGTGGGAAACGTACTTCGGGTCCTTCGCCATGCGCTTCAGCACCGCCGCCTTGACGGCAGCCTTCTTCTCGCTGGTCTCGTCCTTGTCAGCAGCCGCCTCGTCGTCCGACTCGTCGGACTCCTTGGGCTTCTCGCCACTGGCCGCGGCGAGCAGGGCGGCGAGAGCCTTCGCCTTCTCCTCGTCGGAGGCGTCGGGGGCTGACTCATCGAGAGCCGTCTTCAGCATGTCGCCGAAGACGTTGTGGGCCAGGATGCGCCCGATGGCGTCATAGTCCTGGGCCTGCTTGAGCAGGCCGGGGTCGACGTCCGAGGTGTTGACCTGGCCGCGATCTGCCCGAACCTGCGCCACCTTGACGTGGTCCTGGTGGGCGATGTTTGCGTAGACTTCTTTGAGAGAGTTCACTGTGGTCCTCCGCTGAATGGTTCGGGGTTAGTCGAGGCTGCAGATCAGATCTGCAGGTCCTTGACCGTGGCGAACCCTGCCGGCGAGCCCGAGCCGAGCGAGATGGCCGCAGCCTCGGGGTCGTCGCCAGTCATGCCGGCGCTGATCGACTTGGTCGGCGCGAGCGAGTCCAGGTAGACCTGCTTGGCGGCCATGCCGGCCGTCTCCATCGGCTCGTCGTGGTCCTGGCTGCCCGCGAAGTTGGTCTCCATGGTGGGCAGGCCGCGGTTGCCCAGCGCGGGGGTCGACGCCGCAGAGACCGACTCGGTCATCTGGTTGTCGGCCGCGGCGGTGTCCAGGGCGCCAGCGAGCTTCTGGAACTCGTCGAAGAAGCCGCGGGCCATGATGCGGCCGGCGGAGTCGTACTCCTGCGCAACCTTCAGGATGCCGCCATCGTCATCGGAAGGCGAGTTATCCTGCTGGACGTACTCGGTCGCCTCGGCATCCGCCATCGCTTCCGCCATCTTGGCGAAGTCGACGTCGTCGTTCGGGGCGTAGGCGGCCTGGGCCGCTTCCTTGTTCATGTCGACATGGGTGAGCGAGAGATAGATGTCCGTGAGCGATTTCATAGCGTCCCCTCCAGAAGCGGTCTTGTTGTGGCCTTCGGCCGGATTGTGCCTGGCAGCCGGGACGAACTCGTCGCCAGCATCGTTGTTGCTCGAATCGGCCGCAGAGCCGAACTTCTCCATCAGTTCACCAAGAGTCGGCATTCCAATTTCTCCTAATGGCTCGCAAGCCGTCGAGTCGTGTTGATGATCGTGTCGTCAATCGACTCCGACCCTGATTTGAGCAGTCCGCTGATAAGGTTTTTAGCGCCCTTCAGCACCGAAGGTCCAGCCCCGTAAGCGCCGAGCGCAAAGATTTCAGGACGCAACGCGATCATGCGATCGAGAGCATTGAGCCGCTCTCCATGCTGCCACCGCTTCTGCTGGATACCTGAATACATATACGCCAAGGGAATCAGACCGAGTCTACCGAGCGACGCAATCTTGGGCTCATGGTAGGCCCCAGTGTTTTTAGCGTCAAGCCCGCGACCCGTCCCATGATTACTAATAGTCATTGGCGCCGTCATGGCGGAAACCCCAACTGATGTTGCCACGCCAGCACCCAGCAACAGCGGCAGCAGCCACGGGAACTTCGCCATCGACTGAATCGTCGGCGGCGCTTTGGCCATCAGCTCAGGGAACACCTTACTGAAGACCATGAAGCCGGTGGCGAGCGCGACGCTGGCGGGGACTAATCCGTGAACGCCCGATGCTAGGCGCTTCTGCTCATCGGTCATCGGGTACCACTGGCGCTGGCTTTCCTGGATCGCGTCCTCGTCACCCCCACGCTTCTCCATGCGCAGCAGTCGGTCGCACAGGACGTCTGGGTAGCAAGACCGGTCCTTGAGGTATGGCGCCAGTAGCATGGCGACCTTCTCATTGCAGTCGCCGATCGAGTACGCCCCCAGCGAGGCGGTCCAGGCAGGGGCCTTAGAAGCGGTCTTGGTCTGGTCGAACACCAGACGGTGGCGCTCGAGCTTGTCGGCCAGCGCCCGAGCCCCTTGCTTGATCAGTACGATCCGCTGGAACTCCTGCGGCTTGAGCCCGACGCCCAGCGTGGTCAGCGTGGAGAAGATCTCGTTGAGAGGAAACTCCGCCATGCGGTTGAGGACGGGGGCCGGCAACTCCGGCTCCCGCATCTTCACTTCGCCAGCAGCGTCCATGAAGGACAACAGCTTCGACTTGTCTTCTGTCGTCACGCCGGTAGCGGTAGCGACGGGCTGAGAGGGGACATCCTTTTCAATGTCAGCCTCCTTCTCCTGGTCGGCCAGCTTGGAATAGTAGAGTTCCCCGATTGCAGCCGAGCTCGCACCGGGAGTCCCGGCGTGAGCAACCTTCCGCAGAACGTGACTAGCCTTCTCGGCTCCGATGGTCACGAACGAGATGTCGAAGAACTTGGGCAGACGGTTGTAGGCGAACACACGCCGACCATCCTGCAAGATCTTGTTCATCTGGTAGCGCAGGTGCGGGCAGTACTCGCCGCGGTTCTTCGCTCGGTTGTGACAAATGGAGCACTCGTCCCATGGGACTCTGCAGCCCATCGACACGTCCCAGTACTTGTTCTGGGCCAGGTCCCCCAGGATGTCCTGACACTTGGAGTCATCCACGCTGACGATCAGCAGCACCCGGTGCATGTACGGGTCGTAGGACGAGAGGGTGACCTTCTCGCCGTAGGCGCGTCCCGGGTCTTTGTTGACGTGGTGCTTGAACGGATAGGCGTAGAGCTGGAACGTCTTGTGGCCGTAGTCGGGGCCGTCGGCACGAAGCGCTTCCTCGGGGAAGTAGTCGCCGTTGACGTTGCTGCCGTAGAACTCACCCGCCCCCATCGCATCGATGAGGAGCTGGGTCTTGCCCTGGATGGGCTTGGCGGTGCGAATGTACTGCTCGATCTCCGGAGGTAACGGCCGCGCCATCTTGATGTGGCCGATCGTCCGGTCGAGATCGGGCTCGATCGGAAAGATGTGCGGACCGCTGGTGTCGTAGCCAGCGAATGTGACGAGCTTGTACATGCCTAGATACGCTTGCCGTACTCTCCAGAAGATCTACCCATCGCGTTAGTGTCGCCGGATGCGGCAGGGTTGCCCATTTGCATATCTGACAACTGGCCGGGAGTCTTGGACAATCCGTTGGACCAACGCTTGCCATCAGCCTTCGTGCTAGTCGTGCCGGACGTTACCGGAACTGGCATCTCCTTTGGCTTTGGCTGTACAGGCGCCGGCGTGTTCTCAACGGTCTTGGTATCCGCCAGCTCTCGCCATGGCATCCCGGGCTTCACCTTGGGCATGCGCGAGCCGCCACTCCTTGGCTTATCGCCGTCGAGTCCAGCCGGGTCCGCCTTCGGAGTATACCGCGGCGACGGGCGATACTCGGCTCCCTGTGGAGGAGCCGAGGATTCGCCTAGACGCAGCCTGGGAGCGGTGTCGACGCTGCCCTCATTGGGCACACGACCGGCGACCTTCACCAGCTCCGAAGCGAAGCCTCTCAAGAACGGACCCATGCGGAACCTCTTGGAGGACGATTAGCGCGCATGCCGCGCCCGGTGCCCATGGCGCCCGGCTTCGGTGCACCGACAGCAGGCTTGGCGCCTGCCGACGGCTGCGCGGGGCCCGGAGGCTTTGCCGCCGGAGGCGTCGGCGACGGTCCGGCGCCGCGAGCCTTGCCGGTCTGGTTGGCGCCAGTGACTGCATTGATCTTGTCGCCGGGCTTGAAGACGTTGCCGCCTGCCCCCGCGCTCTCAACGGGAGGAGAAAACGTTGGCCGCTGCGCCGGCTCCGCAAGCTTGGTGAGCTCATCGGCGAAGCCGCGGGCCATGATGCGGCCGGCCGCATCCTCCTCTTCGGCGATCTTGATCTGCTCGGCGTGCTTCTCCAGGTAGACCTGATCGGCCGCGCTGAGCTGGTTGTGGATGTCGGTCAGGCTGTTGCGCATGTGTCTTTGTCCTTTGGTCCGAGTACTGGTTGTATCTGAATTTTGAGAAGATTACTTGGTTACGAAGTTTCGCGCACCTGCTACAGCCTTCGCCGCGCCGCCCATTAGACGAGACATGAAGCTGGCGCCACCGCCGGCAGCCTTGGCGGCCTTGGCAGCGAGCATTGCCTTTTCCGCCGCCTTGGCTCCAGCGCCAAGGCGCATGATTTTCTTCGCCCCGCCGAGCCCCATCTTGGCCGCAACTAGCGCAGCCACCGTCGCGCCAACCGGACTCTGGGTAATCGACTTGACCCCCTGGCTGGCCATATCACCGATTCCTCCGACCGCGCGCTTCAGGCTGCTACCGAATTCGCTGGCCCGGTTACCCAACCAGCTTCCACCGGTCGCCTCGTTTGACGGCTTGTCCGATGAGTAGTAGCTCGGCATCGGAGGCATCGAACTAGCCGCACCCTTTTCAATCCCGTAAGATGTTCCAAGGAAACGCCCGACCGACGCATGCTTGCCCATCTGCGGGCTAGACGTGGCTCGCAGTGACATCGAGCCACCCTCTACCAGCCCATGCCTCTGGCGATTACTAGACGGAATGACGGTACCATCCTCGGTGCTATGGAAGCGCTCTCCGCCGTCCTCGAGCGCTTCGGGTTGCAACTTCGCCGGGCGGTGGAATCCGGTCGGCAGGCTGGTGTCAGCGTCCCAGTCCGAGGGTGAGGCGGAGCTCATCTTGCTAATGCTCTTCACTTCTTTGGATACGGCCAGGGGGGATGAATTTACAGACTGCTCGTCGTCCATCGGGCTGGAGTTAACTTCGTCCATGCTAGACGAGTTAGGCTCAGTCCTGAGTCCCGCCGGCGGCTTGTAAGATCCCCATCCAGAGGTCGGCTGCCAGGGCGCACCCTCCCTGCGGGAACTGTTGACCACGGGCTCGCGCCTGGAACTGTTCTGCGCGGGCTCAGGCCGGGTGCTGTTTTGGGTCGGCTTAGATCCGCCTGGCAAATCTCGGACTGTTGCCGGCTTCGCCTTGGCTTCTGACTTGGCCGCAGGCTTAGCGGCAGGCTTAGCCTTCTCAGTGACCCCCATCGACGCTTGGTAGACGTCCAGCGGATCGTCTGCCGAGGAGCTGTTCTTGGACGCAAGGATGTTGTCAACCTTAGCCCGCCGGGCACTGCTCATGGGCTTGGCCGCACCGGGCTGCAAGTCTGCCACGGTCGCGCGCTTCGCCGTCCGCGCATGGTGATGCGCCTTCGGCTTCTCCCCGCCAGTGGGGTTTTCCTTGCTCTTCTCATACGGGTTGATCGGCTGCTGGCCGGCCGTCGGGTCGTACTTGCCACCGCGATCAAAACCCTTTGCTGGGCCAGATGAGCGGACCGGAGTTGGTTGAGCAGAGTAAGGATCGATCGGCTTCTGGTTAGCGGTTATCCGAGTCGCCCCGGCTGCGCCGCCAGGCGGGCTCAGTGGAGCCTCGGCCGCAACCTTCTTCCCATCGCCGGTTCCGTACATCCCACCGCCCATGCCCTGGCCACGGAAGCCGCTGCCGCCCATCGGCGCCCCAGTCGCCCCGACGTTCAGCTTGGACGAGTCATTGCCCGCCGCCTGAGCAGCCGGTTGGTCGCCGTTGACCAAAGTAGAGCCTGCGCTCTTGGCCATGAACATGCCGTCGTCGCGCCCGCCCAGGTCGCGGAAGAAGCGCCCTTTGACGGGCAGCGCCCGCTTCTCGAAAAAGCGCCCATCGTCAGCAGCTTTCTTACTCATGGTCTGGTTTGCTTTCTCGGGCAGTTTTTTGATGTCGGGTGTCTCGGCCGCCCAGCGTTCTGCGATCTGGGGATGCTGCGCGAACATCATCCGCTGCTGGGCTTTCGAGCGAAACGGCACAGCTTACTTCTGCTTCTGCTTCAGCTGCTGCAGGGCGTACTGGTAGCCGATCTGCGCGCCCTGCTGCCGACCGATCTGCAATGCCTTCTGCGCTACGGCGCCAACATCCTCGGTGCCGGCGTCGTATCCGCTTCGCTTACCCTTCGCCAGTCCCAACGCGCCACCGCCCAGCGCGCCAGCACCGACAGCGATAGCTCCCTTGCCAGCACCTGACGACAGGAAGCGCCTGGCCAGGTTTGCAATGCCTCCCCACGCCTTTGGGCTGGCCGCGACCTTGGTTAGCTCGTCATTAAATGCACTGATGAAATTCATAGCTACCTTCTCCTGTGGCCGGGCTTGCTGCATGAGGTCGTGCAAGAACCGCCACTTGCGCGGAACCGCCTGCTTGGTTTTCTTGTGGAAGATAAAGAATTCGGAAAACGTATCGCAAAAATCTTCAGCTGGACTGGTCTTAGCGTACTCATCAACGAACCCGTCTCCAGCCGTTTCATCGCTCCACCGATCCAAGATCGATGCGTCGTTTTCGAGGATTGAGTGACCGAGCTCATGAAGTACAGACCGCCGGAACTGCTCCGGGTCGATCCGCCCGTGATGGTACACGCCCTTGTCGTATACGACAATTGTGCGGGCGGCCGGGTCATACTTGGAATGCCCGGGCGCACCCGGCGGGGCATTGATCAACACCGGTCGCCTGGTAATGGATTCCAGGCTCTCATTGCCCTCGAGCCAATGGCTAGGCAGCGGCGCGAGCATGCGGGCGAGCAACCTCTCTTCGTCCGCCCCCCACTTGCCCAGCAGCCTTATCCCTCGCACCCTCATTAGAGCACCCGCGTCAGATCGCTAAAGAATCGAGACATGATTCCGCCGGACAATGCTGCCCCCGCCGCTACGAGGCCGGCGAAACGGAAGGGGTGTGCTCGCCTCCATTCTTCGTTTTTATGCGAAGCAAGCGCGGTGACCGATCCCTTGAGACCGGTAAGCATTGGCTGCACATCAGGATGTAGGCGATTGCTAACTTCTTTGCCGCCAGGAGTGCCGTAGATGTACAAAGCTCCCAGCGTCGCCGGGACAGCGGCCATCAGCGCGCCACGCAGGAATTCAGGAGATCCCCCAACCTCCTTGGCCGCACGCCCCAGTCTCCTGAGCGTATGCGGATGAGTCATCAGGTCGCGTGTTCCGCCGGCCAATTGCTTGGCCACGTCGCCCACCTGCCGCATCTCAGCGAAAAATCCACCGGCGGCAGATTTCTCGAGCTGGCCAAAGTGCATCCCGACGTCTTCTTGCAAGCTCCTCTTCTCCGCCCTTGCCTGGTTCATATATTTTTTGGCCAGCGACATGCCGACCACTGCTGGAATTGCGCCCAGCAGATAAGATCCAAATCCGGGAGCCAGGCGCTTGAACGCCTTCATTGTCGCCCCCGGCGCCTCCTTCCCCGCCCGCTCCAGGTCACGGATGTGGCGGATGGCGAAGATAGAGGCCTTCGCCTCGGGGTAGAGCGTGGTGGCGGTGAGCGTAGCGGCCATGATGGCGGGAGCATGGTCCTGCATGAATGAGATGGCCTTGTCGTCGACCGTGCCCGGAATCATCTCCTTGATATGATCGCCTGCAGCCAAGGCGATGGGCAGCGCCGTCAGGACTCCGCGTTGAAGCACGGGGTCTGCGTACGCACGAAATCTCCCCATCCGGGTGGAGTAGTCGCGGGCGTGGCCGAGCTCATGAAGGGCGAGCTCCTTGCTCAGACTTGGAAGGTAGACCTCTTTTGTTGCCGGCGAATAACTTCCGCCGCCCATGCCAGAGAGTGGGCCGCGCTGAAAGTTTAAGCGGACTCCTTTGCCGGCCAGGTCATGCTTCGTTATGAACGAATCCACGGTCTGGTGTAGGTGATCCAAGGTCTGGTACTTCTCCAATCCTTCAGCGAAGGATTCCAGGTCCATCTTTGGATGCTTTTGCTTGATGTCGAAGAGTCCGAGGACCCTACCCTTCGAGGTAACCGGACGACCGGGATGTCTCGCCGCCAACCTATCCAGCGCCGCATCAACTGACTTGACGCCGCGTATAGGCGGACCACTCCAGGGCAGCGAGTTCTTGTCGAGCAAATGAAGCGCCACAAGTGATCCCGCGAGCGGAGCTGCCTTGGCCGCGAGCGATCCGCCAACAGCCAGCATGCCGGCAAGGGCCCGCTCACCCGGATCCATGGCAGACGTCGATACCTCTAACGGAACGCGGTACGGCTCATCGGCTCCATGGAAGTCGGAGACGTTGTCACCCCCGACCTTCTCATGCGAAAACCAATCAAGTGGGTCCGGGCGGATCATGCGGTCAGTCGTTCTTGGCGCTGCCGAGGCCGGCCTTGGCTAGTGCCATGCCGGTGGTGAAGTGGCCGGGCTGGAACAGCGCGCGACCTTCGTGATGGCGATCGATGATGGCCTGGGTGGCACTGAGTTTGTTGACGACGTCCGCGTCCACATGTCCCATCTGGACCGTGCTCTTTACCCAAGCGCCCGCTACGGTCGGGTCTGCGGCAATCGACGGCGCATAACGCGCTAGCACGCCGAAGTGACGGACTACCTTCGCCTTGTCCATCTGATCAAGGCCGGGCGTCTCGTTGAACATCTGCTTATAGGAGCTTTCGATCTCTCTCCGAACGCGCTTGTCGCGGCTATGCCTGATCAGTCCGGTCACGCCCGCCCCTGCTGCTGCAAGGGCTCCGCCCAGGGCCACCATCTTGCCGATGTGCGCCGCGGCAGCCCTCCATCCGGCCCCCGCCTCCCCCGTGGCCACATCCTTAACGGCCCCTGCCCAACCAGCCGCCTTCTCCGCCAGCGCCTCCTTGATTAGCTTGGAGCGGACGAGCATGACCTGGTCAGCCGCCTCCTTGGATAGGATGCCTCGGGTCTGGCACATGGATGCTAGTTCGATCGAGCTGAGCGGCATATTACTTTCCCTTGGAGGCGCTGCTGACATTCTGAAAGGCTTCAGGCTTGTAGTTCTTGCTGAGCGCCTCGACAGCCTTCGGCGATGCCTTGTGCTTGAACAGCTCGTGGTAGTTCGTGTAGGCGGCGTCGCTGGGTCTGATGCGACCGGTCTCGTCTGGCCCGGCCGCCAACTGCCGCCCCTCCTCACCGCCCTGGAGCCCGCTCGCATAGCCCGCCCTCGCCGCCATCAGGGTGGGGATCGCGATCAGCCCGACCCCCAACGCCTTGCCTGGGTGCTTGGCGATGAGCTTGCCGACGCCGAGCGCCTTGCCAGCCAGCCATGACCCAGCCCCGCCTACCTTGATGAGTTCATCGGCAAACGCTGCCGTCAGGTGACTCACGACAGTTCACGCATCCGCTGCGTGTACACCTTGATCTCATCGTCGATGCGCAACAGGTTGTGGATGCCGTTCTTGATCTCGCCGGTCTTACGCTGGATGGTGTCGAGCGAGATCATCACGGGGTGCGCGCCATTGATGATGGTCATGTTGCCAAGGTCATCGCTGATCAAATCCTCGGGAGCGCGCCCGATAGCTTCCTTGACGAGTCGGCGATGGATGTCGCCGTGTACCTCTTCGATCAGTCGGTCCTCGAACTTGGGCAGGTACTCCTCGGCGACCTTGCCGAAGCCGGCCCCTGCTGCCGCCTGGTAGATTTGACCAATGGTCGCACCACCCAGAACGCACTGCTTGACCGTCTCGAAGGCCTTCTTCTCGAGCGACTCAAGCTCCATGCCCTTGTAGATCAGCTGCCCCGCCAGCGCCTTCCGCGCCTCGGCATGCTTCTGGATGACGATGATGATGCGCTTGCGATCTGGCTCCATGCCAATGCCGTTGTGAACCTGCGACGGATCAGATCCGAGCATCGACATGAGCGACGGCCCCATCGAAGGAATGCCGCGAGGCGGGCCCAGGTAGTCCGAATCTCCACCGCACGCCGCCATCGGTGGCACGTTCGGCGAACAGTCACCCGTGCAGGGCGCCGCACCATTGGTTCCGTTGCCGGCTACGCTGACGATGGTCTTGGCGTTGGCCAGGTCGAAGGCAATGCTCTCCTTCTGGGCAGTCTTGGCCCAGAGGCCCTGGTGCGTGGCAATGTTCGCGATCTCGCAGACCCGTTCGATCTGGTTAGGGTTCAGATCGTTCTCTTCTGCCAGCTTGCGGATGGAGTCGTTGAGTGGAGCGCTCTCATGCAGATAGCGCCGAGCCGCAGTACGCCCCAACAGCTCGAGCTGCTCGGACGCGACCTTGGTCTGCTGCGACCCGCCAAGCAAATACTGGAAATGGCTGGATGCGTTCATGTGGGGCCCTCGTTGCGCCAGGCGCGTTGACGAAAGTATAAGCTATCCGAGACCGGGTCAAGCGACGGTAAATACAGCAAAAGGAGAATCAGATGAAGTTCTGTCCACACTGCGGCGGCGACCTCGCCGCCTTCTTTGCCGCCTCATCGTCTATGCCTCGACCACAGGGCAAATATGACCAGACGAAGACGTGGCGAGACATCGTCGAACGTGCAAACGCTACCAACGGGGAGCCTCCCGACATCTCGGCGTTGGCCTATGGCCTGGCCCGCAAGCTCGAGCTCATGTTCACGGCAAACTGTCCACTGCGCACGATCATCCACCTCGCTTTCGACCGCAAGGTCGTGCCAGAGGGCGGGGCCCTTTACCAGGCCGCGACCTCGGGTGGACGCCTCGGCCCAACCGATCTGGGGTATTTTCGAGCTCGCGGGTACCTGATCGAAGACGACAAGGTCCGCGTAGCCAACGATGTGCCCATCGGGCCGGTCTATGGAGCCGTCGACTACTGGGGCGGCGCCAAGCAGCACCATCGCTGGCACCTGGCCGAGCCGGTCAAGCTCAACGCCTCCCGCAATGGCGACCCATTCTTCATGGACGAGAACATGCTGGCCTTCGGCGCAGTGTGGACGGATGGCAGTAAGGCGGCAGACGCCTTCATCGACTTGTTCGAGGCGTTCTCTTCGGGCGTGAAGGGAGGGGGCACGATCGCCCGCCCACTCATCGCCGAGGTGGCGATTCAGGCATAAGGAAACTGAAAGGAGGCTTCTAATCATGTCCACCTACGAAGCCTTGGTAAATGTTCACAGTCAGTTGGAGACGGAGTTCAAAGAACTGTCAGCCCGGGCAAAGGCGTCCAACGAGATCGGGGAGCTGATCCACGATCTGGTTGACCATGGCGCAGTCGACCTGGAGCCGAGATACGTTCATCGTCTGGTCGTTGGCCGCCGCCGACTCTTTGAGATCGGGCCGATGATCAGGTCGGCCCTGGACGATGCTGATGGCTATCTACAGGGGGCCTGCCACGCGTCCTTCGTTTCTGAGACGGCGGACGCGGTGGGCGACCAAGCCTTGTCCGCCCAAGCCGGCAAGCAAGAGGAGGAACGTCGGCTGAAGGCGGAGGGGGAGATCGATGGGGCCAAGGCCCTGGTCCACACCATGCGACGGGTTCTGGCCGACAGCGAGATTCCCAAGCTCGCAGTCAAGTAGACGGTCGTCCGTCATCCACAGCGCCCCAGCGCTGTTTTTTAGGTAGACTGACCGTGATGCCACCCTCGCTCCATAGCTTCGCCTCCGAGCTCAACAAGCTGGGCAGCGTCCCCCGCAGCCTGATCTTGGGACAGGACTCTGGCGACGAGACAGCCGACGCAATCGTCGAGTCGTCCATTGGGCAAGGCAAGAGCTACGCCAGGAACATCGTCGCCGGCGCCATCATCGCTCCTGTCATGTCGCTGCTCTCGCGCAGTCTTGGTCGCTTTATCCACAACCGCGGCGTGATGAAAGCGGTAGGCGAAGCCATCTCGGCTGCGCCTAAGCGGGCGCTGATGGGTGAGCTGAAAATGGGGCCGCTGATCGGTCGCAGCTTCGGCCACGCGGCCAACATGGCGCCCGTGGTGTCGTATGGCGACCTGGCCTCGGATGCCTTCAGCGGAGCCGCCGGCGGTTCAATCGTGAAGGCGCTCAAGGACCGAGCGGGACGGTCGAAGCATCGGGAGCGGCTGGGCGGCTGACCGACTCACGCTTGACGTACTCCACCGGACTCCAAAAGAAGTGGCCGGCGAGCAGTCCGAGCGTGAAGCAGAAGACCAGCTTGAACGGCGGCCACGCCCGCCCCCACTTGCGGATGTTCTCGCTGTACGTGTTGCCCTTCTTGCCGTCGACGGCGAACCAGATGTCGAAGCCGACCAGGACGACGAACGCCACCACATCCGCGTCGTACATGACCATCGTCAGGTCGCCCCAGGAGGCGTCCGTCACCGGGTTGATGTTGTGGATGCTGGCAGGGGTCGCCGTGTAGAGCGAGAACACCCGGCGCACGTAGCAGATGCCTCGGTTGGACATGCTGGTACGGACGGTGAGCCTGCCATCCTTGGCCTGCGGCACCAGCACGGCGTTCGCGGTGAGCTTTAGGCCCGCCTCGAAGTCGGCTTTGTCGGCGTCGTTCTGAACGCCAGAAAGCCCGTTGCGGTACACAACGAGCGAACCAGGAACGTAGTCGGTGGCCGTCTTGAAGGTGCGGTTGAAGCCGTCAACGAGCCCGACTGCAACCTCACCTTCAATGTAGACCGGCCAAGTCATCAGACGCCGCTATCAGGCGACGCCGATTTCGCCTTCGCCCGTGAACGAGAGCGAGGCTCCCGCGCTCGCACCACCGACCAGGAAGTCAGCCGCGTCGAGGCGAAGCTGCCCATACCAGTCAATGAAGTTGTTGGCAGGGACCGAAAGGCCCTGGCCGATGACCTCGGTACCAGCGACGTTGCCGCCGGTCGCGCCGAGCCAGAACGAGCAGGTCACAGCGCCCGCCGTCTTGTTCACGATGCGGATGTGGCGCAACACGATGTAGTTCGCCGAGCTACCTGCGTTCACGCCGCCGGTAGCGGTCGGTGGATTGCAGACGTTAGTCGTGGTCACGTTTGAAAGTGCCACGGGGCCGGTACGGAAGGTCTTGTTGGACGCCATGGTGAGTGATCCTTACACGAAAGAGTTGCGGGTTGAAATAGCTAGGCGAGGACCGGAATGTCGACATTCGCCGCCGTGACCGTGAACGGACTGGGCAGGGCGGCAGCCTTGGCGATGACCGCGTTCTTCACGTCGGTCTGCCACTGCGTCAGGCTGTCGACCGGGTTGAGGGCGACCGTCACGACACACACCTGGCCGGGCTGCCCTGGATAGGTCGATGGATCGACGACGACGAAGTAGGCGTCCACCGTGAAGTTGCTGGTCGTGACTTGCTCGTTGCCGTACCGGGTAACGAAGGCTCGCGCGGCCATAGGTCAGGCTCCCACGTAGTAGGTGACGTTCCAGCGCCAGATCGTCTGGAGTTGGGCCGGTGCCACGAACGTCGTCGCGGTGTTGGCAACCGACGACTTGAGCGGGGTTGCCAGCGTCGACTGGATGACGCGAACCA
>Ga0315287_10000150_pt1 | contig 58187 bp, 48 predicted proteins | sample YL17G11_0_MG_FD_205037 | JGI IMG/M metagenome (GOLD analysis project Ga0315287, IMG submission 205037) | Sediment microbial communities from Yellowstone Lake, YNP, Wyoming, USA - YL17G11_0 | ecosystem: Environmental > Aquatic > Freshwater > Lake > Sediment | place: USA: Wyoming | collected...
TTCTGCTCGGCCCGGTTCCCGGCCTTGTCCGCCACGCTCACGGTTAATGTATTCTCGCCGTCATTAAACAGCGCCTCATCACCCATTTCGCCGACGATCATGGCGCTCGATCTGTGAACGGCTACCGTCTCCATCCCGCCACCATCGGGGGATGGCATTATAGGATCAAGTGTCAGGCGCTTCATGCCGGAGAGAAACTTAGGAAGTGAATCCTGTTCCGGCCTGGCGAGTCGAACGCTCCCCGAATTAGGGGGAAAAATGTCGGTGTCTGAGCGTAAGCGAGTTCGACATTTTAGTGAGATGAGCCGTTGGCCGGTCGATTCACGTACGGTTGAACGAAGGCATGAAGCGCCGGTTGACCTGACACCATCTGTTGTTTCGCTACCGCAACCGTCAGGGGCGTGGCTCTCGCACCAATCCCCTTCACTACCGGCCAAAACTGTGCTCAGTTTTGCCTGCGGCTTCACGAATTGCGGGCTTTCCGCAATTCGGTTCAGCATGCCCGTTCCGGGGATTGCTGCTGCGCCCCGCTCGTACCTGCGATACATAGGCAGGCGATTCATGTTTGAGTTGAACTTAGGGAGGCAATTCTGTTCCGACCCTAGCCACCGCATAATTAAGGCGGTGGCTACAATTGGAATGCGACTCAAAGGAGCATTCATCTGCTTATTCGAGCTCCCCAGCGAGGGGTTCAATAAAGAAGCCATAGCCGCTGGCCGACTGAACTTTTTAAAGGAAGAACGCTGCGCCAGCTCACGTTCTACAATCAAATCCCCTACCTTATTTTGTAGGGGATTGGTGAAACGAAAACATGAATCGCCGGACTCGTTTCCCGGTAAAGACCCAACCACGCCCAGCGAATCGGTGATATCGGTGCCGTTGAGGGTCACAGCTATGCTATCCGGGTCTAGGCCCGACTCGCCATCGGAAAATGTGGCCGAAACATTAACCGGCAGACTCCGGTAAGAAACCCCCGCCTGCGGCTCAGAGATAGTAATCACCGGCAGCGTCTCGTCCTGGAGAACCGTCAACATACAAGACGCAGACACAGAACCCCCCAGCCCCGAAGCCGTCAAATTATAAGTCGTCGTCTCCCCCGGCTGCACCGCCAGCGAACCATTCAAAGCCACTTCACCCAGCCCCGGCTCGATCATTACTTTATCGGCAAACTGCGACGTCCAGGTCAAGCGCCCCGTCTCCCAGGACCAGATCGTACCCGGCTCAACCGCAATACTCGCCTGCGGCTCAGGCGCAAACCCATAAATGCCCAATGTCATCAAGCTCCCCGGCTTGCCCTCTAAAATCACCGTCAATACATTGCTCTCCCCAATATTAACCAGCCGCTCGATCGCTCCCACTCTCTTCTTAAAATCATTCGGCGACACCACCTCCAGGCCATTGAGGGTCACCCGGCCGGCAGTGACCCGGTTATCGCCATGCTCATCCCCATTAACAATGCGCAGTTTCAGATCATTCCCGGTAATCGGACTGGAAAACTCCCGCGTGACCAAAACCGGTTTTCCATTTCCTCTCTCGAACCGCTCCGGCCCGAAAACCGCTATCTCCGGCGCCAGCAAAGCCAACACCGCCCCACACAAAAAAATACCCGCTATAATTGCTTTTCTCATGATAGACACCTCACGCAATGTTTTATTTGAAGAACCCAGATACTTTGAATCAAATCTCAGACTATTTTCAACCGCAAAGACCACATTCTACCCATTTCATACCAAATTGTCAATACTTTCTCCTGCATAAGACCAAAATTTCTCATTTCATGCCTGTCTCTGGTCACCTTTTACAGGCATGCCCCAATTAACCGCGGCCAGGTAGGTGCCCTTTCGGAAAATTACCGGCGCAAGAAAGCGGAGAAACCCGATCAACCGCCCGCAGAGAAGAAGGAGGTCGCCTGCCAGGGGTAGCGGCACGGCGCGCCTGGCCCCTACGAACTGCACCCGTTCGAGATTGTTGTCTCCGCCTATATTCTGCGGAGACAAGGCGATTCATAATCGAGCGAACTTAGGGAGGCAATCCTGTTCCGGCTCTATCCACCGCATAATTAAGGCGGTGGCTACAATGGGAATGCGACCCAAAGGAGCATTCATCTACTTATTCGAGCTCCCCGATTTAGGGGGGAAAATGTCGGTGTCTGAGCGTAAGCGAGTTCGACATTTTAGTGAGATGAGCCGCTCGGTCGGTCGATTCACGTATGGTGTAGCGAGATATGAATCGCCGTAAGCCGCTTCTTTTTATAGGAGGAGCAATGATTAACACAACGGCCCAGGACGGGATGTGGTGCCAACGGCCAAAACCAGGCGGCTGATCCGGGACAATAATTTCGGGTTGACAGGGAGGGAAAAAAATGGTATTGTACTTAAGAAAATCGCTCCTGTAGCTCAGAGGATAGAGCTTGGGATTCCTAATCCCAGTGCCGCAGGTTCGAATCCTGCCAGGAGCAATTACCCACCAATGCCGGAACCGGCGATTAGGCCGTTCTTCCGGGCTACGATGATATCCTGGAAGCTTAAAAACTCTTTCCTGCCGCACCAGGAGCCGTAATGAACCGGCTCAAGGATATCGAGATGATTCGTTTTAAACAACCCCTTGACATATTCTTCCTTATAGGCCACCGCCGCCTCCGGGATATCCTTGTCTTTGATCCAGCAGCCATCCCGGTAATACTGGAAATCGATCGCACTTGTCTTTGACTCTATTGATTTTAAGGCTTCTTCGGTCAGCAGGAAGAAAGTGATCAGGCAGTGGCCGCCTTCTTTGAGTACCCGTTGAATCTCATGGAAATAATTCTCCATGCTGGGCGAAAGCATGTGGGTGAAAACAGATGTGAGGTAGACGAAATCGAACGATTCATCCGGGAATGGGAAGCGGAATTCGGTCGGGGCGATGGTTCCAAAAGGGTTATAGGCGTTGTTGTATATATCGGCCTGTTGAAAGTGAAAGTTTGGGTACTTGGGGGTGATGTTCTTCTTACACCATTCGATTCCCATGGGGATGATATCGAATCCTTCGTAGCTGCCGCCATTCTCCAGGTAACCGGTCAGGGGGATAGCCATACGCCCGATGCCGCAACCGACTTCCAGTATCTTGTCTCCAGGTTGCAATCGACCGAATTTGATAAAATAATGAAAAAATTCTTCACCGATGGCCTTGAAATCGCCGGCGCCGACATAGATCATCCACTGCGGTGGGGTCAAGCGGTCCCGCTTACCTGTCCATAAATCGAGGGTGTCGCCGACAAATCGAAGACTGCGCTGAAGTTTAAAACTGGCCGACTTCTTGCAGGTATAATAAATTTTCTTGGCTGCCTCCCGTTTAGAACCGGGAATGATTTTTTTTACCGTTTCCTTTAAAAAACTTTTGTGTCCCTCATTCATCATTTGCCTCCGGGATTTATTCTATCACAAAAAACGATTTTAAGAAATGTCCATTTTAACCCAAGCAAGCCAAAGGCGGGGGTTGTTTGTGTGCAAGATGCGGTTTTCGATGAGAAGGGCGATGAAGTGAATCATTTGGGTTACGATGAAGTGCTAAAAAAAACTTGACAAACATGTTATAATATATCCTTAAAAAATAATTAACCCCCATCGTGGGGTGCCAAAAAACCGAAGTTCAGGAGGAAAAAATGGCCAAAGAGAAAGCCAGTAATGAGAAAGTACCCAGGGGAAAAAAGGGGAAGGTCGCCGATAGCGGCGCAAAAGCCCCGGTTGTCGAGGAGCCGCAAGAGAAACCGGTAGAACCGGAAGGGGCGGTAAAACCCCAGCCCGAACCTGTAGACCCGGCGAACCGGTACGAATTTCAATCGGAAGTTAAGCAACTCTTAAACATCTTGGTCTATTCCCTATACCAGCATAAAGAAGTTTTTTTGAGAGAACTGATCTCCAATTCCGTAGATGCCCTCAACAAGGTCAAGTTCGAGAGCCTGATCGATTCCAATATCGAGGACAGGGATATCGATTTTCGTATCGACATTTCCATCGACAAAGACAAGAAGAAGCTCATCCTGGAGGACACCGGCATCGGCATGACGAACCGGGAACTGATCGAGAACATCGGCACCATTGCCCATTCGGGGACCCTCGATTTTCTCAAGAAGGTTAATGACTCGAACACCCAGGACAAAATGGAGCTGATCGGTCAATTTGGTGTCGGCTTCTATTCGAGTTTCATGGTGGCCGATGAGATTCATGTGCATACCCGCTCATACGCCAAGGGCAGCCTCGGCTATACCTGGAAATCGAAGGGGGACAATACGTACACCATCGAAGAGAAGGGTAAGAAAACACGGGGTACACGTATCGAGTTGTTCTTAAAGGAAGATGAAAAGGAGTTCCTGGATAAATCGCATGTCAAGCACATCATTAACAAGCATTCCCGCTTTGTACCCTTCCCCATCTACCTGGACGGCGAAAAGATCGAGAGCGTGGAGGCCATCTGGACCCAGCCCCGGTCGAGTCTGGCCGAGAAAGATTACATCGAATTCTACAAATTCTTCCAGAATGTCGGCGAGGATCCGGAGAGTTACATTCACCTTTCCTCGGATGCGCCGGTGCAATTCAATTCCATCCTCTACATCCCCAAATCGAATAGCGAGATTTACGGCTGGATGAAGTCCGATCCCGGCGTAGACCTGTACTCCAGGAAAATATTGATCCAGAAATCCTGCCGGGACATATTGCCCGAATACTTCCGTTTCATCAAAGGGGTGGTGGATTCTGAAGATATCCCGCTCAATATCTCGCGGGAGACGATCCAGAGTAATATCCGCATCAGTAAAATCCGCAAATTCATCTTAAAGAAAATTTACGACCACTTCAAAGAACTCAAAGACAAAGACCGGGAGAAGTACCTGCTGATATGGAAGAATTTCCAGCGGAATTTCAAGGAGGCGGTGCCCAACGAGTACGAGTTCCGCGAGCAATTGGGTGCGCTCTTGCTTTTCTATTCTTCGCGGACGCCCAAAGACCAATACACCGACCTCGACGAGTATATCGCCCGTATGCCGGCAGACCAATTCGAAATTTACTACCTGATCGGCAACGACTATGACGCAATTGAGAAGAACCCGGCCCTGGAAGCCTTTAAAAAGAAAGATATCGAGGTTCTTTATTTCACCGACCCGATGGATGCCTGGGCGGTCGATCACCTGGCCCAATACAAGGGTAAGATCGTACGCCCGGCAGAAATGGCCGATATCAAACTCGATGAGGCTGAAAAAGACAAGGATCGACAAACCTCGAAGGAAGCGGAAAATTTCGCTTTCTACCTGAAAACCATTTATGGCAGCAGGGTCCAGGATGTGGTTATCTCGCAGCGGTTGGTCGATAGCCCCTGCCTGTTGGTCACGGCCAAGGACGGCCCTTCGCCGCAGCTTGAGCGCATCATGCGCATGCAGAACAGCAAAACGGATTTCTCTAAAAAGGTTTTAGAGATTAATCCCGGCAACAAGCTGATCAAGGAGATGATGCGTATTCACCAGGAGAGACCCGATGCGCCGGAGCTCAAATCCCTGGGCCTGCAATTGCTCGATAACATGATCTTGCGGGAAGGAGCGCTGGAGGATATCGACAATATTATCCCCCATATTAACGACATCATGTTCATTGCTGCCGAAAAGATCAAATAAAATCGGCTGTTAGCGGTTGCGCCGCAGATGGGCGGGAGCCCGTTTGCGGCCGCGCCCGGCTGCCGGTTCCTCATCGGCGGCCGGGTCGGAGAGGACGAGGGCGGTTTTGAATCTTAAGGATTTTTCATCTTTGCCGGCAATGGCCAGGAACCGTCCTTCTTCATCGAAGAGCCGGTAATACTCGCTCGGCTGGTTGGAAAGGATTTTTAGAATATCTTTGATCTCCAGGGAGAGTCCGTTTAAAATGGCCCGGCTACCGCCTGGGTTGATAATGATCTTGGGGAATTCGGGGAGTAGGGCTTCGATGGGAATGACCGCCCGGTCGATGTTCCCGGCCATCTGATCCTTTTCCAGCTCTTCCAGGGTGACGGCATCCGCCAGGTCGAATTCACCGATCTTCAAACGCTTGAGCTCATACAGGTAAGCGCCGACTTCCAGTTTTTGGCCGATATCATGAGCGAGCGAGCGGATATAGGTACCCGAAGAGGTGATGGCGGAAAAATCCAACATATCCCGGTCGCTGACCTGGGCGGAGAGGGAAAATATCTCCACTTCGGCCGGTTTAATCTCGACCGCCTCTTGCTGCCGGGCATACATGTATAGGGGTTTGCCTTTCACTTTCTTGGCCGAATAATGGGGCGGGATCTGCATGATCTTACCGGTGAACATAGACAGGATCGGATCGAGAGCGATGCTTGACAGGTCGATCTCTTTTCTCTCGCTGGTGGGTTGACCTTCGCTGTCATAGGTTGAGGTGGCGTAACCGAACTTGATGCGGCCGGTATAGAGCTTCTTTTTCTTGATGTAGAAATTGAAAAAGCGTGTCGCCTTTCCCAGGGCGATCAGTAAAAGGCCTTCGGCCAGGGGATCGAGGGTGCCGAAATGGCCGACTTTCTGGATGTTAAATATCTGGCGGACCCTTTCTACCACCGTATGGGAGGTAATGTTTTTGGGTTTGTCGATAGCCAGCAATCCATGAATCATCGATTGTCACACGGCCTGGACCGAATTTCTACCGGTCTTTCTCATCGCAACTGGTCCTCGATGACTTTGATAACCTCGTCTTTACCCTTCCCGATATTGCCCCGGTAAAAAAAACCGGCCGCATGGTCATGGCCGCCGCCTTTAAAGCACCTGGCCACTTTCTGGGAACTGAGCCCATCCCGGGAACGGATGGAGACGCGGAAAAAATTATCTTCGATCTCTTTGAAGAACAGTGTCGCTTCCACGCCGATGATGGACCGGGCGATGGAGATGATATCTTCTGTCTCTATATCTTTTAAATTCAGGGTAGCCAGGAAATCCCGCTTAAAATCGATGATGGCTACCCGGTTATTGAGCCGCAAATCCAGGGTGGAGAGGACTTTTTGGATCATCTGTACTTTTTCCAGGTAATTGGAGTAAAAGAGTAAGTCGCTGACTTCGTAGGGGGTAAAATGGCATTTCCGGACGAGATCGGAGGCAATGCCCAGGGACTTGAAGGTGGTATTGGAATAGCGGAATGAGCCGGTATCGGAAGAGATAGCGGCATAGAGGTTGAAACCGATATCGCGGGTAAATTCGGCGCCCAGCTCGACACCGAGCTCATAGACCAGCTCACCGACGGCCGCCACTTCCGGCACCACCCAATTGAGATTGGAGTCATAGGCACTGGTAGCATGGTGGTCGATGTTGATGGTAAAATAATCCTCGATATGATCGAGGCCGGTGCGGTCCTCGGTGCCGCCCTCGACCAGGATGAGAATTTCAAACGGTTTCGGGTAAACCTGGCCGATCTGGATAACTGGGTAACCGGGCAACTGGGTCAGCGGGAAGGGCGCCCGGTCGGTATTGTAATAGGAGACCTTCTTTCCCATCTGTTCGAGCATGAGGTAGAGGGCCAGCCCACTTCCCAGTGAATCGGCATCGGGCCGCACATGGGAACTCATGGCTATATTATTCGCCTTCCTGATAACCTCAGCTATTTTCTTTTTCATGTCCATTTTGTTTACCAAGTGTGTCATAGAAGACAAAAATGAGCTCGGGCATGTATTTCAGATACATCCTTTCGGCCAGTAATTTTTTAATGAATCCGCGCGCCTGGGTTAGTTTCTGGACGAGATCGTCTGGGGTAAGCGTCAAAGAGGAGACATAAATCCTGGCCTTTTTTAAATCCGGGCTGACCACCACATCATAAATTGATACTGCCCGCAAATGGGGGTTCTCTATTTCGCTCGATAATATGTCTGCCAGGTGTTGTTTGAGAGTGCTGGAGAATCGTTCTAGGCGGTAAGGCATCGTTTTTATATGTACTGTTTATCGATATCGATCAATTGCACCGGGTAATCCCGGGAAATGAAGTCCTCGACCTGGTTAAACACGCTTTCCGCACCGGGCCTGGCATGGCTGACCGTGGACACGGCTAGCTGGGTCTTCTGCCACAACGCCTGGTAATCGCTCTCGATGATGGAAATATTGAATTTGTGCCGCAATTTTTCCTTGATACTCGAGACGACCTGCCTCTTCTCTTTCAGGCTATGCAGGTACGGGCAATGTATGTCGATTATCATGATGCCGACGATCACTCTTTTATCTTAACCTCATAGGCTTCCAGGATATCGCCGATATCGATATCGTTGAAATTCTTAACCTTGATACCGCATTCGGTTCCGGCATTCACCTCGGAAGCATCGTTCTTGATTCGTTTTAACGTTTCTATCTCACCCTCGAAGACGATCGCATTACCCCGGGTTACTTTAATCTTGGACTTGGGGGTTACTTTCCCTTCTTTGACCAGGCAACCGGCAATGATGCCGACCCGGGAAATCTTAAACTTCTGCATCACCTCGATTAGACCGATGCGGGTCTCCACATATTCCGGCGCGATTTCGCCTTTGATGGCCTTTTCCATGTCTTCGATCAAGTGGTAGATGATGTTGTAGAGCTTAATCTCGATCTTTTCCCGCTTGGCCAGGCTTTCGATCTTCTGCGGTAATTTAACGTTAAAGCCGATGATGATGGCCCCGGTGGTGGAGGCCAGCAGTACATCGCTCTCGGTAATGTTGCCGATACCCAGGTGCACGATGTTGATCTTAAGCTTCTCATGGGCCTGTTTGAGCAAGATGTTTTCCAGGACTTCACCGGAGCTGAAATTATCGGATTTGATAATGATGGGGAATACCGGCGTTTTATTGTCTCTTAACTTGTCGAAGAGACCTTGCAGGCTCATCTTCTTCTCGGCATCGATCTCGTCGCTCCGGGCTTCTTTATCCTGGAGTTTACGCATATCGATGACTTTGCGTGCCTTTTCGCTGTCGTCGGTGACCTGGAATCGCTCGCCGGCCTGGGGGATATCTTCAAACCCCATGATCTCTACCGGCATAGGCACATCGGCGTTTTCGAGCACTTTTCCGGTATCGTCGAACATCGATTTAACTTTACCGACCGAATTGCCGCAGATGAAAAAATCGCCACGTTTGATGGTGCCGTGCTGGATGAGTACGGTTCCCAGGGGGCCAAGCTGCGGGTCGAGACGCGATTCGATGATCGTACCCCGGGCCGGGATGCCGCGGTAAGCCTTTAATTCAAGCATGTCCGCTACCAGGCCGATCATTTCCAGCAGGGAATCGAGGTTCATGTTGAGTTTGGCCGATATTTCTACGGCCACCACCTCGCCGCCCCAATCTTCGACCACGATATTGTGCCGGGATAATTCTTGTTTGACCCGGTTGGGATCGGCGCCGGGCATATCGATTTTATTAATGGCCACGATGATCGGCACTTTGGCTGCCTGGGCATGATTGATGGCTTCGATAGTCTGGGGTTTGACGCCGTCATCGGCAGCCACCACCAGGATCACTATGTCGGTGACACTGGCGCCCCTGGACCTGATGTTGGTAAATGCTTCATGTCCCGGTGTATCCAGGAAAATGATATCCTGGTTGTGTCTGTGCAACCAGTAAGCGCCGATCTTCTGGGTAATACCCCCGGCCTCCTTATCGGCTACCTGCGTGTTGCGCAATGTGTCGAGCAGGGTGGTCTTCCCGTGATCGACATGCCCCATGACAGTAACCACCGGCGGTCTATGGGATAATCCCGGTTTGTGCTTTTCCAGGTGGGTGAAAAAGAGATCATCCTCAAAGGGGATGATGTCCACCATGACGTTGAAAAGGGCGCATATCTCTTTGATATCGTCGCTCCCCAGCATCTGGTTGGGAAAAAATTCTTTGCGTGCCTGCTTCAACTGCTCATCGACATATCTCAATTTGACATTGAGCTTTTCAGCCAGCTCCTTTAAGGTAGCAAAAGCCGATATCTGGATCATTTCAGGCAGTTTGACCACTTCCACTTTGGGCGGTTTCTTTATCTCCGGCTTAGAATTACGCGCTTCGTATTCCCGGCGTTCCCGGGAGAACCGGCCATCCTTACCGGCACGATCGGTCCCATGGGATCTAAAATCTCTCCCTCCGCGGGTTCCCCGGTTATCGTGGGGCGGCCTGACTTCCTGCGGCGGCCTGGTTTCTCTCCGGGGCTCTGCCGGTTTTACCGGCACTTCTTGGCCCCTTCTGTCCGGTGGCGGTTCCGGTCTTCTCTGCTCCACGGGTCTTCGTTCTTCCCGGGGAGGCCTGGCCGGTCTCTCTCTCTCTCCTGGCGCCTTCCCTACGACTACCGGTGTTACTGGTTTTTCTACTCCCCCCGCAAGCGGCCGTTTCTGATCCGGTCTTCTCTGTTCCGGTCGTCTTTCCTCCGGTCTTCTCTGTTCCGGCGGTCTCTGCTCCGGTCGTCTTTCCTCCGGTCTTCTCTGTTCCGGCGGTCTCTGCTCCGGTCGTCTTTCCTCCGGTCTTCTCTGTTCCGGCGGTCTCTGCTCCGGTCGTCTTTCCTCCGGTCTTCTCTGTTCCGGTGGTCTCTGTTCCGGTGGTCTCTGTTCCGGTCGTCTCTGCTCCGGTCGTCTTTCCTCCGGTCTTCTCTGTTCCGGCGGTCTCTGCTCCGGTTGCGGTTCCTGGATCCTGGGGGGCTGGGAAGGGCGGGGAATCTCTTCTTTTTGCTTTTCTCCAGGTTTCTCGATCCTCTCCGGTTTGTCCTCTACCGGTTCCGGTCTGTCCTCTTCCAGGGGTAAGGCCCCCTTTGTTTTTTCGTGCTTCTCCCTCTCCATCCGGTTGAATCCATCGACAATGTCGGCAAAACGGCCCTGGTTGGCGGCAAACTCCCGCAACAATTCGAGCTGATCTATGGTAATAACCGATGAGTGCGACTTTACCGGCACATTCTGTCTCTCTAAAAAGTACATGGCCAGCTTATTGGAGATTTCGAATTGCTTCGTCGCCTCGTGTAGTTTAATGGTCGTCTGCATTAACCGTGCCTCCTACAATTTTTTCTGCGTGATTTCCCGCTTATTTCCGATTCGGTTGCTGAGCTGGATATTCCACTTGGTCAACCTGGAAGCCAGCCGGATATTGATCCCTTTTTTACCGATGGCAGCGGACAGCGATTCTTCGGTGATCGTGGCCTCAGCCTTGTAATGGACCCGGTCTAGTATCCTGACCTTGACCACCTCGCCGGGTGTCAGCGCCGAAGCGATAAACCGTTCCGGGGAATCGCTCCAGGCGATCACATCGACTCTTTCGCCACGCAGTTCCTTGGTTATAGAGAGTACCCGGTTCCCATTCATTCCCACGATCGCCCCCACCGGATCTACCGATTTATCGGTAGAGTAAACAGCCACCTTGGTCTTGGTGCCCGGCTCCCGGGAAACGGAGTGTATCTTGACGATTCCCTCGGAGACTTCCGGCACCTCCATCTTGATCAATTCGCTGACAAAATCGTTCATATACCTGGATCCCAGGATCAACGGGCCTTTGCCTTCGGGAAAGACCCGTTTGATATAGAATTTGACCATATCGCCGCGTTTAAAGACATCCCGCGGGGAGAGTTCCTTGTTGGGCAAGATGGCCTCGCCTATATCCAGGTCGACAATGACATTGTCCTTTTCCACCCGCGCTACCATGCCGGACAACAGCGTACCGGTCAGGGGTAGATACCTGGAATAGATGTTTTCCTGCTCGGCCTCTAAGACCCTCTGCATGATGATCTGCCGTGCTGCCTGGGCAGCTACCCGGCCCAATGTCTCGCCCGGGAGGAAGATTTTGACCTCATCCCCCTCTTTGGCCATGCAATCGTATCTTAGGGCCTCTTTCCAGGATATTTCGGCACTCGGGTCATCCACATCTTTGACCACCAGCTTGGTGCAATAGACCTGGATATCCCCTTTGTCCTTGTTAATCTCGACATGAATGTCGGTTTTTTGATCGAAATACTTATCGGCAACTGTTAATAATGCTTCCTCTATGGCAGAATAGAATACGCCCGGTGGAATGCCCCGCTCTTTGCTCATCTGCATAATACTTCTCAACAGTTCTTCTGCCATTTATGTTCCTCATTTTTCTATAGGACACCATTATAGAAAATTTTCGGGCAAAAAGCAAATCCTATCATGTTAAATTCCAGGAAAATCATGTTTTGCCTCCTTTTTTATCGCTCAATTTACCTTTGATATCGGCCAAAAAAAAGTTTTCCGGGTAAATAAGGACGGGTTTATGGGAATCTGCCGGTGTCGGATCAGCCTCATAAATAAACAAGGGGAATTTGCCGTTTCTCTTTAATAGGTTGTCCCTGACTTCGACCCGGGCGCGTACCTGGCCGACCGTCCAGTCTGTGTAGAGGCGGTTGGCCTGGCCGATCTCGCGGTCGATCTCCTGGCTGGAAGAATAAGAGAACCCCGGATGAAAAACGGCCCCGATCTTAGCGATGATTTGCCAATCGGCCAGTGTGTTCTTGGCCGGAACAATCGGATTTAACGCCTGCATTCGGCCCTCGCAATTGGTCTGCGTGCCCGACTGCTCGATCTGGGTGGCCAGCGGGAAAACGACCCGGGCCCGGGCCGTGGCGGCAGTGGCAAAAGCATCGAAAACCACCAATAGCTCGACGCCATCGAGAAGCGGGGCCAACTGGGGCGAATTGTATGGGTCTTCGCCGAAAACGAGCAGGGCCTTGATGCGGCCTTGCCGCAAATTGTCCAACACATCCGCCGGTCGGAATACATTTTCCAGATCGGTCTGCCAGAGGTCTGCCAGGCGCTTCATCTCTTTTTCTTCTTCAGGACCGACATACCCGGGCAGGAAACCCGGGTTAAGTCCCATATCGAAGAGACCGGTGGCATTGCCGTGGTCCCTGACCAGGAGCAGACCGTTAGCGGGCCGGGAAAGCCGGTTGCCGATCAGCAGGAAATTGCCGGCCGCCTCCAGGTCATGGGCCGATTTATCGGTTCGATAATCGGGGTTAAAGACCAGTACCAGGTTTAAGGCCGGTTCTTTCAATATATCGATGAGGGCCCGGTAATCCTGGGGATCGATCCCGGTCGCCTGGAGCACTTTTTCGCCAGAGAAGCCCGACAACATCTTTTCGAGCGCCGAAAAACCCGCGGTCTGGCCGTCGATAAATTCTTTATCGATGGCACCGGCAGCGATCATCTCTTTCATCAGGCCATTGAGAAGTACGGTGTTACTGCCCGGCCGGGTATCGATCCATAAATCGGCCTCCCGGGAGAGGCGGCCCATCTCGGAGCCGATCACCACCAGCCTGGCCTTGTTCTTCCGGGCTTTGCGGATACGTATTTCCGCGATCAGGTTTTCGTTTGCCAGGTCGGCGTTCATCACCATGATGACATCGGTGCGGTCCAGATCATCCAGGCTGGCCGTGGACAGGAAGGGGTAGGGGATAGGTGGTTGCCCCGGTGCAGAATCGCCGGGCGACAGGTAAGTAAAGCTCGATACCTGGTTGGTCTTAAACGCTACCCGGCCCAGTTTCTGGATAAGGTATAAATCCTCGTTGGAGAGCTTGGGCGAGGCGGTCAGCGCCACTGCCCCCGGCCCGTACTGATCCAGGATGGCCTTTAATGCCCGGGTCGTGTAATCGATCGCCCCGGCCCAATCGACCGGCCGTTTCTGCCCCTTCTTCTGGATGAAGGGCGTCTCGATGCGTTCTTTATTCATCACCAGGTAGCGGTGGCCGAAATGCCCCTTGACGCACAAATACCCGTTGTTTACCCCAGCCATGGCCGCCGGTACGGAATTGGAGACATAGAAAATATCGTTGTCGATCACTTTAAAATTGACGGTGCAACCGACCGAGCAGAAACCGCACACCGTTTGTTTATCGGCTTTGGGCAGCGTGCCCAGGACTTTGAAAGGGAATTTTTCGCTCAAAGCGCCGGTCGGACAGGTATCGATGCAGTTGCCGCAGGCGATGCAGGTGGTTTGCAGCAGGGGCTTTTCCAGGGCCGGTTTGACCACCGTCTTAAAACCGCGAAAGACAAAACCCAGGGCCGACACGTTCAGCACCTGGGAGCAGGTACGCACGCAACGGCCGCAGTTGATACATTTGTTGGCATCGATGACGATAAAGGGATGGCGGTCATCTACTTTATATTTACCGACCTCGCCCAGGTAATCGTCGATGCGGATACCGAATTCATCGGCATATTTGCGCAAATGGCAATCATAATACTCGGAACAACCGCACTCCAGGCAGCGGAGCGTCTCATCCGCGCCCTGGGTCTTAGAAAAGCCGGTATCTACCTCTTTAAAGTTGCGTTGCCGCTCTTTTAACGACAGCTCCGGCATGTGACCGCGGGCCGCTTTGGGGTAGTGGGCAAACTCCGTCTCGGTCAGCTCGGCCAATTTGTGTTTGAAACTGTAGAATTTCTGCGCCGGTTTCTCGGCTTTACCCTTTTCCAGGAACCCGGCAATGGACCGGGCGGCCATTCCACCCTGGGCAATCGAGCCGATGGCCGTATAGGGCCCGGTGACCGCATCACCGCCGGCAAATACGCCGGGTATCGATGTTTCCAGGGTGTCCAAATTAACCGTAATGGTGCCGGAGCGTTCCAGCTTGCAGCCGGTCTGCGGGTGATTAAAGGAAATATCCACCTGCTGGCCGATGGCGCCGATCAAGACATCGCAAGCGAGGATGAATTCCGATCCGGGCACCGGCACCGGCCTGGGCCTTTCCCCCGGCTCGGCTGCCTCCAGTTTCATCTTCAAACATTCGATGCCGGTGAGCCGGTTGCCCTGCCGGATAATGGCTTTTGGGTTATTTAAGAAGAGAATCTCTATACCCTCGGCCTGGGCCGCCTCGATCTCAGACGGATGGGCCGGCATCTCCTTTAGCGAGCGCCGGTACACGATCTTGACCTGGTCGGCGCCGCAGCGCAATGCTGTGCGGGCGGCATCTATGGCGGTGTTGCCGCCGCCGACCACAACAGCTGTGCCCTTTAGGGTGGGAATACCCTGGCTGATCACGTCGCGCAAGAAATCGATGCCCCGGAATATCCCTTCGGTCTCGTTCTCGTACTCCAGGCCCATCTTCGACGCCTTATGGGCGCCGACCCCGATAAATATGGCGTCATACCCCGCTTTTTTTAAGCTGTCGATAGCGAAATCCCGGCCCATGGCCACGTTCGTCTTCACTTCGATACCCCGGTCGAGGATCCACTGGATCTCGGCATCGAGTACCTCTTTGGGTAACCGGTATTCCGGTATGCCGTAACGCAGCATACCGCCCAGTTTCGGCAGCTTCTCAAAGATCGTGACCGCATACCCGGCCAGGGTCAGGTAATAGGCGCAGGTCAGGCCGGCCGGGCCGCCGCCGACCACTGCCACCCGCTTATTCTTCTTCTCCGTGATCTCCGGTGCCCAGAACCCCTGGTCGTGATCCTTATCGGCCACGAAACGCTTCAAAAAATTGATGGCCACCGGGTCATCGACCAGCTCTCGCCGGCAGACCGTCTCGCAATCCCGCACGCATACCCGGCCGATAGAGAGCGGTAGGGGGTTGGTTTGCTTGATCAACCGGAGCGCCTCATCGTATTTACCCAGGTTGATCAAAGCGATATAGCCCTGGGCATCGACATGGGCCGGGCAATTATTAATGCAGGGCCCGATGCAGTCTGCATAATGGTTGGAGAGTAAGAGTTCTAACGCCGTTTTCCGGGCCGCCCGCACCTTGTCGCTATTCGTGCGGATGACCATGCCGGCAGATACCACGCTGGCACAGGCCGGCACCAGGCGCGGCAGGCCCTCTACTTCCACCACGCACAAAAAACAGGAACCGTAAGGCTCGATGCGCTCATCGTGGCACAATGTCGGGATATCGTCCAGACCGTTTTCCCGGACCACTTCCAGGATCGTTTTCCCCGGCTTTCCGACCACCTCTTTGCCATTTATCGTTAATGTAATATTTTCCATAGATTCCACTCCTTGCCGCCAGCTCAGATTTTCAGTACCGCATCGAATTTGCAGACTTCATAACAGACCCCGCAGCGGGTACACAGACCGGCATCGATCAGGTGAACCTTTTTCTTTTCCCCGCTGATGGCTTTAACCGGGCACTTGCGGGCGCAGAGCGTGCAACCGGTGCATTTTTCGGCATCGATGGAATAGGTCAGCAAAGCCGTACAGCTGTGCGCCGGGCAACGTTTCTCCTTGATGTGCGCCTCGTACTCATCCCGGAAGTATTTGATGGTGGTAATAACCGGGTTGGGCGCTGTCTGGCCCAGGCCACAGAGACTCGATGAGCTGATCTTGACCGCCAGGTCGAGCAGCAGGTCGAGATCGTTCTCCTGGCCCTGGCCGGCGCAGATGCGCTCTAAAATTTCCAACATCCTTTTTGTACCGATGCGACAGAAGGTACATTTACCGCACGATTCGTTCTGCGTAAAATTCAGGAAGAAGCGGGCCAGGTCCACCATGCAGGTGGTCTCATCGAGCACGATCAAACCGCCGGAGCCCATGATTGCCCCGGTACGGGTGATCTCCTGGTAATCGATCTTCAAATCGCCCATCGTGGCCGGTATACAACCGCCCGACGGGCCGCCCATCTGCACCGCTTTAAATTTTTTCCCCTCTTTAATGCCGCCGCCCACCTCATTTACAATCTCGTTAATGGTAATCCCCATCGGCACTTCCACCAGGCCGCTGCGGGCGATCTTACCGGCCAGGGCAAAGACCTTCGTGCCCTTGCTCTTTTCCGTACCCATGGCGGCAAACGCTTCCGCCCCATCCAGGATAATCCACGGCACATTGGCATAGGTCTCCACGTTGTTGATGTTGGTCGGCATGCCCCATAGCCCCTTCACAGCCGGGAAAGGCGGCCTGATGCGCGGCACACCGCGGCGGCCCTCGATAGATGCCATCAGGGCCGTCTCCTCGCCACAGACAAAAGCCCCCGCCCCTTCTTTGATCTTAATGTGAAAATTCATAGCCGTAGCGAAAATCTTATCGCCTAGAAATCCTTTTTCTTCCAACTGTTGGAGGGCATTTTTCAACCTCCTGACCGCCAGCGGGTACTCGGCCCGCACATAGATGAAGGCTTCCTCGGCACCGATGGCATAAGCGGCGACCATCATGCCTTCCAGCACCTGGTGCGGGTCGCTCTCCAGCACGCTGCGGTCCATAAAAGCGCCGGGGTCGCCCTCATCGGCGTTGCAGATGAGGTATTTGCGCTCCCCGGTGGCCTGGCGGGCAAACTTCCATTTCAGGCCGGTGGAAAACCCGGCCCCGCCCCGGCCCCGCAGACCCGAACGCTGGATGATATCGATTACCTGTTCGGGCGTATATTCCTGTAAAACCCGGCGAATCGCCTGGTAGCCGCCGGCCGCCATATATTCATCCAGTGAAGAGGGGTCGATCACCCCGCAATTCCGCAACACGATCCGTTTCTGTTTGGCAAAAAAGGCCTCTTCCGTCGATATGCCCGGGCTCTTGGCCAGCCATTCGGTCACCGGCCGGTTTCCTTGCAGATGTTCACCCACGATTCTCTTGACCCGGTCCGGCGTTACCCGGGCGTACAGGTAAGAGTCTTTACCATCGACCACCTCCACCAGCACCTCATCATAGCACATGCCCATACAGCCTGTTTCTTTAAGCGGCACCCGGACATCGTTCCCGGCAAGCTCTTTCTTCAACTCCTCGTAGACAGCCAGCCCACCGGCAGAAATACCGCATGTACCTAAGCCGATCCTGATCTCATTCATGGCTTTTCTCCTGTTGCCGGGTGCGGAATTTTTTGACCACCGCCCGTGTCCTGTCCTGGTTTAAGTTGGCGAATGTCTCATCATCCACCATGATCACCGGCGAGAGCGAGCAGCAGCCCAGGCAGGCCACAGATTCCAGGGTAAACAGACCATCGCCGGTCGTTTCACCGACCATGATGCCCAATTCATCCTGGAGTGCCCGCAAGATACTTTTTGCCCCATTGACATGGCAGGCCGTGCCCTCGCAAATCCTGATCAAGTGTTTGCCCAAAGGTTTTAAACGGAATTGGGCATAAAAAGTAATGACGCCGTAGATATCGGCCAGCGGGATAGCGGTGACCTCGCCGATATCGTAAATGACCTGCTCCGGTATATAGCCGAAAGTGTCCTGTGCAGCCTGCAACATCGGGATCAGCACACCCTTCCGGCCTTTCTTTTCGGTCAGACCGGCCTTAAAATCTGTCAGTTTTCTCTCTAAGGCTAATGAACTGGTTTCAGCCATGCCGTACTCCTTGATTATCCCATTCTCTAAAACAGCGATGAAACCGAAGGGGAATCTCTTTTTTAAGCACCATTATAGCATACTCCCCCCCCAAAAAAAACCCCCACAATCCCCTCGCGGGAGGTGGCAATCGCCGGGGTCTGGTCTATCTCCCGGTAGGTGCGCATTGTGAAAAAATTAAGAGAATTCATGGTTGATTAGATCGCGAAAAACATTTATAATTAGACTCTCCCAGGAGGTCTGGCATGAACCGGTATCTGAATGCTGTCCCGGCTGGCACAGGGCATTTTCTAAGAGGAGGCGCGTATGGTCGAAAAAACCCAGGAAATCTATACTTACAAGATCAAGAAAGAAATCGGTGTGGGGGGAATGGCCCGTGTCTACCTGGCCTATGAAAAAAAATTGCAGCGCCCGGTGGCCTTAAAAGTCCTGCTGCCGGCTTATACCGAAAGCCCGCAGGTGACCCGGAGGTTTTTGAAAGAGGCCCGCACTGCGGCCCAATTGCGGCACTCGAACATCGTTTCTATCTACGATGTGGGCAAACAAGGCGATTACTTCTTTATCGCCATGGAATACCTGAGAGAGAGCCTGAAAAAAAGACTCCGCCAGGCGTCCAGCCTCAAACCCCAGGAGGCCCTATACATCGTCAAGGAGGTAGCCAAAGCCCTGGCCTATGCCCATAAACAGGGATATATCCACCGGGACATCAAACCCGACAACATCATGTTCCGGGACGATGGCGCAGTGGTGCTGGTCGATTTCGGCATTGTCAAGGCCATCAAATCGAATACCAAATTGACCCGCACCGGCGTGTCTGTAGGCACGCCCAGCTATATGAGCCCGGAGCAGGTCAAGGGGCAGAGAGTCGATGAGCGGAGCGACATCTACAGCCTGGGTATCGTGCTCTACGAGCTCCTGGTGGGGCAAGTACCCTACAAATCGGATGACGTCGTTTCCCTGGCCGTCAAACATGTGGAAGCCCCGATACCGGGACTACCCGGCCGCCTGAAAAAGTATCAACCGCTGCTCGATAAGATGCTAGCCAAGAAGCCCAGGGACCGGGTGCGCACGGCCGATGGTTTGATCCGCCTGATCGATGCCCTCAACTATAAACTAAAAATGGAACTGGAAGAGGCCATCCGCCCACAGATACGGCGCTCCAGGAAGAAAAAACTCCTGGTCGGTTACCTGATCACCGCTTTGGTGGTGGCTGCCCTGTCCTATGGTTCTTGCCATTTGCTGCGGAAAATCCAGACCAGGAATGAACCGGCCAGCTACCTGACCCGTTAGGTTCCCGTATATAGCGTCTTGTAGATTCAAACACGCCATCTGTAGAAAAAAGTTGACTTGAGAAGAGAAATTTTATATAATTCTCTCTTAAAATTGATGAGAGATTTTTTGGGAGGATACGAAAACACCAAATACAGCGGCCAGGTGACCTCCAGTACATTCTACAAGAACCAGGAGAAAACCGCGCCCGTTCCGGCTGCCCTCGGCAACTACACTATCTAAAACACCCCTCACGCTTCAACAGCTATCACCAATAATAGAGTGCTGGGCGGGCGGGAAGATATCAGGTAAATAGGGCCTGTTCATAGGCTTCGATGGATGGAAAGGAACGCAGATTTTTGAGCTTGATCGCGTCGAGGTCGGGTAGGGGACCCCCGCCGCTGGCGGCAAAAATGTAGGTACTAAAAGCCCGGTAAGCGGAAAGCAAATCGTTTGACCCGGAAATGATGGAACGGGGATCGAATTGCATGCTCGATACCCGGAGTGTGCGCACCTCATCGCCCCCAATTTTCGGGTCATCGAGGAATAGATCGATCAGGAGATAGGGCCGCCCCTGGGCCGGGGTGATTTTAACCACCGAGATGGCCCGGATTTTGTTATAACCGACGGTCCGGGTGCCCACGTTCTCCACCTGGATAACGAGCCGGTCATCCTCCAGGGCCTGGGGCACGATGGATGTTGCTTTGAGACGGGGAATTTTTCGTGGCGATTCGATTGCAACGGCAGCAGGTTCATAAAAAGTGTCTTCCGGTAGCCTGGGCGGAGGTGGAGGCGGTGGCGATGGCGGTGTGGGGCGCGGGGCTTTCGGGGCTATCCCCAGGCCGACAGCGTTCGGTTCGTAAAGGGGTTCTTCCGGTATACCGGCCGGTCTTGTCGGCGGGTTTGAGACACGATCCGCTTTGCTCTCTGCGGCCTGGGATTTGGGGAGACCGGCCCGCCGGGTTCTTAATTCATCTTTTTTGGCTGCCGGGATTTCCGGGTGCGAAAAAACAAGCTGCATTACCCGTTCGGCCACCGGGGCGCTGGACATAGCGATGGCGCCGGCAAAGCGTAAAATCAGCCCCGGGGGAGAATCCCCTTTCACGGTCTCGGCCACCCGGTCGATCAATTCCAGGGCCTCCGGCTCTTCCCCGGCCTGCATCATGGCTTCGATGAGCAGGATGGTCGATTGATGGCCGAGGTAGACCTGGGGGTTGCGCAGCCTGAGCTGCCGGAAATGGAACAGGGCCATCTCCATTTGTCTCTGTTTAATCTCGATCTCGATCAGGCGTAGGAAGTATGGCGTTGCCTCATCCTCTTTGCCCAGGATGATACCCAGGTTCCACACATTTTCCACGATATGGGAAGCGCCGGGGTTTTCCTGGGCCGCCTTCTTAAATAGGCCGTAAGCGGCCTCTTTATTGTTGTCTTCTAATGCCTCGCTGGCCTCTTCAAACAGGGTGTACCCTTTCGATAGATAAGTGGTTTGCCGGTCGATAAAGGGCTTGACGAGTTTCTCTTCGACCTGGAAAAATTTGATGAGCAGGCCGGCAAATAGCCCGAAGACAAATCCCCAGACATGGGCCCAATGGGCCACACTGCCGCCCTCGGCGAATAGGGCGTCCATCTTCCGGGCATTGAGGAGCTCCATACCCAGCCACAGGGGCAGCATCAACCAGGCAGGGGCCTGGAAAGTGCCGGGGGGAAGGAATAAGAACACGTAGTAAAAGAACCTGATTTTTATCCGCCAATAGCGAACCAGGAAAGCCCCCATTACCCCGGAAATGGCGCCGGAGGCCCCGATCAAGGGGCCGGAGGAAAACGGGTAATTCATGGAAAACATCTGGGCGGCAAAGATGCCGGCCAACAGGTAGAAGAACAGGTAAATGGGCCGCCCCCAGACATCTTCGATAAACGGGCCCATCAGGTAGAGGAATAACAGGTTGAAGAGCAGGTGGAGCCAGTCGCCGTGCAGGAACATATAGGAGATCATGGTGGGGAATGTTTTGCGGTTGGATACCATGCCGTACTTGTTGAAGGGGCTGTTGCCGATAGTCTTTTTTATCCCTTCGGCCATATCGTCCAACATCTCCTGTTGCTGGACCAACAGATCCTCATCCTCCGGCGGCCGGATGTTTTCCGCACCCGGGATTTTCTTCTTGAGCAATACCTTGATGTCATCGCTGGCAAATAGCTGTTGCTGGAGCTCCGGGTCGAATTCCAGGTAGGGGTGCAGGATATAGAAAGCAAACATTACCCGGATATCCATCACCAGCTTTTTTTCAATTTTGGCCAGGTTTGCCGCCACTATGATGTGGACGACCAGGCAGACGGCCATGAGGCCAAAGGTCACCCAGGGTAGTCTCCGGACGCTCTGGCTCTCATGGCCGATGGGCAGGACAATCATGTCGCTTTCCTCATTTTTTCCGGCTTAATTAAATATCCGTTTCACCGGTTAATGGCGTGTTCGGCCAGGGCACCGATAGACACGGGTTTGATGGGCGGTCTGACGGAGAACCGGCCGACCGCCTCCTGGGATGTGTGGGTTAAACTGGAGACGATATCGTAGATGTTTACCCCGCAGGTGCGCCCCTGGCAATTGCCCATACCGACCCGGGCCGACACTTTCAATGATAATGGGGTGTTGTAGCCGTTTTTCACCGCTTTCTTGATATCGCCCATTTTCACATCTTCGCACCGGCAGACAATGGTCTCATCGGGGATGGAGAGGATGGCCCGCTCATCGATGCGGTAAAGGGTGTTAAAGTACTCGCCGAACCTGAGATGGTGCTGTCGCTTGTGGGTCAGGGTTTTGAACCGGGAACGGTGGGTCTCTTCTTTGCCCCGGTCGAAATGACAGAGTATGGATAAAGCGGCGATTTCGCCTTCGGTGATCGATTTGAGTGCCCCACCGATGCCGGTAATCTCCCCGGCAGCATAGATATCGGGTAGCGAAGTCTTTAACCGGTCATCGACCCGTACCACCCATCCGCCTTTGCCGCCGGCAAATTCCAGGTCGCAACCGGCCAACTGTGGGAGCTCGATGTTGGCCACAAACCCGTAACCGACGGCCAGGGTGTTGGTCTTATAGATCTTTTCGCTGCCCGGGACGATTTGACCGTGCCTATCCACCCGCGCGGTGACCACCTCTTCGAGTTCTTTTGCCCCGCGTGCTTCCACGATGCGGGTCCGGTAATGCACCGGTACACCGGAAAGATAGATGCGGGAGAGAAACCTGGCCCCTTCCACGAACTTGGAAAACTGGTGGGGAAGCTGGCCGATCATCTGTATTTTGTCGAACAACCCCGACTGTTCAAGTATACCGGGGAGACGCACGCCGTTTTTCAGCGCCTCATAGGCCACTGCCAAAAGAAAGAGCCCGGAACCGCCGATCACCATCTCCCGCGCCGGCACCACGCCCGAACTCTTCATCAATACCTGGCAAAGACCGGTGGAGTACACCCCGGGCAGGGTCCAGCCGGGAAACGGCAAGAACCGTTCCCTGGCCCCGGTGGCAAACAGGAGTACATCGAAATCGACGGTCATCACCTGGCGCTCATCCACTTCCAGCAGCAGGCGTTTCCCCGGGTAGATGCCGATGACAATGGCCTTATTGATAATGGTGAGTTTCTTCTGTTCGATGCTTTCGATAAATTGAAAACCGATGCGCTTGACATAATCGGGGCGATAGGCGGTATGCCGGCCCAGGCTGGAGGGGATATTCCTGAGCAACTGGCCGCCCAGGTGGATGTTCTCATCGACCAGGAGAACGCTCAGCGACGAATCGGCGAGCATGTTGGCCGCTTTCAGACCGGCAAACCCGCTACCGACAATGACAATGTTGAATTTCATCTTTTCGTTATTCATGCCAGTACGATCTCCATGTTGTCATCGACCTGGTACATGCAGGCCCGCTGATTGGGTTTGCCGTTAATAGTGACAATACATTCGAAACAGACACCCATGCCGCAAAAAGCGCCACGGGTTTCCCCGGCAGCTACACTCTGCTTGAGTCCGCGGAAACCGGCAGCCACCAGCGCAGCCAGTACCGTCTCGCCTGGGTAGGCCGTGACTTCTTGGCCGTTGACCCTGATGGTAATGGATTCTTGACGATTTATCTTATCGATTCTTAAATCTTTCATCATGCCTCGAAAGGTAGAATTTACCCATAAAAGAGTTGTTTGTCAAGTCTATTTTAGTTTTTTTTGTCGATTAAAAACCTTTTAGTGAAAAAAAAGTATAATATAGGTTGCAAAATTGAGGAGTTCCAATGAAAAAAGGTGTTCTGATAACCATATTTGTACTGATCATCATCGTCCTGCTGCTGGCCCTGGCTGCCGGTTTTATTTACCTGCAGGTGACCCGCGAGCCGTACATCCCTTCCGCCGCCTATCTCAAGATCGATCTTCAAGGAGAAATTGTCGACCATGATACCTCCCTCTTCTCCCATAAAAACAATATCCGGGATATTTGGTACCACATCCAGCGTGCCAAAATCGACAGCCGGATATTGGGAATCGTCTTAAAGATTTCTTACCTGGAGACCGGCCTCGGTAAAATAGACGATATCGGCCGGCTGCTGGCAGACTTCAGGAAAAGCGGTAAACCCGTATACGCCTATATCGATAACGGTGGTCTCAAGGAGTATTACCTGGCCACCTTTGCCGATAAAGTGTACGCCGCCAAAGGGGGCGGCCTGTCCATCAACGGCCTGGCTGCCGAGGCGCTGTTTATCAAAAATACCCTGGATATGTTGGGGATAAAAGCGGAATTTTTCCATATCGGTGAATACAAGACCGCGGCCCATATGCTCACCCAGGAGCGGTTGACCGATGCCCACCGCGAATCTCTACAGACGCTGCTCAACGATTTGTACGAATCCACCCTGGAGAGAATAGCGGCCAACCGCGGGCTCGATAAGGAGATGATCCGCAACCAGATCGAAAATTTCTCTTTTTCCGGCGAACCTTACCTGGGCGCCCGGATGATCGATCAACTGCTCTATGAAGATGAGATGTATAAACAGCATCACATCGATGACCGTTTGGTCGATTTCGATACTTACAGCGAGACCAGCGGCCCCTACCCCTATAGAGGTCGTGACCGTATCGCGGTGATATTTGCCGCCGGAGAAATTTACCCCGGGCAAAGTGGAAAGAATTCCCTATTCGGCGGTGAGACCCTGGGGGCAGATACGCTGGTGCAACAACTCGAGAGCGTCAGGGAAAACCCCTCAGTCAAGGCCGTGGTACTGCGGGTCGATAGCCCCGGGGGTTCCCCCTTTGCTTCAGAGGCCATCCACCGGGAAATCCAATTGTTGGTTCGGGAGAAGCCCCTGGTCATCTCCATGTCGGACCTGGCCGCCTCCGGCGGTTACTTCTTATCCCTGTCCGCCTCGAAAATCATCGCCCTGCCGCAGACGCTGACCGGTTCCATCGGTGTCGTAGGTGGAAAGTTCGTCTTAAAAGACCTTTACGATAAATTCGGCATCAAGAAAGAGATCGTCAAGACGGCCCCGTTTGCCGATATGTTTTCCGATTACCGTCTCTTTTCCCCGGTTGAGCGGGAAAAGTACCAGGGTTACATGCTGACCATTTATGACTCTTTTGTCCAGAAAGTGGCGGCTGGCCGCAAACTACCGCTGGCCGAAGTGGAACAGGCGGCCAGGGGCAGGGTGTGGGCCGGGAGCGCAGCCCTGAAACTTAAACTCGTCGATCGACTGGGCGGCCTTCTGGATGCCATCGCCGAAGCCAGGCAATTGGCCCACATCCCGCCCGAGGTCGGCACCGGTATAATTCTTTATCCGCACAAAAAGAGCCTCCTGCAAACGGTCCAGGAATTCATGGGCATGAGCGCCAACACCACTCTGAACCTGGGTTATATCGAAAAGCAACTCCGGCTCTACCAGAAAATATTCCCGGCCATGGTCATGCCGTTTAAACTGCGGTTTAATTGACGGTATCTAAATGCGTTTGAAGGGGGGCTGGCGATCGAAATGAGCCTGAGAATCGTGTTTGAAGAGGCACTTAAACCAGCCAATATCGACCTGATTCGCTGCACCCTCCAGGCAGACGGCCTGGTCGTTTACCCCACCGATACCCTCTATGGCCTGGGCGGGAATTTCTTCTCGCCAGTGCTCGTTGAGAAGATCGATGTCTTAAAAAGCAGGGCCGATCTGCCCTATTCGGTTGCCGTATCCGGCTTACCGATGATCGAGGCATTGACCGCCGCCATCCCGCCCATATTCACCGAGATTTACCGGCAGCTCCTGCCCGGTAAATTCACCTTCCTGCTACCTGCCGCTCCCGCTCTCGATCGAAAGCTCCTGAAGAACAGCGATAAGATCGGCATCCGTATCCCGGCCCTGCCGGTGTTACTCCAGTTGATCGACCAATTGGGCTTCCCCCTGCTTTCCACGTCGGTCAACCGCTCCGGCCAGGCGCCCATGCAGGATCCGGGCTCTATCCGCCATGCTTTTGCGCAGGTCGATATCCTGCTCGATGCCGGTGTACTGCCCCCCTCTCCCGGCTCCACTATCGTGGATCTGACCGTATCCCCGCCCCGGGTAACCCGGAGAGGCGAGGATTTCGAGAAATGGACCGCCCTCGGTCTCCCCTTCCAGGTTTAACCCGGCATTGAAGCAGACAGGGCTTCGTTCAATTCGCGGAGGTGACCGATCAGGTGATCGATTTCCTGGGCGGAGAGCTGGTCCCTGACTTTTTCTTCGCACTCCCGGCGGATTTTTTTCAGTTGCTGTTTGAGCGCCACCCCTTTTTTCGCCAGGCAGATCGTGCAGCGTCTGCGGTCCTGTGGGTCGATCTCGCGCACCAAAAAACCGTTTTTAACCAGTTTCTCGATCACCCGGCTGGCCCTGGAGGGAGAAAGGCCCATCTTGCGGGAAAGCATATTCCCGCACACCCTCTCGCCCGGTTCCAGGGCAGAAATGCCGTTGAATTCGGCCAGGGACAGTTTGGCCCGGGCAATAAAGGCCAGCTCGGTCTCCTGGCAACACTTCTTTAGCTGACCGACCAGATCCATCAAACTATCCACAGGATAACCTCCGGTTAATAGAGCCGGCTCAGTTCCAGGTCCATTCTTTTCCGGTCAAACCCGATAATGATCCGGCCATTGATCTCGATCACCGGTACACCCTGCTGCTTTGACTTGTGCACCATTTCTTCAGCCCGGAAGGGATTGGCGGCCACGTCGTACTCGATAAACTGGATCCCTTTTTCCCGCAGGTACTTCTTGGCCATTAAACAATAGGAGCAAGTGGGAGTCGAATATATTTTAATCATTTTTCCCTCCCATCAAGCCACGGCTTCGATAGATTGCCTGAGGGTCTTTTCGTCCTGGACACCGACGAAGTGCTTGACCGCCTGGCCGTCTTTGAAGAGGATCAGTGTCGGGATAGCCGAGACCTGGAATTTACCGGGGGTCATCTGGTTCTCATCCACGTTCATCTTGTAAATGCGGGCCTTTTCGCCGATCTGGCCGGCTAATTTTTCAAGGATCGGACCCTGCATCCGGCAGGGGGAGCACCAGGGCGCCCAGAAATCGACCAGGCTGATGCCTTTTTCGATCGCCTGGCTGAATTCGCTGTCGTTTATGTTGTTCAAAACGTTGTCTTGGCTCATGTTTATGTCTCCTTTTGTTTGGTTATTTCATTTCAATTAGCATTAATTGCTATTAGCAATTAATGCCAGGAGCAATAATACAATTTTTTTTCGTTTTTGTCAAGTCCTCGATTTGGTCACATCGCCATAGCATAATCCCCGGGCTAAAGAGATACCGATTTTTTGGATAAAGAATCCCGGTTATTGTATCTAGAGAAGGATTTACATAAAATACTCGACATTGCCGCCAGCTCTTCCGGTTTAATACCCTGCCATAATATTTCGAGTAAATCTATGACATGAAGATTGGCCACAGGACACTTTTCATTAATATCGGGATGATCGTCACCGCCGACGAAAGGTTCTTTTTTTTCAGCCATTTTTTACCTCCATAATTAAATCTCTTACTTTTTAGCACTTCCCTTCCCTCCCCCCTGATCCTTTTTAACCTGATGGTTATAATGTAGCATAATCCCCGGGCTTTTGTTCGCTTTTTATAATAATAGACATCTTTATTTTAAAAGGATTGATTAGAGAGGTTCTTGAGGTGTCAACTTTTATAAAAGTTGATAGTTACCGGGTATCCCTGGGGGTTTGCTGGAATGAGGAGGGGGTCCGGCCGGTGTGCTTCTTGAAGGCTTTGTAAAATGCGGCCATGGTATTGAAGCCCACGGCAATGGCCACCGCCGAAACCTTCTTCTGTACGCCATGGGGTCCCTGTAAAATTTTGATCGCCTCATCGATGCGGTAGCCATTGATGAAGTCGGCAAAATTACGGTCCAATTCCTCGTTGAGCAAACGGGAAAGCAGGTGCGGGGAGATGGCCATCCTATCGGCCAGGGTTTGCAGCGAAATATCGGCATCCAGGTATAGGCGCTCCTTTTGCATCAACTCTTGGAGCTTTTCGATACAGGTCCCGGCAAATCCCGGGGCGAGCGGCACATCTTTGTACTTGAGCTTCTTTTGGGCAACATATTTCTTATAAAGGTACAAACCGGCCACTGCCAGGGCCATCGACAGGAGCAGGGCAACCAGCTTAAAGAGAAAGGTTCGATAAAAGAGAGATTCCAGCCTAAAGGCCAGGGAAGCACCGGTCTGGTTCCATACCCCATCGGCATTAGCAGCGATTACCCTGAAGGTGTAATTACCCGGTGCCAGGTCCTGGTAATGCGCCACACATGCCCGGCCCGGAACCAGGAAAACCCAGTCCTGGTCGAAGCCATCCAGCTGGTATTTGAACCTGGCTTTTTCCGGGGACAGAAAGGTCGGGGCAGTAAAATAAAAGGAGATATTACCTTTACCTTTGAAGGTGACCGACCCGGTCTCCAGGTAAATGGGGATGGTCCGGTCGTTAAATTGAACCGCCTCGATCAACACCGGGGGGGGTGTTTGGTTGATGCGAATCTTTTCCGGGTCGATGATGGCGATACCTTTTTTGGTGATAAAGAAGAATTCGCCGGCCCCGGTCTGAAGGGCCGCATTCCGGGAAAATTTGTTGTCGAATTCCTGGCTCTGCATACCGTCGGAAATACCGAAAGAGGTGCAGTTTATTTTATCCAGGCCGCTGGTGGCCAGGGCGTTGAGTTCGTTTTTGTCCAGGCGCAGGATGCCGTTATCGCTCATTAACCAGAAATTGCCCAGCCGGTCTTCCAGGAACTGGTAAATGAAATCGCTGGTCATACCCTGGGCAGCGGTAAAAGAAACGACACGCTTGTCCCTGGGGCTTAACCGTTTCAAGCCGGCCCCATCCGTGGCTATCCAGAAGACCCTCTCCCCGGTCCCCGTCACCGTTAGGTCTTCATGGATGCAGGTGATCGGTATACCGGGCAGGTAATTTTCCAGGGTTTTCCCGGGCCATTGGCCGTTTTCTAAAACCGTTATCCCCTTGTCGGCAGCGATCCAGATATGGCCGTCCCGGTCCTCGTAAACGGTGTGTACCACCCTCCCGGGTAAACCATCCGCGGATTTCAAAGATTCGATGGTGCCGCTTTGGGTGTGCAGCCGACTGACCCCATCGAAGGTGCTAAACCAAAGATTGCCGTGGGTATCCGGTGTGATCGAATTAATCACATTATCCGCCAATCCTTCCCGGGTGGTCCACTGGACAAAGGTGTTGCCCCGTTTTTGAAAAACCCCTTTACCCGTCGTTCCCAGCCACATATTTGACCGGTCATCTTCGGCAATCGCCGTAATACCTGTTCCCGGAAGACCCGGGGGCGTTATCGAGGCGATGAATTTGCCGGCCAAAAAACAAAATAATTTCCCGCTCGCCGTGCCGATCCAGATATACCCGTGCCGGTCAGCGAATAGGGAAAGGGAAACCTCCCCTGGGAAGGCTTCCATCGGTTCATATAAGGTAAATTTACCGTCTTTTAACTGCTTGATCCCGGAAGAGTCTGTACCGACCCAGAGACTCTTTTCTCTATCCTCGAAAAGATACATAATGACCTGGGATTTGAGCAAGCCATCGAACACGAGCGCACCGGTCGAGCGCCTCTTCACCCGGTTTAAACCGGCGCTGGTGCCCACCCAAAGATTCCGGTCGCTGTCTTCGATGATGCCGGTAATATAGTCGGCGGTTAAGCCGTTTTCCCTGGTATACATCTCGGCTCCCCGGCCAGTTACCCTCAATAATCCGCCATTGGTGCCTATCCAGAGGTCCGTTGCCGAATCTTTAAACATGGTAATAACCTGGGCATGGTCCAGGCCAGGGATGGGGTAAGGGGAAAATTTTTCCTCTTCATAGGTGAACACACCATCTTCACGGGAGCCGAATAGCAGTTGGCCCCGGTTCTCTTCGATCATGGCGTTGATTTTTTTGCCTGTTAGGCCATGAGAGGCATTGAAGGCGGTGAAACGGCCGCCGGAGAACCTGCCGACATATTGGGTGGTGAAGCTGATCCACAAATTGCCGCCCAGGTCCTCCCGGATGCGGCGGATGCCGTCCAGGGTAATGCCGTCGTTGGCGCCAAAAGTCTTAAACTCACCGGTCCGGTATCGATAGGAGGTCAGTCCCCTGGAGCTCCCGATCCAGAGTAATCCCGCCCTATCCACATACAAGCATTGGATTTCCTGGGCTTTAATCTTCCCTTTTTCTCCAAAGGGGGCCAGGACAAATTTATGACCATCAAAGCGCACCAGGCCCCTGGATGTGCCGATCCATAAATAGCCGTCCGCTGTCTGGTTGATGGCTGAAACCGAATCGGCGGGGATGCCATCTGCTGTCTCCCATTGATCCAGCAGGTATTGGTCTACCGTTTTTTGGGGATCTAATGCCCACAGGCAGTGCCAACCCCCAAGCACCATCACCAGGAGAATCAGTTGTCGGCTAAAAGTGAACCCGGTTCGTTTTCTCATCTTTGCTATTTCTTTTTTTAAACAGTCAGAATCATACCGCAAACGGTATTAAATTTCAATCTTTGCCGGGGGTTCTTTTCCTTCTCTCTCATCTATCCATCGTCCAGAAGGAAGAGGGGGGGAGATGGGGATAAAATCTATCTTGAGCTGCCGGCTCCGATCATTCGGGGTAAAATGCCTCATCAAATGACAGGTTATCCCCGTCTTTTAAGATCAGGATTTGCGTCCTGGCTTTTTCGGGCTGATTGCGCGGGTAGACAATGTAGTTGATTTGTTGATCGGCGTGCCCCGGCCATTCCAGCTCGAATAATTCTTCTTCCCCGGGCGAAATAGTGGACACCGTGCCCTGGACGCGGATAGTGATATCGAGGGTCCCGACATTGCGAACCTTGATGCTCGCCTTACCGTTGTAATTGCAGCCGGTGGCAAAAATTACCGCGCATACCAGCAAAATAATCAAGATCGATCTCTTCATCTTGCCTCCTTTAACCAAGATAATACAAAATGGCCCAAAAGTCAACGCCCTGGAGAAGAAAAATTCCGGTTGATTTTTCCCCTATGGATATGAGAAATAAAATCATCCTGCTTTTGGTTCTTCTCTTTGCCGGCTGTGGAACGGGGATCATCCCTGCCCAGGAATGGTATCCCCCAGATCTCCGGGTCATAGCCGAGACCGCGCCCGGGATGCAGCGGGCCGTGGAAAGAGAGCTGCGGATTCGCATCAAAAAGGCTATTTTTTTTCCGCTATTTTGATCTGCGCCCAGACGTTGTAGCGCTTGGGCCCGCGCATGGAGGCAAAATGGGCGTATGGTTCTAAATCCGACGGATCACCGATCCCATCGGATTCGCCGGCCCCGGGCAGATCGGAAGAAACGCCATCCGAAGAGCTGCTGCTCACATAACCCCGTTTCTTGATCATCTCAGCTTTGATCTCTTTGGTCATGCCGCCCCATTCGAAGCCGATCATCATTTCCTTGCCCGGCTCTACCCCAATACCGACCACCTGGCCGGCGACATTTTTCAAGGGGATCTTAAATTCATAGGTTCTCATCTGTGGACCCTGGTACATTTTAAAGGCCGGTGCTTGCTCAGCCGCCACCTGGATGGGGATAACCACATCGGTGTCTTTGTTGACCACGCCGTTCTGGAAAATGGTATAAGCGGGCCTTTTCTTGATTTCGTTCTTATCCGTATCGGACAGCGGCCCCTGTTGCTTTTCCAGTAGGGCGATGAAGAATTCTGCGGTGACCATTTTTCTCTGGAATTTGATGCCGTAGACCCGCTTCTTTTTCAGATCCGTGTTCAACCAGATGGTGATGCCCGACGACTCGATACTGCTCAAGGATACCGGGCTCGTAAAGGCAAACATGACATAAAGGTTATCCGCATCGTTCTTAAAAGCGTATTGGATGCCCAGTTTGCCATCAGCTATGGTCTCTATGTCCTGCCACTCCGGGTTCATCCCGTCGATGGCCACCGGTGCATCGATCCAATAAGAGTCGATTACTTTTTTCTTGGCAAAACCCAAAATGCTCAAACCGGCGACCAGGTAACCACAGATGATCACCTGGACAAAGAAAGATATTGTATTTTTTCTCATGCGTCCTCCTTTAAAAAATCGCTTAAGGGTGTATTGTACCACAAATTCGCTTGGTTTTCATGCCCTGGTAACGTTAATTTTTTTGACCTTCGTCTTTTTACCGGTGAGGTTTTCGACCAGGGGATGATGGCCAGCCCAGCGGCGCTTCATGTCTCGCTCAACCGTCCGTCATTCGACCGGCCGAGCGCGAAAATTTCCTACCGGGATAGAACGGGACAGGCGACAAAAAATATGGTAAAATACAGGCTCAACATTCTGGAGGTAATATGAAAAGACTCTTTCAAAAGGTATTCATCTTCATTAGCCTTTTTGGAGGCGAGCTACTATTCTCGGAGAACGTTGCCGGCGATCTCAGGCAGATGGGACGGCCAAAACCGCCCACTTTCCTCGATTTTTTGTTCCAGCCCAAATTCCTGGTCATGCTCGGCATCGGTCTGATTGCCCTCATCCTGCTCAAGACCCGCACCATGAAGAAGGGGCGGAAAATGACCCTGCTCCTCATCTCCACTTTCCTATTCGGGTTTGCCGGTAATATCCCGGCCCGGTTCTTCCATTCCTTTATCATGCACCCATCCCCGATATGTGCGGCCACCAAATCGATCCTCTATGGCTTCGGTATCCCCCTGATCGTGACCCTGGCGGTAATTTTCTTTTTGACCTTAATCGGTCCCAAACTCTTTTGCGGTTACGTCTGCCCGGTCGGCACCAGCCAGGAATTGATCGCCATGCTGTCCGATCGTTTGAAGATCAAACGGGGTCATACCAACTTTACCCTGGCTTATGGGGTGCGCCTGGGAATTTTCTTGTTATTCGTCTTTGTCAGCGGGACGGCGATACTGAACACGGTCGTAGACGGGGTCACTTACCCCCTCTCCCTCTATGATTACTTCAATCCCTTCCACGGCATGGAATTGGGACCTGACCCGAACTTATTGGGTTACGCCATTCATTACCTCCCCTTCCTCCTGACCCTGATCTTCGCCTTTAAATACTATCGTCCCTTCTGTCACTTTGTCTGCCCGGTCGGTTTGTACACCCATTTTATCGAGCAGTTTTCCCTTTTCCGCGTTACCCTGGATAAGAAAACCTGTAGCGATTGCAACACCTGTTTAAAGGATTATCCCTGCTCGGCTATCCCTGAAATCATGAAAGAAGCGACCCTGCGGCCCGATTGCTTCGCTTGCGGCGTGTGCACCCAGGATTGCGTACAAAAATCCTTTTCTATCGGTATCTGCCGTACCAAAAACTGAGCAAAAAAAAAGACGGAAGACCCTTTAAAAAGCAGCCAGCCGGACCTCTTTGATTTCCGGGATTTCTTCCTTGAAAACCCTCTCGACGAAACCTTTAATGGTCATGGTGCTCATCGGGCAACCGTGGCAGGCGCCTGTCAGGTTTACCACCACCACTTTTTCATCTTCCAGCACATCCACCAATTCAATCCCGCCACCATCGGCTTCCAACGGCGGCTTGACCTTGTCTATGACCGAATTGACTCTCTCTCTTAAATTCATGGTTATTCTCCTTTAATAGTCGCTTTATAAGTATTTTAGCATGGCATCCAGGGCTTTTACAGCCCGTTTCCGGGTGGACTCATCGACCTCGATGCGATATTTTTCCTGGTCCAGGGCAGCGAAAATGTCCTGCAAAGAAGTCCTCTTCATATTGGAGCAGATTTTCGCTCTTAAAGGCGGCAATATCGTTTTTCCCGGGTTCTCCCGCTTCAACCTCTCGATCAAGCCTTGCTCGGTGGCCAGGATGAATTCCCGGGCCGGCGAGGCGGCCACATATTTTAACATGCCGCTGGTAGATAGCACCTCATCGGCCTTGTCGATAACTTCCATACGGGTTTCCGGGTGCACCACCACTTTGGCTTCCGGGTACAAACGCTTCATCTCGTCTATCTCTCCCGGTTTAATCCGGTCGTGCACATAGCAGTACCCCTCGAACAGGATGAGCTTCTTTTGCGGCACCATCTTTTGCACATAGCGGCCCAGGTTCTGGTCAGGCACAAAGATGACTTCATCGCCGTCGATGTTTTGTACCACCCGCACCGCATTGGCGGATGTGCAGCACGCATCGCTCTCGGCTTTGATTTCGGCGGTAGAATTGACGTAAGCCACCACCCGGGCGAGCGGGTGCTCTTTCTTCAGCCCGATGAGGTCGTCCAGGGTCAGCATGTCGGCCATCGGGCACCCGGCATCGAGACGGGGCAATAGCACCATTTTATCCGGCGAGAGAATCTTGGCTGTTTCAGCCATGAATTTGACGCCGGCAAACACAATCACATCGCATGCGACTTCGGCGGCGATGCGGCTGAGTTCCAGGGAATCGCCCAGGTAATCGGCCAGGAGCTGCACCTCGGTCACCTGGTAGTTGTGTGCCAGGATAACGGCATTCTTGGCCCGCTTAAGCTCTTTTATCCGGTTCTCTAACTTGGTCATGTTATCCTTTTAATTAGAACCTATTTTATTATAAAATTCCCCAGCCGTCAACCCGTCTGGCAGCCCTAAATCATCCGCTTGGTTTTGTGGGGGGGTAGCTTGCCTTAGCTGTTTCTGTTATAATTGGGGGAAATGATGGAGGTCGCCAGATGAAACGAGTGGGCGCACACGTAAGCGCATCGGGCGGCGTCGATACGGCGCCGCAGAATGCCATCGATATCGGGGCCAGGGCTTTCGGTTTGTTTACCAAAAACCAGAAGCAGTGGCAGTCGAAACCGCTAACTGAAGAAGAGATCGCCCGGTTCAAGGAGAAGTGCCGGCAGGGTGATTTCTTGCCCCACCATATCCTGCCGCATGACAGCTATTTGATCAACCTCGGCAGCCCGGAAAAAGAGATGCTGGAAAAATCGCGGCAATCTTTTATCGCTGAGCTCGACCGCTGCCGGCGCCTGGGCCTGGTGTTCCTCAATTTCCATCCCGGCAGCCACAAAAAAATGATGACCGAAGAGGAGTGCCTGCTCCGGGTGGCCGAATCGATCAACCTGGGCCTGGACCGCACCAGTGGAGTGACCGCGGTCATCGAAAACACGGCCGGCCAGGGGGGCAGCATCGGTTACACCTTCGAGCATCTGGCTTTCCTCATCGCACACGTGGACGATAAAAGCCGGGTTGGGGTCTGCCTGGATACCTGCCACACCTTTGTCGCCGGTTACGATATCCGGACTCCAGAGACTTTTTCAAAAATCATGCAAGCATTCGATGTCATCGTCGGTTTTAAATACTTGAAGGGCATGCACCTCAACGACTCCAAGGGCGGGCTGGGTAGCCGCCTCGACCGCCATGACAACCTCGGTAAAGGGTTGCTGGGCTTAGAGGTCTTCAAATTAATCATGAATGATCCCCGGTTCGAGGAGATGCCCCTGATCCTGGAGACCATAGACGAGGGGCTCTGGCCGGCAGAGATCAAGCTCCTGTACAGTTTCATCGCCTGATCCTCTTTTCCCGGGTCTTGACATTTCATTCTTTTTCCTTATAATTTAGACGTAATCCATAAATCGCAGTAATTTTAGGAGAAATTATGGGCATGTATGCGTTATCAGAACAAGTCCCATTGATGGGCAAAACCGATGACGTCATCCGGGTCGGTGGGACACGGGTAACACTGGATACGCTGGTGGCCGCTTTTAATCAAGGTGCCACACCGGAAGAGATCGTATGCCAGTACCCATCGCTCCATCTGGCCGATGTGTATGCGGTGATCGGTTACTACTTACACAGCCCAAGCGAGGTAGAAACTTATCTCCGCAAACGGAGACACCAGGCGGAACAAGTTCGGAAGCGCAACCTGGCTATTTTCGATACCCAGGGGATCCGGAAACGTCTCCTGGCCCGCCGACTCACTCAGAAATAATCGATGATCAAACTGGCGGCCGATGAAAATCTCAATAACAATATTATACGGGGCCTGCTTCGGCGAAAATTGGATATCGATATTATGCGTATCCAGGATGTTGGCCTTTCGGGGGCAGACGATGTGGTCGTTCTTTATTAGGAATTCTACTCATATTCCCCGATACCCATTCAAGGGGTGATGAACCTGAACATTTCAACCTTACCGGCATTGATCTTGAAGAATACCGGTAACAGTGCACTCTGGATGTAATTGAAAAAATCGATTTTCTTGAGGATGTAAAAAGATGAGAACTCCTGGAATTTCGACCAACCGGCTACCTCTTCCGGCAGGTCATGGATGACAATAGCTATACATCTCTCCCCGGCTTTCTCCAGTTGGATTAAATCGGATAACCCTTTAACGATGCAGGTATTACAGTTGGTGAGCTCGAAAAGCAGGCAATAGGTGCCTTTTTCATCATCGAATAGAGAACTTAAACTAACTATAGTTCCTTTCAGATCGAGAACGGAAATGCCAGCCGGGTCTTTGATGGAAAAATCTTGCGGTTTCTTGTTTAAGGCAAATTTGACGATGAGCAGGGCGATAATGCCGATGGCTAAGACCGGGATGCCGATGTTAAAGAATCGCTCACTTCTTTTCATTTTTAATCCCAAAGCTGTAAATGTGGATGATCAAATCCTCGGCCTCTTCGTCCCGGCCCGGGTCGCCGTTGGCAAAGAAGTAATAGCGGCCAGCCCGTGCACCCAGTAGGTAATCGTTGGTAAAGACGGTCTTTTCGAGCTTAAAAGTGTCGGCGTTGTAGAAGAGCAGGGCAAATTTCTTTAGCTTCGGGTCGCAGGTCCTCATCTGCAAGACCAGGTAATCCCCTTCTACCAATACCTTATGGATCCGGGAATATTCGGTCTGCCATTTCTCCCAATCCCGGACGAAAACATCCGGGGCATCAACATGGGAGTTGTTTAGAATATAGAAATCCGGCGGCATTTTGCGGTAGAAAGAAGGGACTTGCAGATCGACGACCCTTTTGACTTCCAGGTCTTTGATGGGGATAAGATGCACTTTGAGCTCATTCTCAGCTATAAAAAACAAATTGGTTTTATGGGCGGTAAGATAGTAACAGAGATATTCCGATTGAGAGGCTTTGTAACCATCCGGGAAACTTTTAGAAATGATGTTCTTCAAAAAATTTCCATCAGCACTTAAAACCTTGATATATGATAAGTTTCTATCTCCTTTAACCTGGGTAACTTCATTGAGGAGTTCGGTTCCGGACAAAAACCATTTGTTATCCAGGAAAAGCCCATCATCTACTGAATGGTTAAATTTCCCTGTCTTTAACCAGATCGTATCTTTAAATAGGTATTTTCCCCCTTCTTTCTTAAAAATTTTTATCTTCCCTGCGCTCTCAACAATAGCCATGTCGTCGTGAAAGGGAAATACGGCCTTGATATCCATCAAATCTCCCGGTCCCTGACCGCGCGGAGCAAATGCAATCACATCCTTTGGCTTAATGTGTCGAAGCCCAATCATATAAAAACTGGCCACAATGTCCTTGTCTTTATCCACCAGGGAGAAAATTACCCGCCTTAAAATTTCATCTTTGGGTTGCCACTTCTCGACCAGGCTAAAATCTTGTACTGCCGATACTTTTAAGGTTATTATAAGCAAAAAAAACATGATTGATGGTTTTTTGCGCATACAATCTTACTCCTTTATTGATTTCTCACATTTTATCAGGGAATATCTTTATAAAATTACTGGGATTCGCCTCTCTATTCCAATATTATACAGGTGCAAGTATTCAAAGGATCACCGCATTTGCATCCAGGTCCAAAATTTCCAATTGCGCTCCAGCTACCTTTATAAATTTTTACTTCGGCATTGGTTGGCACAATTAGTAGAAAAACAAAAGTTACCAGCAAAAGTGTAAAAATTATTACTTTCAATCTTTGCATTTTTTCTCCTTACCCGGTGATTCATTTCTCTAGTATGCAAGCACAGCTCGGCCACATATGAAGCGGGCAAATACAGTTACTCCCAACCCACCATCCCGGCATTATCGTATATGTATGGACTTTTACCGGGATAATCAGTAAAACCATGAATGTAACCAGTAGTAAGTAAAAAATCATCGGTTTGAATAATTTTTTCATCTTGTCTTTCTCCTTTTTTTATTTTTTTCTCTATCGTACAAACATGGATGATGAAAGCATCGGCCTCTTCGTCCCGGCCCGGGTCGCCGTTGGCAAAGAAGTAATAGCGGCCAGCCCGTGCACCCAGTAGGTAATCGTTGGTAAAGACGGTCTTTTCGAGCTTAAAAGTGTCGGCGTTGTAGAAGAGCAGGGCAAATTTCTTTAGCTTCGGGTCGCAGGTCCTCATCTGCAAGACCAGGTAATCCCCTTCTACCAATACCTTATGGATCCGGGAGTAAGAGGTTCTCCAATAGTCCAGGTTTTTTAGATATTCATTATGATTTCCCCGGTAATCCTTCCAGGTATAAAAATCTCCGGGCATACGTTTATAAAATACCGGTATTTCAAGGTTGATCTCTTTCTCTATCGAAAGTTCTTTGACGGAGATTAGTCTGAGTTTTAATTCATTTTCTGCCAGGTAAATAACATGTTTTTCATAACCGACAAGGTAATAATCCATTTCATGTAGCGGGTGTGGTTTATCAGAGAAGTTCTTTTTGAGTAAAGTTTTTAGAGGTACACCTTGGAGATCGAATATTTCTATAAAAGAAGCTTCCCAAACATTTTTTCGTGGGTCCATCATCAACACATTGTATCCAACCAGAAAAATCTTTTGATCATAAAAAATGCCGTTCCTGACAATGAAGGGATAATATCCCTTTTTAACCCAGCGCGTCTCCTTGTAATGGTAAGTGGCACCTTCATTTTTAAAAATTTTCAACTTATTACCTGGCATCTCTACATAAGCTATATCCTGGTTGAAGTTAAATAGTGCCCATATCTCCATCAAATCTTCCGGACCCTGGCCCTGGGGGGCGAATTTTACAATCTTATCTGGCTTGATCAACCGGTGGCCAGCTCTATTAAAAGCCATGACTATATTCCCATTATTATCGACAAGGGAAAATTTAATCCAATCGACAGTCTCATTTCCCAACTGCCACTTCTCTACCAGTTTAAGACCGTCGCCAGCCCATACCCAGGTACTGAACACCACCAGCAAGACAAAGAACTTCATCGATCTCAAGCTGCTATCTCCTTTCCCACCGGCCCGGTACCTCGACGGCCAGGGGAATCGAAAGTTTAAGGATCAATTGTACTAAATTTCTACTCGTCTGTCAAGAGAAAACAAAGCTCAATCTTGCGGCTGGTTCCGGTTCCTCTATACTACGAGGAAATACAGACTTATTCCCACGATTGCAAAATGATCGGTTTTCTTGTAAAATCTGGGGGTTGATATTCTTGTTAATATAGACAGGTGGACAAATGACTGGATGTAAACGCTTTATGGTTCTGGTGCCGGTTTTACTGGCAGCGGCGTTCCTGGCCCTGGCCGCGTGCAACGACGAGGGAAAAGTCCGCAAACTGCGGGAAATAGCCCTGGAAAAAGAAACAGTGCCCCCTTCATTCAATTGGCAGACACCGGCCGGCTGGCAACCCGTGCCGGAGACTTCATCCATGCGGCTGGCCGTTTATACCACCGGCCCGGAGCAGTCGGCAGCGATCTGCACCATCGTCCCCTTAGCCGGAAACGGCGGCGGATTAGAGGCCAATGTCGGGCGCTGGCTCGATCAATTGGGTGAATCGGTCGCTGACCCGGGCCAGGCGCTCAAGACAGCGTTATCGCAAAAAGAGGCATTCATGACCGCCAGCGGCCTGCCGGTAACGCTGATCGATCTAACCTTTCTCGATGCCGGCCCGGACGGACTATCGATCATGGCCGGTATTATCCAGGCGCCCGCTACGACCATCTTTATCAAACTGGTCGGGGAGCGGGCTCAATTGCTCCAGGAGAAAGATAAATTAAAGGCCCTGTGCCGCTCTTTTACTGTCACGGAGAGAAAATAAGATGGATAGCCCGACAGGAAAAAAATGGCCGACCCGCCCGGTCGATCTGCTCAAACAAGCCGCTTCCCTGAAAATCACCGTCGTTTGCCTGCTGGCCCTGGTCATCCTGGTGATCTGGGGCACCGTTTACCAGGCCGAGTTCGGCCTGTACCCGGCGCAACAGAAGTTCTTTTACTCCTGGTATTTCCTGGTCCTGGGTGTTATCCCCTTGCCCGGTACGGCCCTCATTTTCTGCCTGCTCTTCATCAACCTGGTGTCGGCCCTGTTCTTCCGCATCGGCTTTCGCCTCGCCAACCTGGGCAACCTCATCACCCACACCGGCATCCTGTTTCTATTGGTGGGCAGCTTCTTGACCTTTTACTTCTCCCAGGAGTCTTCCCTGGTGCTCAAAGAGGGGCAGACCGGCAATGTCTCCGCCTCCAGCCATTTATGGGAATTGGCCATCTGGACCGGGCCGGGAGATTCCGCGGAACGGGATGTCTTTGCCGTCGATACCGCCGGTTTTAAGCCCGGTTTTGCGGTCGATTTCCCGGACCTGGACCTGGCCGTGACCGTGGAAACCTTTTTTCGCAACTGTACGCCACTCAAGGCAGCAGATCAGACCATTGTCGATTTGCAGGAGAAACCGGTCGAACCGGAGGCGGAGGACAACCGGGCCGGCGGTATTTTTATGATCCGCCCTGCCGGGGCCGGGTACCGGGCCGTGCTCTTTGCCGATGAAATAGTCCAGGCACCGTTGACCCACCAGGGGCGCCCGGTTTTTCTCTGTTTGCGGAATAAGCGTTTTCCCTTACCGGTATCTTTGACTTTAAAGGATTTTAAAGCCACATTTTACCCCAATTCCGCTATCCCGCGTAGTTTTTCCAGCCGCGTCACCCTGCAATCGCCGGGGGGCGACGTTGGACGCGATGTGGTTATCTCCATGAATAAACCGCTGCGTTACCGGGATTACACTTTTTTCCAGTCTTCCTATTTCGTCGATGAGGCGGGAGATGAGTACACTGTCCTGTCGGTGGTAAAAAACAGGGGCCGCCTGCTGCCTTACATCTCCAGCCTGTGGATATTTGCCGGCCTGTTGATGCAATTTTTGAAAAAACTGCTGGTTTCTAAGAAGCGGGGGACTACCGGCTTGCTGCTCCTGGGCCTGTTCTTCATGACCGGGCCGCTGGTTGCCCAGGTTGAGGATATATCGGCTTTCAGCCGGGTGGCCATCATGGAACAGGGCCGGATCAAACCCCTGGATACCTTTGCCGAAAATATACTCAAGCAGTTTTCCGGCCAGGACCGGTTCCAGGGACAACCGGCTATTTACTGGCTGGCCCGGGTACTCTTTTCCCCCAGTCAGGCCCTGGATGACCGGGTATTTTTGCTGACCAACCCGGAGGTGCTCGATGCCATCGGTGTCGAGCGCCGGGGTAAGGCCAGGGAGCGATACAGTTTTTCCCAACTCCAGGGTGGTTATGCGAAGCTCTACTCGCTGGCCCTGGCCGCATCGAAACTGGAAAGCCGGGACCGCTCCTTTGTGGAAAACGAGATCATCGCCCTCTACAACAAGCTGTATGTCTTCCAGCAATTGGCGGCCAGCTTCGACTTTATCCAGGAAGGGCAACAGACGGGGCAATCATCATTTTACCGGGATATGCCGCTAACCATCATACCGCCACACACTATGGGCGAAAAGAATGAACGCTGGCTCAACCCGCATGACATCCCGGCTGCCGGCGGGCCGGAAATTTCTTTACTCAACGATATGGCCGGGAGCTACCAACGGGCCGACCAGCCGGGATTTGACCGGGCGGTACAGGCATTTAATACCTTGATCCAAAAACAGGCCGGGGAGCGCCTCCGGCCCAATGCCATTGCCCTGGAAGTGACCTACAACCGGGTGGCCCCTTTTTACCGGGACAAATTTTTCTATGGGTTTGCCGCCCTCTGCTTATTGCTCTCGTTTATCGCCTGGAAAAAATGGTTTTATCGCCTCGCTTTTCTCCTCCTTTGCACTGGTTTTCTCCTGCACCTGTGGGGCACAGTGGTGCGGGTGATCATCCGGCAGCGGCCGCCGGTGACCAACCTGTACGAGACATTCCTGTTTACCGGCCTGGTGGCCGTTCTTTTGGGCCTGGTGCTGGAACTGACGGGCAAGCGGCACACCGGCCTCTTTACCGGCAGCCTGGCCGGGTTTATCATGTTGCTGATCGCCGGTAAATACGCGCTGGACGGGGACACGATGGGCATGCTGGTGGCGGTGCTGGACTCGAATTTCTGGCTCTCTGCCCATGTCATCACCATTATCCTGGGCTATGCCGGTATCGTGCTCTCCGGCTTTATCGGCCATGTCTATATCATACAGCGGTTGTTTTCCCCTGGCCGCACCGATTCATTGAAGAACACCTTCCAGGGGCTGTACGCCATCCAGGCTTTCGGCCTGCTGTTTACCTTCCTGGGCACTGTCCTGGGGGGCATCTGGGCAGACCAGAGCTGGGGCCGGTTCTGGGGTTGGGACCCGAAAGAGAATGGGGCGCTGGTCATCCTGTTGTGGGCTGCCCTGCTCTTTCATGCCCGGCTGGCCGGTTGGATCAGGGAAACGGGTTTTGCCTTCGGCACGGTGATCGGTGTTATGGCCGTGGCCCTGGCCTGGTTCGGCGTCAACCTGCTGGGCGTGGGCCTGCACGCTTACGGCTTTACCAGCGGTGTGGCCCGCTGGCTCTTTCTCTTTATCTTCATCGAGCTGCTCTTTATCCTCTTCACCACCCTGGCCCTCATCCCCGGCTACAGGGGGAGGGGGCGTTTGTCCGGGGAGCAGAGGTAGAAGGAGAGTCCCGGGTCTGCGATCTCCAGGATGATATCGCCGATAAACCAATCGTCCAGAAAAATGGGCCGGTTCATGAAATAGACGCCGAGGAGCTTTTCCCCTTGCCGCTCAAATACCTGGGCATAGACCGGTTCAAGGCCATGCTCATCGAAAGCCAGGGGTAGCAGGTCTTCCAGGAGCAGGTATTGCCCCAGCCGGGTACCGAACAAAAAACCTGTGCCCGGAGTCTTTAAGGCGCGGATTAATTCGATCTTCTCCTGCGCTCCCGGTGTCAGGTGTACTTTCATGTCTTACCCTTGCCTCCATTTCAAAGATTCAACCGCACCTATCTTATACCTTTTTTTTAAGGAAAAATCAATGGTTGACTTTAGTTGACTCCTGTGATAAAAAAACAAGTCTAGTAAAAGATTTTGAGATAATACAGATTGGTAAAGAAATTATAAAAATGATGCCACAGAAGATCGACCTGGCCGAGCAGCTCACCGCCAATTTTGGCCACCACCGCTCCGGCTGGATTTATGCGGTCCAGTGCCTGCGAGATTTGCACCGGCCCGGCGGCATTATCCTCGATTCCTTTATCGAGCGAACCTTCTGCTGGCACCCGCGCGGCATCCAGCCCCACCGGCAACCCTGGATCGGGTTTGTCCATGTGCCGCCGCGCATCCCCACCTGGTTTTACTTCGAGCAAACCGGGGAGAAGCTCTTTAAGACCGCTGCTTTCCAGGAGAGCCTGCCCTATTGCCGGGGACTCTTTACCTTATCGCTTTACCTGCGAAAATACCTGGAGAGCCAGCTATCTCTGCCGGTCGATAACCTGGTTTTCCCGACCGAGTTTCCCCAGGATCGCTGGACCTGGGAAAAATTTTCCGCCAACAAAGAGAAAAAAGTCATCCAGGTCGGCTGGTGGCTGCGAAAGTTGCATGCCATCTATCGATTGCCGCTGCCCGGAACCGGTTACCGGAAAATCTTTCTCTCGGTCGGCCACCCGGGCCTGCCCGGTTTAATGAAGACGGAGAGGGAAATTTTGATCAAGCAGGGAGCTTTCCACGACTCCCTGTACGATAGCGTGCAAACCATCGATTACCTGCCCAACGACGCCTATGACCGCTTGCTTTCCGAGAACATCGTCTTTATCGAGTTGTACGATGCCAGCGCCAATAACACGGTCATCGAGTGCCTGGCCAGGAATACGCCGCTCCTGGTTAATCCGATCGAGCCGGTGATAGAATACCTGGGTGAGGATTATCCCTTCTATTACCGCTCCCTGGAAGAGGCGGCAGAAAAACTTCATAATAAGGATCTCATCCTCCAAACCTACCGGTATTTGCTCCAGCACCCATTGAAGGAAAAACTCACCGGTCAGTACTTCCTGGAGAGTTTCGTGGCTTCCCCTATCTACCGAAGCCTGCCGGCCGGGCCGGGAAACCCGGCGGCTGCTGGAGAGAGAAAATGAGCTGGCAGGCCATTGTGCGACACATCGACAACCTGCGCTCACAGAATAGATACCCGAAAAAGATCGATCTCTCTTCAGAGCTCGGCGGTTTCTTCGGCCAGCACCGCAGCGGCTGGCCTTATGTCCTATCCCTCCTGGAAAAGCTCCACACCCCCGGCGGCATCATCCTCGATTCTTTTATCGAGAGAACCTTTTGCTGGCATCCGGACGGGCCCGGCGCCCACCGGGAACCCTGGATCGGTTTTATCCATGTGCCGCCCCGGGTGCCCGACTGGTTCCAGTCCGAGCAAGCCAACGATACCATCTTTCATACCGGAAACTGGCAAAAGAGCCTGCCCTATTGCCGGGGACTCTTTACCCTGTCGCATTACCACCGGCAAAACCTGGAAAAGAAGCTGGCCCTGCCTATCGACAACCTGGTCTTCCCGACCGAAACGCCGGCTTTAACCTGGTCCTGGGAGAGGTTTTCGAAAAACCCGGAGAAAAAGATCGTCCAGGTCGGTTGGTGGCTAAGAAAACTCCACACCATCTTCCAGTTGCCCACGCCGCCGCACAAGTACCAAAAAATCTTCCTCAAGGTCACCCATACCGACCTGGATAGCCTGATGAAAAAAGAGCGGGAAATACTTTTACGGCAAGGCGAGTTCGATGATTCCATGTACCAAACCGCCCGGTCCATCTCCTTCATCCCGGATGACCAGTACGACCGGCTGTTGGCGGAAAATATCGTTATCATCAACCTCTACGACGCGAGCGCCAATAACACCATCATCGAGTGCCTGGCCAGAAACACCCCCATCCTGGTCAATCCCATCGAACCGGTGACCGAATACCTGGGCAAAGATTACCCTTTCTACTTCTCAAACCTGGAAGAAGCTGCCCGGAAAGCGGAAGACCTCGATCTCATTTACTCCACCCACCAATTCCTCAAGCATCACCCCTTAAAAGAAAAACTGACCGGCCGCTATTTCCTGGAAAGTTTCGTTAATAGCGGTATTTACAAAAACCTTTCGGAGCATCCATGAAACCCAGGGTATCCATCCTTTTACCCAACCTCGACAACCGCCCCTTTTTAGACGAGCGTATGCGAACCATCCTGGCGCAAACATTCAGCGATTGGGAACTGATCGTGGTCGATAATTACTCGGCTGACGGCGCCTGGGAATTTTTCCAGGACATGGCGGCAAAAGACCCGCGCATCCATATTTCCCAGGCCCCCCGCCAGGGCATGTACGCCAACTGGAACAATTGCCTGCGCCTGGCCAAAGGCGACTATATTTACATTGCCACCAGCGACGATACCATGTCTGCCCAATTTCTCGAGATCATGGTCAAAGCCCTGGACGACCACCCCGCTTGCGGTCTGGCCCATTGCAAGCTGACCGTCATCGATGAGGGCGGCGCCCCGCACCCGGTTATCGCCTGGGAAAGATTTTTCTGCGCCCTCTATTTCGGCCAGCTCATCGACCAAAAGCATATTCGCCTCGCCCCGCATGACGGCCTCTTGCACTGCGGCGTGAAGACGGTCTACACCTCCATCACCCAATTGTTGATCCGCCGGTCTTTGTTCGAGCGAATCGGCCTGTTCTTGACAGATTACGGTTCTATCGCCGATTTTGAATGGGGTATGCGCGCCTCGCTCCTGGCCGACACCATCCATATTCCCCAATACCTGGCCACCTGGCGGGTGCACCGCTCCCAGGGCAGCAACCTCGATTTCTTCAAATCTCCCCAATATCGCACCCAGCTGCTCAAATTGGTCGAGCATGCCTTTAACCGGGCCCGAAAGATCGATCCCACCCTCCTTAAAGGCATTAAAAAGAAAGACCTTACCTACTATTACCTCAAAGAAAAATTCTTCATCGAGATCAAAGAGCAAAAACAAAGCGGCCAGCGCGGTCTCGAGAAGTATACAACCGCCGCTAAATGGCTCTTTCTTCATCCGTACATTTTTTGGGAATACTACCGGCACCGGCAGGCCAGGAAATCCAAAAATAAGAAGAAGGTCTTTACTACACCCTGGGAAGCCCTCAATTTCAGCCGTAATCTCCTGGTCAGGTATGGCCTGGAAAAGAATATCGAGGTCATCGATCAACCGGTAAATCCCGGCGAGCCGGACATAGCGGTCATCCCCGAAGAAAAACCCGATATAGAAGCAACCGAGCTCGACCACCCTAAAATAGCGGAGTTCCGGGGGAAAGCCCCCTGGTTATTCGATGATCCGCCGCCGGTCATCATCGATAAGGAAAATCCGCCCATACTCATCTACCAGATGGGTAAAGTCGGGTCCACCAGCATCGATTTCACTTTGAGGCGCTGTCATTTGCCAAACCCCATCTATCATGTCCACCAGCTCACCGCCGCCGGCATCGACTGGAATATCCAGCACTACCGGGACTTGCTGATTAAAAACACCCCGGACATCATCCGGGACGATCATACCCGGGTTTACAACCATCTCTATTTCAAATACGTTCTCCGCCAATACCGGAGCTCCCATGCCCTCAGGCAGAAAATCGAAGAAAACAGCGATAACATCCCCTGGAAGATCATCACCCTGGTCCGGGACCCGATCATGCGAGAAATATCCGATTTTTTCTTCTCTTTTCACCGCCACCCCAGCCTGATCGATAAAAAAGACCGGTCCCTCAAGGCCCATTGCCTTCGCATCTTAAAGAAAGAACTGTCAGGCAGGCTGAATAACCGGCATAGCTGGGTGTTAACCTGGTTTGATGAAGAATTCCAAAAAGTATTCGACATCGATGTCTATGCCTTCCCCTTCGATCATGAGGGCGGTTATACGATCATCGAGTCCGGCAACATCAGCCTGCTCATCATCCAACTGGAGAGCCTCAGCCGGTGTTTCACCCCGGCCATGTCCCGGTTTCTGGACTTGCCGGGCCTGCGCCTGATCAACCAGAATACGGCCCAACAGAAATCTTATTATGATACCTACCAGTACATTCTCCAGCACCTCACCCTCGACCCCCAGCTCTGCCGGCACGTCTACCAATCCAAACTGGCCGCCCATTTCTACACCCCCCAGCAAATCCGGGCCTTCACCCAAAAATGGACCCGTCCCGGGCCTGCATAATTCGCACTTAGATCGCGCCGCTCGGTTCCGGTTAGAACAACTTGATCACCACCGGTTTTAAGGTGGTGATGTTTTTCATGATAATATCGGCGTTCCCGACGATGACGATCATGCTCCTAACCTGCTCGCCGGTGACCCGGTTCAGATTCTCCAGGGTAACTTCCTGGTAGAGGGAGGGGGGTATGCTGGTGTAGCCCCGGCCGCTCTTATAGCCGAAAAGGAAATGATCCCTGGCCTCTTCCACCTCCATTTCCACCCTGGCCGATTTAACTTTTAGTTGCCCATAAAAATAATTTTTAGCATTGAGGTAGTCTTTCCGGCTGATGCCGCTGGTTTTCAATTTCCGCATCTCCTGGTCGGAGAGCACAAGAAACCTTTCCAGGTCATTGTAATCGAGCTTAAGGGCATTGCAGATAACCGATACCTCGCGGTGGTTAAAAACCTCTGTCTCGATTTTCGAGGTGCGAATTCCATGGGCCAACAGCAGGTGGGATAAAAAGCCGATGTGATGCCCGAAAAAGGCATCGTTCATCACCCTGGCCGCCAGGTGGTCTTCGTGGCTGAGCGGGGGAATGGCCAGGAACCAAAATATTTCCAGGCCGGTAGCATTATCGACATGATAGATGACGATTTCATCGCGATTGCCAGCGGGTAATTTTTCCCGTGGGGGCTCCTGCCTGGCATGGTTTTTGAAGGCCAACAGGGTCCTGGTTATGCCCCCGGCAGCCACTGCCGGCTCCATATTGCCCCTCATGATCAGCAGGGAGTTTGCCGGCGTATATGTCTCTTGATAAAAAGAACGGATCTCTGCCAGGTTAATCTTTTGGATCGATGGGGGGGAGATAAGGGTGTTGCCGAGCAGATGACCGGGGAAAAAACTGCTGTACACGACTTGCCGGGCAGCCAGTTTGGCCCAGTGCTCCTTTTTTTTAAAGTAGGTCCTGTAATTCTGCACGCTGTCGTTGAATCTTTTCAGGCTAAAAGATTTATAAGAGAAAACCTCTTTTAAAAACTGCAAAAACGTACCCAGCCGCTCCGGCAGGAAATCGATTTTAAGCACCAGGTAATCGGGCCGGTGGCATACGGTATAGGTGTTACCCAATTTGGCCAGGTCAGCGAGAAGACCCGATTCTTCCGGCAACAAATCCCGGTCGAAGATGTTGAATAGGGTCAGATAGGGAATGGCCGGGTTAATCGCTTTATTCCGATAAAATATGATCAATTCGGCGTGGATGTATCCAAGCAGGGGGTCCTGGATGATCTCTATGTCCATGCCTTTGACGCTGGTACTATAGATGTTGTCCGGCGATGCGGTTTCGGGATATAGGCCGGGGAAGAGGCTGGCCAACAATAAGCAGAAGACCCGCCAGTTCCTTTTACGGTTTTTAACCTTTCTTTTTATAGACATTCAGGACGACCAGGTTGGGTTTTAAAAAAAATTCTTTAGACGTTTTCCAGGTATCGGCCGGTTTAATCTTCCGGATCCGGTCGATATACATGTCCTGGAAATCGAGTGCACCGAATTTAAGGCTGTCGTACAGGTGGAAATTTTCCGCCAACAAAAGGCAGCGTTTTTCTAAGGAGGCCAAATCCTTGTTAAAATCAAGCTCCATCAGGTATTTGACCGTCTTCACGCGCGGGCTGGCCAAAGGCGCTGCCTGGAGCGCCAGTAACTCGCTCTCAAAAACATATTTGGCCTTTTCCAGTTCGGCCCGGCTGGGAGTGGAAATTTTAATGAATAAAACATTGTTGTCAAAGTATTGGGTATACTCGCTCTCGATGGTGGCATTGAGGCGATTCATCCGGTTGAGCATAAATTCGAGCCGGGAGATACGGGCATCGGTCAGGTGATAGCGGAGACAATCGAGAATCAGGTAATCGGGGCTCTTCCTGGACGGCGCCCGGATACCGTAGATGACGAAATTCTGGGGGGTGTTATCCCTGAGCCAACCGATAGAAGTATATCGACGGTTCTCGGGAGCGACTGGGCGGGGGGTGTACTCGGCGGTCCCCCCCCGGCGCGGGGTCAGGATAGAATAATGTTGATCGATCAGTTTCTTGACCTCGGCCTTGGCGAACTTCCCGCCCACCACCAGGATGATATCCGCCGGGTTCCTGAACCGGTCGTATATTTTCCGGATATCCGGGTTGGTGTAATTCTTAATGGCCTCCAGGCTCCCATACAGGGAAGTTTGATAGACCGAACCGGCCAGGGCCGCTGAACGGACAAAATCATTGGCCCCGATCTGGATATTATATATGAGCCGCCTGGTGTGCATTTCATAGAAAGAGGTCTTGACGATGTTAATTTCCCGATCCGTTAAGTTGAGGAAATCGATGCGCTCGCTCTCGATCCATAAAGCATTGTTGATCTCCGAATCGGGCACTACCTGATAGGAGGCCGAATTATCGTAACCGATCCAGAGGTTGGCGGTTCCGCCGTACCTCTCGATAAACATGAGCCGTTCATAGGGGTCCAGGTGCTGGGTGCTGAGCAGCATCAAATTCTGGTAAAGAAAAGATACGCCGGCCATTTCGGGCGGGTCATACTTAACACCGGTCTTGTGGTAGAGGAGGACACAGGCAGCCCGGGTATCGTCGGCCGGCGACAAGATCACCCGCAGGCCATTGGCCAGGGTAAAAGATTCCACCTGGATGGCGGCGGTCGAAAGGAAATGGGCGGTGAGAACGAAAATTAAAATGGCAAACGGTTTCTTCATCATGAGCGGTTCACTTTTTGATCTTGATCCTGGGTTTTCCCATTTCTACGGAAATAGCGGCTTTGGCATCGACCAGGTTGGAAGAGATCATTTTGGTTTTCAAGGAATTGATAAAACTGTCTTTACCGGGCAGTGCACCCCCGGCGTTGAGCTCGCAATATTTTTCGTAGAAATTTTCAAAAGAGACCTCGTTGTTTAAGCTCAGGCCGAATACTTTTTCCACTTGCTGGGTCTTGGGCTCCGGCCCGGGGCTGGCCACTCTCTTCTTCTGGATAGTGACCAAGCCCGATTCGATTTCATTGAGCTTCTTTAGCCACATATTGTTAAAGAGGGTAAACCTCGATACGGCATTTTGCAGCAGAAGCCCCAGTCGGGGCGATCTAAGACTGGAATACTGGGCGTTGCGGACGAATTTCTCCAGGTCGCCCCGTTCTTTCTCCGGGGGGACATCCAATTCTCCATTGAAGAAAAGGATATATTGCAGTTTTAGCCCCTCGGTTCGCCTCTCTATTTCGCGGATCAGGACCTCCATATCCTGGATTTCCACGGCCGCTTTTGCTTTATCCATGCCGCTCCTTATCTTTTTAGTACATCCCTGGGGCTTCTTCTCCTCTTAAGACACGTAAAGTTCCTTCTGCCAGGGCGCGGATCTCATCCTCGCCCGGGTAGACGATCACCGGCGCCAGGAAAGCGATCCGTTCCTTGATCATGTTAACGAAATACCCTTCAAAGGCCATACCGCCGGTAATCAAGATAGCATCTATCTTCCCATAATTGATCGTGGCCTGTGCACCCACTTCCTTGGCTATCTGGTAGGCCATCGCCTCGACGACATGAACCGCCTCCGGGTCGCCGCTACGGTACATGTCCGAGACCTTCTTGAAATCTCTGGTCTTCAGGTAGGAGTAAACGCCCCCATCGCCGAATACGATCTTAGAGAAAGTCTTATAATCCAATTTGTTGTCGATGATATACCGGGCCACTTTCAGTACCGGCAAGCCGCCGCTCCGGTCCATCGAGAAACAGCCCTCTTCAGTGGGATTGATGGCGTCGATCATCTTCCCGTTCTTGTGAATAGAGACCGAGATGCCGGTACCCAGGTGAACCACGATCAAGACGATTTTTTTATAATCCAGTTTATTTTCCCGGGCATGCCGCTTGGCTATCGCCTTCATATTCAGGGCATGGGTCATCATCTCCCGCTCGAACAACTTGTGCCCCGAATACCGGGCGATGGGTTCGAATTCATCCACCGACACCGGGTCTACCACATAACAGGAGATACCGGCAGCCTGGGCGATCGAAGAGCCGATCTGGGCGGAGAGGTGGGAGGAATGCACACCCCTTTCGGCTTTGATCAGGTCCTCGATCATTCTATCGATGGCCTCATAAGTGCCGCTCTCCAAAGGTCTGAGCAACCCGCCCCGGGCCGCTACCACGGTCAGGTCTTTAATGTGCACATTTTTGCTCTTTAAAAAATCAAGCACCACTTTTTCCCGGAAATCTTTCTGATCGTTGATCTCTTTAAATGGGGCCAACTCTTCATCCGAGTGCCTGATATTTTCGACGAAAACTTCTCTCTCTCCTTCATAAAGTCCTACCTTGGTCGATGTGTTGCCGGTATTAATGACCAGGATCAACTCGTTCATGTTCACTTCTCCTTTTTCTTTACGTATTTTGCAATAATCGGTGCCAGCGTCTCGTAGGTTGACGCCGGGATAACATCGGGGTTGGTGATGATGGCATTTTGCAGGGCCTGGCCGCACCGGCAACCGGTTCTCTGAACGGGGATGGTGCCGGCCAGGGCGGTAATCAGCCTGGCCGCATTGTCCACGTTTTTATGCAGGTACTCGATCACCATGTCTACACTCACGTTCTCGGCCTCCTCATGCCAGCAGTCATAATCGGTAACAAAAGACAGGGGTACAAAGCACATCTCCAGCTCCCTGGCCAACTTGGCCTCTACGGCCTGGGTCATACCGATCACCGACAAATCGAGGTGACGGTAAGCAATCGATTCGCCACGACTGGAAAATTGCGGTCCTTCCATGTTAAACAGGGTCCCCCCCCGGTGCACGGTCATGCCCAGTTTCCCGGCCGCCATATAAGCCTGCTCGCTCAAGACCGGGCAGGTCGGATCAGCCAGCGACACATGGGCGACAAAACCATTACCGAAAAAGGTCTTCTCCCTCTTAAAGGTATTATCGACAAATTGGTCCCAGATGACCAGGTCCATGGGCTTAAACTTTTCCTGGAGTGAACCGACCGCAGAGACGGAGAGCACTTTTTGAACCCCCAACATCTTGAAGGCAAAGAGGTTGGCCCGGTAATTGACTTCAGACGGGGTTAAGCGGTGCCCGATACCGTGCCTGGACAGGAAAGCGACCTTTCGCCCCTTGATCGTACCCAGGAGAATCTTTTCCGAAGGAGAGCCAAAAGGTGTCGATAACTCTATGGTGTGCTGGTTTTCGAGCCCGTTCATCTGGTAAAACCCACTACCGCCGATCAATCCGATTTCTGCTTGCGCCATATTTTCACTCCTAAGGTTAATAATTTTGTGAAGTCTAAATGATAAATCATCAGGCGAGAAAATTCAAGCGTTTTCCGGCAAAATCTCGCCGCCGCCCAAAATCTAATCGAAAGAACGGCGGTTTTTTTCAACCTAAATCATCCGCCCGGTTTTGGCTGGGGCTATCAGGCGCTTCATCATGGAGCGAAACGGGACATTTGGTTGGGGTGGGGCAAGGCAATGGCCAATCTCCCTTGCGGTTGAATAAAACGGCGGGAGATGGTACAATGCAGGGTCGTTTCATGGTCGTGAATGGAAATGAACGGTCGGCCCTTTTCCCTGTTGATCAAACCTGCTTCCGCGGATTGCAACCTGGATTGCGCCTATTGTTTCTATGCCCATCGCCCGGGATACAACAAAAAAAACGCTCCCCGCCGCATGTCGGACCGGGTTTTGCAACGGGTAATATCCAGTTATCTGGCCACCGAACAAGCGCAATACGGTTTTTCCTGGCAGGGTGGGGAACCGACCTTGCTGGGCCGGGATTTCTATGACCGGGTGGTCAACCTGCAAATGAAACACGGGAAACCCGGTTCGCGCGTATGCAACAGCATCCAGACCAATGGCCTACTCATCGACGACCCTTTGGCCAGGCTCTTTGCCCGGTATAATTTTTTGGTCGGGGTCAGCCTGGACGGGCCTGCGCCCATCCATGATACTTACCGGGTATCCAGGTCCGGGCGGGGTTCTTATAATGAAGTACTGAAAGGCATTGCCTGCTTAAAGAGAAACGCTGTGGCCGTCAACATCTTAACCCTGGTAACAGCGGCCAATGTGAATAGGGGCAGGGAAGTTTTCCGCTTTCTCTGCGATCGGGGCTTTTATTACCAGCAATATATCGAATGTGTCGAATGGGATCAAAGCGGCCGGCCCAAACCTTTTTCCATCAACGGGGAAGAGTGGGGCTATTTCCTCTGCGAGATCTTCGACGAATGGCTGAAAACCGACATTTACCGGGTATCTGTCCGCTTATTCGATGCCATTCTCGGTCTCCTTCTAAACGGGCCGGCCCAGGTCTGCACCCTGGGACGGGAATGCCGCAGTTACCGGGTGGTTGAGGCCAATGGCGATATCTATCCGTGCGATTTCTTCGTCACAGATGCATTCAAAACCGGGAATATCGTTACCGGCGATTGGGGGGATGCCTGGGAATCACCGGTTTCCGACCGCTTCTCGCAGCAAAAGAGCCGGTGGCATAGCGACTGCGATCAGTGCCGGTACAATTTTCTCTGCGCTGGCGATTGCTTGAAAAACCGGGGCTATTCGCCCGCCAACCCAGGTTCTAAAAGCCGGTTGTGCCGGGGCTGGCAGATTTTTTTCGATCATGCGCTGCCCGGTCTTCAAGAGATCGCCGCCACGGTCATAAAAAAAGGAGAAATAAAAAATGGATCGATCAACGGGAGTAAACCGACGGAAATTTATTAAACAGGTCATATATGGTGGCCTGGGGGCAACCACATTTTTAAATGGGCCGGCGCTATTTGCCAAACATAAGAAATCCCCGACCAACGTGCTCTTCATCATCGCCGATGATTTGCGTCCGCAGCTCGGCTGCTATGGCGAAAAACAGATGGTCACCCCGAATATCGACCGCCTGGCTTCCCAGGGGATCGTATTCGAACATGCCTATTGCCAGCAGGCCCTATGCGCGCCTTCCCGGGCCAGTATGCTGAGCGGGTTGCGGCCCGATGCCACCGGGGTACATGGTTTAAAGACCCGGTTGAGCGATACATTACCCGATCATATTACCCTGCCCCGCTATTTCAAAGAAAACGGCTATGAGACCCTTTCCCTGGGGAAAGTCTACCACAATACCGGCGATGACCCAAAAGCCTGGAGCATAAAGCCTTTGCGTATCAAGAGTCCACTGTACGCCACCGGACCGGGTCTACAATCGGTGCAGGAGAATCGAAAACTGCACCCGGACCTGAAATGGCCATTCGGGGTGCCCACGGAAATAGCCGCTGGCCCGGACAATAGCTACAATGACGGTCGATTGACCGATCAGGTGGTGGCCGAATTGAACCGGGTAAAAGATAGGCCCTTCTTCCTCTTTGCCGGCTATAGTAAACCGCACTTACCTTTTAATGCCCCCCGCAAGTACTGGGACATGTACGATCCGGGGAAGATTAAATTACCCGCCAATCCGTTCCCACCCAAAGGGATAACGCCGTATACCCAGGGCGATTATGCCGAGCTGCGGTTGTTTTACGGCATCCCCACAGCCCCTAATCCCGTACCCGAAGAGCAGGCCAGGCATTTGCTTCACGGCTATTATGCCTGCGTTTCCTTTTTAGATGCCCAGGTGGGCCGGCTGTTGGCCGAATTGGACCGGCTCAAGTTGAGGGAAAATACCATTGTCCTGTTGTGGGGGGACAATGGGCTGAAATTGGGTGAACACGGCAGTTGGAGCAAAAGCACCAATTTTGAAATCGATACCCGGGTGCCCCTGATCGTCAGTGCCCCTGGCCTGGGATCAGCGGGTAAACATACGACCGCGCTGGTCGAGTCGATCGATATTTACCCGACACTCTGCGAATTGTGCGGTTTGAAATCGCCGGCGCCAGTCTGCCAGGGAACCAGTTTTGCACCGCTCCTCTCCCACCCAGACCGCACCTTCAAAAAGGCGGCTTACAGCCAATACCCGCGGTATTTAACTCCCCGGATCATGGGTTATTCGGTGCGCACGGAACGATACCGTTACACCGAATGGAGAAATGTAGCCTCCGGCCAGGTGCTGGCGCGCGAGTTGTACGACCACCTGGTCGATCCGGGGGAAAATATCAATATCGCCGGGTTTCCTGCATATGTCGCCGCCATTATTGAACTCGAACAAATACTGAAACACCAAAATTTTAGCCGCGGAAAATATTGACAAATGAAAAAATACCGGTATAATATACCTTTGTGTTGGGAAGTCGTCCAATGGCAGGACATATGACTCTGGATCATATTATCGGGGTTCGAGTCCCTGCTTCCCAGCCATTCATCCTGGTGGCCCTATCGTCTAGGGGTTAGGACGGGTGATTCTCAGTCATCAGGCCGGGGTTCGATTCCCCGTAGGGCTACCATTTCCAACCCCACCCATCATTCCAAATCAAACCCCATGCCCCCGTAAAATACATGCGGAGACTATGGGTGAGCGCCGTTCGGCGCTTCATGTCTCACTTCACCGTCCGCCAATCGACCGGCCAGCGGTTCGTCTCACTAAAATGTCGAACTCGCTGACGCTCAGACACCGACATTTTTCCCCCACAAAGATGGGGCGCGTTCGATTCGCCGTGCCGGAACAGGATTGCCTCCCTAAGTTCAGCTCGATCATGAAGCGCCGCATGTTGTCTGAAACGCTGATTAACCTGATTACGCAGATTCTAGAAGTATGGGTACTGGATTGCCGGGGGAAAGGGTCATGTTCCCATCGATCAGGGTCATTGCCCCACGGAAAAAAACTTCCTACCGGTCTAAAATAAGTTCCTACCAGTCGAAAATAAGTTCCTACCAATCGAAAAGAACTTCCTACCAGTGGAAATAAAGTTCCTACCAATAGAAAAGAACTTCCTACCGGTGACTTTGAACCTCCTACCAGTGGAAAAATTGTTCCTACCAATAGAAAAGTGTTTCCTACCGGTGGAAAAGAACTTCCTACCGGTAACTTTGAACCTCCTACCAGTGGAAAAGAACTTTCACCCGGTAGTGTACACTACCGTTGCACCCGTCAAAGTAACGGTTCCGTCCGGCGATTCATGAATGAGCGAAACTTTGCCCCTGCAAATTCGAGGCCGAGGCTTCAACCTTAAATCATCTTAACCGCCTAAAAACGACCGGCTGATTTAGGTTCAACTGGGGCTTTGTATTTGCCGGGAACTGGTGTATAATACCACCTGGATGAATGGAGAACAAAACGGCGATGTCGATCAGGCAAGTACGGCAATCATTGGTCTGCCTAAGAGGTAAACGGTGAGCTTGAGAAACCAGGTGAGAGGATAACCGATGCCGCTGCCAGGGGGAGCAAGCGATAAGCTGGGAAACCGCTACGAAACCTGGTGGACAACCAGGCAGTTCATCCACATACTCCATGGGAAAGCAGAGAGTATTCGTATCGAAGACCCGAATGTGACAAAGGCTGAGTTTGTTATTTTTAGCAATGGCCAAAGAGAACTGCACCAGGCCAAACGGAGTCACCGGGACGGTAAATGGAGCCTGGCAGCCCTCGGCGGCCCACTTCTCCAGGCCATATTCGATCAGCTTGTGGGGAACGATGACCGGTTCGTTTTCGTATCCGGCAGCGATGCTCCGGAACTCAAAGAAGAAATCAATAAATTGGAGGTACTTAATGTTCCTATCTAATGTCAAATTGTGGAACTTTAGAAAGTATGGCTCGAAAACAGAATTCGACCTTAAAAAACCTGATTTAGATCTTCCACTTAAGAAAGGCATTAATGTTTTAATTGGGGAAAATGATTCTGGTAAGACTGCAATTATTGATGCCATAAGATTAGTTCTTGGTACACACAGTCTTGAATGGATAAAAGTTATAGATGAAGATTTTTATGAGAAAGCAGATCGTTTTCGAATTGAGCTTGTTTTTAAAGAACTGGCGGACGATGAAGCCAAGCACTTTGTCGAGTGGCTTGGATGGATTGAAGAGGGAGGCAACTCAAAACCATATCTTCAACTAAACCTCGATGTTAAACGGAGTTTCGAGCGGATATTCCCATGGGAGGTTAGGGCCGGTTGCGATCATGAAGGTCAGATTTTGCCAGCCGATGCGCGGGATTATCTGAAGTCCACATATTTAAAACCACTTCGTGATGCGAGTGCAGAACTTGTGCCCAAGCGCAATTCTAGACTCGCACAGATACTACAAGGTCACGAAGCTTTCAAAGGTAGAGAAAATGATCACTATATCAAGCTTCTCTTTGACAAGTTCAATGAAGCGATTGAGGGGTACTTTCACGGCAAAGACGAAAATGGTGAATCTCTGGCGACGGAAGAAATGCAAGGGAAGATACTTAAGGACGATATCGACAGATACATAACCGCATTCTGTGGAAAGGCGACCAAGAGCGATATTAGCATCGCAGAGGGTTCCATCAAGCATGTCCTTGAAAAACTAGAACTTTCAATCAGAGACGAAATTAATCCCGGGCTGGGGACTCTGAATCGGCTCTTTATGGCATCTGAACTCGTCCATCTCACCAAAAAGAACTGGCATGGTATGCGATTAGGGCTTATTGAGGAATTGGAGGCACATCTTCATCCGCAAGCACAAATGCAGGTGATAGAATGTTTACAGAGAGAACTTGGATTGCAGATTATAATGACAACACATAGTCCGAACCTGGCATCCAAAGTCAAACTTAACGATCTGATAATATGTTGTGGGAATCAAGTATTTCCTATGAGTGACGAATTCACGGATCTGAAAGAACCGGACAGGAAATTTCTTGAATGGTTTCTCGATGTAACGTAAGCGATCAATAAAGTACACCCGCTGGGGGGCGGGGCCGGTTTTATTGTTGGGGGGGTTGGAGGGGAAATTTATCCAAATCTGCCTTTGGATCGATGGCATCTATATCTGATTTTATAACA